>Ga0272449_1003083_pt1 | contig 14688 bp, 11 predicted proteins | sample YNPCB0241_FD_198679 | JGI IMG/M metagenome (GOLD analysis project Ga0272449, IMG submission 198679) | Hot spring sediment microbial communities from Yellowstone National Park, WY, United States - YNP-CB-024-1 | ecosystem: Environmental > Aquatic > Thermal springs > Hot (42-90C) > Sediment...
CCTCCAGTTTAGCCTTAATCAGACTGAGTTCATTTGCATCCCCGTTTTTTAATTTTGCCTCCACAGTCCTCAGATGAGACTTTGCCAGCTCTATTGATTTTTCGGTTATGGCTATGCTCTTCTTTATACTTATGGCATTAAGGTATGCCTGTGTAATATTGTAGATGAGTTCACCCCGCTGTGTCTCCTTGTTGAGTTCTGATAATTCTACGGACTCCCTGGCATTTTTGTATGAGAGGTAGTTTGGAATATTGATTAGCGGGATTGAGAGGTTTGCTATGGCGCCAAAGGAGTTCTCTTTTTGGATGATATAGGTGTTGTAATGTTCAAATTCGATGAACGGGTAGGTCCTGGTGTATTTAATACTGTTGATATCCGGGAATTTCATATTTACTTCTTTGTCATTCCTCGTGTATGTCCCCTGGGCGCTTAGCACCGGGAGTAAGAGTGCGAGGGCCTTGCGCTGCAGCGCCTCGGATTGAGTAATCTTCTCCATCAGTATCTGAAGAGTATAAGAATTTTTGAGCCCCATCTCGATCGCCTCTTCAAGGGATATGACTTTTGGTGAATCTGCAAATCCCCAGAGCAAGGGTACCTCAATAAATAATGAGAGGATGAGCAGATTTTTTATCACTCGCACTATCATAGGATTACGATATATATCATTTAAAAACGAGTATCCAAACAAAAAACATAGAATTCTGATAAAGATAAGGTGGATTTGACAAATCCCATTTTTTACTGTAAAAGTCACACTCCCTTTGAAGGAGGTTGTTATGAAAGTTCCGGAGAATTTTGAGTTTGATAAGAGGGTCGTAGAGAAGTTGATAAGGAAGAATCCTTCCCATAAGGAGAGGCTAAAGGAATATCTTCATAGACTTTCTGATGGTAAAGAGAATGTGGAAACGATAAATATTGCAGACCTGTATCCGCAAAGAAAGAACAAAGAGGATAAAAAGTCATAAATGAAGGTTGGAATTATAGGAGGAGGGCCTGCAGGATTTGCTGCCGCCATTGAACTCGGAAGAGAAGGTATAGGTCCTATAGTACTGGAACGGACTGAATCGGTTTTGAATAAGTTTGTTTTGAGTGGTGGCGGAAGGTGTAATATTACAAACACAAATCTTTCAGAAGAATATTACAACGGGGATTCAAAGAATTTTATAAAGAATGTCTTGAAGGCCTTCTCCTGCGATAATATGCTGGAGTTGTTGAGGAAGATGGGGATAAAGTATATTATTGAGAAGGACGGCAGGGTATATACCGGTGATGCTAAGGAGACGGCATACAGACTTTTGAATTATGCAACTGGACTTGGAACCAGTATTGTCTACAAGGCATTTGTTGAGAAGATTGAGAAGAAGGGAGAGCAGTTTCTTCTGCGATATAAAGGGAGAGAGGAGATTTTTGACAGGATAATACTCGCTACAGGGGGTAAATCCTATCCGGAGACGGGCAGTGATGGGTTTGGTTATATTATGGCTGAATCCTTAGGCCACAGGATCGTCCATCCCCTGCCTGCTTTAACACCTCTATTTCTATCAGACAATCCATTCAAGGACCTTATGGGGATTACAGTAAATGTGGAGATCAGTGTTGTAAACGATAATTTGAAGTTCAGAGGCAAGAGATATGGCAGCCTCCTTTTCACTCACAATGGCATCACCGGTCCTGCAGTGATGAATATAAGTGGTGATTATGTGAGGTATTCAAGGGAGAGGGGGACCTTTCTATTCGTGAACTTTCTCCCGAATTTTAAGGTGGGGGATTTTGAGGAGAGGATAAAGGGAGAGGCAGCCACATCGGGGCGCAAAAAGGTGGTGAACTTTCTAAAGAATTTCTTCCCCGATAGACTCGCAATGAGATTGTTAGCCCTATCGGGTGTTGATTCTGATAGGATGCTCTGTGAACTCTCCAAGGATGAACGAAAGAGGCTCTTAAATACACTCTTTTCCTGCCAACTGAAGGTAAGGGGTTCTCCTGGATTCAAAGTGGCTCACATCACCTCAGGCGGAATACCTCTTGAAGAGGTGAAGGCTAATACTATGGAATCAAAGATTGTCAAAGGGCTCTTCTTTGCAGGAGAGGTATTGAACGCCGATGGGTGTGAGGGAGGTTATAATCTGCACTGGGCATTTGCCACCGGTACAATAGCCGCAAGAGGGATTCTGAAATAATTCAAATAATTACATTCCTTATATTTGGGTTTGCAAACTATATAGAGTGGTGATATTGGAGATTTGGGTCTATGGCAAGATATTATTTATATCTGACTATTGCGGCTTTTATCTGGGGTGGGTCATTTGTGGGGACAAAGATTGCCCTCTCAGAGATAAGACCTATGACACTCATATTTATGAGGTACATCATAGGTGGCATAGTAGTCCTGATAGCCTCAAGATATATAAAGTTTCAGAGGATTGAGAAAAGGGATCTGAAGTGGCTGATACTTCTCTGTATATTTGAGCCGGGGCTTTATTTCATTTTCGAGACCTATGGTATCAGAGAGACCGACCCTGTGGTAGCATCGTTGATAATCGCCCTGATTCCGGTATTTGTACTTCTGATTGCAGCCATTGCAGGTATGGAGCGGGTTAATGTCTACAAAGTGGTGGGACTCCTTCTATCTATTGCCGGTGTATCTTTGATATCTTACGGGAACAGGGATGCCGATACCTCCACTCAGTCCTCACTTAGAGGCATAATTCTGGTTCTTATGGCAACGATTACAGCCGCCTCATTTACTGTTTTACTTTCAAGGCTGGCAAAAAAGTATGAATCTTTTACACTCGCATCAATTCAGATAATATTCACCATCATCTTCTATCTCCCCCTTGCCATTATAGAAAATTACCCCGATTACAGATTTGATTTAAGCCCGAGATCCATATACGCACTCCTCTATCTTGGTGTACTCCCAACATTCTTTGCATATCTCCTCTATGCAAAAGGGCTATCTCGAATAGAGGGCTCAACGGCCTCTCTCTTTACAAACCTTATCCCCATATTCACAGCCATTATCTCATCCGTGGTCCTCTCGACCATTCCATCCGTCAATACCCTTATAGGTGGAGCCCTGATCATAGGAGGGGTATCCCTCGTGACATACAACAGGAGGAGGGAGATGGATATCCCTCTCACTACATAATCGGGGGTAAAGATTCGTTTATTAGTGGTACTTTCGAAAGGCAAATATCCAGTACACCGAGCAGAAATACAAATAATGACTAAATCTATACAATCTGGTTTAAAAAGCATTTGACACGAGGCGTCAATTGAGGTAAAATTAAAAAGTTATGGCGGTTGATTTTTTCAAAAGCAGTTTCGAACAGTTTGTGAGCAAGATGTTGCTCACCAAGGAGAGGCATATCACGGATTTATACAGGAATCTTATGTCCCTGCTGCCCCAGTCTGAGATAGACAGGTCTGAGATAGAGAGGATAATCAATAATTATGAGGCTATATGTGGTAGTTATGTGAGGAAGAGTCGCAAACAGATTCTCAGGTCACTCAACTACTTCAACAGGCGGGTTTACCGGAGTATGAAGGCGGAGATATTTAGGTTCAATGAGAGGCTTGAGGAGATCAGCAGGAAGATGGACAGGCTCGAGGGATTGTTGAAATGAGTTATATCAGGAAGCGAAAATTTGCCATAATTGCCGCTATTTTGTTATTTAACTGCTCAAACTCGAACTCCCCGAGTATCTCGTATCACAGAGTGGATGGCAATTTGAATGCTGATATCAGGTCCCTCTATGAACACAACAATCAAAACTTGAAGAATGCCATCTCCCTTTTGATTATGAGTAAGAATGGGGATTTACCTTACAACCTTGTAGAGAAGATAAGCGAGTCTATAATCAATTACTCCTATCAATACAACTTTGACCCCCTCTTCATCACCTCTGTAATGTACAGAGAGAGTGAGTACAATCCCTTTGCATTATCCCCTGCGGGGGCGGCGGGGCTTATGCAGGTAATGCCCCGCTTCTTCAGTAAGAAGGGGGCGAATATCTTCGATATCGATTCAAATATCTCATCTGGTGTGGCAGAACTGGCAAGACTCAGAGACAAGTACCAGAACTACTCTGATATGCTTATGGCCTATCTGGGCGGAGAGGGACTTTTGAGGGATCTCAGGAGAGGGGAGATCTCAGAAGAGACGGCTATCCTGATGAACTATTACACCTATATAATACTCATAAACTATCAGATTCTCTCTTCGAGATATCGTGTGTACCTAAACGACGAGTCCTCTTTCCTCTCTATGTACTGAATTCAATCCGAGTAAAAATATACTGTTTAGGTCATATCATTATTCCATAACCTTCTTGATAAGAAGAGAAGCTCATCACAATTACCTACAATAAATTGCGGATATGGTGACCATATAGCCATATATTCTGGATTGTATACATCTCTACTATATACCCTCTCCATATTGAAGTCCCTATCCACAATAACAAACCCAAAACTTTCTTGAGATCCTGAATTATTCTTTTCAAATTTTGCCTCAACAATTATATCACCTCCTTTTAGAAGCACCATATCAAATTCAAATATAGATAATCCATAATTCGATAAATCTACTTTCCCCTCGTTGATAATATCTCCACATCTGTTTATTCTCTTGAATTCTAAGCCTGAGTAAGTACCCATTGTAATAGTATTATTTCCGAACACGGACCATCAACTCTGCACCGTTCATCTGAAGAGGAACATCTACTGAAATATTTCAAAGGCAGAAAGCAAGGAATTTCTTTTGGAATTGAAGAAGATAATGCCTGAGGGGGCTATGATATAGCCCTGAGTAAGTTCGACGAATTATGCTGGAAATATGAGCGAAAATACCCACAATTTATGAAGATGCTAAAGGAGAAGAAGAAATATTATTTTGCATACATAAAATATCCGATGGAGATAAGGAGGTATTTAAACAATACGAACACGGTAGAGAGTGTGAACTCCATACTTGAGACGATAAGGAGGACCAGTGGAGTACATTTTCAGAGCATAGATACAGCGATGGTGAGTATATATGTAATAACGAAGAAGCTAAAGAATAACAAATGGAGTAAAGGGATACCAGCGATAAAATCATCGAGGTATGAAATAATGCAGATGTTCAATTCCAGATTTCAGACACAAAAATCTTGACAGGTCTCCTACCTGTAATTTAGATTGTGGTGGTGGTAATTGTACGCTCAATTGCAAAGATAATGCCACCTGCACACTCATCTGCTCTGGCGGTAATTGTACTCCTAACTGCGACACTACCGCCTCCTGCATCTCTATATAATAAAAGTTTTCATTAAAAAGGGGTCTTTTTAATAGGACCCCTCTTTTTTTGTTTAGCCCTGAAATCAAAAATGCGAGCCTCTTAGTAATAGAGGCTCGCATTTATATCTAAGATTTAATATTTGGTAGGACTTTATGGGGGACTGCTCTTCGTCTTTATTGTAAGGGATGCAACGGGTGCTCCAAGACTTATGTAGAAATTACTATAATCAGACCCACCACCAGCAAATGGGATCGAAGAGATGGCCTGTGTATTCAGTCTGCCAGATCCATACTCTACTGTATTTCCATACTTGTCTCTAAAGTATGCAACTCCGTATCCATCGCGATCGCTATCATAGAAAGATACTGTGGCAAAGAAACTATCCCTACCAGCCCTTTGCAGGTAAGTAAACAACAAATCCTTCCCATTCATAATATCTTCAAGTGATAGATTTGATAAATATGTTTCGTCTGTGCTTATGACACTAAACATTTTGCCTGAAGAGATAATAGATTCGATATTGAGTCTTTTCTTAATTCCTTTACCCCTTGATGCCACTAAAATAGGTTCTTTGATGCTCGTATTTGCAATCTCAAAGTGCCGTATTATGTTGATCAATTCAGGTTCAAGACCCGAGAGGTTATCCTCTCTTACCCTTTTTAGTTCGGATCGAATTGAGTAAGAGCCATTAGAGCCTGAGGAAGACCAGTCGACTATTATTTCCAATGGACAGCACCTAATGATTAATGATTCTACTGCTCCCACGATTTCACTATTCCCCTCGGTAACATTTGCCTCTGTTGTTAATATAACATTGTTAGTAAATGCATCTCTCAACTGGGCATACCAGTTCGGTGTTCCTTGCTCCTGATATACCTTTACTATATACGCACCTACGGGTACTCTTGAGCCCTGAGGTAATCTTATGAAAGTAAGAAGCATATCCTCACCATCAGCTATTACCCTTATGTCCTTCTTTTCTATACCCCTGAAGGTTGTATTAATGGCCGATATAAGTCCATCATTTGTATAGGCAGAGACGAAATCTCTTGTGTCTATATTTATACCGGCTTTTTGAGATACGGCGATCAATGCATTTTCTATATTATTCCTGAAGCGGCCGTTCACATACTGGATTACCTCTTCCTCCCGACCTTTCAAGTAATCACTCCCGATTTCAAAATATTTTTTATCGAGATATAACCCTGCCTTCAACCCCAGAGGCATTACATCAACTACAGGAATTGGTGAGGCTGGTCCTTCTTTAATCTCCTCTATCTCAGCATCGTCTATAGATATTATTCTGCCATTGGCACCATATCCAATTGACACTGTATTATCTACATTATATCCCTGAATCGTCAATGCTACAAACTCACCACTCCGATACTCCATTTCTGAATGGGTTCTAATATATCCATACAGTGCATATCTCCCTTCGAGGATATCTTTCTCAACGACTCCTTTCCTGATTGTATATGCTGCAAGGATATCATCACGGGAGGCAATAAGTAATTTCTTCTCTTCGAGTTCGTCGGGCTTTATTAAATCACCAAAATCAGTTGAGCTGCTAATAAGAGACTCATAGACAATGGACCGGAATTTACTGACGGCAGATACAATTCTCTCACCCTCAGGTGTCAGGACAACAGAATCTCTACCATCCCTACTACCCAGACTTGCCAGTATCCTGGCCTCTCCATCAGCAGGTGGATTCGATTTCTCCCAGTCAATTGTTATTTCTATGGTAGCAGGTGGTTTATATCTTGTCCTGAATGTAACCTTCCCACCGGGTTTTTCCTTTTCAGCCAGGAACCCATATCCTAATTCTGCAGGTGCCTCGAATACAACTCTGTCATCTTTATCTCTGAACTGGGCAATCCACTTTCCACTGTCTTCTCCTAAAAATCTCACCACATAGAAGCCCGAAGGGATAGATGAATTATCCGGCAGTTTGAAGAATGTGAACAGGATATCCTGGCCACTGGAAATCTCTTCTATCGTCAATGACTCTGCGGCTTTTATAAAAGAATTGATGCCTATATATTTCCCACTCTCTGAAATGACAGCAACGAATCCAGTTGTATCTATATCCTTTTTAAATAGAGTAGCCGCCTCTTTTAGTGCCTTACCCACTTCATTTCTAAACTCCTGATTGGCATTCTCTATTTCTGATTGCAGTGTTCCTCCCTTTAGTACCTGGATAGTAATTGTATCAACATCCCAGAGACCCTTATCATCATCCACTCGGAACTTTACATTATAAATGCCCGGTTCTGTGTATACCTGAGCTGGTGGATCAGGATTGGCAGGATCTACATAATCAAATACACCATCACCATTGAAATCCCAGTAGTATGATACTATCTTGCCTGACTTTATTGTGGCAGTACCTTTAAAGTTTACAGTCAAAGGAGCAATACCTGAATAGATATCAGCAGTAGCTGACGCCATAGGTCCGCTGTTTGTTTCGCAATTGTTATTACATACATTACTATCACTTGCGGTATCTGAGACATTAGTGCTACCACCTTGATCCACTCCACTCTCCTGCAAATTCCCTGTACAGGCCGATAGAATTGAAATAATACCTGTCAGAATCAAAATGTTAATCTTTCTTCTCATAGCTCACCTCCTATAAATCGAGTCTAAAATCAACTCGATGTCATTAAGATTTTTAATATTTCGAAAAGTTTCATGTTTTTTATTTGCAAAAATTGACACAAGAAGGTAAAAATTATGTAAATTATTCAGGTAAACAGGTTATTTTGGACTTTAAATCATTCCACTTTTTAAGTTTAAATGACAACTTTAATAGAATGCTTAACATATAATTTTAATACTCGTTGTGCCACCGTAACTCAGTTGATAAGAGCGGGGGATTCCTAATCCCCGTCTACCGCAGGTTCGACTCCTATTATCCTCTCACTTAAATTTAACACCTTACATAAAGTGCCGTAAAATAGACTTATGTAGCAGTTGGGACATATAGCGTGATCCCTTTTAAACCCTACTTATGTTGAAAAACCCAATCATATCAATGGATTATGCTGAATCTTCGGTCTCAAGGTATCTGGCACTTCTGAGCCTTCTAGTCTCGAGAAGTGAATTTCCTCCGAGTCTGTTTGCGCCGTGAACCGATACGCAGGCACACTCTCCAGCGGCATATAGCCCTTTGATGTTTGTTGCAGCATCTATATCAGTATCGATGCCTCCCATTGTATAATGCTGTCCGGGCTGAACCGGTATGGGATCCACTACAGGGTCTACATTTGCAAATTTAATACAGAGGTCTCTGATACCGGGGAGTCGCTCGTTGATCTTCTTCTCCCCGAGGTGTCTTATATCCAGATGCACATATGTGTTATCGAACCCTCTGCCTGCATTGATTTCTCTCTGAATATTCCTTGCTACTATATCCCTTGGTGCCACCTCCATAGCCTTCTTCGAATCGTCGTAGTTTGCGAGGAATCTCTCGCCCTTGTTGTTCACCAGGAATCCTCCCTCACCCCTGCAGCCCTCGGTCATCAGAATATTGGTCCCGATTAGAGTAGTTGGATGGAATTGAATGAATTCCATATCCTTCAGGGTTGCGCCCTCTACGAACAGAATATATGCTCCCAGAGCAGTGGATATCAGTGCGTTCGTGGAGTTGGAGTAGACCCTACCGGAGCCGCCGGTCGCAAAGATTACCGCATCAGCCTGGAATGCCTCGAATCTACCGCTCTTCAGATCTAATCCTATTACACCAACACACCTCCCATCCTCTACCACTATAGAGGTGATGAGCATTTCATCTATTACGGTTAGATCTGCCCTCTCGGAGGATTGTTCGAATCTGACTACCTGCTCATACAGAGTGTGCAGGAGTGAATGACCTGTCTTGTCCTCTGCATATGCCGTTCGGGGAAAGCCTGCACCACCAAAGGGTCTTTGGGCTATTCTGCCATCAGATGTCCTCGAGAATGGACAACCCCAATGCTCCATCTCGTATATCCTCAGAGGGGCATCGTTGCACATCCTGATAATGGCATCCTGATCACCCAAATAGTCCGAGCCTTTGACCGTATCGAAGGCGTGCTTGTCCACAGAGTCGTACACACCCCTAACATGGTTCCCAAGAGCACCATTTATACCGCCTTGAGCCGCAAGGGAGTGGGACCTGACAGGATGCACTCTCGATATGATGCATACAGGGATGTTGTGCATATTTACTTCGATTGCTGCCCTCAACCCCGCCAGTCCACCACCCACTACAATCACTGGAAAGTATCTCATATCAATACTCCTCTCAAATATTCCTTGGTATTATAGGGAAGAAGACGAACAGGCTTGCAGAGGCGATCAGAGCGATTATTACAATTGCAATCCATAAAAGCCCTTTCTGTTTCTCCGTGAGATTGAAAAAATCCGCGGCAATCAATCTGAGTCCATTGAACATATGATAGATTACTGCGAGTAGCAAGAGATATTCGAGCACCCAGCCAAACAGGTTGTTATAGGCGCTCATTGCCTGATTGAAGCTATCGTTGCCTTTCTGTATCTGACCTATGGTCCAGATATGTAAAAACAGGAAGACCGATAGCGCTATTCCCGTAAGTCTCATCAAGAGGAACGAGAGGAGATTGATGCTCCTGTTCAGGTACATTTCATTCAAATACAAATACTTACTAATTATCTCTTCCTCCTCCTTACATCTGTTTTGTAAATGGAAGCAGGTTTGCAATGCCTACGATTGCGGCTGTCAGCCCCAGTACCCACAGAAGTACAACCATAAATACCTTTACCCTCTCGGATGGTCTGAAGTCATTTACGATATTGTATCAGCCATACAGGGCGTGATATGCAACTGCCAGCAGCAATATAGAGTCGAACAGAACCCAGCCGAAGGAGTTGAGCCTCTCAGCCACCTTATTGATGGGTAACGGGTCTCTCGATCAAGAAATGCAGAACCACAAAATGGACTATCATCCCTGCTGCTATTATTAGAGCCGTAATCCTATGCATCAACCAATTAAAAGCCTGTGAGGATACTTTCATAATTTTCCTCCGTTTTCTTCCCCCTCCAAGGATGCGAAAATCTCAATAACAAAGATTTCTATTATGTCAAATCAAAACAACGAAATTTAATTTTGTATCAGACTGCAGCTACAGCCGGATGACTCCTCTCCTCCACCACCGGTTGTATCTGATATATGAACGGCGTCGATTGCTACAGATGTATCTTTGTTTCCACCATCCATCCCCGCATCTACACCCGCCTCTTCATTATTGGTATCTTCCCAATATATATCATCCTGACTAAAACCATCCTTAAGTCCTGAATATCCATCATCAGAGGCAATTGCATCGATCAGGACATCACTGACATCCTGTGTAGTATCATAGTCTATGAAATCATAGTTCACCGCATCAGATGTATCTGTGTATCCGGCATCATTACTACCGCTATTCAAAAGATGAACAAGGTTTTCGATTGTGTTTCCAAGTAATATCCTGTAATCCTCGAGTTCCGTTGGGTCTGTTGTGTATGAGGTGGTAGAATCCACAATCTCCGATGGGATATTCAGTAGTTTTTCTGCATCCTCGACTATCTGCAAATCTATTCCCTTATCCTTAGCCTGTGTGGTGAGCGACCTTAAGAGATAAAAGTACTCATAATCCTCTACGCCGTCTCGAATGAGCTCCCATCTTATAGAGGTGGTAGGACCTTCTATCCTCTTCTGCCCATCGGTATAGTTGTATGGAGGATAAATCAGTCTTCCATCTCCATTTCCCCATGTGTGTGCATTGTCGCCACAGACATAACTCTGTGGATCGGCGTATGGGTTTTGATAACCATTATCTTCTATGCAATCGTCCCAGTAGTTTATACTCCAGTAGAGAGACCCTGTAACCTGATACTTCCAGTTCATCCAGAAGAGGATTCTGTGTTCTATTGCGGGGTGGTCGATAAAATTATTGGGATAGGGGGAGCGAGGTCCTGTACAGACATACCACCATACCTCTTCTCCCAACTTCTGTCTTTCGTATGACAAAACAGGGTCGTACTTATAGAGTACTGGAGACCATATATCTACATATCCTATCAGTTCTGGTTCGACCTGCTCAGTGAGTAGTCTTTTGAGTTCGGGGTCTGCCCTGTGAATCAACTCCATCCCGTATCTGACGAGTTCGTAATCATCCGGACTTGGCTCATCATACCAATATGTATAGGCATATTTCAGATAACCTTTATCTCTGAGGTGCCGAGTGGTGGCTTGTGTAATCCTGATAAACAGGTCCTCATACTCCTTTGTCCCCCATTTATAACCGAGTATATCCACATCTGTATATTGGCCTCTCCAATCACCACCCGCAAAATGATATAGGGGAAACACAAATCCATCGAAGTTCAATACATCAAAGAGATACTGAGCCCTCTTATCAAACCTTGAAAAATCCACATCCACAAGTGCATCCTTTATATCAGCCTCGAAATCCCCATTGAATATGAGATTTTCGTCAGAATCTGATTTCTTAAGCGTTATATCATCGAAATAGGTTGTCCCTGTCAACTCGCAACCGGATGTCCACCTCCTCCCAAATAGTCTTACAGTGATATACATAGCATTACTCTTGAACTTCTCCTTCTGGATCACCACATTCTCGTTAGACCAATCACCCGTTGCAGTCCTTACAAAGTCTATATTTGCACCCGATATCCATTTGCCATCGGCATCGTACTGCTTTACCGAGACGAGATAGTCATGATTCTGAGCACCCTTTGCCCTCCAGCTGAGGTTGTAATCCGTATTCCCTTCGAGAGTAATCTTCTTAAATGTATATGCGTTTGTACACTCAGAATTGCTACTATCGTTTACCTCCATATAGTGATTTTGCGAGATACCATCTGTGGTAATCTTACCACCTACCCAGCCTGTAGCCGATACATTCACAGAGAAATTGTCATCAAAAAACGGATTATAAGGTGAAATCCTGTGCTCAGACATATTTCTGAGGTACAGGTCTACCACCTGTTTCAATGCATCATAATCACCTTTGAGGTTGTGATAATAATCCAATATCCTCGTACTCAATCCATATGCCGTTCTTATACTGTGTTTCAATGGGATATCGAAGTCCCAGACAGTCAGAGTGACAGGTACCTCATAAGACTGATTCCCGATGTCGATCTTTATATTTGCGTTATATTCTCCCGCGGCTGCATTGGGTGGCACTTTCAGAATAAAGTAGAAAGGGAGCGACTTACCCGCCTTTATGCCTCTCGGGAATATGGGGTTAATCAAGGGGTCGGGAGTAGGTCCTTTTGTCGAGGCAATGTCGGTTGGGGTTGTAATGTTTACATATTCAGCCATCTTAATTACGACACTCTCTTTTGGGATAACCCCGCTCTCACTTAAAAGGTCCGAGATTGATAGATTCAAGAGATTTATATCAGATTTAGGAGTAAGCACAATCTGGAACATCTCATACTCATTCCTTGCTGCATAGAACCTTATCTTTGTAGTCTTGTTTGATTCCTCTGGATACATATCTTCATAGACTTTTTGTGTTACTGGAGAATGCCATATCGATATATCCTGATTATTCAACAGGTATGAACCATAGGTGATTTGAGAGAGACTTATCCTTTCGAATACAACATCATCGAAATATGCGTCACCCGTGAGCTCTCCGCCTTTAGTCCAGAGTGTTGCATACAGAATTATTCTGATTTTTGCCGTATTGGGGTGAAATGTCTTTATAATCACCTGATGTCTCTTCCATTGGATCGATGAACTCACTGCCATATCTATATTATTACCCGAAATCCATTTGTTGCTGCTGTCATATTGATTGATAGCAATAAGAATCTTTCTACCCTCTACATCCGCTCTGTGCCAGACAGTGAGTCTGTAGTAATCCGACTGACTTATATCTATAAGCCCTGTAGATGCCGCAACATTGCTATTCGTGGACCTATCACTCACCAGTAGACAGTTTTTCCCCGAATGGGGATTATCCTGTGTGATTACCCCTCCACTCCATCCAGCACTGCCCTGCTCGAAATCCCCATTCACTACGAGGTTCTGAGAGAATAGATGGTTGGAATAAAGAATAATCGGGATGAGATAAATAATTCTTTTCATAGATATACTCCAGATGAATTAACCATTGCCTGAAAAATATAATACCTGTCCAATAAGAAGTCAAATGCAAATTTTATCAACGCCATTTGACATCAAAATCTATGAATTATTTCACAATGGTGATATTTGCTCCCACTGATTTAGTTTTTATGAATTATGGTAATTTTCTGTTATTTAAATTTCAAAAGTGGACAAAAGTAGGTCAAAAAATGCCTCTCTGAAAGTCCACTTTTCAACTTTATTTGAGGATTTAAATCTTAAAACTGGACTATAATTTTAGTCCAGTTTTGAATTTAAAACTGTCCACTTTTGAACTTTAAATCAGTCCAGTTTTAAAGTTTAAATAACATACCCAAGAATTCAATTGATCTCTTATCCGGTTTGTGATATAAGAAAAGGGTGATTTAAGATCCTGCCAATCTTTTAATCACAGCAAGTAAGAAAGGAGACTTTTTATGAAGGCTTTTTATTATGTAATTATCATCGTTTCATTCATATTTGCCTTCTGTAGTGAGGACTCTGCCCCACCAAACGGCGATACAGGGAGCGGGGATGTTATGATTAGGGATATTTCTATCCAAAAGGATGCCTCCTTAGATGCCTCAAAGGATGTGGAGACTCAGGATATAAGGGATGTTGTGGATATTCTCGACACTGGCGTAGATGTTGTAAGCGATGAGGGTGTCGTAGATACCCTCGAAGATGCCTCAGATGTCAACCCGACAGATACATCAGAGGACATATCGGATGTGCAGATCGCCGATACTTCCGAGGATATTGCACCAGATGTATGTATACCCTATTGTACGGACAAGGAATGCGGAGATGACGGTTGTGGGAATAGCTGCGGAAGCTGTGGGACAAACTCCATCTGTGATAACAACAAATGTATATGCAACGATGGATTTGGAGACTGCAACAACAACAAGGGAGATGGTTGCGAAGAGAGTCTCTCAAACAACAATAGTCACTGTGGAGAATGCAACAATCTCTGCGGGAATAATATGGAGTGTAAGAACTTGCAATGTGAATGTATAGAACCCTTTGCCGATTGCAATGGAGACAGGCTGGATGGTTGCGAGATAAACAAGAATACAGACGATAAAAATTGTGGTGACTGTAATCAGCTATGTAGCCCCCCTTATGCTCAGGAGTCAGTCTGTTTCAATGGCAGCTGCAAGATAATCTCCTGCAAAACCAACTACGATGACTGCGACCATCTCGTAAGTAATGGCTGTGAGGCAGACCTGATTAGCAACAAAGATCACTGTGGTA
>Ga0272449_1003088_pt1 | contig 14676 bp, 21 predicted proteins | sample YNPCB0241_FD_198679 | JGI IMG/M metagenome (GOLD analysis project Ga0272449, IMG submission 198679) | Hot spring sediment microbial communities from Yellowstone National Park, WY, United States - YNP-CB-024-1 | ecosystem: Environmental > Aquatic > Thermal springs > Hot (42-90C) > Sediment...
GCCTCATTGATCACGTCCTCCGTGTCATCATAGGATACGCCCCTTTCCTTCAGTTTATCAAGAAGCTCTTTTCTCGTCATTGCCTTTATTTTTCCGTCCTCGAATATGGAACTGATTAGCGAAGGAGCCTGCCGGATGGCCTCGCGCCACTTCTTAATCACCTTCTCCTCGTCTAAGTCGTCTGGGTATTCCATTTCTCTCATTCCTCATGGCGATGTTCACGCACCACGTTATTCGATACTCGCCTTTCGCTGTGATATACATATCCTTGGGTTTGGGCTCGGGCTTCACACCGCATGTCTCCTCCGACATTTTCATTTCCTCTTCTAAGAAGGGAGGTTTCGATTTCTCTATAACCTCCCATATTTCGGCGCGCGCTACCGCCTTTGGGAAGTCGATGTAAACAGGCATGTCCCAGCCGGCGACACCGTCAAAGCCTCCTTTTTTAATGAGCTTCAAGGTTGTTTTAAAAGTCTGGATATTCAGAGGCGGATCTACAGAAGGCTTTCACTGGGTCTTGAAGTGTAGCGTGCGCTTCACGATTAAACTCCCAGCTGTTTTCCTTATTCTGTACTTATTTTTCGCATCGAAAACTTAAGGCTTCCACCTCATCCTCTCAACTTTATCAACGCTTCTCCTCGCCTTCTTAAACTCCTTGTAATGCGCCTCGCACAAGTATGCTCTCCTAGACTCGCCTCTAAGCCTAAGCCCTGCTTCACTAACCCTTTTAAACGCTATCGACCTTACAGCGTCAGCCTCGCATCCGGCTACGCTGCACTTAACACCCTTCTCCACCCTGCCCAAACCCAGTCAACCCCTGCCAGCCACTTATAAAAACATTATTTTTTCTCAAACGACTGCCTGAACACCAGTCCTCTTAGAAGCCCAGAACTTCCAGGTCGCGTAAAGCCTCTGAAGCACAGTAATCTGGCCGAGCACAATCATAAGTATCATGGAGAACCATATCACCCCGTCTACCAGAGGATTCAGAAAAGTAGCTGCAGATATTATAAGTATCTTCTCAACCCTCTCAAGCACGCCGACCGAAGCATCCTTCATGCCGCCGACACTCTCAGCCCTAGCCCTAACATAGCTCGACGCAATAATGCTGAACATGGTTACGAAAGCAAGAGGCCAATCCACATACCCGCCTAAAGCCGGGCCGAGAACATAAAAAAACTCAGTATATCTATCCACTAAAGCGTCCAGGGTTCCGCCGAACCCAGTGGCCCTGTTGCTGACCCTGGCGACAACACCGTCAAGAACATCGAACAATCCTGAGAAAAGAATTGCCACACCAGCCAGGAAAAGATGCCTATATGAATAGAAGAGGGTTGCGACAACCGAGGACAATAATCCTAGAATAGTCAGCCCAGTGGGAGTAATGACTGGAGCCAGGATTCTTCCAATTCTGGAGAAGAACTTCTCACTCTTTTTCCTCAGGCTTCCCAGAACCACTCTGCCCCGCCCCCTCTAGGAGCTGGAGCCTACTCTTAAGATACTCAATACCCTTCTCAAGCGTCTCCCTACCCTTATCCGTCTCCCTGTAGTAGACTTTTCTAATATTAACCCTACCGCCTTCAACTTGAGAAGGCTCCATCCTCTCCACGAGACCCTCCCTCTCCATCTTGTAAAGAACAACGTAAGCCGTTATCGTAGCAATAGGAATCTTAAAATCACTCTTAAGCCGTGAAGCAATCTCGTAGCCGTACATGGGTCCGTTTTTGAGCATTGTTAGTATGTATAGCCATAGGTTTTCCTTGGTGAGTTTTTCTACGAGTCTCTCGTATGCCATTTTTTATTCTGCCCCCAGTCTTTCTTCTCTGGATCTTACTCTTACTATTCCGGCGTGGACGGCGCATGAGACGCAGTAGTATTTTGTGACGCTGACTTTTGGCAGGAAGGTTCCTGATTTTTTAAGTTCTCTGGCTAGGACTGGGTCGACGTATGAGACTCTTTTCGTTGTCTTTATTGCTTTGTCAACTGGGATTCTGCTTCCGCAATTGGTACAGCTGACGTACTCGGACCTTCCCTTCCCGCCTTTCGACCGTCCCCTAGACTTTCTTTTCTTACCCATTTTTCCCATTTTACACTTGTACAAGCCCCGTATTTAGCTTTTTCATGCCACAATGTTTTAAAAACCCTTAACGCTGGAATCTGCAGGCTTGACTGTTGAGAGAGGGGAAATAGGCTTAACCATAGGTAAAAACGAGGATTTCGCGGAATGGTATAGTCAGGTTGTTACGAAGTCTGGTCTTGCAGACTATGCTCCTGTTCACGGCTGCATTGTTTTCAGGGAGCTGGCCTACGCTATTTGGGAGAGAGTGATGAGTATTCTCGACTCTGAGTTTAAGAAGACGGGTGTGAGGAATGTTTACTTTCCGCTTCTGATTCCTGAGAGGCTTCTCAGGAAGGAGGCTGAACATTTTAAAGGGTTCACTGTTGAAGTAGCTTGGGTTACGCATGGCGGCGACGAGCCTCTTTCCGAGAGGCTTGCGATAAGGCCGACTTCGGAGACGATAATGTACGAGATGTATGCTAAATGGATCAGGAGTTGGAGGGACTTGCCTCTTAAGCTTAACCAGTGGTGTAACATTGTAAGGTGGGAGATAAAGTCTACTAAGCCTTTTCTCAGGAACACTGAGTTTCTCTGGCAGGAGGGGCATACTGCGCACGCCACCAGGGAGGAGGCGTTGCAGCAGGCGCTGGAGATACTCGGGATATACAAGAGGTTTGTCGAAGAATACTTGGCGATACCTGTTTTAGACGGTGTTAAAACCGATTGGGAGAAGTTCGCCGGCGCGGAAGCCACCTTCACTATCGAGGCTTTAATGCCTGACGGTAGGGCTCTTCAAGCAGGAACCTCGCACTTTCTCGGCCAAAACTTTTCAAAGGCTTTCGAAATAACCTTTCTAGACCGGAGTGGTTCCACGAGCTATGTTTGGCAGACATCCTGGGGTGTTTCCACTAGGCTCATAGGTGCGGTAGTGATGGTGCATGGTGATGACAGGGGGCTTGTGCTACCGCCGCGGATAGCTCCAGTGCAGGTTGTCGTGATTCCGATATTCTACAGTGAAGAGGAGAAGAGGATTGTTGTCTCCAAGTGTAAAGAGGTTGAGCAGAGGCTTTTGAAAAAAGGTTTTTCAGCGCAGGCTGACCTCAGGGAGGACTACACGCCTGGCTGGAAGTATAACGATTGGGAGCTTAAAGGCGTCCCGGTGAGAATAGAGATCGGCCCGAAGGATGTTAGGGAGAAAATGTTGACAGTCTTCAGAAGGGATGAGTTTAAACGGGTTAAGATGCCTGACGACAGCCTTGAAGAAGAAATCGGTAGGCTTCTCGAAGATATTCAGAGAAACATGTATGAAAAGGCTAGGAGGATGATAGTTGAGAAAACAGGTAGGGCTGAAACGATGAGCGAGCTCTCGGAAATGGTTTCCAAGGGAATGATGGTTAAAGCATGCTGGTGTGGCTCAAGAGAGTGCGACGAGGCTGTTAAGAGTGAGACGGGGGCGTCGATAAGGCTGATCCCGTTTAAAGAGGAGCCGGTGTTCTCAGGATGCGTGAGGTGCGGCAAACCGGCTTCGAAAGTCGTCTACTTCGCGAAATCATACTGATGGGAAATGGTTTTAATCACTGGTGTCGACGAGGCTGGAAGGGGGTGTGTCATAGGCCCGCTAGTCATAGCTGCGGTGGGTGTTGAAGACAGGGCTGTTCAAAGGCTTGTTGAAGCTGGTGTTAAAGACTCTAAGAGGCTTAGCCCACGTAGCAGGATTCGGATCGCTTCAAGCATAAGGAGGATCGCCCAGCTTGTTGAAACAAGAAGGGTAAGCGCCAGCCGAATAGATAGGCTTAGGGCTAGGGGAGTAAGCCTGAACGAGATTGAAGCCATGCTCATAGGAAGCATTCTAAGTAAGCATCGTCGAGGAGTCTTCTACGTGGATTCTGTTGACAAGAATTGTGAAAGATTTAGAATGATGATGCTTAGCCACGCGCCTGGTTTCAAGGGTATTCTTATTGTTAGGAACTATTTAGACGAGTCCAACCCTATGGTTGGTGCTGCAAGCATAATTGCTAAGGTTGAGAGGGACAGGGCTGTTAAAAACCTTTTGAGGAAAGCAGGGTTGCCTGAGTGCTCAGGATACTCGAGCGACCCTAGGACAATAAGCATCATAGAGCAACTTTTACGGTCCAACTCTAAGATAAGCATGCTTAGACGGAGCTGGAGCACTGTTGGAAGAGTAGGGGCAAGCCTAAACCAGGATAGTTTAAAAAGGTTCCTCTAGACCCGTCTGGAGACGATCAGCTCATGCATCATTGCGAATGGCTCAAGGTCTACCGTCTCCTCTATTCTGTACCTGCCAGAAGCCTCCAGCCTGGCTTCCTCAGCCCTGTATATGTCTATTGGCCTTCTTGTCGAGTCGACGCTGCTGGCTTTCAGCGCGACAACTAGAAACCCTTTCTCCCTGAGAAACAGGTCTGCGTTTCTAACAGCTATGTCTACCTCATCAGGCTGGGCAACATCACAGTAAACAGTGTCAACAACCTGCAGGAGCCAAGCGTATTCGAAAACCTGTCTAGCGTCGGCAAGAATCGGCACAACGTTACTCCTTTTCGCAGCTACCTTGTCAAGAAACTCTCTGAAAGGCCTGTGGGCGACTTCAACCGCGTAGACAAGTCCTGTGGGCCCAACTATGTCTGAAACATGGCTGACAGTTGTGCCGGAGGCTGCTCCAAGATAAAGGATCCTCCACCCCGGCTTTATGAAGAAGCTTCGCAACCCTTTCAGCAGGGCTGCAGCTATCTTACTCCTATACGGGTTCCAAACCCTGTATTCCGCTTCCCCAACCCTGATAGTCTTCTCACCGTAGACAACTGTTCCAGGCGCGATGCTCAGCGTTGCGAGACGGGTCTCCTCCTCATCCTCAACCTCGTAAACCCCTTTGAAAATTTCTCTAATCATCAGCCAACACTCTCCTTCAAAGCCTTAAGCCTGTTCTCAATATCCTTCTTCAACTCGTCTCCTATGAATCTTCCTGAGAAACAGTCAACCCTGGCTGCGATAGCAATCCTGCTGGCGAGCAGTCTTGCAACTTTACCCCTAATCTTCTTTGGAGACATGTGGACAAAAGGATGTTGAAATATTATCCCGTGCTTAGGAGGTCTTCCCCTCTTCCTCAGGGCTCTGAAGAGAGCCTTCTCAGCACCAAGTACCTGTATGGTTGAGGCTGGCAGGCTGGCCAGCTTGGAAATGGAACCTGTTTTAGAGATAAGCCTAGCACCGAGCAGTGGGCCGATAACTGTGCTAAGGTTCGGAGCGGTTTCATCCATAAGCATGCCAATATGCTTCTCGACAACTCCTCTACAATCCTCGGTTTCAAGATAAAGCTCAGCAATCTTCTTAACATACATCGGGGTGTTTGAAGAAGCTATTCGCCTAACAATCTTCTCAACATCCTTGCTCTCCTCCAGTAAACGTGGCTCCCTCTCCTTAACCCATATTAGAATTCTGTCTTGAAGAATGTTAAGCATCTTGACAAGCTCGTCGTAAGCCTGCATTGCTATAACAATATCCAGGTCGCTGCTCTTAGCAAGCTCCTCAACCCTTGTCTGAGCAAGCTTCGCCGCGACACTGATGGTGAAAACCCGATACTCATCCATATTTAACCCTAAGAGCTTCAGAGCTTCCTCAACATCAGCTCTGAGCTCAACAGCCTTCTCCAAAGGCTCCTGCACAACAGGCTTCAAGCCTAGGCGTGTCAAGGCTTCCGCAAGGCTCCTTCTCTCAACCATTATGCTTCTCCCCCTCCAGCCTTGAAGGAAGGATGCAACACCCTGTGGAATAGCGCCGCTATAATGCTTAACAGCCTCGTCAACATTCTTGAAGAGATATGGCTTAGCCTCGTCTCCTTCGAAAACAATAAGGCCTGCAGCAGTCTCCACTAGGCTAAGACTCTTCTCCAACCTGTTTCACCCTGACTTTCAGAAGGTATTAACTTTTCCTAGCCTTTAAGCTAGACGCGGCTCCTCCTATAGGCCTCGTAAGACTCCTTAACCCAGAGCGAGTATCCTCTAGGAGGGCTTTTAGGCCGTATTATCAGGATTATCTTCCTATATTCCGGAACCCTGGGGGTTACAGCGTAGAGAAGTTTAGCCTGCGTTATCGCTTCAAGAATCTTCTCCCTGTCTGTATGAAGATTCGCATGGTCCTCGACGAGCATCTACTGCGTCGAATATGAATGGCGGGACAATATTTAAGCGTTTTTAAAGAATTTGGAGAATACTCGGGCCATAAAGTAGGCAGGCATCCCTAACGCTTGTTATCACGGCTCGAGTTATGTTCAACCCAAATTACACTTAAACATAACGGGAGCGGTTAATCTGTAAACATGGTAGCGCGAGCTAGAAACTTAATTTTAAGCAGCATACTTTCCCACCGATTTTTCTACCAGATTTAATAGCGTTCCACTGCGGTTTATTGTGTGCACTAACCAAGCGTCCTGCAAGCAGAAACCTATAGTCCTATTAGGGAAAGAAGTATGAAAAAGTATATTGCAAGCGCCAGGGCTGCGATGAACCCGAAGCATGCTTTCCTAGTCTTATGATGAAAGATCACCATTCCTAGAAAGACTCCAAACGGTCCTCCAGCCATGGAAAGTACGAAGAACCATTTCTCCGGTATCCTCGACTCGTTTCGAATAGCACTGGCTTTATCCACACCCATAAGGATGAAACTCGCGATGTTAACCAGTAGAAAGTAATCATGGGCAAGCTCCTTAAGGAGGGTGGTCAACCCTCCTCTGTTAACGCGGCGAAGCATTTAAACACCAATGCAAGAACCTAGGATGGATACGTGCTCCTTCTTTCCGTCTCTTTCGACTCAGCAATATACTGCTCTAATGCCTGACCATTATGGCGTGCACTATAATCAATCTTTTCTTTCACGTAAATAAGCTCTACGATGTTGACAAATTTTTTCATAGCTTTTAGTCTTGGAAAACGCGTATTCAAGTCCATGCGGGAAGCGTTATGATGCCGGAGAAAACCATTTTGTTGAGGGAAACGTTTAAAAACCGCCTCCTGATCTCATAGGCAGGAAACATATAGAGAGGTGTTAATGGGGAATGGTTACCCACGGGAACGTAACGCTCGCAGGCAAGGTTCGCAGTCTTACTCCTAAGGTTGCGGCTCGTGAGCGTCCTCCAGATATGCCGCGTAGGAGGATTAGGAGTATTTATCGTAAAAGGGTTGTTTTGAACAGGCAGCCCGGGCAGATTTGGAAGCAGATGCGTGTTTAGTGTGCTAGATACTTAATTGTTTTCCTTATATGCATGTATTCGTGTGCTGTAGATGGGTTGCGTTAACCTGTGTGTTGTTTTAGGGGCTTCAGCATTCTGATTATTTTAGCGCGCGCTCGGTTTATGAGTAGCTTGCATACTAATTACTTCCAGTATAGCCTTTTTCTGCTGATACCGCAAATTTGGTAAGCCGTGTAGTTTCCTAAGAGTAAGTGCTGGGATCAGAAAGCCCCAGAACTATTAAGACCGAGGATTACTGGGCTGCGCGCTATGCAAATTTTGCGTTACTTCTTATTTCTCCGTGTTAAATATCTTTTATTCTTCTAATGTGCTTCAAGCAGTCTTCCTTCAATCTTTCTACGAGTTTCTCGTCTGCCGTATACATGTAACTATTTTTCATGATCGCTAGGGAAATATAGGAAGCGTCATAAATTGTTATATTGTTTTTGAACGCAACCTCTATAGTTTTTTCAGCATATTTGCCTCTGAGGGGGTATAAATCTAAAAAATATGCGTCTAAGGCTTCTGAAACTTCTTTTATCTCGCTTTCTGAAAAGAGTTTTTTATAATACAACGCATTTAAAACTTCGAAGTTAATGATTTCAGGGGCTATAAGTTTTAATTCTCCTTCTATATACTTATCCCTAATCGTCACGGCTTTATCGGAATTCTCTTCTTCAACGAACCACTTCACCACTACGCTTGCATCAACTACTGCTACCGACATGCCGTTCTTCCCTGAACTTTCGTATGATCTCTTCAGCCCTAGCTTCACCTCTGCTTTTCTTTCTTATTTTTTCGTTTATTAGAACTGCTTTCGCCAAGTTTTTTCTTTTTTCCTCTTCCACCTTCATTCTTATCGCATTTCTGATGAAATCACTCCAATTAACTTTAATCTCTTTCATCATCTTCTTGGTTTCTTCATCTACCCTTATCGTAATTACTGTCATACAAGTATTACATGTATAATTTACATATAAACTTTGCTTTTTAGACCTATTCCTGCCAAGAAAGCTAGCGCGCGCTTTCTCCACAAGCTATCAAGGTTCTACGTGAACAACTATGATATGATTTGTGTTGAAAACTTGGCCATAAGCAACATGGTTAGAAACCACATCTTAGCCCAGAAGATACTTGATGCCTCTTGGGGAAAGTTCCTTCAACTGCTCGAATACAAGGCTGAAAGCGCCGGTGTTCGGGTGGTGAAGGTGAACCCGAGAGGCACATCTAAAGGATTAAGATCTCTTGAGACTGGATATCGGCAAATAGAATATTGATGAGGGGATGGGGGCGGCCCTGATCCGCCTGCCGGGATGAAGCCCTTACTGGTAGAAATACCAGCAAGCCTCATCGTTGAAGCAGGAAGCCAACACCCCTTCTGGTGAGGGTAGCTCACCGTGACTCCGAAAACAATAAGGGAATCCGTGAAACTCGTTTTCAAATATCACTTGTATATGGCTGACGCTATTCAAATAATCTCTGCCAAACAGGCGAATGCGCGTAATCTCGTAACGGGGGATAGGAGGCTTGCCGAGGTATCTATGGTCGAGGGTTTGAAAAACGCTGTGCTTAGCCTAAACCCGCCCTGAAGTGGTTCGGAAGATGGTTAAAACGTGGATTCACAGGTTTCAATTTATGTGCAGTTGCATACTATTTTCCCTCGAGACCTTTCCTGCCCGTTACTGCAAATTTAATAAGTAAGGTAGTTTCCTAAGAGTGAAGCACCGGAATTAGAATGAAGCCCGAGGAGACTGTTAAGACTGAGAATTACTGGGCTGCCTGCAGAGAAATAGCTGGGATCCTTGCCTCGGAGAAGCATGCTGACAGGAGGGTTGTCCACAGGGTTAAACTCAGGGTTTCCTCAAGATTCAGGCTTCCCATGGTTCCCTCTAACAGCGATATTCTTGCAAGTGCCCCGGAGAGGCTTAGGGATAGGCTTAGAAGCATTCTGATGGTTAAGCCTTCTAGAAGCTCATCCGGGGTCGTGGTTGTTGCAGCGATGGCCATGCCCATGCCCTGTCCCCATGGGAGGTGCTTCTACTGCCCAGGAGGCCCCTCTAGGAATACTCCTCAGAGCTACACCGGCCTTGAGCCGGCTGCGATGAGGGCTATTCAGAACGATTATGATCCTTTCAAACAGGTTTCCCAGAGGATTAGGCAGCTTGAGGCTGCTGGGCATGTTGTTCAGAAGGCTGAGCTGATAATAATGGGTGGAACTTTTCCGGCAGCACCTTTAGATTATCAGAAAACATTTGTCAAAGGATGTTTCGACGCCCTGAACGGTTTTGTCTCCCAGTCTTTGGAGGAGGCTCATAGGCTTAACGAGTCGTCAAGCATCAGATGCGTAGGCTTAACTGTTGAGACTAGGCCAGACTATTGCAGAGAGGATCATGTCGATAAAATGCTTAGCATGGGTGTCACTAGGGTTGAGATAGGTGTGCAAACTCTTAGAGACGATGTTCTTGAAAGAGTTGAGAGGGGACATAGGGTTGGGGATACTGTTAACGCTTTCAGGATTGCTAAGGACGCTGGCTTGAAAATAGTTGCGCATATGATGCCCGGGTTACCGGGTATGAGTGTTGAAGACTCTCTGGAAGATTTTAGGAAACTCTACTTCGACGAGAGGTTTAGGCCGGACATGATAAAGATATACCCTACTCTCGTAGTCGAGGGAACAAAGCTTTACGAAGCCTGGATGAGGGGCGATTACAAGCCCCTGGAGGATGAGGAGGCTGCCGAGCTTGTCGCAAGGATACTGGAGATAACTCCGCCATGGGTGAGGATTATGAGAGTCCAGAGGGATATTCCTGCGAACGCGATTGCAGCAGGGGTTAGGAAAAGCAATCTTAGAGAAATAGCGCATAGAATTCTCGAATCCCGTGGCTCTAAATGTAGGTGCATAAGGTGTAGGGAAGTAGGTTTTTCAAAATCTAGAGTCAGCCTGGAGAACATTCGTCTCGTCGTTAGGAAATACGGGGCTTCCGGCGGGGTTGAGTACTTTCTGAGCTTTGAAGACTTGGAGAACGATGTCCTGCTCGCATACCTGAGGCTCAGGAAGCCTTCCCCGTATGCTCACCGGAGAGAGGTAAACGAGGCTTCTTCAATGATAGTGAGAGAAGTAAAGGCGCTTGGAAGAGCAATACCCTTAGGTACTAGAGTAAAAGAGTCTTGGCAGCACAGGGGCTTGGGAGCAATGCTGATGGAGGAGGCTGAAAAGATCGCTGTCGAAAACGGTGCTGAGAAAATACTCGTGATCTCGGCAGTAGGCGTGAGGGAATACTACAGGAGGCTTGGCTACTTTTTCGACGGCACATACATGGTTAAGAATCTCTAAACAACCGGATGCTTAATGTTTTAACAGAGGCTAAAGCGGGCCTCTGTAATACTTTGTAGAAGGACAGCCTAAACACTTCTTCTCATAGTAGCGTAAACACCTGCCGCAATTTATTCCGCATGGAGCATCCTCCGCCGTTTTGGTCGCGACAATTTTCACCGGCAGATACTTTGGGACTGCTGGCGCCTCGCCTATTATGGCTTCTGAACGCCTAATGCCGCCCGTCCGCGCCCTCACGGAGCACCTTTCTATTATAGCGTTCAGCGTGTCAGCGTCCTCCGCCACCATGATGGTCATCAGGTTGTAGGCGCCTGTCGTCATGGCTAGAAACACCATTCTCGGACACTTGGAGAACATGTTTACGAGTTCCCGTAGACGCTGGGGTGTTTCAACCTCCGCGTTCACGATGGCGATGCGAAAACCCAGATGCTCCGCGTTAAGCCCGGCTGAAACCTTAACCAGGTTTTCGCAAAGCTTCTCCAGCCTTTTTCCTATTGCTACATGCGACAAGCCGAGCTCCCTACCCATCGTCGAGAGGGGTGTCCGACCGTCTTCCTGCAGGATTGACACGATCTTTTTATCCAATTCATCCATGGCCATTTTATTACAATTTGAAACATAAGGTGTATATATCTCTTTCGTTTTGTAAGAGAAGGTGAGTAGAAAATGAGCATGGAGGAGGAGTTGACGCTTAGCCCGGATGCTCGGGAGGAAAAAGATGAGGAGGCAAAGAGTTCAACGGCTGAAAGCAAAACCCTTCCGTTTAAGAGGATCCTGGTGCCGTTGGACGGTTCCGAGCATTCCATAAAAGCATTGAAAACTGCTGTTCAAATAGCTCTGAAGTTCGGTGGTAGAATCACCTTAATACACGTATACCAGGTGGGAGGCTTCGCAATCTCCCCGACGCCAGTCAACGAGTTTATTGAGGCAATACGTAAGATGGGGGTCGACATCCTTGCCGACGGAGAGAAGAGGGTTAAATCCGAAGGCGTCGAGGTGGAGAAGCTGCTGGTAGAGGGACGCCCGGTCGACCAGATAGTCAAAACGTGCAGGGAAAGAGGATGCGGCATGATCGTAATGGGTGCTAGGGGCCTAAGCAGGGTTAAGGAGGTTATCTTGGGAAGCGTTAGCGAGGGTGTGGTGAGGCATGCCTCCTGCCCCGTGCTCGTGGTGAAGTAGCGATGGTGCTGGCTGAAACCCTGCTCCTAACAGCAATAACCTACTCGATCGCACTGGTCTTCGGCTACCTCTTGGAGAGGTTTCTTAGAATGCCCTGGATGTTCACGCTGGTTCTATTCGGCATGGTCTTCTCCGCCATGGGCTTCTTCACTCCAGTCATAAACGACGCCGGCTTCCAGCTGCTGGCGAAATTAGGGATGCTCGCACTCCTCTTCATGATCGGCCTAGACCTTAACTTGAAGGAGATGAGGTCCCTGGGAGCATACATCGCGGCAGGCAGCATTTTCCTCTGTCTTTTCGAAGGCTTGATGCTCGCACTCCTATTCTACTTCTGGCTTCCGGCTGACGTGAATAATTCCCTCACCATCGCTTTGATCACTGGCATAACCTTTGGAACGATTGGCGAAGTGGTCTTGTTCGCCATCCTCTCTGAATTCGGCTTGGTGAACACGAGGTTCGGCCAGCTCACGCTGGGGATCGGTGTTTTCGACGACGTGATGGAGGTTGCGATGCTCGCGGCCGTAGCTAGTCTACCGGTCTTCTCTTCAAGCAACGTGGCGCAAGCCTCAAGCCTCATGCTTCCAGTAGTTTCCTACCTTTTACTCCTGCTTCTAGCAACGTTAGCGATAGTGAAGATCGGGGGACGAGTTAGAAGAATATTAGAAAATATTGTACGTAGCCCACCCTATATTCCACCTTTCCTAATATTCCTAGTGTTCTTTTCCTTCGCCGCTTCCGGCGCGCTCGTGTATGAGACCTTGGCCCCAGTGGCCTCGATAATGGGTGGCATAGTTACGCAGCAAGTCTTCCCTGAGAAGGTTCTCAAGGAGAGCAGGAAGTCCATAGGTTTCCTAGGCAACTTCTTCCTCTCACCCTTCTTCTTCCTAGGCTTAGGAGCCAGTGTTTCCCTCGCCTCAATCCTCGCCTTCCCGCTGCTAATCGTAATAATCTTCCTAGTTTCGTTTAGCTCTAGGGTTTCAGCCTCCACCCTGTTCTTCCACAGGCTTCTCGGGCTTAAATATGCTTTCATAATGGGAATCGGGCTCTGCACGAAGTTCAGTACAAGCATCATCGCCGAGACGCTTCTGTTAAACTCCGGCGCCATATCTACGAGGCTGTTCTCAGCAATGATAGCGACCTACATGATCATGAAGCCTGTGGTGGCAGGGGCATACTCGTGGGGCTTATCCACCGCGAAGAATGGAATAGCCAAGTTATTCTCTATTGAGGGGCAGGTTGAAGAAGCACACGAAGGTTAAGTATGGAAATGAAGATATGCTTGATTTCTCCTCCCTATCGTTCATCTGTTCAATCAGTCGTCGGAGTCTCGTCTCCCCCCTTAGGCTTAGCATATATTGCTTCAATGCTTAGGCAAAATCATGAGGTGAAAATTATAGATTCAAATATTCTCAACTATACAATTAAAGACGTTGAAAGAGAGTTGCGTGGCTTTTATCCGGATATTGTTGGAATCACCTCTACGACGCCCTCCATTTATGAAGCGTATAGGGTTGCTGAAGCAGCTAAAAGAGTTAGAGAAGACTGTACCGTAGTTTTAGGTGGGGCCGCATGCAACTTTCATGTCGAGACGAACTATGGAAGAATGCGGATACGTGGACGTGGTTGTTAAGGGTGAAGGCGAGGAGACGACAAAAGAATTAGTCGAAGCTATTGGAAGAGGTATTCCGTTAAACAGGGTGAAGGGAATTACTTTCCGGGGGGAAAACGAGATGATTGACACCGACCCCCGGCCGTTTATAAAGAATATTGATGACATACCGTTCCCGAGCAGAGACCTACTGCCCATGAGCCTCTATGAGTTTAATGGAGTTAGATATACGACTATGCTTACGAGCAGAGGATGTCCATTCAAATGTTCTTTCTGCTCATCCTCAAGGCTTTTCGGCGGATACTGGAGGGGGAGAAGCCCAGAAAAACGTGCTTGAAGAAATGAAGATAATATATGAGGAGTATAACATCAGAAACATTGAGTTTTTAGACGATACTTTCACGCTTAACCAGGAGAGGGCTGAAAAGATATGCGACGGAATCATTAAGCAGGGCTGGGACATAAGCTGGGGGGCATCGTCAAGAGTGGACACACTATCGAAGAAACTTGCTGAAAAAATGAAAAAGGCAGGCTGCTGGATCATGTTCCTCGGTATAGAGTCAGGCTCCCAGAAAATACTGGACGCTATAGGGAAAGGGATTACGCTTGAACAAGTAAAGAAAGCAGTGAAAATTTTGAAGGATGCCGGAATACAAGTTTTAGGCTCTTTCATAATAGGTTTCCCGCAAGACACCAAAGAAACGATCAAGGAGACGATAAAATTCGCTAAAAGCCTAAACTTGGACTATGCGCAATTCTCCATACTCACGCCATATCCTGGAACTCCAATATTTGATTATGCCAAAAAGAACAACATGCTTCTCACAGAAGACTGGTCTAGGTACACGGTTACTGAACCAATCATCAGGATCGAAGGCCTATCTGAAGAAGATGTTAAAGCCCTATTTCAGAGAGCATATATTTCGTTTTATCTTAGACCGAGAATTATTCTGAAATGGTTGAAAAGCAAACAATTCGGCTTCATGAAAAGCGGGATGAAGGCTGTGATAAACTATTTGAGGAGAAGAAGATAGAATGCATGAAGCAGATCTTGTTGCGAATACTGTGAAGACATGGCTCGGCAATCCCATCTCTAGAAGTCTGCTCAGATGGGTTTCAAGGAGGACAGAAAAAGGCAGTAGGCTGGAGTCAGCCCTGAAGAAATACTCAGGTAGCCAGGAAAAGCTGAGCTTCGAAGAAAAGCTGGCTTACCTGATGGTTAAGCTAGCCCTCGATAAGAGTTCAGGGTTCTTCGG
>Ga0272449_1003089_pt1 | contig 14672 bp, 11 predicted proteins | sample YNPCB0241_FD_198679 | JGI IMG/M metagenome (GOLD analysis project Ga0272449, IMG submission 198679) | Hot spring sediment microbial communities from Yellowstone National Park, WY, United States - YNP-CB-024-1 | ecosystem: Environmental > Aquatic > Thermal springs > Hot (42-90C) > Sediment...
AAAGCTTGTTCTTTTTTTGTATCCTAAAATGCCCATTAAAATTAAAACAATCAATGGATTGCCAATCAAAACAAACAAAGAAAAAATAACAACCGCTTTTAAATTAAGATGTATGATATTAGACAAGGCTAAAGATGCTCCTAATACAATAAAGAAAATCATAATAAAAAAGTCGCGCAAGGGTTTTAATTTAGAGGCAATTTGAAAATTTTCTGACGAATTAGCTAAGGCCAACCCCGCTAAAAACCCCGCAATTTCAATAGAAAGTCCTATTTTTTTTACAAAAGAAACCATCAAAAACAACCAAGCTAAACTTGTTAAAAATAAAAGTTCTTGAGATTGAGCGACGCGGTCAAAAATATAAGGCATAACTTTTTTGCCTAAATATAAAATTAAACCAAAAACAACCAAGCCTTTTAAAATTGTAAGTAGAGTTTTGCCAACAATAATATTTTGATTAACAGCGCCTTTTTCAATTCCAGCTAAAAAAATTAGAATTAAAATTGCTACCAAATCTTGAACCAACAAAAACCCAACGCTTAACTTTCCATAAAAACTTGAAATATCTTTTTTTTCAGATAAAAGTTTGACAATAATAATTGTGCTTGAAAAAGTTAAAGCTATTGAAATATAAGCGGAAGCTAAATTATTAAATCCTAAAAATTTAGATATAAAAAATCCGCCAATAAAAGTAAAAACTATTTGTCCTATTCCCAAAATAACTGCGGGCTTGCTAATTATTCTTAATGAATCATAATTAATTTCTAATCCAATTAAAAATAACAAAAAAATAATTCCCAAATCAGCAAAAAGCCTAAAAACTTCTTCATTTGTAGGATTTATAATTCCCAAATAACCTATAAGTATTCCGCTAAGTAAATAAGCAATAAGCGTTGGCTGGCGCAAAATTTTCATTATAATCCCAAACCCAGCCGAAATAATAACAATCCCCGCCAATTGAAAAAGCAAAGTACTCATAACTTTATTATAAAATCTACAATTTAAAAGTCAAAAAATTTTTTCTCTTGGCTACAATGATACTAAATACCTTTTGATAAATTTGAAAGATCTCATCAAACAGATGATTTTAAGTTTTATACCTCCAATCTTTTAAAGATGGAATCAGAGTTAGATTTTATAAGATTAGGTGCTTGGTGGTAAAAAGTTTACAATTAATTTGTTATACTTGGTTAAATGCTTATTCAAATTTTCCGCGTATTTTTTTGGAAAAGTTTTTAACTATTACTCTTTATAGAATAATTTTTTAGAGCTAATCGCCAGTGATAGATAAAAACAGGCAAACCAACTATTAAGAAAGCAATAGCATTAGAAGCGGTTCTTTGTCTTTCCGCAATTCTATTAATTTCTTCTGCTTTTCTTTGTTCTTCTTCTCTTTTAATTCTTTCTTCTGGAGTTAATTTTTCTTCCTGATTAATTTCTGGATAAATTTTGGGAATATAAAAAACGTCAGCTTGTTTAAAAACGTAAACTTTAAGTCCTAAATCTATTAACCTTACAGTTCCGATAATTATTAAAACCAAACCGATAGCGGAAAATAAATAAATATAAATTAATTTAATAGTTTCAGTAATTTTCATAATAAAATTATTAACTTCACGCACTTCCTAAATTATAATAAATCATACCAAATTATTAAATAAATTCAAATTATTTAATTATTTTATAAACCGCTTTATATTGAAATTTAAAAAAACGAAAGAGAAATAATTGATAAAAATTTATATAGTTGAATGTGGTTCGGAAATTTTAGATATTTTTTCCTTTATAACCTTATAAATAGCTAACGCAACTTCGGAGCTAAAAAAGGCTGTATTTAAACGAATTTTCTTAAAAGATTTAGTATAAATTACTAAACCAAAGAAACCACGCATATTGGTGTTTACTAACGAAATGTTTTTAATTTCTGTAAACAATATATTTTTTGAAAATAAATTTAATCCTAATAATTTAAATAGAAGCGGCTGAATAAAAATTCTATCTTTAAAGATTTTTATAAATGGGGTTATAAATAGAAAACCCAGTGCAATTAAAAGATTAATCGAATAAAGTATCAGTTCATTACTACTAAGACCTATGGGTTCTTTTCTGACAATACTTATCAAAGCCACAATTCCCACAAGGACAATAAAAGATATCAAAAAAATTCCTATTACAAACCCCGCGTTATTAAAAATAGGAGAGGACCACCCTTCTTCCTCTTTCTGATTAATTTCTTCTTTGAGCTTTAAAGCTTTCCTTCTTGTTTTATTCCATAACAATCTAGAAATAATTCCTACGATAATTATTGTAAGAAGAAATTCTAAACCCTTTCTAGACATAATATAATTATAATGTGAAAAATCAATATCGTAAAATCAGAAAACTCATAGGATACATAGTTAAAGTTAAATAAAAAATCGAAACCTACAACCCTCTTTATTGTGATGAAATATAAACATATTTTATACTACATTATCAACAAAAGGCATATTCTATGTAGTAGACAAGATCGAGCAAAATCATTTTAAATTTACAAATAATTTTATAATTTTAAGCTTTACCACCCGCAATTTATAAAAAATATATAATCGAATTATTCAATTTCCAATTCTTAACAAAACAATTTTTTTGTGGGAAAATAGAAATAATATGACTATAAAATACCAGATTAAAGATTTGCGAAAAGATGAAGAGAGATAACTAAAAAATAAATTAAAGCGTATAAAAATGAATTTATAAAAATATGTCATTAAGAGAAAAATTTATATTTTTAAGTAGAAAAATTGCAATAACATTATTAGTTTTAATGTTTATTTATGTTGGAGCTATAAAGATATTTGGAAAAGAAACTTTTCCGCCTCAATATCTTATATTTATATTTTTTTCGTGCTTTCTTTTTTTAATATTAACTTTCATTCCGCCTCAAATAAGCAGAGATTTCTTTTGGGCATGGATTTTCTTTTTATCTCTTCTTTTTATGATAGTTGGAATAAGTATAGGCGTGATATCAATTTATGTTTTTCATATCAATCTAAGCGATTTATTTAAACGTATTTTGCAAATTGTAATTCTTTCTTCTTTTTTTGGTTTTTTTGTTAGCTTAGTTAAGGGTGGTGATAATAACAATAGGAAGTATAGAGAAATCAGAGAAAGCATTATTGATGCTTTTATAAATGTTTCTCAAAAATTAAATTTAAATTTTGAGGATGAAAGCAATGAAGAGGCTGTAAAATTATTAGCAAATGGTAATTATAACTCTAACTATATTCGATTATCTGTTATAAGAGAATTTAATATTAATAAAGGAATAAAAATAAGTTCTTGGGGTGGAAATAGAAGAAGGAATCTTGTCAGTGGATCATCTATTTTATTTGAAACTAATTTTGATTTTGGAAAAATTCGTATAGAATCTTTTCATGGAGCTTTAAAAATTAATGGATTAAGTTCTGAATCAGAAGAATATATAAGAAAATTTATTAATGAAAAAATGTTAAATTATTTTGATTTTGTATTATATTCATATCCTGCTTCTGAACTTGAAAATAGTTTATTAATGAATTTATTAGAAAAAACACCATTAAAAAATTACATAGATGATAGCTATAAAAATTTTAAATGGATAATTATATTAAAAATTAGCGTTGCAATTGAAGAAGAAAATTTATGGCTTGATTATATTAAATTAATAGAAGAATTGATAAAAAAATATACAACTATTTAATACAATGTAAATTTATTTTTAAAATAAAAAATTATAGTAACTAAAATCATTTTAAAATTATAATAAAAGATTAGGAATTTTAAAAAATAAGACAAATAAAAAACATTCTAACATTCTGCAGAATGTTAGAATGTTTTTTCCTGTGATTTAGGGGTGTTATGGGGATATTTTTGGCGCTGGTTTTTTAAAATTTTTAATTTTTTAACTATTATTTTTTAAATTCTTAACAAAACAATTTTTTTGTGGGAAAATATAATAAAATATTATCTAACGTTTAAAAAATTAATTAACTAAAACAATTTTAAGATTAAACTAATTTTTTTAAATATGATAAAATAAAGAAAATGGAAGCTAAGGAAATTCAAAAACTTTTAAAAGAGGCAAGTTATTTGGATGATTTTAAGAAATTATTTATTGAAATTTTAGGCTTTAAAAAAGTTTCAAATGATTTTGTTAATGTTTCAGAAAACATTAAAGATTTGATTTCAGATTCAAAAATTATTGCGGAATTTAATCCTATTTTTGTTTTTTATTTCAAGCTAAATTTAGATTTTGATAATAATTTAATTTCTGAAAGAAATATAAGAACTAAAGAAAGAATCATTATTAGAGAAATAATTAAAACTTATAGACAAAATCATTTGTTTATTTTTTCTGATAATAAAAATATTTATTGGGATTTTGTTTATCCATTTAATTATGGCAATAGGTTGCAACTTAAAAGATTTAATATTAATCCGGACAATAGAAATAAACTTCGCACTCCAAGCGAACAATTATCTTTTTTAATTATTAATGAAGACAATAAAGAATCTATTTTTGAAAAATTAGAAAAGGCATTTAATACAGAAGCGGTTTCAGAAAAATTTTATAAAGATTATATTAATGTTTTTAATAAAGTTAAAAATGATTTAAAAAAACAATTTAACAATGAAGAAAAAATTCACTGGTTTACGCATCAACTTTTAAATAGGTTGATGTTTTTATATTTTGTTCAAAAAAGAGGTGTTTTTGGGGGTAATAAAAATTTTTTAGCGTATTTTTGGGATACATATAGAAATTTTTATGACGGCAAAGATGAATTTTATGATAAATGGTTAAAAGTTTTATTTTTTGAGGCATTAAATGGTAAATTTACCCCGAAAGATTACTTTAAGATTAATGAAAAAATTAATTTAAATAGTATTCTTGTTATGGCACCGCATTTAAACGGAGGTCTTTTTAAAGAAGATCCCGAATTTGATTATATTGATGTTAAAGTTAAAGATGATTTATTTGTAGATATTTTTGATTTTCTTGAATCTTATAATTTTACAGTTAGAGAAAGCACTCCATTAGATGAAGATTTAGATATTGATCCCGAAATGCTTGGAAATATTTATGAAATGATTGTTAATGTAAGCGAAGCACCAGAAGAAGACGAAAGACATAAAGCCGGCATTTTTTATACTCCAAAAATAGAAATAGATTTTATGATAAGAAGGTCGCTTGTTGAATTTTTATATAATAAAACAGCTATTAATAAGGAGAAGCTTTATCAGTTTATTTTCCCGGAAATAGAAGAAGAAATTATACCAGATTTTTCTGAAGATGAAATTAAAAAGATTTATGAAGAATTAGATAAGATTACAATTGTTGATCCTGCTTGCGGTTCGGGCCATTATTTGGTTGTGGCAATGGATATTATTTTTGAATTAAAGAAAATTTTATGGAAAAAATTAGGAAACAAAGAAGATTCTTTTAATATTTTTAATGAAAAATTAAAAATAATTGAGAAATCTATTTTTGGTGTTGATATTAAAGATTGGGCAGTTGAAATTGCCCGATTGCGTTTATGGTTAGATTTAATGATTTCTGCTAAAGATGAAGATTTTACTCCGGGCGGAAAAGCTTTATTACCAAATTTAGCTTTTAAAATTAGAATAGGCGATAGTTTGGTTCAAGAAATAGCAGGAACATTTTTTAGAGTTAGAGAAATAAAAGATATTCCGCCGTCTTTAAGAGCGCTTAAAAATCAAGTAATAGAAGCTAAAAAAGAATATTTTTATAATCAAAAGCCAGAGCAATGGGTTAAAAGTAAAGAAAATAAATTTTTTAGAGCATTAATTGATAAAAGAATTAATAAGCTTAAACAAGATAAAAATGAAATAAAAAGAAAATATTTTAACATCCAAGTTTTAAATTTTGATCAAAATAATACACAAGGATTAAAAAATGAATTATCTGCAAAAGACAAAGAAGAATTAGAAAAAATTAATGAACAAATAAAAATTTTAAACGAAGAAAAAGAAAAAATATCTTTAAAATCTAAATTTGCTTTTTGGCCCATTGAATTTGCAGAGATTTTATCAGGAGAAAAAAATGGTTTTGATATTGTTATTGCAAATCCTCCTTATGTCAGGCAAGAAATGATTGTTGATTTAATTGGCGGAAGATCAAAAAAAGAATATAAAGCAAAATTAATAGAGCAAATAAAAAAAGATTGGGAAGCTACTGAATTTAATAAAAAATCTCCTTTACCTAAAAAATTTGATAGTCGTTCAGATTTATATGTTTATTTTTATTTAAAAGGTTTAAAACTTTTAAATCCAGATGGGATTTTATGCTATATTTCTTCAAATTCCTGGCTTGATGTTGGTTTTGGAAGAGTTTTGCAAGAAGTTTTAATTAAAAGATGCCCAATAGTTGGAATTTATGATAATCAAGTAAAAAGATCATTTAAGCATGCCGATGTAAATACAATTATTGCTTTAATTAAAGCGCCAAAAGAAAGAGATTTTGATGAAGAAGTTAAAAATAATGAAGTTAGATTTGTGATATTCAAAAAACCATTTGAAGAAGTAATGTATTCGGAAATTTTTATTGATTTGGAAAAAGATTATGATTTAAAAGAATTCCAAGAAGGCAAAAGAAGAGAAAATGAAATTTATAGATTGCATATTGTTAATCAAAAAGATTTATGGGAATTTGGAAAAGATGAAAAAACTGGAGAATATACTGGCAATAAATGGGGAGGAAAATATTTAAGAGCGCCAGAAATTTATTGGAAAATTTTAGAAAAAGGAAAAGGGAAATTGGTAAGATTAGGAGATATTGCGGAAGTAAGATTTGGAATTAAAACCGGTGCCAACGAATTTTTCTACGTCGAAGATGTAACAGATAAAATTGAAGATGAATAAAATTAAAAAATTAAACAAAATTATAAATATGGAAAAAAAGATTTCAAAAGAAGTTTTTGGTTTTAAAAATAATGAAATTTTGAGAATAGAAAACTGGTTTAAACGTTTAGATAAAATAAAACAAAATAGATTTGAGAATATATTAATAAGACTTTGGGAAATTAAAGAATTTACAAAAGATAGATTTTCAAATACTCTATTTTTAAGTTTAATATTTTGTATAGAAGGAATGATTAATATTTTTGAGAAAGAATCATCAAAAGATAAATTTAAAAATTTTTTGAAGTCTAACCTGGACGATAAGGATAAAAAAGAACTTATATTGTCTTTTACTTTCAACGAAGATCATATTTGTTTATGTGATGCTATGAAATGGCAAGTTGATGAAAATAGAAAAAATGATACATCCTTTGGAATTTTAAAAGATTGTTCTCCAACAACTATTTCAAGAGACGATAGATTTTACCCATTGTGTAGATGCGAAGATTATTTAAATATTTGTAATAAAGAAAAACTTGAAGAATATCTCGATAAATTATTAGATAATTTTTATGAAATGAGAAATAGCGAGGTTCATAGAGGTTTTCCAATAAAATTATATTTTAGAAATATTAACGAAGATAAAGAACCAGAAACTTATACTGCTTCAACATATGTTACTAGAGACGATAAATTAATTTTAGTGAGCGCTGTAGATATTAATATTTATGAAATTTTTATAAGGGCGATTAAAAATAAATTAAAAACACTATGAAATTTTTAGAGATTAAAAATAATAAATTTTTAGCAATTTTAGTGCTGCTTTTAATTTTTAGTGTCTTAGATTTTAGGTGTTTTCAAATTTTTATTAAATCTTCAAGCGATTTTATTTTGTTTATTACATTTTTAGCTATTTTATGGTATAGTTGGGAAACTAAAAAACTTAGAGAAGAAACCTCATCTCAAAAACATCTAAATGTTTATCCATTTTTAGTAATAAAAGAATATAATAATGGATTGCATATCGTGAATATCGGACGTGGACCTGCTATGTGGCCTGAATTAGAAATGCCTGGAAATCTTACTATTGGTAATCCCTCTTTTTTGTATTCAAGGACAATTCCTACAATTTTTGATGATTCTAATGCAAAAATTCCATTGTTAGCTTTTTTTGTTGGAAAAACGGAAAGTTTTGAAGAATATCAACGAGGCAATGAAAATAAAGAAAAAACAAAAAATAATACTTTTGATTTTCAATCAGTATTTAAGAGAGGTAAAGTAATTTTAAAATATAGAGATATTTATGGAAAAATGTATATCAGTAAAATTCGATTAACCCCAGTCGGTCCGTATTTAGAAGAGTATAAATTTTAAAAACCATGAAATTCTCAGAAATCAAACATAAAATTAAAAATTTAGGAAATTTCAAGAGCTTGAAAGAAATTAAAAAAGCTGGTTTAAGGGTTGCGAGAAATACAAAAACTGGTGATTATTGGTTGATTGAAGAAGAATTTTTAAAGCCGGTGGTAAAAAGCCCGAGAGAATGTAAGACAATTTTAATTAAGCCAGAAGATTTAAAATATAAAGTTTTAATGGTCCATAAATCAAAAGAAGAATTAAAAGGAAAGAAAGTTTTAGATTATATTGAATGGGGAGAGAAACAGGTAACAAGGGGATGGCAAGGCAAACAAGAGGCTGGAACAAAGCTAAAAGATATAAAAAGTGTTCAAGGAAGAAAGTTTTGGCATAGTATAGAAAAGAAAGAACCTGCACCATTAATTTTGTGGAAAATAATTGGAGAGAGATTTGCGGTGTTTTTCAATAAAAATTTATTTTTTTCAGACCAAACGTTTTATTTAATTTATCCATACCAAAAAGAAAGCATAAATTCTATTTTTACTTTTTTGAATTCTTCTATTGGAAGATTGGTTTTTGAATTGAATGGCATCGAACAAACCGGTGCTTATACCGTTCTAGAAATAACAGTTGAAGATTCAAAAAAAATAATGGTATGGAATCAGAAATATAATGATAATAGAAATATTAATTTTAGAACTGAAATTAAATCTATTTTCACCGAACTCGGTTTTAATCCTAACAAACCCATTCGCGAGCAAGAGCCAAAACCGTTGCCAGATAGAAAAGCATTAGATGATATTGTTTTTGATGCTTTAGGTTTAACTAAAGAAGAAAGAAAAGAAGTATATTGGGCAGTAGGAGAATTAGTCCAAAATAGATTAAAAAAGGCTAGATCAGTTTAATTTATGTAATTTCAAAAAATAAAAAAATAGAATAAAATTAAATAAAATGCCACATAAAATTTTTGATAATAAGAAAAATAAGTTAGCAGATGCTTTAAAAGGGGAGCTCAAAAATTCAAAAAGCGCTGATTTTGTTGTGGGTTGGTTTTTCTTAACTGGTTTAAAAGAATTTCAAAAAGAAATTGATGGTTTAAAAAAATTAAGAATTTTAGCAGGTTCAAGAACAAATAAGGCAACTGCTGAAATAATGATGCTTTCAGAAAGATATGAAAGAGCGGTAAATAAAAGTTTGGAAGATAAAAAATTTTTAGAAAAAGAAGATATTAAAAAAATTTTAGATAAGGAAGCTGAAGAAATTTGCAAACACATAAGCGCAATTAATCCTTCAAAAGAAAATAAAGATTTTATTAAATGGCTATTTTTAAAACTAAAAGAAGGAAAAATTGAAATTAGAATTTATCCAAAAGAAACACTTCATGCAAAACTTTATTTATTAAATCAGGATAAAAATAAAGGAGTTGCTTTTGTTGGTTCAAGCAATTTATCTTTAAGCGGAGTTTCTTTAAATACTGAATTAAATGTTGCTTTAGAAGACGAAGATAATTATCAATTTTTGAAAAATTGGTTTGAGGAATTATGGCAAGACTCAGAAAAAGCGGATTTCACAGAAATGTTGGCTTTGGCTATTGAAAAATCTTGGGTAATGAATAAAGAAATAACACCGTTTAGAATGTATTTAAGATTGCTTCACGAGATATTTACAATAGAAGATTATGGAGAAGTTCCAGATATTTCAAAACAGTTTGGAGATATAAAATTATATGATTTTCAATTAGATGCTGTTATAGATGCTTATCAAAGATTACAAAAATATAATGGAGTATTTTTAGCTGATGTTCCGGGATTAGGAAAAACTTATATGGGCGCAGCGCTTTTAGCGCATTTACAAGAAGAAGGCTATAAATCTATTGTTATTGGTCCTCCTAAATTAAAAGATAATTGGGAAGAAGTTTTGGCATTATTTGGCGTTGGAACAACCAAATTTATTTCTTATGGAAAATTAGAAAATATTTTAAACGATGAAAGATTAATGAAAAGAGAAATAATTTTAATAGATGAGGCGCATCATTTTAGAAATCCTAATTCTCAAAGATATAGAGATATGGAACTTATTTGTGAAAATAAAAAAGTTATTTTAGTTGGAGCAACGCCTCAAAATTTAAGCATTTGGGATTTGTATCATCAAATAAAACTTTTTACACCTTCAGATGTATTTCATAAATTTAGAATAGATCCGCCATCTTTAAAAGAATATTTTCAGGCTTGCGAAAATAAAAAAGCAAATGTTGAAAATTTAGTTGATGAAATTGTTATTAGACGCACAAGAAAGGATATTAAAGAAATTTACAAGCATCAGGAATTAAAATTTCCAGAAAGAAAAGGTCCTTATGTAGTTCAATATTCAATTGATAAAGTTTATGACGGCGGTCTTTATAATAAAATTAATGATTTTATTAATAATTTATCATTAGCTAGATATAATGTTGGTTCTTATATTAAAACATCTGCTTTTAGTCCAGAAGAAAGACAAAGAATTAAAATTGCTGGAGAAAATTTAAAAGATATTATGAAAATAATTTTATTTAGAAGATTAGAATCAAGTGTTGCTGCTTTTAGAGATTCTATAAGATGGATGAAAAAATCAAATGAAATTTTTTTAAAAGCATTAGATGAAAATAAAGTTTTAATGGGAGATGATGCTGATGATGTTTATGAGCAGATTAGAGCTGGCGAGGAATTAGAAGATATTGATTTTTCAGAAGTTGAAGAAAATGGAGAAAAATTTAATATTCCAAGATTAAAAGAAGCAGTTATAAATGATATTAAAATTTTAGAAGAAATTGAAAATTTTGTTTCTTTAGAAAAAATTCCGTCATTTGAAGATGATAAATTGCAAGCTTTAATTAAATTATTAAAATCTTCGGAAGTTAGAAATAGAAAAACTATTATTTTTACTTATTTTGCTTCAACAGCAAAATATTTAGGAGAAGAATTAAAAAAAGTTTTTGATAAGGTGGATTATGTTACACAAGAAGATGGGCAAGTTTTAACAAAGGCTTATAGGTTTGCTCCAAAAGCTAACGGGAAAAGGATAATGCCTCAAGAAGAAATAAATATTTTGGTTAGCACAGAAATATTAAGTGAAGGTTTAAATTTGCAAGATGGGCAAGTAATTATTAATTATGAATTACATTGGAATCCTGTAAGAATTATTCAAAGGATTGGCCGTATTGATAGAATTGGAAGCGAACATGATGCAATTTATGTTTATAATTTTTTTCCAGAACAAGAAGTTGATAAACATATTTCAATTAAAGAAAAAGTTAAGAAAAGAATTGATGAAATTATTAAAATTTATGGAGCCGATGAAAAAACTATTAGTATGTCTGAGCAGGAAATTAGAAGAAGGTTATATCAAATTTATACCCAAGATGAAAGATCTTTAGAAGAAGAAGACATTATATCAACCAGTCATCAATACAGGCAAAAATGGCTTAAATTAAAACAAGAATATCCAGAAGAATATAAAATAGCAATACAATTGCCAGAAATGATGAATGTGGCAATTTCTTCAAAGGATAAAAAATATAAAAATACTCTTTCTGTTTTTTGTAAAGCAGGAGATTTCTTTAAATTAAAATTAGTAGACTTAAAAGGAAATGTTATTGAAAATGATGACTGGAAAATTATTCCATTGTTTGAATGTTTAATTGATACAAAAGAAATAGAAACTAAAAAAGATTATCTTAAGTTAATGGATAAAATTCTTTTAGATTTTGAAAGAGAAGCAAACATAAGAGAACAAAAAAGATTTACTCCAGGAAGAACTGTAGAACAAATTATAAGAAGATTAGATTTTTTAAAACGAGGTAAATCAAGTAATTTTAAAAATAAAGTAGAAGAAGTTAAAACTAAATTAATAAAAGTCCAATTAAAAGATTCTGATAGAAAAAAGCTTAGATCGGTTTTAAAGAAATACGGAAAAACTCCAGAAGATTTTGTTGATGAAATAAATAATATAGTAAATAATTTAACTTTTATAGAAATTGACGATAAACCTAAATATATTTATGCTCAATTAATTTTAGCTGAGTTTTATGCTTAAGATTAATTCATTTAAAGATATTGCATATCAAATTTTAAAAGAAGCAGGTAAGCCGCTTCATAGTAAAGAGATTACAAAAATTGCGCTTGAGCGTGGGTGGCTTAAAACTGTTGGCAAAACTCCTGAAGCAACAATGAACGCCCAGCTTATAGTTGATATAAATACTAAAAAAGATAAATCGCGTTTTATTAAGGTTGGACCTTCTATATTTGCTTTAAATCCTAATTTTAAAATTGTGCCCGAAACAAAAACTAAAGAGGAGAAAATTTATAAAATTTCAAAAGGTATTTCTACAAAACAAAAAGGAGATATAGCCGAAGCAAGAATTGCAGAATTAATTACACTTTATGGAGATAAAACACTTTCTTGTTATAAGCCACTTTCTGATGATGAAGGAATTGATTTAATTGTAAAAGAGAAAGGAAGTTTAAAAACGATGTATTTACAAATTAAAAGTCGTTTTGGTGATAATCCAGATGCTATTTTTACAGCAACAACAAAAAGTTCGGGTATCATAGATAATTATTCGATGGCTGTTATATTTTGTTTTTTTGATACGGAAGAAGGAGATCTTTGGGATTATCTTTGGTTTGTTCCCACTCCCGATTTTATAAATAAAGCTAATAGACTTGATGGTGGACGATTACTTGGATTTGTTGCTGGAAGAACGAGGAGGGAGTCGAACAAGTGGGATCAATATTTAATAGATAAAAGAGAATTAGCAAATAAAATTATTGAACAGATGAAAAGAATTTAAATCGCCTCACAAAAATAACATCCTTACAAACTGGAGTTTGTAAGGATGTTGTGTGTAAGAATTTATTTTTAATTTTTGTCGTACGGACGGGAATTGTCCTCCAGAGGAGGATCCCCTCCAGAGGAGGGCAGGCTCCTTCGGAGGAAACCCGGACTATATCCAACTTTATTAGTCGGGCTGCCGGGAATTGAACCCGGACTGCACCCACCCCAAGGGTGTGGACTGCCGTTATCCTACAGCCCGCAAAGTTAATTATAATACTAAAATTTTAAAAGAGAAGTTTAACTTTCGGTTTTGTGCAAAGATTTTAAGCATTGAGTGCAAACTTTAACTCTTTTTCCAATAAGTTCTTTTTTAATTTTTTTATTTTTAAGCAAAGGCGATGACAAAACTTCATCTTTTAATTTAAGCCATTGTAGATTTGGTTTTTTCTTTGACCAGTTAACTGGATTATACTTACCGCGTAATTTCTTGCGCTCACCAGCCATTTTTGGTCCTTTTCCACAAATAAAACATTTATTCATAACGAATTTATAATAGCAAAAAATTTACGAAAGTCAAAACTTATTTCTATCATTTAGATATATTACTTCGCTTGCTACGGTCGATATTAAGACATCGGATGTCTAAAGGACACCCGATGTCTATTTATTATTGTTTTTCTTGTCTTAGTTTTTCAACAATTCCTAATTTGCGAGTTAAATACAATAATATAGTAATTAACAAAGAACAAAAAACAGCAAATTTAATAAGTCCAATTCCAACAAGTATTCCAATGCCTGCGGTAAACCAAATAACTGAAGCGGTTGTCATTCCGCGAATATGTTCTTCGTTTTTTATAATTATTCCTCCGCCCAAAAATCCAATACCAACAACAATATTGGCGATGATAGCAATAAATCCGCTATTGCGCGCTAATATTTCAGAAACGTTGCCACTAGAAATAATGTAAGGCAAAGATAATCCCGCTAAGGTAAATAGTGTTGCTCCGCCGGAAATTATCATTAAAGTTCTTATTCCAGCTTCTTTGCCAATTTTTTCACGCTCCAGTCCAATTAAAGCTCCTAAAGCCAGAGAGATTAAAAATCTTAAAACCATTTGCCAAAAATCAATCATTGGTTTATATTTTTATTATAGCTTAAATATGAAAAAATACAACATTATAGACGTTTTAAATAAGGAGGGAGAGGAATTAGAATTGATTGGTTGGGTAGATTCGCGAAGAGATCATGGCAAACTTGTTTTTATTGATTTAAGAGATAGAACAGGCGTTGTTCAAGTTGTTTTTGGGCCAGAAATTTTAGAAGCTAAAAATTTAAGACTTGAATATTTAGTAAAAATAAACGGTATAGTTAAAAAAAGACCTCCAAACTTGGTAAACCCTAAAATTAAAACCGGTGATTTAGAAGTAGAAGCAAAAGGTTTGGAAATTATAAGCAAATCAAAAGAATTGCCACTTCCAATAGATACTTCTGGTTATGAAATTAATGAAGAAGTAAGAATGAAATATCGCTATTTAGACTTAAGACGAGCGCGCATGACGCAAAATGTTTTAATGCGTTCAAAAATTATTAAATTTATTCGCGATTTTATGCATAGCAGAGATTTT
>Ga0272449_1003090_pt1 | contig 14672 bp, 20 predicted proteins | sample YNPCB0241_FD_198679 | JGI IMG/M metagenome (GOLD analysis project Ga0272449, IMG submission 198679) | Hot spring sediment microbial communities from Yellowstone National Park, WY, United States - YNP-CB-024-1 | ecosystem: Environmental > Aquatic > Thermal springs > Hot (42-90C) > Sediment...
TCAAAAAACTGCTCAACGATCTTTTAAAATATTCTATGTTCTGACTTTCCATTTCCTTAAAAGCCAAAAAAATAAATGGCAGGTTTGTCTTCAATAAACTTCTTAATAAGTGCAGTTTTGCCAATTCTTCTTCAATAAATAATAACAAGTGATGATTTTGCTTTTGATACTGTTTTTCTAAAAAATCAAGTTCCTGTTTGTGCTTTATAAAGTTTTTCACAAAAATTACTCCATATTTATTGTACTCTATTTTCTTATACTTTAAAGTATATTTTTATTTTAAATTTTGCATGTTATTTTTCCCTTGTTTTTGGGTATTTAAGAATTAACTATTTTTAAAAACTTAACTTTGTAAAGGAGAATTTCTTCATGGAAAGGAAAAGAAAAGCTATCATAAGCGGTGTTCTTTTGGTAATTACTTTAATTGTAAACGCACTGGGGTCAATGGGAATTATAAACGGAAATTCACAAAAGGCTGTGTCTGACAAGTATCAAACTCTGATAACTCCATCTCCGTCAACATTTGGTATATGGGGTTTGATTTATTTGCTTCTTATAATTTCTGTTGCGCTTATGATTTTCAAACACAATGACGATTATTTTGCAAAGGTAATTGACAGCATAACATATCTTTTCTGGCTTTCGTGTGTACTGAATATTATCTGGATTGTATTTTTCTCTTATGAGATGCTTGGGCTTGCAACAATTGTAATTCTGGGGATGTTAATAACACTGACACTTATTGTAAAAAACATTAGCAAAATGCAGACGCAAAGAAGACGTCTTCTACCCTTAACATTTGGACTTTATTCAGGATGGCTTTTGATTGCAACTGTGGTTAATATTTCAGCATGGCTTGTAAAACTTAAGTGGAACGCCTGGGGAATTTCACCTGAAATCTGGGCAATTGTTGTTCTTATTATATCCATAGCTTTATCCACAATTATAGCTCGAAATATAAAAAATGCGGCATTTATTCTTCCGGTTGCATGGGCATATTTTGGAATTTACAACAACCTCATCTCTGCTTCTGGATTCAACAACAAATTTATTGTTTTGCCAAAGATAGCTATAATAGGTTCTGCAGTTTTGATTGCTATATTTGCAATAGAGTTTTATAAAAACAAATATTGTATAACACCAATAGTTGAATCTGAAAAGAAGGTAAAATAATGCTGATTGTGAAATAAAAAGAGGCTATCTAGCTGTTTGCCTTGATAGCCTCTTTTTTTGATTTGTTTATTTATTTTTTATTCTATCCTTGACTTTAGCCAGCAGTTTATAATGTTCATGTTAGTGTTATGTGCGTATCTTACAAATATTTTTCCTTCATTCATTCTCACTTCTGTTACATTCCTTTCAAATCCACTGTGTGCAAAATAATTTCGCTCATCAGGGTCAGTTTGAGAAGATGAAGGACTGATTAATTTATAAAGTCCTGTCCAATTTTTGATATCATCTAATTCATTTAAAAACTTTTCTGTATTGGAAATTTCATTGCCAAGCATGACATAGTTTGTAGGAATTTTGAATATATCGTAAATACCAATAAAATTCTTTTTGATAGTATCAAGTTCAATTCCTCTATCTTGGCAAAACATTGTTATGTTGAACATTTCAAGCACCCTTATAATACCCAAATAAAATCCAAGGCTCAGAAGTGCTTTAAGGTAAGCACCTTTGTCAAGGTAAGCTGAACTTTTAAAATCTTTCAAAAGCTTTTCTTTAGCATTTTCTATGAGCTTTAAAATCTCTTCAATAACCTCTCCTTCACTGTGATAGTGCTGATAGTAAAGATACAGCGGAACATTGTTTTTGATTGCAGAAAATAAATAACAAAACATCTCTACCTTTTCTCTGAGTTTTTTCCTCTTTTCTCTTATTTGTTGTTTTATTTTAGCACCTTCTGCTCCTTTTGGAACATCTGCAGGTTCAGAATATATATTTCTCAAAAACGAAAAATTGTGCTCTGAAGCTTCTTTTCTATTTATAGGCGAAGCAAAAAAAGCTGTAAAATTCTGTTTTTGGATATGTATCTCATAGCTGGAAGCTGAACTTCCCAGGATAGGATCTGAAAAGCTTATATATATCTCAGGCACATTTTTTTCGTCAACCCAGTGCATAAGATGCGAAAAAACTGCAAAATGTCTTGATGCTTCAAGCATAGCTGATATGTATATGTTATGCCCGCTTGATATGTCAATGTAAAGTCTTTTAAATGGTTCTTCTAAATACCTTTTGGTAATGTCAAAAAGAACCTCAAGAACAATATCGTCATAGCTTGTATCAAGAGATATTCCCATATATTCACCAAGTGAATGAACAATAAGCTTATCATCTCTTTTATTCTCAAGATTTATTTTGCTGATAAAATCATCTGGATTTTTCAAATACATTGAAGGAGTTTCAAAAATTGATAAAAGCTCAGATTTCATACTATCTGGTGTGATATAATTAACAAACTTATTGTTAAAGACAATGCTCACAGGATAAACAAGAACTGTCTTTGCTTCAAAGCCTTTTTGCAAAAGAAAGTCTTTCAAAAACAATGAAGAAAGTTCTGCCCAATTGCTATAATCTACTTTTTCGCCGTGAAAATCTTTTATAAAAAAATTTTTGACTGAATCTTTCGGATTGTCAAACCTGCCAACTTGATATATCAATGCTTTCAATCCGGTTTACTCCTTTCACAACAAAAAGTTAATACCTTTTTTATCTTAAATTATACCTGAATCTTTTATATATGAAAAGTCAAAGAAAATTTATCTTATAAAATCTAAAAAGTTGCTAACTTATCTTTTTACCTTTTCAAATACTTCTGTGCCTTGTTCATTATAGAGACTTTGCTAAAGTTTGCATAGCAGTATGTGCAAAAATGTTTATACGCATTAAAAATCCATATATCTACACTCTGAACACAGCTACATTCTTTTTTTCTGGTTGCTATCTTTTTTGAATTCTTTATCATCGTCAAACCCTTTTTCTTTTCTCAAATTTTTTTATAAGTTCCCCATCCACACAGCGAGCTTTGCCAAGGCCTATCTCTTCAACCGGAACATCCTCTGCGCAAGTCTCTATTTTAAAATTATATTTTTTGCCAATATCCCCAATTTGCTTTGAAATATTAAATATTTTTTCTTTTGGCAGAACAAGGACACCATTGCTTTTTGAAGCATTCTCTGCCTTTATGTAAATTGCGCAACTAAAATTCTGTACTGTTTTAGTTTTAGTATTCTCCATAGCCATTTGACAGACAATTGCAAGTTTATACTAAAATTTGAGCTTTATTTATCATATTTATGCTTTTTGACCAAAAGTCATATCTGTCGACCTCCGGTAGCAAAATTTTTAAGCTCATATTGTATTCGGTTTCAAGCTTGCAGTACGTGGACTTGACCAAACTTCTGGCAGCAGCTGGATAGACGGAAAGGGTTTATGGTCTTTTGTCTCTTGATTCTTCTGGGTTGATTTGAGTTTTACACAGATGTTTCAATATAAAAACATTGACAGGGGTGTATAATCTTGATATAATAAAATCAAGCTCTTGAACGTGTTTGTAGCCTCCCCTTTGGGGATTGAAACGCTTCCTGCTCAAAATCGCATGCCTCATAAACATTGGTTTGTAGCCTCCCCTTTGGGGATTGAAACCCCGAAAGTTTTCTGAAAGAAACATTGAAATTTTCCATGTTTGTAGCCTCCCCTTTGGGGATTGAAACAAACTTCTCTTACCTCAAAATATCCCTCGTCGATGGTTTGTAGCCTCCCCTTTGGGGATTGAAACTTTTTATAACACTTCAATGCAGTCAAAACATCATTCAAGTTTGTAGCCTCCCCTTTGGGGATTGAAACTCCTTATATACTTCCCACCTTTCCATTTTCCTTCTTCGTTTGTAGCCTCCCCTTTGGGGATTGAGTAGAGAGGAGAACTTCCCCTTTGAGAATTGAGGTAAGAAAGGAACTTAGCCTTGTGGAATAGAAAAAAAGATGAAATACTTTTACTGGTAAAAGACATACTTTACTATACTTGGGCAGACAGGATTGAAGAAGATTCTATTGAACTTGTCAAAACAAACTATGTTACTCATGAGTTTTCACAGGTTGAGGCTGATGTTGTTGCAAAAGCAAAACTAAAAGAAATGGAATAGGTGAAAGATGAAACATATCGACCGATCTTATGGAAGCGTTTTACATATTCAGGAATGATGTGTTCAAATACAAAGTAGTTGACAGAATAGAACTTGATGTAAAAGAGCTTTTAGAAACAAAAGAGGATGTGCTGCTACCTGTAGTGTTTTATCTTGAACAGGTAAGAGAAGATAGAAGTGAGCTTATAAGAATAGAAGTTGAAGAAAACTTAAAAAATCTGAGCAAAAAGAATGTAGATAGATTTTTGGAATGGCGGTATCGTATTATACGACCAAGGCTTTCTGAAGAACAAAAGATTTTAAGGCTGGCAAACTTGAAGGTAAAATCGAAGCTATAATAGAGGTTGCGAAAAGACTAATACAAAAGGGATTTAGCGATGAAGAGGTTGCTGAACTTACAGAACTTCAGATTGAAAAGGTTAAAGAGTTGAGAAAATCCATAGTAAATTGAGAAAAGTAAAATTGATATAGCTATATTTGAGGTGAAATAATGGTCATGGATATAATTAAATATATTTAAGATGGAAGCCGAAACTTTAGAATAATTTAGAAGAATAAGTAAACTAAATCATAAATAAAAGGGACTAGTTCCGGTCAAAACGTTAGAACAAGTCCCTTTTTATCTTTATTAAAATACCACTGTCTCAATCTTTTTTGCCACCATATATCTTAACGCGCAAAGATATTTTTACATTTTCATAATACTTGCAAGATGATGAACAGCAAATCCAATATTTGTATATCCTTTGGAATCAAAATAAGCTTTAACGTTGCTTAGCTCACTGTACATTGTTGCAAGCCCTTCTTCGAAAAATGTAACATTCTCACCTTCGCTCGATGGCTGTGTTTCTACAGAAATTACAAGTCTTTTACCAAAGTTTTTTGCATAACCTGCTTCATTCTCAGCAATTGCTATAATCTCCTGACTGCTGTCTCTGTATGCCATGATGTTTGTCCAGCTTGTTTTTGAAATTACCCACGGGGCAAGATTACCTGAGCCATAGTTATTAGAATAATATATCTCATCAAACCAGAATGGTATATCAAATACAACCGGAAGATTTAATCTTGCTGCCTGTAAAACTGCCTCATCAACAAAGTTCTGATAGTTTAAAATTACATTATCTCTCGCCGTGTTCCACTCAGCGTTTTGATAAGGCTCAACATCAAGGTGAATACCACAAAACTTTTCGCTCTCTGATACACTCAAATTATAATTCTCAACCCATCTGATGAAATTATAAAACCCTCCTCTTTTGTCCTGCCATATCCATACACTGTCTCCAGACAGCGCATATACATTTATTCCATAAGATGCAGCAGAAGATACAAAATCTCTGTAATACCTTAAATCAAGAGTACTATCAATCTGAAGATATAACTCAGAATATCCATTTATCCGCAAATAGTTCAAAATATCATCTTTGCTGCTTACAATTAACCACGGATTCCAGAGCCATGTACCAAAACCTGTGTTATTGCTGGATATAGCCGTTTGAGATGGCTGCTTTGTTTCCTCTTGAGATACAGGAGTCTGCTCTGGCTCAGATATCTCATAAGACTGTGTTTTCTTTGGACCTGCAATCTGTCTTTTCTTTGCTGCAAATGCCATTGCACTTGAAATTGATAAAATTAATAAAATAATAAGTAAGACTGAAATCAATTTTTTCATATCAAAATACCTCCTTATATGGAGTTTATTATCATATTTTTTCTGGAACTCCATATAAGGAGTTCCTGGCAGCCTGGCAACCATAGGGGGTTTTTCCCCCGACAGGCCCATGGCTTTGCGCCCACAGGTTTCCCTGTGTTTGCCTTTTTCAGGAATATCACTTTAATTTTTAACAATTTAAATTATACTCTTTTTATTTTCAAAAATCAATTTCAAAATTTCTGAATTGTCTGCTGCATTCAACTCTTTTATCTCTGAGGATTTATTTCCTTGGCACCCACAGATAATCGACAGAAGACTTTTTGTTAACAGGTTGCGGATACAGACACATGAGCTGTTTTATTTCTCTATCCATATCGCATCTTACTTTTAATCCCAGTTCTTTTGCCTTTTCATATGTTATTGGAAAATCATGTGTGTATTTGCCCTCAACAAGCTCTTTTGCTATGTTTTGAGCAATATCTTCAGGGTAGTTATCAGAAAGAAGTTCTAAAACAGCATCTTTTGTCTGCTTTAAAGCCTTTCTTGCAATGTCTGCTAAAATCAATGTTTTGTCATCAATATCATTCAATGTCTTTTGTTTTACAACCTCAAGGATAGACACTGCCGGAAATTCCCCAATCTGAGGATCAACAGGACCTAAAACCGCATCCTCACACATAACTATCTCATCTGCAGCAAGAGCAATGAGAGTCCCGCCCGACATTGCGTAGTGAGGAACATGAACCGTAACTTTCCCTTTATGTCTTTTTATTGCTCTTGCTATCTGGAGCGAAGCTAAAACAAGCCCACCCGGTGTGTGTAGAATTATATCAAGTGGAATTGAGGGGTCAGTCATGTTTATTGCCCTTATGACTTCTTCTGAGTCGTTTATGTCAATGTATCGGTACACCGGAAAACCAAGAAAACTCATTGTTTCTTGCCTGTGAACAAGAAGAATAACTCTTGAACCTCTTTTTTTCTCTATTTTAGCAATAAGCTTTTGTCTTGCAGATTCAAGCATTCTCTGTTTCATAACTGGCTGAAGTGAACTTGCTATGATGAAAAATATCAGCAAATCCCAAAAACTCATGTCATACACTCTCCTTTTTAAATCTTAATAATATCTGTAGTAAAAAATCTCATCATCGAAAAAATTATGATATCTGCGATACTTCTTTTTAAAGAAGTTGACAGTCAGCGCTCCAAATACAAATCCGCCAATGTGAGCCCACCAGGCAATTCCACTTCCAAACACAGGTCCAAACAGTTCAAGAATACCGGACGACACCTGTGATAAAAACCACAAACCAAGGTAAAACACAGCTGGAATTTCAATAAACAGAGGGATAAATCCTATTGGAATTAGAGTAACAATCCTTGAAAGTGGGAACATCAAAAAGTACGCACCCATAACACCAGATATTGCCCCTGATGCGCCAACAATCGGAACATTTGAGTCTGCATTAAAAAACCAGTGGGTATAGGCTGCAAAGAATCCACTCAGAAGATAAAAAATCAAAAATCTGAAATGACCTACCCTGTCTTCAACATTGTCACCAAAAAGCCACAAAGACCACATGTTAGATATAAGATGCATCCAGCTTCCATGCATGAACATTGAACATATTATTGGAAATATGGAATACACAATCGCAAATATTAAACCATGCAACATATTATGAGAAAAACTGTCAGGAACAAATGCATATTTTAAAACAAACTCAGAAGCTGCTTCAGGTGGAAGTGAAACCTGGTATAAAAAAACAAGAATGTTTACTACTATCAAAAACCATGTCATAAAAGGTTTTTCCCTGCTCGGGATAGTATCTCTCAAAGGAATCAAGCCTTTTTTCCTCCTTTTCAAATTTAAAATTGATGCTACATTATTAAATACCCATTTTAGAAGCATTATTATACATATTATATTAATTTTTTGCCAAAAATAAAAGAAGACTAACAGAATTTTGCCGAAAATTATCGAGCATTGTCGAAAATTTAAAATTTGGTCAATTTTAATTGTTGACAAAAGCCTCTTGTTTTGTTATTCTATTTGTAAACCTGACTTAATAATATGGTTTACATTGGGGGTAGAAAAATTATGTCGCAAAATGCTGAAATGGTAACTAAAACAAGAATGATTATTTTATCTGCTCTTTTTGCAGCAATAACTGCCATTTGTGCTCAAATTAAGATTCAAATCGGACCGGTGCCTTTTACGATGCAGGTTTTTGCAATTTTTCTGGCAAGTTTGATGCTCACTCCAAGGTATGCATTTTTGAGCCTTCTTGTATATGACCTTTTAGGGGCTGTTGGTGTGCCTGTATTTGCCGGCTTTTCCGGCGGGCTATCTAAATTTGTTGGACCCACTGGTGGGTATTTGATAGCATTTCCGATTGCAGCGTTTGTTACAAGTTATATAAATACAAAAAAGCCAATAAAAAATGAGGCAGCAAATGCCTCAGTAGCACTCATTTTAGGGCTTGCAATTATCTACATCTTTGGATTTTTGTATCTCTCGTGGGCTGCACACATGACATTCAAAAAGGCTTTTGCTGCAGGTGTTGCACCGTTTATAATCCCAGATATTATAAAGCTCGCACTTGCATATTTTCTTGCCCGCGCAATAAAAAGTCGCAAAGTGCTGAATATCGCATAGCCTCTTTTTGGTTTGCTATCATGTACTCTAAAGCGCTTTTTTTACCCACCAGCACAACAAGTTCTTTTGCTCGTGTTACGGCAGTGTAAAGAAGGTTTCTTGTCATCAAAATGGGGTAGGTCTCAACAACAGGCATCACTATGCACCTGAACTCTGACCCTTGCGATTTGTGAACAGTCATTGCATATGCAAGTTCTAAATCGTCAAGCAGCGAAAAGTCATAATACACAAGCTTTTCATCGTCAAACAGGATTTCCAGCACACCTTGCGCCCTGTCAATATCTTTGACAACTCCAATGTCGCCATTGAATATCCCTGTTGAGACTTTGCCCTTCTCCTCTCCTTGTAAAATCTCATATTCAAGTGAATAGTTGTTTTTTACCTGCATGACCTTGTCTCCAACTCTGAACAGGTTTTCTTTATAAGCATACTCTTTTTTAGAAGGATGAGGTGGGTTTAAGTACTGCTGCAGCACACGGTTTAAGTTGTACATCCCCACAATCCCCTTTTTTGAAGGACACAGGACCTGGATCTCTGTCATCGGATCGCACGAAAGATAGTTTGGAACCTTTTTTATCACAAGTTCAATTACAGTTTTTAAAATCTCTTCCTGAGAGTTTTTCTGGATAAAATAAAAATCGCTCTCCTTTTGAAGATGTGGAAACTCACCTCTGTTTATCCTGTGTGCATTGAGGACTATAAAGCTATTTTCGCTCTGGCGATACACCTCTGTCAAAGTGGTGCAAGGTACAATTTCGCTTTTTATAAGGTCTTTTAAGACATTCCCCGCACCAACAGATGGAAGCTGGTCTTTGTCTCCAACAAGCACAATTCTTGTTGTTGGCTTTGTTGCAGCAAGAAGATAGTTCATCAGGAAACTGTCTACCATGCTCATTTCATCCACCACTATAGCATCGCATTTTAAGGGATTATTTGGTCCTTTTTGGAAAATAACATGTGTGTCTAAAACTGTCATTTCCAAAAGTCTGTGGATTGTTTTTGATTCTCTTTCGCAGGCTGCCTGCATCCTCTTTGCAGCTCTTCCTGTTGGTGCACAAAGAAAAACCTTTTTGCCTTCACCCTCGAAAATTTGAATAATGCATTTTATTATTGTTGTCTTTCCTGTACCAGGTCCACCCGTGATAATGCTAACGCCTTGAGTCAGTGCCATCTTGATGGCTTTCTTTTGATTTGGCGAAAATGCAATACCGTTTTTTGCTTCAAACTGAGAGATCTTTTCATCTATATCAGCAATGTCATCATATTCTTTTAGCATTGACAGGATTTTATCTGCTATATACTTTTCACACTCATAGTAACCGTACAAAAACACCATCTTTTGAGATTCAACTTCATCTTTTACAATTCTTCTTTCTTGAGCTAAAGTTTCAAGCCCATCTTCTATTTTTTCCACTGGAAGGTCAAGGGTTTTTGAACAAACCTGTTTGAGCCTATTTTCTGGCAGGCAGGTATGCCCTTCACTATTTGCTGCCAGTGTCAAAAGATTAAGTATCTTGGCAGATATTCTTCTTCTGTCATCTGGCATAACTCCCATGTCAAGTGCAAGCCTGTCAACCTTTTTAAAGTCAAGCTCCGGGAACACTTCTAAAAGAAAATATGGATTTTCCTGTAAAAGCGACAGAGCAGAAAATCCATAAAGTTTAAAAAGTCTCATTGCATGGTTCTGTGAAAGCCCGTACTGGGAAAAGATTGACATGATATCTTTCAAAAATTTTTGGAACGCAAACATATTCCTTATTCGCTCAACCTTTTCGGGTGTCATGCCGCGAATACTAAGAAGCTTTTCAGGCTCTTCCTGCAAAACTCTTGCAGTGTCATCTCCAAAGGTATCAACAATCTTCTTTGCAGTCTTCTGCCCGATACCTTTTATCACTCCAGAGGAAAGATAAAGATATATCTCATCCTTTGTCTGCGGCAGAAGTTTCTCAAGGTAGCTTACTTTCAGCTGCTGACCGTAAACAGGATGAACATAAAACTCACCGTATACGCTCACCTTTTCACCGATAGCAATGTCTGGAACTATCCCTACTGCTGTGAACACCTCATCGTCGCAGATTATCTCAAACACCGTATAGCTATTTTCCAAATTCCTGTAGATTATATCGCTAACCATACCTTGAATGTTTTGCTGCATATTTTCATTGCTTCTCCTTCAAAAATTGCAATTTACCTGCTACATTATTTTACTCCAATCCAAACACATTCTCAAGCTCACACTCTTCTTTTATTTTAAGCGCACCCTGTGACCATACTCCTTGCAAATAATCTGTTATAACAGAAGCAAGAGTAATTCTTTTTTTGAAATACTTTGCAGAACCAAGACAGCTTAAAACTGCACCGCATCGTAAAAGCATCTCAAAGCCCTCGCCTTTATCGTCAATTTTGAATATCTGACTTATGTTAACATAACCAAAGATGGGGTCTGTTTTAACAATTGCTTTTCTTGTTTTTACAGGAATAAAGGTGGCATCCGGAAGAACAATGGGAAGAAGATTTTTCTGACCAATTCGCTGTGAGATAAGTTTTTTGATTGCCTGACAGTCTATTGCATAAAGTGAATATAGCTTTTTAGAAAAACTTCGAATTGACATTGGCACAACCTTCTTCTCGCCACTTAAAAAAAGAATTAGCACACTATCACCATTTTCTGTGTAGTGTGGTACAAAATATATAATATCTTTTGGAATGCTGTTCATAATAAATATCACCATCCTGAAAAAGGCTTTATTTTCCATATTTTTAAAAGCACACTTCTATTATACCGAACATTCTTTTGCATGTCAATTGTTTTTCATCTGCAGTATCTTTTCAGAGAGCTTATCAATGCTGTCAGAGAGCTTGTCTATCTTGCTTTCAAACCTTGTGAGAAGATAAATGCAAAGCACAATTGGAAAGCCTATGTTGGCAATATTGGCAATCAAATCCTGCATATTTTTCACCTCCCAGTTTGAGTTTGTTATGTACATTTAAAAGTTTTTTAAAAACATGCCGACCTGCCAAAGTTCAAAAGGTCAGGTCGGCACGCTTTTTTTGAAAGTTTTTTTATTTTCCGATTAAAGTGTTTACCTCTCTGTCAACAATTCTTGCTGAAACTTTTTCAACAATTGGGCTTGATGTTACAAATATGTTCTTTTGCACAATCAAATTCATCACACTGTCAACCTCGGCAGCAGTAAGGTTTGGTTTTGGTTCTGGAATGGAAAGTCTGAATGTCTTGCCGTTTTGAAGCCTAAATGTCAAAACCAGTGTGAGCATTTTTACTTTCACCTCCTTTCTGCTATTTTTTTGAGCTCCCAAAAGCTTGAAGCGTCAATTAGTATAAAAGCTCAAAGTTGTTGCTTCTTATAATTGTATACAGCGGCTTTGACTGAAGGCTTGCAATTGCCTGGCCAACTTGATACACATCCATATCTTGGGCATTTGGCTTGATATCAAAAGAGAGTGTCTTGAACCTTATTTTGCCAGTGGATGTCGTGCCGTTTTCAAGTTTAAGCTGCAGCAAGCCTACAAGTGGTTTTGCTGCCATCTTCGCCTCACCTCCTTTCTGCCTTTATTTTAAACCCATTACAGTAGTGTTTTCAAAAATTATTCGAACGTTTGTTTGTAAAATCTGATTGATATTTTAAACCAAATTTCAATCAGACTATTTCAAATCTCGCTTGGTTGTGAATAAATTTCAAAAAAATTTAAAATAATATCATCTTGAGGTTTTGTTTGCGGGGGGTGCTTTGCAAAATGAACATCAAAGATAAGAAAGCCTGTGAATACCAGGCACTTGTAAAGGCAAACGAGCCAAAGACAAACTCTTTCAAAAACTGCATCTTGGCATTCTTAGTTGGCGGGGCTATCTGCGATGTGGGTCAGGCGTTTTTGAACCTCTACAGCAGCTTTTTCCCAAATGATGAGGCTCAAGTTCTGACATCCATAACCATGATTTTTCTTGGAGCTTTTCTGACAGGCCTTGGAGTGTATGATAAAATTGGTGCTTTTGCCGGAGCAGGTTCTATTGTCCCAATCACTGGTTTTGCAAACTCTATTGTCTCTCCTGCTATTGAGTACAAAAAAGAAGGGTTTGTGTTCGGCGTGGGAAGCAAGATGTTTTTGATAGCAGGACCTGTTCTTGTATATGGAATTTCCACATCCATACTGGTAGGGCTTTTGTACTACCTTGTTAAAGTATTTCCTGGGATATGAAAGTGAGGTTACCATCACAATGAAGCTGGGAAGGTCAACATACAGATTTGAATCAAATGTGACTATCTCCGACTGTTTTACAGTTGTTGGGAAAAAAGAGGGACAGGGACCTCTTTCAATATATTTTGACATGGTCATTGAAGATGAGTATGCAGGACAAAAGTCTTGGGAACTTGCAGAAGGAAAGCTTTTGAATATTGCAATTACAAAGCTTGTACAAAGAGCAGGGGAAAAGCCTGATAATATAGACCTTATCTTAAGCGGTGACCTTTTAAACCAGCTGTCAAGCTCACACTTTGCTGCAAGAGATTTGGATATTCCTTTCATTGGCATATACGGCGCATGTTCTACCTTTGCCTTGAGCGTTGGACTTGCTTCAATATTTGTAGATGGTAGCTTTGCAAAAAATGTAATTGCCGCAACATCCTCTCACTTTTGCTCTGCCGAAAAACAGTTCAGATACCCCTTAGAGCTTGGCACACAGAGACCTCCAACATCCCAGTGGACTGTAACGGGAGCTGCTGCCTTTTTGATAAAGCCCGAAGATAGCCTCCAAAGCCCCAAAATTACACACTTTACAGTTGGCAGGATACTTGATTTTGGGATAAAAGACCCGAACAACATGGGAGCTGCAATGGCTCCCGCTGCGTTTGACACTATAATGAGGCACTTTTCTGACACAAAGAGAAGTTTTGAATACTATGATATGATAATCACAGGTGATTTGGGGTATGTTGGAAGAAAGCTTCTCGATGAGCTTTTCAAAAAGGAAGGGATAAGATTTTCTTCTGAGCTTTTTGACTGTGGAATTTTGATGTTCGACCCAGAGACTCAAAATACAGGTGCCGGTGCAAGTGGATGTGCTGCCTCTGCCTGTGTATTTGGCGGGTATCTTTATAAACTTTTGCGTGAGCGCACATTTGAGAAAATTTTGATTGTACCAACAGGTGCTTTGATGTCTCAATCAACTGCTTTGCTTGGTGAGAGCATCCCTGTGATTGCCCATGCCCTTGCCATTGAAATGGTGTAGTAAAATTATGTTTGAGTTTAAGATTTTGCATAAAGGAGCGATAGAAAAATGGAGTATTTGAGGGCTTTTTTGGTTGGCGGGCTTATCTGTGTTGTCGGACAAATTCTCATTGACAAAACAAAGCTGACATCTGCAAGAGTGCTTGTTTTGTTTGTAACGCTCGGTGCAACTTTGCAAGGCCTTGGAATATATCAAAAGCTAGTTGAGTTTGCCGGGGCGGGAGCAACAGTGCCCTTGCCCGGCTTTGGATATTCTTTGGCAAAAGGTGCTATCGAAGAGGTATCTAGAGTTGGCCTTGTTGGAGCGTTCACAGGTGGCGTTTCAAGAACAGCTGGTGGCATCTCTGCTGCAGTGTTTTTCGGGTATGTAATTTCGCTTATCTTTAATCCAAGGAGTAAATAGCAAAATTCAGTGCAAATTTGTGTGCATGTTAAATCAGCCTCTTTTTACCTGCACAGAATGTATCTTCTAAACCTCTCATGTTTGAAAACCTTGAGAAGTTCCACAGAACCATCAGGTTTTACAATTTCTTTTGCCACCCTTTTTGTTGTTGCGTAAATTGGCACAAATCCATTTTTAAAACACCAGCTCACAAGGTAAACTGTTGCTCCAAAATCTCCTTGAACAAGGCAAAAGTTCTCCTGTTCACCTTTATTTTGAAGTAAAAAATCTGTTATTTCTTTAAACATTTCTTCCCTCAGCTCTACATCTGGTGGAATGTTGCTCCAAAACTCCTGAAACTTTAGCGGAAGATTTACAATTTCTTCAACCTGTAAAACTTCTCTTGCCTCTTTTTCTTGCTCTTGAGAAAGCTGGTGATTGAAAATTAAAAACATTTTGTTCAATGTTGTCACTTCCTTTTTCAGATTTTTGCTAAATTCAAATTCCTTTTTTATAATATCACACTTTACTTAGTTACAAAGCTCAAAAAATTTGCGATTTTACATATTTTTATTAACCGCCAGGATATCT
>Ga0272449_1003091_pt1 | contig 14666 bp, 15 predicted proteins | sample YNPCB0241_FD_198679 | JGI IMG/M metagenome (GOLD analysis project Ga0272449, IMG submission 198679) | Hot spring sediment microbial communities from Yellowstone National Park, WY, United States - YNP-CB-024-1 | ecosystem: Environmental > Aquatic > Thermal springs > Hot (42-90C) > Sediment...
CGCTGGCCGCCGACGCCGAGGTGATCGCCCTGGCGGCCGAGGCGTTGCGCGCGGCCGGGGTGGAACAGGCCACGGTGAGCGTCGGGCACGCGGGGTTCCTGCGAGGGGTGCTGGCCACCCTGCCCGCAGCGGCGGCCGACGCTGCCCGGGACCTGCTGTACCGGCGGGCCTTCGCCGAACTCGAGCGGATCGTGCCGCCCGGCCCGGCGCGGGAGGCGCTGCGCGCGGTGCCCGGGCTGCGCGGCGCCGCGGCCCTGGAGCGGGCGGCCGAGCTCGCCACCACCGCCGAGAGCCGCGAAGCGCTCTTGACGCTGGACGCGGTGCTGACGGCGCTGGCGCCCTACGACCTGGACGTGCGGCTCGAGGTCGACCTGGGCCTGATCCGCGACTTCGACTACTATACGGGCGTGGTCTTCGAGGCGCACGGGCCGCGCGCGGGCCGGCCGCTGCTGGGCGGCGGCCGGTACGACGGGCTGCTGGCACGCTTCGGCCATCCCGCACCCGCCACGGGCTTTGCCCTGGGCGTCGAGCGCGTGCTGGAGACCGCGCGGGTCGTCCCGCCGGCCCCGCCGCAGGTGGTCGTACGCTACGACGGTGGCGACACGTACGCCCGCGCCGTGCGCGCGGCCGCACGGCTGCGCGAAGCCGGCGCGGTCGCGGTGCTCGCGGCCGGCCGACAGCCGGCGTCGCTGGACGCGCCGGCGTTCCAGGTGTGGATCACCGAGGACGGGCTCCGTGTGGCCGGCGACCGGCACCCGGTTCCCGCGACGCTGGAGGCGCTGTGCGCGCAGGTGCGCGCCATGCGGAGGGACGGCATAACCGAGTGGAGGGACGGATGACCGAGAGGCTGACGATCGCCGTGCCCACCGGCCGGCTGTGGCCGGAGGCCGTGGCGCTGCTGGCGCAGGTGGGGGTGCGGCTCGATCCCACCGGCCATGATCGCCGGCTGCTGGTGGAGGGTGCCGACGACGTGCGGGTGCTGGTGGCCAAGCCGACCGACCTGCTGGCCTACGTCGAACACGGTGCCGCCGACGTCGGCATCAGCGGCCGCGATATGTTGCTGGAGCAGAGCCGCGACGTGTACGAGCTGCTCGACCTCGGGTTCGGGGCGTGCCGGGCGGTCGTCGCGCTGCCCGAGGAGCGCGCCGACGCCCTGTGGCAACCCGGCCGCGTGCTGCGCATCGCCACGAAGTACCCTCGCCTTGCGGCGCGGTTCTTCGACGAGATCGGGCGGCCGGTGGAGGTGGTGGTCCTGCACGGCTCGGTGGAGCTGGCGCCCCTGGTCGGCTTGGCCGACGGCGTCCTGGATCTGGTGATGACCGGCCGGACCCTGCGCGAGAACCGGCTGCGCGAGGTCGCGGAGGTCGCCCGGTCGACGGCGCGTCTGGTGGTGAACCGCGCCAGCCTGCTGCGCCCGCGCGTGGTCGAGTTCGTGGCCCGGGTGGAGCGGCACGTGCGTGCGATGGAGGGCGCGGCCCGTGCGTGAGGCACCGATCGCGCCGCGGCCCCTGCGCAGTCTGACGCCGCAGGAGCGGCAGGCGCGCCTGGCGCGCGCTCGGGCGCAGGTGGGCACCGCGGCGCGCCGACAGTACGCCGCGCAGGTGCTGGAGGACGTCGCCCGTGACGGCGACGCCGCCGTGGCCGCCTACACGGCGCGCTGGGACGGCGTGGCGCTGGCCCCGGAACGGTTCGCCGTGACCAGGGACGAGGTGGAGGCGGCGTACCGTGCGCTGCCGGAGACCGTGTCCGAGGCGCTGCAGCTCGCCATCGCGCGGAGCCGCCGGTACAACCGCTGGCTGCGGCCACCGGAGGTGGCGCTGACCGAGCTCGAGCCCGGGATCGTGGTGGGCGTACGGTACACGGCGTGTCGGTCGGCGGGCATCTACGTTCCGTCGGGCAAAGGCTCGTTCCCGTCGATGGTGGTGGCCATGGTGACGCCCGCCGTCGTGGCCGGCGTGGAGGACCTGACCGTCGTGGTCCCACCGCGCCCCGACGGCAGCGCCGACCCCGCCGTGCTGGTGGCGGCGGATCTGCTGGGCGTCCGGCGCATCGTCCGGTGCAACGGCGCGGCCGGGGTCGCGGCGCTGGCGCTGGGAACGGCCAGCATTCCGCGCGCCGACGTGGTGGTCGGGCCCGGCAATCCCGTGATCGCCGCGGTGCAGCTGGCTGCCGCCGCCTACGGGGCGCGCCCGCTGGTCCTGCTGGGCCCCAGCGAAGCCGTGGTGTTGGCCGACGCCAGCGCCGACGTCGACCGCCTGGTGGCCGACCTGCTGAACGAGGCCGAGCACGGCGCGGACTCGGCCGTGCTGCTGGTGACCACCGAGGCGACGCTGGCTGCCGCGGTGGCCGCCCGGCTCCCCGATGCGCTGGCCGGGCTCCCGCAGCCGCGCCGGGACTTTGCCCGCGCGGCGCTGCTCGACCAGGGCGGCCTGTGGATCGCCGACGACCTCGAGGAAGCCATCGCGTGGATCAACGCGTACGCGCCCGAGCACCTCATGCTGGCGGTCCGCGACCCCTTCGCCCTGCTGCCGCGCATCCGCCATGCCGGGGAGATCCTGCTGGGGACGCACACGCCGTTTGCGGCGGCCAACTACGCCATCGGCGTGCCCGCGGCGCTGCCCACGGGCGGGGCCGCGGTGGCGGCGTCGGGGGTGACGGTGTGGTCGTTCCTCAAGGCCACGTCCCTGGCTTCCCTGGACGAGCGGGGCCTCCGGACGGTGGGACCCGTGGCGGTCCGGCTGGGCACCTACGAGGGCTTCCCCGCGCACGTGCGCGCCCTGACCGTCCGGGAGGTGTCGGCATGACCATGGTTGACCAGCCCGCGCGCACCGACGGCGTGGCGCTGTTGCGCGCGGAGGTGCGGGCCCTGCGCGCCTACCGGCTGGCCCAGCCGCCCGACGCCGTGCGGCTGCACCAGAACGAGGCGCCCGACGACTGGCCCGACGCCGTCAAGCGCGAGGTGGCGCAGCAGGTGGTCGCGGCGCCGTGGCACCGCTACCCTGCGGCGCGGGCAGAGGCGGTCTGCGCGGCGCTGGCGCGCTTGCAGGGGACCTCTGCGGCGATGGTGGTGCCCACGGCGGGCTCCAACGAGGCGCTGTGGGCGCTGTTCGCGGCCTACGCCGCGGGCGGGACGGTCGTGCTGGCCACGCCCACCTACTCCATGGCGAAGACCCTGGCCACGGTGGCGGGCGCGCGGGTGGTGGAGGTGCCGCTGGGCGCGGGGTTCGCGTTGGACGCCGACGCGGTGCTCCGGGCGGCCCACGCGCACCGCGCGGAGCTGATCTACCTGGTCTCGCCCAACAACCCCACCGGGAACCTGCTGGCCCCCGAGGCGGTCCGCGCGGTGATCGCCGGGGCGCCCGGCGCCGTGGCCATCGACGAGGCGTACTGGGAGTTCGCCAGCGTCTCGCACCTGGACGCGGTGGCGCGCTGGCCCCACGTGCTGGTCGTGCGGACGTTCAGCAAGGCCATGGGCGGTGCGGGCCTGCGGGTGGGCTGGATCACGGCTGCCCCTGAGGTCGCCGCGGAGCTGCACAAGGTGCTGCCGCCGTACAGCCTCAACGTCTTCGCGCAGATCGCGGTACCCGTCCTCGTGGCCCACCATGCGGTGGCGCGCGCCCGCGTGGCGGGCGTGGTCGCAGAGCGCACCCGCGTGGCGGGCGCCCTGGCGGCGTTGGGGCTCGTGGTCTACCCCAGCGAGACCAACTTCCTGCTGTTCGAACCGGGCCGCCCGCCCGGCGCGGTGTGGCAGGCGCTGGCCGAGCGCGGCGTGCTGGTGCGGGACGTCTCGCGCGTCGCCGGGCTCGAGCGGTGCCTGCGCGTCTCGATCGGGCGGCCGGCGGACAACGACCGCTTCCTCGACGCCCTGCAGGACGTGCTGGGCGCCCGCCTGCCATGACCCGCCGCGCCGAGATCGAGCGGGCGACCACCGAGACCCGCGTGCGGGTCAGTCTCGACCTGGACGGCGACGGCCAGGCCGACGTGCGCACCGGGGTCGCGTTCTACGATCACCTCCTGGCGGCGCTCGCGCGGTTTGCGGGGTTCACCCTGGCCGTGCAGGCGGAGGGCGACCTGGCGGTGGACGCGCACCACACGGTGGAGGATGTGGCGATCGTCCTGGGGCAGGCCTTTCGGGCGGCGCTGGGCGACGGCGCGGGCATCGCGCGCTTCGCCTCGTTGCACCTGCCGATGGACGACGCGCTGGTGCGGGTGGCGCTGGACATCTCGGGACGGCCGTACCTGCACGCGGCGCTGGCGTTCCCCCAGGACCGCGTGGGCGACTTCCCGGTGGCGCTGGTGGAGGACGCGCTGCGCGCGTTCGCCACCCACGCGGCGGTGACGCTGCACGTGGACCAGGTGCGCGGGCGCAACAGCCACCACATCGCGGAAGCGGTCTTCAAGGGGCTGGGCGTGGCCCTGGGCCGGGCGGTGGCCGTGGTGGGGCGCGGCGTGCCCTCGACCAAAGGGGTGCTGTAGGAGGCCGGCGGTGGAGATCGCGGTCGTCGACTACGGCGCCGGCAACCTGCGCAGCGTGACGCGGGCGCTGGCCGCCGCGGGCGGAGCCCCGCGGCTGGTGACCGGCCCGGACGGGCTGGCGGGTGCCGGCCTGGTGGTGGTGCCGGGGGTCGGCGCCTTCGCGCCGGCCATGCGCCGGCTGCGCGCCGCGGGCATGGTGGAGGCGCTGCGGGCGGTGGCGCGGGCCGGCGTCCCGGTGTTGGGGCTGTGCCTGGGGATGCAGCTGCTGTTCGACGAGAGCGACGAAGGCGGCGGGGCCACCGAAGGGCTGGGCATCCTGCGCGGTGTCGTGCGACGCCTCCCCGCGGGCGTCAAGGTGCCCCACATGGGCTGGAACACCCTGGAGGTCGCGCGCCCCGACCCGGTGGTGGCCGGGCTGCCCGAGCCCGCGTACGTCTACTTCGTGCACTCGTACGCCGTCCAGCCGGCGGATCCCGCGGTGGTCGTGGCCTGGTCCACCCACGGCGCGCGCTTCCCCGCCATCGTGCGCGCCGGGACCGTGGTCGGGTTCCAGTTCCACCCCGAGAAGAGCAGCCGCCTGGGCGCGCGGCTGCTGGCCAACCTCCTGGCGGGCCTGGCGGCCCGCGCCGCGCGGTGATCGTCTACGCCGCCATCGACCTGCGCCGCGGGCGGGCCGTGCGCCTGCGCCAGGGCGACTTCGCCCGCGAAGACGTCTTCGCCGACGATCCGGTGGCCGTGGCGCAGCGGTGGGCGGCAGAGGGCGCGCCCTGGCTCCACGTGGTCGACCTGGACGGCGCCCTGGCCGGGGCACCGCGCCACCTCGACGTCATCGGCCGGATCTGTCGCGCCGTGGCGATCCCGGTGCAGGCGGGCGGCGGGCTGCGGCGCCTCGAGGACGTCGAGGCCGTGCTGGCAGCCGGCGCCGCCCGCGCGGTGCTGGGGACGGGGGCGCTGGCCGGTCCCCTGGTGCGCGAGAGCGTGCGGCGCTTCGGCGACCGGATCGCGGTGGCCCTCGACGCACGCCGCGGCGCCGTGGCCGTGCGCGGCTGGCAGGCGGTGACCGACGTGCCGGTGCTGGAGGCCGCCCGGCGCGTGGTGGCTGCGGGCGCGCCGCGCCTGATCTACACCGATGTGGCCCGGGACGGCATGCTGGTGGGCCCGGACCTGGAGGGGCTGGTGGCGCTGGTGCGCGCCGTCGCGGTGCCGGTGGTCCTCGCCGGCGGCGTGACCACGCTCGACGATATCCGGGCCGCCGACGCCGCGGGTGCCGAGGGCGTCGTCGTCGGGCGCGCCCTGTACGACGGGCGGCTCCGGCTCGCCGACGTGGTGCGGCTGCCCGGGGTGCGATGATGCTGGCCAAACGCGTGATCCCGTGCCTGGACGTCGCCCAGGGCCGCGTGGTCAAGGGCCGTGCCTTCGTCGACCTGCGGGACGCGGGGGACCCGGTGGCGCTTGCGGCGCGGTACGACCGCGAGGGCGCCGACGAGCTGGTCTACCTGGACATCACCGCCTCGGTGGAGGCCCGCGGGACGCTGCTCGACGTCGTCCGCCGCACCGCCGAGCAGGTGTTCATCCCGCTCACCGTGGGCGGCGGGGTACGGTCCGTGGACGACATCCGGGCGCTGCTGCTGGCCGGCGCCGACAAGGTTGCGGTGAACACCGCGGCCGTGGCGCAGCCTGCCCTGGTGGCCCGGGCCGCGGACCGGTTCGGCAGCCAGTGCGTGGTGGTGGCGATCGACGCGAAGCGTCGCGAGGCGGACGGCAGGATCTGGTACGAGGTGATGACCCACGGGGGGCGGCGTCCGACCGGGCTCGATGCGGTGGCCTGGGCGCGCGAGGCCCAGCGCCTGGGTGCCGGTGAGATCCTGCTCACCAGCGTCGACCGCGACGGCACCGAGGAGGGGTACGAGCTGGAGCTCACCCGGCGCGTCGCCGAGGCCGTCTCGATCCCGGTGGTGGCCTCGGGCGGCGCAGGGCGGCCGGAGCACCTGCGCGAGGTGCTGACGACCGGCGGGGCCGACGCGGCGCTGGCAGCATCGATCTTCCACTACGGGCGGTTCCCGATCCCTGTGTGCAAGGCCGCCCTGGCTGCGGCCGGCGTGCCGGTGCGGCCGGTGCGGCACGAGGAGGATGCTTGTGACGCGTGAGCGCGATCCCGCACCCCTGGCCGATGCCCCGACCGGCAGTCCGGCGCAGACGGCGCTGCTGCGGTGGGAGGACGGCCTGCTGCCCTGCGTCGTGCAAGATGCCCGGACCGGCACGGTGCTGATGCTGGCGTGGATGACCCCTGCCGCGTTCGAGCGCACCCTCGCCACCGGTGAGGCCTGGTTCTGGAGCCGCGCGCGCCAGGCGTTGTGGCGGAAGGGCGAGACCTCAGGGCACACCCAGCGGGTGGTGCAGAGCGCCGTGGACTGCGACGGCGACGCGGTGCTGCTCCAGGTGGTGCCCCAGGGGCCGGCCTGCCACACCGGCCACGCGTCGTGCTTCTACCGCGATGCGGGCGGACGCGAGCAGCTCGACGCCGGACCGGTGCTGGCGCGGCTGGAGGCGGTGATCGCGCTGCGTCGCCGCACGATGCCGGCCGGATCCTACACGGCACGCCTCCTGGCGGGCGGCGTGGACGCCGTCGGCGCCAAGGTCCGCGAGGAAGCCGAGGAAGTGGTGCGCGCCGCGCGCGCGGAGTCCGACGACCGGGTGGCAGAGGAGGCGGCCGACCTGCTGTACCACCTCCTCGTCCTCCTCGCCGGCCGCGGCGTGCCGCTGGCGCGCGCGCTCGACGTCCTGGCCGCCCGCGGCGCCCTGGAGTGACCCCCCGGAGGCAGCGGCCGGCGGTACGCCGCCGTGCCGACCGGCTCGTCGCGGGCAGACGCCTGCCGGGCGTCCCGCCGGGCTGCCGCGCGTTCGGCCGGTGTGTGCCGACCGGCTCGTGGCGGAGCGAACGCCTGCCGGGCTACGGCTCCTTCGGCCAGGGGCCGACCACGCCGGGAGCGGCCCACTCCATGCTCGTCAGCTCCGCGACGGTCATCCGCTTGCCCGCCGGCACGCGCAGCACGCCCTTGCGGTCGCGGATCGGCCCGGTGAACGGATCGAAGGCCGGGGGTGTCTTGGCCATCTGCGCGTGGCGGCGCATGACCAGGTCGTACACCGACAGCCGCCCGAGGTCCGGGGTCTGCACGGTCACGGCCTTCAGGCGACCGACCCACTGGGGGTTGATCGGTTCGCCCATCTCGCACCCCAGCTCCACCGCACCTTCGGCCAGCAGCCACCAGTAGTCGACCTTCTCGAGGTTCTCGGTGGTGTACTTGCCCTCGTACACCTTCCGCAGGAAGTCCACGTAGATCCGGTCCCAGTGGACGAGCTGGCCCGACAGACAGTGCTGGGGCGCGAACCGCTTCATGGGCGAGTAGTGGCCGAAGCTGGGGAGGTTGCGCCGGGCCGCGACCTGCACCACGGTGGGCGAGTCCTCGGTGAAGGCCAACACGTCGGCGCCCTCGGCGATCAGCGCCTCGGCGGCCTCCTTGGCCGCGGCCGGATTGAACCAGTCGTTGATCCAGCGCACGTGGACGGTGGCCCGCGGGTTGACCGCACGCACCCCCAGCGCGAAGGCGTCGATGTGCCGCTTCACTTCCGAGATGGGGTGCGCCCCCACGTAGGCCACCTTGCCGCTGCGGGTCACGGCCCCGGCCATCAGGCCGTTCAGGTAGTAGACCTGGTAGAAGTCGGCCATGTAGGTGGCCATGTTGGGCGCCCGCTTGAACCCCGAGGCGTGGGCGAAGATGTGGTTGGGGTAGCGCCTGGCGGCTGCCAGCGTGCCGTCCATGAAGCCGAAGCTGGTGGTGAAGATGACCCGCGCGCCCTGCTGGATCAGCTTGTCGATGAACAGCGTCTCCTGCCCTTCCTTGACGCTCTCGATGAAGACCGTCTCCAGCCAGGGGAGCTGCTGCTCGGCTTTCCGCCGCCCGACGTCATGGGCGTGGGTCCACCCGTAGTCGCCGATGGGCCCCACGTAGATGAAGCCGGCCTTCAGCTTCCGCTGCTGCGCACCGCCCGCGGTCGCCAGCCCGCCGAGCAGCAGCGCCACGACCACCGCCACCGTCCACCGCATGCTGCGCCTCCTTTCGCTCGCCCTCCCGACGATGCCGTCCTCTCGACGATCGATACGCCCCGCGGCCGCGCTTACCTGCTGGCGGGCCACGGCGACGCCGGCCGGCGTCGGCGCCGTCGGGGACCGCGTCCCCGGCGCCCGCCCCCTGTGCCGGCGCGCGCGGCGAGACGCCCGTGGGGTACGGGTCCTCACCGGTCGCCCGGCGCATAGGGCAGCCCCAGCGCCTCCGGTGCCCCCTGGCCCCGCTGGCGGCGCGTCATCACGGCCAGCGCCGCCATGGTGAACGCGAAGGGAAGCATGCGGAGGAACTCCGGCGCGATCTGCGCCTGCAACCGGAACGACAGGAAGAACAGGGCCCCGTACAGGAAGGTGCCCGCGACGGCCCGCAGGGGATCCCATCCGGCGAAGATGGCCAGCGCGATGGCGATCCACCCCAGGCCCGCGGTCATCCCCTCGGTCCACGACGGCCGGTAGGCGACCGAGAGGAACCCGCCGGCCACGCCGGCCAGGACGCCGCCGAACACCACGGCGGCGTAGCGCACGAGGATCACGTTGACGCCGGCGGCGGCGGCCGCCGCCGGCGCCTCGCCGGTCGAGCGCAGCACCAGGCCCAGGCGCGTGTGGTACAGCACGCCCCACAGGACGACCGCCAGCCCCAGGCCCAGGTACGTCAGGACCGAGACCTCCGGGAGCGTGTGGAGGAGGGGGATGCCTTCCCAGCCGCGGCCCAGCACGCCCGCCGCGCCCAGACCGAACATCGCCAGCGCCAGGCCCGAGACGTACTGGTTGCCGCGGAGCGTGATGGCCACCACCGCGTGCAGCAGGGCCGCCGCACCACCGGCCGCCGCGGCGGCCAGCAGGCCCAGCGTCGGGTGGCCGGTGGTGTGGGCCACCGCGAAGGCGAAGAAGGCTCCCAGGATCATCATGCCTTCCACGCCCAGGTTGACGACGCCGCTCCGCTCGGCGTAGATCTCGCCCAGCGACGCCCACAGCAACGGGGTGCCCACCGCCAGGGCACGGACGACGGTGGTGAACAGGTAGTCGATCACGTCCGGCGCGCCCCCGACGCGCCCGTGGCGGCCGCGCCCTCGCCGCCGGCGGGTGCCAGCGCCGGCAGCCCGTGGCCGGGGGGCCCTGCCCAGCGCACGCGGTACGCCAGCAGCCGTTCGCTGCCGATGAGGAAGAAGAGGATCAGCCCGTTGAACATCAGGGTCACCTGGAACGGCAGCTGCAGGGAGACCTTCATGACGTCGCCGCTGGTGAAGATCCACCCGAGGAAGAGGGCGGTGAGCACCGCCGCCAGCGGGTGCCCGCGCGCCAGCCACGCCACGATGATGGCGGCGTATCCGTACCCTGCCGATACCTGGGACGGCGCAAGCAACTTGTGGTGGATGCCCGCCACTTCGCCCGCACCGGCCAGGCCGGCCAGCCCGGCCGAGAGCACCACAGCCGCCAGGCTGGTCCGCACGGGGTCGATGCCGGCGTAGCGCGCCGCGTGGGGGTTCTGGCCCAGCACGCGGATCTCGAACCCCAGGCGCGTGCGGGCCAGCAGGAACGCCAGCCCGCCAGCCGCCAGCAGCCCGACGGCCAGCGTCGGCCAGTGGATGTGCGTGCCCGGGACCACCGGCAGCCACGCCGCCTCGGGGAACGTGTCGGTGTACGCGAACCCGAAGACGCCACGGCCCTTCCACGGGCCGTGGATCAGCCACTCTACCAGGAAGAGGGCGATGTAGTTCATCATGAGGGTCGTGATGACCTCGTTCACCTCGAGGCCCAGTCGCAGCCACGCTGGCAGCAGGCCCCACGCTGCGCCGGCCGCGAATCCGGCGGCGAACAGCAGGGGGACCGACCACGGGCCTGCGGGGACGAACAGGGCGACCCCCGTGGCGCCCACGGCACCTGCCAGCAGCTGGCCCTCGGCGCCGATGTTCCAGAACTGGGCCCGGAACGCCACGACCAGTCCCACGCCGCACAGCAGCAGGGGGGTCGTCTGGCGGACGATCTCGGGGGCGGCGCGGGGGTCGGCCAGGGTGCCGGCGAACATCGCGCGGTACACACCGGCGGGCGAGAGCCCGAAGGTCCAGAACAGCACGGCCGAGGTCGCCAGGGCGGCGGCGACGGCGCCAGCCGACACGACCAGCACCCAGCCGCCCGACGGCGCCGTCACCGGCTCGAGCACCACCGGGCCGAGGCGCTTCACGCGCGGTGCCCCATCATCAGGAGTCCGAGGCGCTCGGGGTCGGCTTCGTCCACCGGCAGTTCGCCCGCAACCTCTCCCCCGAAGAACACCGCGATCCGGTCCGCCAGCGCCAGGATCTCATCCAGGTCCTCCGAGACCAGCAGCACGGCGGCGCCCTGCGCCCGACACTGCCGCAGTCGGGCGTGGACCTGCTCCGTGGCGGCCACGTCCAGCCCGGCGGTGGGATGCGCGGCCACCACCAGCGTCGGCCGGCCGGCGAGCTCCCGGCCCAGGATGAGCCGTTGCACGTTGCCGCCCGAGAGCAGGCGGGCGGGCACCTCGGGGCCCGGCGTGGCGATCTCGTACTCCGCGATCACCTGCCGGGCGAAGGCGGCCACCGCCCGCGGGTCGAGCAGCGGGCCCCGCGCGAACGGCCGGTGACGATAGCGGCGGAGCACCAGGTTCTCGGCCACCGACATGGTGGCGACGATCCCGTCGCGCAGGCGGTCCTCGGGGATGTGCGCCACGCCCAGGTCGTGGAGCAGGCGCGCCGGCCGGTTGGTGACGTCGCGGCCCGCCAGCAGCACGCGGCCGGCCGTGGCGCGGCGCAGGCCGGTCAGCACCTCGACCAGCTCGCGCTGCCCGTTCCCGGCCACGCCGGCGATGCCCAGGATCTCGCCCGCCCGGACGACGAGGGAGACGCCGCGCAGGGCGTCGACGCCACGGGGCCCGACGGCCCGCAGGCCTTCCACGCGCAGCACCACGTCGCCCGGCGTCGACCGCCGGCGGACGGGCTGCATCTCCACGTCGCGGCCCACCATCATGCGCGCCAGGGCCCGCCGGTCCACGCCCTCCGCCGGCAGCGTGGCCACGACGCGGCCCCGCCGCAGGACCGTGATCCGGTCGGCGATGGCGGTCACCTCGTCCAGCTTGTGGGAGATGAAGACCACGGCGTGGCCGTCGCGCCGCATGCGGCGCAGGACCTCGAACAGCCCGCGCACCTCCTGCGGGGTGAGCACGCTGGTGGGCTCGTCGAGGATCAAGATCCTGGCGCCGCGCAGCAGCACCTTCAGGATCTCCACCCGCTGCTGCTCGCTCGGCGAGAGGTCGGCGACGCGCGCGCGCGGATCCACGCCCAGCCCGTACCGGGTGGCCAGGTCCAGGAGGCGGGGCTCGAGGCGTCGCGTGGGACGCACGAACGGCTCCCCCGGCAGGCCCAACGCCACGTTCTCGACCACGGTGTGCCGGCGGATCAACAGGAAGTGCTGGGGGACCATCCCGATGCCCAGGCGCAGCGCGTCGCGCGGCGAGCGGATCCGCACGCGCTGTCCTTCGAGCCAGATCTCGCCGGCATCGGGCTGGTGCAACCCGTAGAGGACGCTCACCAGGGTGGTCTTGCCGGCGCCGTTCTCGCCCAGGAGGGCGTGGACCTCGCCCGGGGCCACCTGGAGCGTCACCCCGTCGTTGGCGACCACGCCGGGGAAGCGTTTGGTGATCTGGCGCAGTTCCAGCATGCCGGCGGATTCTGCGCCGCGGCCCGGAGCCCCTGCGGCGCCGCTCAGGCCCCGGCGGGATCGGCCCGCAACACGCCCACGTAGGGCAGGTTGCGGTAGAGCTGGCGGTAGTCGAGCCCGTAGCCCACGACGAAGACGTCGGGGATCTCGAAGCCGCGGTACCGGATGGGCAGCGTGTCCACCAACCGCCGCACCCGTTTGTCCAGCAGCGTGCAGATGGCCAGGTCGGCCGGGTCCCGGGCGCGCAGGGCACGGAGCAGGTAGGACGCCGTCAGGCCGGTGTCGATGATGTCTTCCACGAGCAGCACCGACCGTCCCGTGATCTCCTCGTCCAGGTCCTTGATCAGCCGGACGACGCCCGTGGGGCCCTTCCCGCCACGGTACGAGCTGATGGCCAGGAAGTCGATGGTGACCGGGATCTCCAGCGCCCGCGTCAGGTCCGCGAGGAAGTAGACGCCCCCCTTCAGCACCGTCACCACCAGGAGGTCGCGTCCGGCGTAGTCGCGGCTGATGGCGGCCGCCAGGTCGCGGACGCGGGCCTGGACCTCCGCCTCCGTGAACAGCACGTCGATGGGGGCCGTGCCCATCAGGGCCGCCAGGGCGCGGGGCAGGCGGGCGGGGTCACCGGCTCCGCACCGGATGCAGGCCGTACTTGGCCAGCAGGTTGCGGTAGTCGCGGCCGTAGAAGATCTTGACGCGGACGTCGGGGTACAGTTCCCGCATGCGCCGCAGCTTGCGGTTCTTGCGGGTCACCAGGCTCTGCTTGAGCGTCGTCAGCTCCACGTAGAGGTCGAGGTCGGGCAGGTAGAAGTCGGGGCTGAAGCTCTCGATCACGCGGCCCTGGGCGTCCCACTGGAGCGGGAAGGCGCGGGGCTCGTACTCCCAGCGGATGCCGTAGAAGTCCAGGATCCGCGCGAACTCCGCCTCGCTGTCATGGGCGAAACGGACGCCCGGCCGTACTGCCATTGCCCTGAGTATAGAGAGCCTGCCCGTCGGCCGCAAGCCGAGCAGCCGGGCGCTGGCGGACGCGATCCGGCCCCTGGCGGACGGTGTCCGGCCACGGGGTGCGGGGCAGGCGGGAGTAGTGGTACAATGTTATCTAAAGCAGGCCTGCCAGGACCGCCCAGACGCGGGTGGGCGGTACCCGTGTGTCTACATCAGGGGGAGTCGGTACATGCCGGAGGCCGCCAGGGCCGAAGAGCTGCAACGCTATCTCCGGCAGTTGGAGAGCCACGACGTCACCGTCCGGAGCGATGCGGCCCATGCGCTGGGCAAGCTCGGCGACGAGGCCGCGGTGGCGGCTCTCGCGCGCGCGCTCCAGGATCCCGACGAGTACGTCCGCAAGAGCGCGGTGATGGCCCTGCGGCGCATCGGCGGGGCGGCCGCCGCCGAGGCGTTGCGCACCGCGCTGGCCGATCGCAGCGAGCAGGTGGTCCTCCAGGCCGTCAACGGCCTGCGGGACATGCGGGACCGGGGGGCCGTGGAGCCCCTGATCCGGGTCCTGGGGCGCCGTGAGCGGTCCCTGCAGCTGGCCGCCACCGAGGCCTTGGTGCGCATCGGCCCCGATGCCGTGCCCGCGCTCCTGGCCGCTTTTGAGGACAAGAACCTCCGGCGCAAGATCGGCGCCACCGTCATGAAGATCCTGGTGGACATCGGGCCACGGGCGGTCGACGCCCTGCTGCAGGCGCTGCAGCACGAGAGCCAGGTCATCCAGGTCACGGCCATGACCGTGCTGGGGCGCGTGGGCGACAGCCGCATCGTCAAGCCCCTCGTCGACCTGTTCCTGCGGGACCCGCGGATGCAGGAAGCGGTGGTGGCGACGCTGGCGCGGCTGGAGGAGCGCGGCGTCATCGAGCCGGGCGAGGGGGGGCACGTCGACCGGGAGGTGCACCCGCCGCGCGCCGTCGTGGACGCCTTCGCCGCGCACCCGCGGGCCGACGTCGTCGAGCAGCTGCGCCTGGCCCTCGAGAACCCCATGCCGAAGGTCCGGCGGTTCGCGTTGCGCGTCCTGTTCGCCCTGTTCGGCGAGGGGGCCGCGGACCAGTTCGTCACGTCGCTGGACGACGACGACGTGGAGGTCAAGCGGCTGGCCATCAAGATCCTGGGCAAACTGCGGGACAAGCGGGTGATCGAACCGCTGGTGGCCCTGCTCCAGAAGGAAGGCGGCGAGTACGTGGAGGACGCGGTCTGGAACACCCTCAAGGTGCTCACCGACCTCCGCGAGTTCGAGCAGCTCCGCGCGCGCGTGGCCAAGGAGCGGGCCGGCGCGCGGCCCAGCGTGCGCAAGGTGCGGTCCGAGCGCGACCTGTCTCCGGACTGGTGGCGCGAGCAGGACTAGGCGGCGGTGCACCGGGCCGCGCGGCGCATGCCGGGCCCGCGCCGCGCCGGCGCG
>Ga0272449_1003094_pt1 | contig 14645 bp, 15 predicted proteins | sample YNPCB0241_FD_198679 | JGI IMG/M metagenome (GOLD analysis project Ga0272449, IMG submission 198679) | Hot spring sediment microbial communities from Yellowstone National Park, WY, United States - YNP-CB-024-1 | ecosystem: Environmental > Aquatic > Thermal springs > Hot (42-90C) > Sediment...
AGTGGACCGGGCGGGATTTGAACCCGCGACCTCAGCGATGCCAACGCTGCGATCATACCAAGCTGATCTACCGGCCCAAAATGTAAACGTGACGAGACATTTATTAAGGGTTTTGCTGTCTCTTTCAAGAAACTTTTAGGATTAGGCTGTTATGTAAGTTTACGGCTTGTTTTGCACGTAATTTTTATATATTTGAGCTAAATATGAGGCTGAAGTCTATGGTGAGCTTGATGAAGGCAAAGCTTTTATTACTGTTCGCCTTGTTGCTAGCCTTCTTATTTATGCTAGTGCCTCATGCAAAAGCTGATGACGCGCCAACGCAAAAAACAACCGTTGAAGTTGGTGTTTGGCTCGTGAACGTGGAAAAAGTAGATTTGTCTGCAAGCAGCTACCGTTTAGATTTTTACCTATGGTTTAGGTTTAATCCTTCTGAAATAAGTTTAGATGAAGTGAAAGACTTTGAGTTTGTTAATGGTTTTCCCACAAAGTATGAGGTTGAAGTTGACGCGGAGCATGGATATCTGGAATATCGTGTTAGAGGAGACTTCATAAAAACTTTCGACTTCTCAAGGTACCCTTACGAAACGCATAAACTCACTGTGGAGCTGGAGCACAAGAACCTAAATGCTTCTTATTTAATCTTTGCAGCGGACCCCACATCAAGTGTTGACGAAGAAGTTAATGTTGCTGGCTGGGAAATAGGTGATTTTGAAACTACAGTGACTGAACACTCTTATGGCAATGAGGTTTATTCCAGATTCGTTTTCAGCATCGAGTTGAAGCGACCTGCTCTTTCGGCTTTTGTTAAAAGCGTTCTGCCAGTGGCGGTTATAACAACAATATCTCTTCTCACTTTTTTCATTTCTCCTCAAAACTTTGGCCAGAGAATAGGATTGGGTGTGACAACGCTTATGTCCGCAGCAACTTTTCATTTGGCTTTGCTCAGCGGTATACCCCCAGTGGGTTATCTGACTTTGGCGGATAGAATGATGCTCTCAATCTACGTAATTTTCCTCTACAACCTTTCAGCCTCCGTTTACATCATGAAGCTTGTAGACGCGAAAAAGACGGAAGAAGCGCAAAAATTCAATACAAAGGCATCGAAGTTTCTGGCATTTCTAATAGTGGCTTTGATAGTAATCCAGCTGATCGCTTAAACAGAACGCTAAAAATATCTTTTACATTTTAATTAATTGGCAACTTATATTTTGTAATACTTTGCGTAGAGAATTATGCCTACTGCCAATATGGCTACGCATGAGATTGAAACTATCGCCAAGTCTAATAGTATGGTTGGGCTGGTGACTGCTGCTCCCCTTAGGAAAAGCGAGGTTAAAGCATCTGTGACATAGTAGCTTGGCACGAATTTGCTGACTATTTGGGCATAGGAGGAAAGCGAAGCTCCAACAAAGGTTCCTAGAAAAAGTTGGGGAAGCACGAAGAGGAAGGACAGCCCAGTTGCTGCACCAGACGTTTTGGCGATAGTGGCAGTAATTAAGCCGTAGCCAACATTAGACAAGGAGAATATCAACACGAGGGTGAAGGCTAGGGCATACGCTGAAAATTCTACGTTTGGTTTGAATCCCATGAGATAAACTGCAGCGAAGACTATGATTGCCTGAATCAAGGCTATAAGCATGTATGATAAGACTTGGCTTGTCATGAATTCTGTTGGAGTTGTGGGAGTTATCCTTATCCTTTTTAGCATGCCGTTTTCTCGGTCTTGAGTGAAAGACTGTGCAACCATCATTATGAGGAAAATGGAGGCGAAGGTGAACATGCCGGGCGCCATAAACTCAAAGACTGAAACTTTTTTCGTTTCTATTAATGAGGCAATTTGCAGGCTTATTGGGGTTGATGCTGACTGCTGATTTTTATCCGTGAAAGCGGTTATAACTTGCTGGATTATAGGCGGTATAGCTTGAGTTGCAACAACCGAGCCCTTGTCAAGGTAAAGGGAAACTGTAACGTTTATCCATTTACTCGGATCTTCTGGCGCTGCACGGTAAGAAACAAGGCTCTGGCTGAAAACGCTTGGAATAATCATGACTGCTTGAATTTTTCCTTGGGACAAGTCTTTTTGAGCAGTCTGATTGTCGACGTAAATTTGAAAACTCAATATTTTTGTGTCAGACAATGCGCCCATAAATGCTTGTGTAGAATTCGCTATGTTTGCCTGATCCGTGTTAACTACGCCTAGTGTGTAAACAGGTTGCGCGGCTCCTAAACCGCCGAAGGAAGCGCCGAAAGCCAACACGAAGACTACGGGAAAGAGGAATATCATAAAAAGCACAGCAGGCTCCCGAACGGTTTTCTTCACTTCCTTATTAGTTAAAGCTGCAACCCGCTGAAACTTCATTAAAGTTCCTCCCTTATATTTCTCCCAGTGAATTTAATGAAAACCTCTTCCAAGTTCTCAACTTCATTTTTTGAAATCAACTCTTTTGGTGAATCAAGGGCTATAAGCCTTCCATGGTCGATTATGCCGACTCGGTCGCAGAGCGCCTCAGCCTCCTCCATGTAATGGGTGGTTAAAAAGATGGTTTTGCCTTCCTTTTTCAGCTCTCCCATAAAATCCCAGACGGCGCGGCGCGACTGAGGATCCATTCCAACGGTAGGTTCATCCAGGAATATGATTTGAGGATCATGAATTAAAGCCAAAATAAGGCTTAGTCTGCGTTTCATGCCTCCACTGTATTTCTCAACTCTTCTCTTGGCGTCTTGAGTAAGTCCCATTTTTACGAGAAGCATGTCACGCCTTGCCTTTAGCGTGTTCTTGTCAAGAGCGTATAGATTTCCGAAAAGCTCCACGTTCTCTGCGCCTGTCAAATAAGGGTAAATAGCAGTTTCTTGGGGGCAGACGCCTATCAACTCCTTAACTTTTGCGCTCTCTTTCTGCACATCATAGCCTCCTACAAAGGCTGAACCGCTTGTTGGCTTTAGAAGCCCGCAGAGAATGTTCACAGTGGTGGTTTTGCCCGCGCCGTTCGGCCCTAGCAAGCCGAAAAGCTCTCCATTAGCCACTTTAAAGCTAACCCCATCTACGGCGGCAACATCCTCAAAACGTTTAACAACCCTTTCCATTATTATAGAATATTTATTCATAATTTAGGCATCCATCCGCCAACTTGAAACTTTGTAATTCATAAATTTAATATAAGTTCTTTGGCATTCCAAGCTTAAGAAAAGCACACCAGCGAGTTTCTCGTTCACACATGTTTCCTGCTTTAAATGTCGTCGACGCTTGGATTTTCCGGACGACGACAAAAATGGGCCTGGTAAATGTTGTTATTTTCTAAGTTTTCTGGTCAACAACAGTTGACGACGGACATGGGCTTGGCTTAAAATGATTGGTGAATGGGTTGGTTAAGCAGGTTTAGGCTTTTTTGTATTCTACCAATGCGGTGCTCAGGGTTTCTCGGTAAAATACTGGCGGGCCCGACGGGAATTGAACCCGTGACCCCCGGGTTTCTTTGCGCCTTTACAGCCTTAAAAGCCCGGTGCTCTATCCTTACTGAGCTACGGGCCCTGTGTTATGCTTTCCGCTTTTAGAGAAATTTAGAAAGGTGCTTTTTAGCATTTCGATATATTTTAAAAGTTTAGGGAGGAGGATTGAACTTTGAGAATGGCTGTTACGAAGTTTTTGATTTTGTCGTTTGCGTTTAAGATTGTTTCTATAGTCTTTGAGCCTTTATCTGTGAGTCTGTAGACTCTTCTTCTTTCGTCCTATGTTCCTTCGATTAGACCGTTTCTTTCCAGTGAATAGAGAAGAGAGTAAACTGTGCCTGAGCTTACTAGGAGGTGGAATTTGTTGTGGATGAAGGAAATTACGTCGTAGCCGCTCATGGGTCCGTTTCTAAGCTCTGCGAGAATTATTATGCCCATAAAATTTTTTATTGTCCTTTCATGCATTTTCCTCAATATTTTTCCTTCCAATTTTCCACCGCCAACTATTATCGCCAGTGTAGCCATGTCTATTCACATTTTAATATTTTAAGTTAGATATAAATATTTAAATTTTATTCTAATTTTGATTTCGAAGTAGAAACAAAATTAAATAAGTTTAAACTTTTCCAATTCTTGCTATTGATGCAGGCGAGTTGAGGTTTACAACTTTAAATAGTAAATCTTTCAAAAATCATACAATATTGAAAGTATGCTAAACTTTTGTTTTAAAGGAAATTTTCACTTAAATAGGCAAAAAAGGCATTTTTTAACAGTCAGCAATATATCTACATATTAATAAATGTTAACTTCTTGATTTGCGCTTGAAAATTGGTGGTGAAGAAAAAATTGGCTTCGTGGAGACACTATTTTGACAAAATGAACGAAGAATACGAGGTTGTGATGAAGAAGAAGCAGGCTTTGAACAGTTTGGTCAACAGCGGCAAAATATCGCAGTCCACGTTCGACTTATTCGATAAGGAGATGAATGAAACTCTTGCAGAAATTGAAAGGCAGAAGAGCGCTCTGCTGGACAAAATGAACACTAAAATAAAGGAACTTGAAGAACACATAAAAGTCTTGGAAAGATTGCTTGCAAACTTTGAAATCCAACATGTAGGCGGCGAAATAGAAGAAGAAGTTTATCAACGCGAGATAGCGCTTTTGTCCATTGGACTTGACACTGCAAGACAAGAGTTGGATTTGATAAAAGAGGCTGTTAACAAAATTACAAATGTACCAAAGGTTTCAGAAAGCGTAGTTGTACACGAGGAAGTGGAAACAAAACTTCCTGAAAGCACGGAAAACATAGAAGTTGCCAAACTTGAAGCTACAGAAGTAGAAGTGAAAACTGAAACTCAAGAGTTAGGTGAAACCCCGCAAGAAACAGTGATACCATCAGAAACCCCGCAAGCAGAAACACCTACAGAAGAAACATCACCAACAGAAACACCTCCATTGGAAACCCCGCAAGTGGAAACTACACCGGAAGAGGTAAACAAAGAAAGTTAAAGACGGACAAACGCATCCTTCCCCCTTTTTCTATTCAGAATTAATGGCTTATCAAAGATTTTATAATTTTAGCATTTCCATAATTTAGTTGGAGAGAACAACTTTGAACGAGAAGGTATTGATGACCTTCCATGAAAAGTTTAGGCAGTACGATTTGGGAGAGGATCATCCGTTTAGAGGGGATAGATTCACAAACGCCATAAATTTCTTTAGAGAGCACGGGTTGTTTGACGCTCAAAATTTGGTTGTGATGGAACCCAAACCCGCGGCGAAGGAGGAGCTGTTAAGGGTTCATGACGAGGATTATGTCGATTTAATCTTTCGCTTGGCAACTGAGAATAAGCCTTACGATATTGAAACGCCGGTTTCTCCGGAAATTCTTGAGGCGGCGCTGCTCATTGTGGGCGGTTCCATTGAATGTGGCAGAGCAGTTGTTAGCGGAAAAGCGAAAAGCGCAATTTCCATTGGTGGCGGTTACCATCATGCTGGAAGAGACTATGGCGGCGGATTCTGCCTATTCAACGACATAGCCGTGGCGGTTGAACATTTAAGAGCTGAGGAAAATGTGAAACGGTTTCTGATATTGGATTATGATGTCCACTTTGGAAACGGCACAAGCGACATCTACTATAGGGATCCAAGCGTGCTTTTTACCTCCCTGCATCAAGATCCCCGCACCATCTATCCTGGAAAAGGATTTACTTGGGAGACCGGCGGAGGCGAAGGTGAAGGCTACAACGTTAATGTGCCCTTGCCGCCTGGAACTGGCGACGCCACATACCTTTATGCTTTGAGGGAAATTTTCGTTCCGTTAGCTGAGGAGTTTAAGCCTGAAATAATTATTGCTAATGGTGGAAGCGACGCGCACTTTGCGGACATGCTTGGAAAATTGGGGCTGACGGTGAAAGGCTTCTTCACCTTATCCCGCGTAGTTAGGGAAACAGCTAACAAAGTATGCGGTGGAAGGCTTGTTTTGATGATTGGAAGCGGCTACAACCCAGCGGTTTTGCCCTTGTGTTGGTATGCTCTGGCGGCGGGAATAGTGGGCTTTGAAGAAATAAATGTGAATGAGCCTTATGAACCACCTGTTGAACCATCATATTGTAGGGGTAAGGTTGAAGAAGCGATTGATTATTTAAAAGGCTTGTTGAGGAAAAAGTGGAAGTGTTTTAGGTAAAGCCCTACTCTTTTTTCTCAACTGGTTTTACTATAACAGCTGTACCGTAAGCTGCGAAAAGTGTGGCTGTTCCTTGAAGAATGTCGCTTGTTTCAAAGTCTACACCGACTATGGCGTTTGCACCCATTTTGCTGGCATTTTCAATAAGCCTCTTTAAAGATTCGCCTCTGGCTTTTTCACATTCCGAAGTGTAGGCGGTTACTTCACCGCCTATCATTCCCTCAATGCCAGCGATGAATTTTCCGCCTACGCCTCTTGTTCGCACTGTTAACCCGTGGACAGGCCCCAAAACTTTAACAATTTCGTAGCCGGGCACTCCTGGAGTTGTGACAACTATTACTTCACTCATTTTAAAATGGACACCTCAAAGAAATAATAGTTTAAGGCTGCTAATTTGCGTTGCCTAAAAAGCGTTTAATACCATGATATAACCGTGTTCCATGTATGTGAATTTACGCTATCTCTGAATAATTGTGCCATTCCAAAATATTAGCTTATTATATCGTTGCCCGCTGTTAAGCTCTTTGGTTTCATAAATTATGTCTAATTTTACGCCGAGGGACACCAGAAAACCATTAACTTCGTTCCACACTTTAGGAGAAAGCTCATCTGAGCTCCATAATCCCCATATTTGATCATTTGAACCGCGGAACGCATAACCATAATCCTTTGGAAGAACGTAAGCCGTGTTTGAGGCGGGTTTAGGCTGAGGAAACTTCCTCATGTAATTCCAAAATTTTTTCATAGAGGAAATGTGCTCCCCAGTTAGGATTCCCCATTGGGTTACGTTCGTGGGATAGTTGAAGACAATTATGTATTTGGCGCCGTTGTTGTAGGCTAAAACCATATCCTTGTAAAGGGTTTCCGCATCTTCGATGTACGGCGGCTTTCGGTAAGTCCATGTGATTATGACGCCCCAATCCTTGTTTTGCATTTTAGCCGCGCCTCTGCAAAGGGCTATGTGCAACTGCCTACTAAAGTTCCAGCCGAACTCGGCGAAGATACAGTCGTAACCCGCCAAATAATCAAACCAGTAAAGCGCATAATCAGACGTAAACCTTTTCACGTCGGGTTCTCCAAACTGCTTCCAGAAATGGTCTATCATAAAGCCTAAATTCCGCACGTATCTAGAGGCGGCGTCACTGTAGTTGTCGGCTTTATCCACTATTCTATGGTCAAGCGTATCAAACTGTCTTCCCCCAGGCTCGTCAGACAAGTAAACACCTAGAAAGCGTTCACCCCACCTTTCCTCGGCCATAATGAAAAAGTCAGCGTAATCAACGTGTTGGGTTATGAACATGAAGGGCATAAAGTACAAGCCTTTGCTGTAAAGGTAATCGCAAACCATTGTGAGTCTCGTTGCATTTGTTGTGATGTTCAGTGAACCTATAACAATGAGGTTAACATAATCTTCCACTTCATCCACAAATCGGGCAATATCTTCAAAATTGTCATACCCAACTTCAACGCCTACAAAAACATCATTTGCCTTTCCCCTTTGAAGAATGACGCAAAATAAGAACGCGGCGGCAACTATAGCAATTAAAGTCACAACTAAACCATACTTTAAAAAGCCTCTGAATCGTACGCTTTCTTTGAAACTTCGCAAAGGCTCAACCAACAACGCTAACTATTTTGCGCACCGCAACTTTAAACTTTAAGGCGTTATTAGGCTTAATAGTTAGCTACCAACATAAACTTTGGAAAGGGTTTTAGATGGAAAAGCCTAGAGAAAATTCGCGAGTTGTTCCCAATAGTTCAGAACAGGGTTTTCTTAAACCATGCCGCCCAGTCTCCACTTCCAAGACCTGTGGCTGACGCCGTACGCAAATACGTCGAGGATTATGCAAACTTCGGATTCTCATCCCTTGAAGAAAAGAATTATGGAAAAGCCCTCTTCGCAAGGCTAATAGGCGCTAAAAAGGAGGAAATAGCCCTCGTGGAAAACACGTCTTTAGGCTTGAATATCGCTGCAAATGTGCTTCGTTACCCGCCAGGCTCAAAGGTTGTTACGACGGATCTGGAATATCCCTCGGTGGTTTATCCTTGGCTTCGTAAAAGCCTAGGCGCAAAAGTTCATTACGTGAAAAATGTTGATGGCAAAATTTTGCTCGAAGACTTGGAAAAGGCTGTTGACGATAAAACAGTGGCTGTTGTTGTAAGCCATGTTGAATATGTTAATGGCTTCCGCAACGATTTACGCGCCCTAAGCCAAATAGCCCACGAGCACGGCGCCTATCTTATAGTGGATGCTATACAGTCGGCTGGCGCCATAAAAATCGACGTTAAAAGAGACGATGTAGACTTCTTGGCAACCGCATGCTACAAGTGGCTTCTAAGCCCGTCCGGCGCTGGTTACTTATACGTAAAGGAGGAACTCATTGAAAATTTTGAGCCGCCCTTTGTGGGTTGGGCAAGCGTAAAACAGGAAATTTTCGAAACCTTAGACTTCTGGGACATTTGGAGTTTGCGGCTTTCTGAAACTGCAAGCCGTTTTGAAGTTGGTTCTCCAAGCACCATAAGTTTTGTAGGCGCCACAGCAGCAATAAAAATGCTCTTAGATGTGGGAATAGATAAAATTGAGGAGAGAATTTTAAAACTCACAAGCCACCTGATAGAGGGTGTTAAAAACTTGGGTTTAAAGCTTCAAACTCCAGAAGAAAAGCAGCACCGCTCTGGAATAGTTAATTTTCAGATAGCCTATCCGAAGGAAGTTGTGAGGAATCTTAGAAGCAGAGGAATAGTGGTTTCTGCAAGAGCTTATGGAATAAGGGTTTCACCCCACTTTTACAACACAGAAACGGAAATAGAAACCCTTGTAGACACTCTTAGAAAATGCGGATAACCATGTACAGCCTAGAAGAAGTTGACGAAAGCAACAGGCAGCGGGTTGTTGAATTTCTAAGAAAAGACGCTGTCAGACATGTTTTCGCCCTTTATGATATTCGGTATGAACCTTACAAACACGAAGATGTATGCTGCTTTTGAAAATGAAGTTTTGAAAGGGTACATTCTCATTTACACAGGCACATCCTTTCCAAGCATAATTTTAGAGGGAGAAAGCGAAGCCGCTAAAGCCTTAGTCAACTATGCACCTAAAAATAATTTCATATTGCATGCACAGAGAGAACTTATGTCAAACGTAGCAGAAAAGTTTCCAAACGCAAAATTCTACGTTGAAGACTGGATGCTTGTAAAGCGTGGACATGCAAACTTTTTCACTTCGCCAAAAGTGCGCAGACTAAGCGATTTAGAGGACGCTAGAAGGCTTATGATGCTTTTTCAACAAACGAAGACCACTCACAGGAAAGTTTGAATAAAAATTTGGAAAGGATCAGCAAAACGTCTGTTTACGGAGTTTTCATTAACGGAGAACTTGCTTCCTGCGCAACTTCTCTTGTTCAACTGCCAGAGGTGTGGCTCATAGGCGGAGTCTACACCCATCCAAACCACAGAAACAAGGGCTACGCTACGCTGGCAACATCGGCAATAACAGAAGAGACGCTGAAAAACGCGGAATACGCATCCCTTTTCGTAAGGAATTATAATTATTCGGCCATAAAGGTTTACGAAAAAATTGGTTACAAGAAGATTGGAGAAAAATTTTGGGTTGATGCGGGAACCGGATTAAAACCTTAACCAGCTAGGCGTATCCATTATTGGAAAACCATAAAACTCTGATTCGGTAGGCTTATTCGTATTCGGTGGTGAAGCTTACTTCCACGTATTGCGGAACCGTTCTGCCTTCGCCTTTTTCAGGCAGAATCGTTATTTCTGAAATTTTGCATGTGCCCAAAATGTCTTCCCTGTTGCGTGCTATGATATCGGCGTATTCGCTGTTTCCAGCATAAACTTTAACGCGTTTTATTATGGCGTTTAGGGGTTTCCGTTTTTCAGCCTTTTCCCTTCTAATTTCCGCTACCAACGCCAATATTAGGTCGCCTTCTTTTTCGGCAGCTTCATCGAACATGTTTGGGTCTATGGTTGGCCACCTTGTTAAATGCAGACTTTTTGCGCCAACGTGTTCTGCATACATGGTTTGGTAGATCTCCTCGGTTATGTGGGGCGTTATTGGCGCCAGCAACTGAAGTATGCGGTAAAGAACCGTGTAAAGCGTGTATTGAGCGGCTTTTCTTTTGGCTTCTCCATATAGTTCCGCCTTGTAAAAGCGGTCTTTCACGGCTTCAATGTATTGGTCGCAGAAAATATGCCAAGTGAAGTTGCGAACTTCCTCGAGGGCTATGTTAAACTGGCATTTTTCTAGGGCTTCGGTTACCCGCTGCGTCAGCTTTTCAGCCTTGCTTAGAACCCACCTGTCCAAGAGTTGAAGTTCAAAATTTTCGCCCGGCACAAAGTCTACTAGTTGGCTGCTTACAAAGCGGGCAGCATTCCAAAGCTTAGTCAAAAAGCGCTTTCCATATTCCACATCTGGCCAGCGGAAGGGAATATCCGAGCCTGTCGCTCCGCCTGCTGCAGCCCATTGTCTGGCGGCGTCTGCACCATACTTGTTCAGCACTTCTGGTGTAGCCACATAGTTCTTTAGGGACTTGCTCATTTTTCTGCCATCAGAGCCCAAAACCATGCCGTTTATGAGGCAGCTTTTGAAAGGCTTTTCGTCAAAAAGGGCTATGTGTCTAACCATTAGGTAATAGGCCCATGTCCTTATGATGTCAACGCCTGAGGGGTGCAAATCCGCTGGGAAAAGTCTTCTCCAGTCTTCGCGGTCAGGCCAACCAGCATGCACCGCGCATGTTATTGAGGAATCCATCCAAGTGTCTAAAACGTCTTTTTCTGGAATGAACTCTTTGCCTCCGCATTTTGGACACTTGTCTATCCGCGGGTTTTCAAGTTTCGGGTCTATGGGAACCCATTCTTCTTCGGCTAGTATGGTTTCTCCGCAGTTTTTGCAGTACCATACAGGTATGGGTGTTGCGAAAACACGTTGGCGGCTTATAACCCAGTCCCAGTCAAGGGAACGCGCCCAGTCTACTAGGCGGGTTTTCATGTAATCCGGATACCAAACAATTTCGTTAGCTTCCTTCGCCACCCTGTCGGTTAATATGCGGGTTTTCATAAACCACTGTCTGCGCTCCAAAATCTCTATGGGAGTTTTACACCTTTCACAAAGGCCTATTTGCTGGGTTAACTTCTCAACTTTATCCAGCAACCCCTCAGCCTCAAGGTCTTTAACAATGGCTTTTTTGACTTCTTCAATTGTTAAGCCCTTATATTTTCCTCCATTCTCGTTTATCAGTCCGTTTTCCGCCAAAAGAGTGATTACTGGAAGATTATGCCTTTTAACGGTTCTAACGTCTTCTTTGTCGCCGTAAGTGCATATCATAACAACGCCTGTGCCAAAAGAGGGGTCAACGCCTTCGTCTGGGATAATTTCTACTTCGCGGTTTACCATGGGAACTGTGATTTTTCTTCCAATGTATTTGGCATATCTACCGTCTGTGGGATTTACAGCCACTGCAACACATGCGGGTATGAATTCTGGACGGGTTGTGGCTATAAGCAAGTGTTCGCCGCCTTTTTCGAATGGAAATCTGATGTAGTGGAGTTTTCCTTCCCGCTCCTCATAGTCCACTTCAGCATCAGCAATGGCGGTTTCACATCTGGGACACCAGTTTACCGGATGAGTTCCCTGATAAATTAAGCCTCTACTGTATAGGATTATGAAGCTAAGCTGGGTGCGCCTCCAATAGTCCGGATCCATAGTGCGGTATTCCGTTGTCCAGTCCACGCTGCAGCCAAGCCTTATAATGCCCTCCTTCATCATCGCAATGTATTTTTCAACAAGCTTCATGCAGAGGCTTCGAAACTTGTCCGGGGGTAAGTCGCGCTTCCTAATGTTATGCTCCTTCTCCACTTGAACTTCAATGCCTAAGCCGTGACAGTCCCACCCCTGCGGAAAATAGACATTAAAGCCTCTCATGCGTTTGTAGCGGGCCACCATGTCAAAATAAGTCCAGTTAAGAACGTTTCCCATGTGAAACTCGCCAGAAGGATAAGGCGGCGGGGTATCAATGCTGAATGTTGGACGCTTATAATCCGTCCAGTCGAAACGGTAAACGCCCATCTCTTCCCAGAGCTTCTGCCACTTACGTTCAACAGTTATGGTGTCGAACTCTTTAGGCAAAGGCTTCATACTGGGACATCTCAGTAAATTTGACTCTAGGAAAAATAAATATACAAGTAGATAACAATTACTCCCATCAAAAGGTTTGGGGGAGCTGGGCTGTGACCCGGCTGAGAGGACGGCTAAACGCCGTCGACTCCTAGAACCTGATCCGGATAATGCCGGCGGAGGGAAAACCGTTGGATGAGAAAGCATTAGAACCGAAAATTAGTTCTCATACTAAGATAATAGCAGAAGTTGTCTCTTTCGTCGCCCTTGCAACGGTGCTAAGCTATATCAAAGTGTTCAGTCTTCCCCAAGGAGGTTCTGTAACCGCTGGTTCCATGGTGCCTATCCTATGGTTAGCCTTGAGGAGAGGCCCTAAGATCGGAATTTTCGCCGCAGTTGTCTATGGCCTTGTGCAGCTTGCCATTGAACCCTTCATAGTGCATCCAGCCCAGTTGCTCCTTGACTATCCGTTAGCCTTTGGCGCCCTTGGGCTGGCAGGGTTTTTCCGCAACCGCCCCTTCATAGGCGTCAACGTTGGCATTTGGGGTCGATTCATAGCCCATTTTGTTTCAGGCGTAATTTTCTTTTCTAGCTATGCTCCAGAAGGAATGAACCCAGCAGTCTACTCAGCCATATATAATGGAAGCTACTTGCTGCCTGAACTCGCCATAAGCATTTACATAGTGTACTTGCTACAGGAAAGCAAACTGCTCAAAATTTTTCTTTAACGGCGATGAATAATGGCGAAGCTTAAGACTGGAATTAAAGGGTTTGACGATTTGATAGGCGGCGGTATCGAGTCTGGCTCACGGAACATTCTTTACGGTGCGCCTGGAACTGGGAAAACTGTTTTTGCAATGCAGTTTCTGTGGCAAGGGCTATGTGAAGGCGAAACAGTCGCTTACGACGTTATGGATAAGCCTTTCCCGCGACTCCTAGCCTACTTCAAATCTTTCGGATGGAACATTGAGCCCTACATTGAGAAGGGAAAGTTTATTGCCATACAAGCGTTTCCCCATTTTGAGCCTTACCCGAAAGATCCTAGAGTGACATATTTCAGCCTAGACGATTTTGAAGAGATGAAACGCATCGACAGAATGCTTTCAGAAAAGGGCGTAACACGGTTTGCAGCCGGAGACTTCAGCGAACAATTGTTTTCGTTATACGAATTGAAGTATATGGAGCCCGTTGAAGACTGGACCATTAACTGGTGCCACTACGACAACATCATAAACATTGACATTATGACGGCGGCAACCCAAAAGGATGTGGCGACGCAGATGGCCACAGACCTAGACCTGAACAAAGCGCACAACATCTTCTTTTTCAGATTTAACGAGGAGAAATGCCGCAGAGAACTGCGCATAGTGAAAATGGAAGGCTGCGAACATCCATTGGAGTGGATTCCCTTCAAAATAACCAGCAGAGGCATTGAACTGCTTAAAGAGTGAGAAGGTTAAGCGAAAATGGGAAAACTTGACAAGGAAGAGCTTAAAAAACTGCTTAGCTGCATAAAAAAGGACCAGCGGATAATTGTTCCCCCTTCACCTGGATTTGATTCTGGAGTGCACACCTTTAACGATAAGTGCCTAGTTGTATCCACTGATCCATGCATTGGTGTTCCAGAAAAATGGTTCGGGTGGCTCCTAATCCATTATGCGGCTTCAGATGTGGCGCTTTTCGGGGCTAAACCAGAGTATTGTACAATAAACCTTTTAGGGCCACCGCAAACAAAGCCTGAAACTTTCTACGATATCATGAAAAAGGCTTGCATGGCTGCCGAAGAGCTTGAAATGGCTGTTGTAACTGGGCACACTGGAACCTATCAGGGCTTGTCAACTCTTGTTGGAGTGTGTACAGCCTATGGCATTGCAAGTAAAGACAAGCTGATTACACCCGGAGGTGCAAAACCTGGAGATTGCATTTTCTGTGTAAAGCCTGTAGGATTAGAGGTTGCGGTAAACTTTGCACTAGCACATCAAGCGTTAGCTGAAAGAGTTTTCGGATTTGAGCATGCCAACATGCTTACAAATCTTGTCACTATGCAGAGTTGCGTTAAAGAGGCTCTGCTTTTGGCAGAGGTAGGCGGTGTTCACGCCATGCATGATGCAACCGAAGGCGGTTTAACAGCTGCTTTAAACGAGATGGCTGAAGCGTCTAAAGTTGGCTTTAGGGTGGAGTGGGAGAAAATTCCATTTGAAAAAGAGACTTATGCTTTACAACGCTGGTTTAGCCTTTCAGAACTGCAAATGCTTTCCATGTCCTCCACTGGAACGGTTTTGGCTGCTGTAAACCCAGAATCAAAGGAAAAGGTTGAAGAAGCGCTGCGGCGAAACAGTGTTGACGCATGTACCATAGGAGTTTTCACGAAGGACAAAAGGC
>Ga0272449_1003096_pt1 | contig 14638 bp, 13 predicted proteins | sample YNPCB0241_FD_198679 | JGI IMG/M metagenome (GOLD analysis project Ga0272449, IMG submission 198679) | Hot spring sediment microbial communities from Yellowstone National Park, WY, United States - YNP-CB-024-1 | ecosystem: Environmental > Aquatic > Thermal springs > Hot (42-90C) > Sediment...
GCCCGGGTGGCCGGGATCCTGCGCGAGACCGATTCCTGCCTGCCGGCCCCGGACGGCGGGCTGGTGCTGCTCCTGCCCGTGACGCCCAAGGAGGGGGCCGAGGTGGTGCGCCAGAAGGTGCAGAAAGCGCTGGAGCGCGCGGGTGTGACCCCGGTGGGCTTCCGCGTGGCGGGCTTTCCCGAGGACGGGAACACCGAAAAGGACTTGCTGGCGGCCCTGGAAAGGGCGGAGCCCTCTGAGGGCCCGGCGGCGGCCGGGTGAGGGGGCGCCGGGCCCGGCGACGGTGCGGACGCACACAAAAAAGGCACAAAAGGGCCCGGCCCCCGGGATCCCGGGCTTTGGTGCCCGCGGCCGTTCCGGAGGAGGGGCCGCGGGGTACGGTCCTGTGGTCCGCGCGGGCGCGTGCACCGGCGGCCATAACCCGCGGGGTGGCCGCCGGCCGGCCGCACCACGTTGGTGGTGCCGGCCCCCCGAAGGGTATTGCGCGTCTTTTTTGACGCGGGTCGTTGACTCGGCATTCCCGCGGCCGAAGTATTATTAACGAAGCAACCTTACGGGATAGAACCGGGGAGACCCGCGGTGTTTGCGGGAGGTCGGGCGGTCCGTGGGCGTGCGGTTCCGGGTACCGCTGTTGCTGGTGCTGATCCTGGCCGGGCTGATCGCCGCGCTTTACCTGAGCGCGCGGTTCGTCCTGGAGCGGAGCTTCACGGCCCTGGAACAGGAACTCGTGGACCGGAACGTGGTGCGGGCGGCGGGGGCCCTGGCCGAGACCGTGGAGGCCCTGGACACCCGGTGCGTGGACTGGGCCGCCTGGGACGAAACCTACGAGTTCGTGGTGGACCGCAACCAGGAATACATCAGGACCAATCTGGTGGACACCACCTTCGTGAACCAGAGGTTCAACCTGATGGTGTTCACGGACACCCGGGGCCGCGTGGTGTTCGCCAAGGCCTTCGACCTGGCGGCTGGGGTGGCCGCGCCGCTGCCGCCGGGCCTGCGGGCCCACCTGGTCCCCGGGGCCCTGGTATTTCCCGAACAGGCGGACCAGCACAGCCGCGTGGCGGGCCTGTTGGTCCTGCCCGAAGGCCCGCTTTTGGTGGCCGCGCGGCCCATCCTCACCAGCGAGTACGGGGGGCCGGTCCGCGGCACCCTGATCGTGGGACGCTTTCTGGACGCCGAGGAGACGGCGCGCCTGGCGGCCGTCACCAGGCTCTCCCTGGAGTTCCGGCGGCCCGACGACCCGGGCCTGCCCGCGGACCTGCGCGAGGCCGCGGCGGCCCTGGCGCCCGGGCAGCGCCTGGTGCGGCCCCTGGACCGCTACCGCGTGGCCGGCTACGCCCTGCTGGAGGACGTGTACTCTCGGCCCGCCCTCCTGCTGCGCGTGGAGCAGTCCCGGGACGTGTACTACCGCAAGGACGAGGCCCTGCGCTACCTGGGCCTGTCCCTGCTGGCCGTGGCCCTGGCCGCGGGTGTGATGACCGTGCTGCTCCTGGAGCGGATGGTGCTTTTCCCCCTGGTCCGGCTCGACCGGGAGGTAAACCGGGTGGGTGCCACAGGGGACGTGCGGGCGCGCGTGGTACCTCCCGTGCGCCGGGGCGAGCTGGCCAACCTGGCCGCGGGCATCAACCGGATGCTCGAAGCCCTGGACGAGTCCCAGCGGCGGCTCCAGGAGAGCGAGGAACTGTTCAGAACCCTGGCCCACCATGCGCCCATCGGCATCTACATCGTGCAGGGCGGGAGGTTTTGCTTCGTCAACCCGCAGTTCGAGAGGTACACGGGCTACAACGCGGAGGAACTCCTGGGCCGGAACAGCCTAGACCTGGTGCTGCCCGAGGACCGGGAAACGGTGCGCCGGGCCGCGGCGGCCATGCTCAAGGGGAAGCGCTCGGCGCCCTACGAGTTCCGGGTGCTCACGAAAAGCGGCGAGGTGCGCTGGGTAATGGAAGGGGTGGCTTCCATCCGCTACGGCGGCGCGCGGGCCGCGCTGGGCAGCTACATGGACGTGACAGAGCAAAAGCGCACCGAGGAGGCCCTGCGCCGGTCGGAGCGGGAGAAGGCCGCCATCCTCGACGCCATGTCGGAACTGGTGGTCTACCACGACGCCGAAATGAGGATCCTGTGGGCCAACCGGGCCGCGGCCGCTTCCCTGGGCCTGACCGCCGAGGAGCTGGTGGGGCGGCACTGTTACGAGCTATGGCACGGTCTCGACCGGCCCTGCGAGGGCTGCCCGGTGGAAAGGGCCCTCCGCTTAGGTCAGCCCCAGGAGGGGGAAGCGAAGACGCCCGACGGGCGGTACTGGTTCGTCCGCGGGTATCCCGTGCGGGACGAGGCAGGCCGGGTGACAGGCGCCGTGGAGGTGACCCTCGAAATCACGGAGCGCCGGCGCCTGGAGGAGGAGCTAAGGTTCCTCAGCTTCCACGACGCCCTCACCGGGCTCTACAACCGCGCCTACTTCGAGCAGGAGATGCGGCGCCTGGAGGACGGCCGGCACGCGCCGGTGAGCGTGGTGATGTGGGACGTGGACGGGCTGAAGCTGGTCAACGACGTGCTGGGCCACGAGGCCGGGGACCGGCTGCTGGTGGCGGCCGCCACGGTGACGAAAAGGTGCTTCCGGGCCGGCGACGTGGTGGCGCGCATCGGCGGCGACGAGTTTGCGGCCCTGCTGCCGCGCGCGCCGCAGGCCGTGGCCGAGGAGGTCGGCCGGCGCATCCGCGCGGCCGTGGCGGAATACAACGCGGCCGGGCCCGCGGTGCCCCTGAGCGTCTCGGTGGGCTGCGCCACGGGCGGCGGGGCCCGACCGCTGCCGGACGTGCTCCGGGAGGCGGATTACAACATGTACCGGGAAAAGCTGAGCTCCAACCACGGCGCCCGGGAACTCATCGTGCAGACCATCGTGCGGGCCCTCGAGGAGCAGGACCCCGTGGCCGCGGCCCGCGGGCAGCGCGTGCGGGAGCTGGCGGCGGCCCTGGCGGCGGCCGCGGGCCTGCCGGAAAAGCAGGCGGCGGCGCTGGAGCTGCTCGCCCGGTACCACGACATCGGCAAGGCGGGCCTGCCGGAGCACATCCGGTCCCGGCCGGAAGCCCTGCTGACCCCGGAGGAAAGGCGCGAGCTGGAGCGCCACCCCGAGAACGGTTACCGCATCGCCCTGGTGGTTCCGGGCCTCGCGCCCATAGCGGACCTGATTTTGAAGCACCGCGAGTGGTGGAACGGCCAGGGCTATCCCCTGGGCCTCAAGGGGGAGGAGATCCCCCTGGAGTGCCGCGTCCTGGCGGTGGCCGAGGCCTACGCCGCCCTGGTCGCCGAGCCCCCGGCCGGAGAGGGCCTGGGCCCGCGGGAGGCCGCGCTGCGGCTGCGGGAATACGCCGGCACCCGGCTCGACCCGCACCTGGTGGCCCTTTTCCTGGAGCGCGTGGTGGGGGAGGACGCGGCGTGAAAAGCGTGCTGTTCGTGGGCGAGGGCAACGCCTGCCGGGGCCCCATGGCCGGCGCCTTTGCCCGGGCCACGGCGCCCCCCGGCGTGGAGGTGCTGGCCGCGGGATTGCGCCCCGGCGCGGCCCACCCCCTGGTGGTGCGGGTCCTGGCCGAGGCCGGCGTGGAGGTGGAGCCTGCGGCCGGCCCCTCCCTGGAGGAACTGGGCGCCCGGCCCTTCGATCTGGTGGTGGTGCTCAGCCCCCGGGTGCGGGAGCAGTACCCCGTGCTCCAGGGCATCCACGGCGTGGTCTACTGGAACCTGCCGGACCCCCTGGCGCGGGACCTCCCCGAGCCCGAACTCCTGGCCGCCCTGAGGGAGTGCCGGGACGACATCGGGGCCCGCGTGCACTCCCTGTTCGCCCACGGCTACTTCCAGGCCCTGGTGACGCTGAAGGACAACGCCGTGCGTGTCCTCGACAGCCTGACCGAGGGCATCGTGGCCCACGACCTCTCGCGCCGCATATTCTTTTTCAACAGCGCGGCCGAGCGCATCACCGGCTACCGGCGCGAGGAGGTGCTGGGCCGCGACTGCTACCAGGTGTTCCCCGGGGGTTTCTGCGGGCACAGGTGCTCCTTCGCGTCAACAGGTCTGTGCGTGCCGGAGCACGAGGTGAGCTACACCCTGGACGTCACCACCCGGGAGGGCGAGACCAGGCGGGTGGAGATGTCGGTGGTGCCCATGCGCGACGAGGCCGGCCGGGCCATCGGCGTCCTGGCCTCATACCGCGACCGCACGCGGGAGCTGGAGCTGGAGCGCCGGCTGGGCGAGGGGCAGGAGTTCGCCGGCATCATTACCCGCGACCACAAGATGTTCCAGATCTTCGACCTCATCCGGGCCGTGGCCGACAGCGACGTGCCGGTGCTCGTCCAGGGCGAGACCGGTACGGGCAAGGAACTGGTGGCCCTGGCCATCCACCGCCAGGGCTGGCGTGCCCGCGGTCCCTTCGTGGCCGTCAACTGCGGGGCTCTGCCCCAGGGCACCCTGGAGAGCGAGCTCTTCGGCCACGTGAAGGGCGCCTTCACCGGCGCCATCCGGGACAAGAAGGGACGCTTCGCCCTGGCCGACGGCGGCACCATCTTCCTGGACGAGGTGGGGGAGCTGCCGCCCGCGGTCCAGGTCAAGCTCCTGCGCGTGCTCCAGGAGGGCACCTTCGAGCCCGTGGGCGCGGAAAAGACCGTGAGGGTCGACGTGCGGGTCATCAGCGCCACCAACCGCGACCTGAAGGAGCTGGTGGCCCGGGGCGAGTTCCGGGAGGACCTCTACTACCGGCTGTGCGTGGTGCCCATCACGCTGCCCCCCCTGCGGGAGCGGCGCAACGACATTCCCCTGCTGGCGGCCCACTTCCTGGAGCGTTACGCCGCCGAGGCCCGGCGTGCCGGGGCGCGGCTCTCGGCGCGGGCCCTGGCGGCCCTCATGGACTACCACTGGCCGGGCAACGTGCGCCAGCTTCAGAACGCCGTGCGTTACGCCCTGGTCAAGTGCGCGGGGGACACCATCGAGCCCGAACACCTCCCGCCGGAGGTAACCGAGGGCGCGCGACCGGCACCGTCGCTGCCCGCGGGCCGCAGGAAGCTCACCCCCGAGGCCGTGCAGCGGGCCCTGCGGGAGACCGGCGGCAACAAGGTAAAGGCGGCCCGGCTCCTGGGCGTGGGCCGGGCCACCCTCTACCGCTATCTGGGCCGGAAGTAGTTCAGCGCAGGGCCACCGTGGCCGGGACGGTTCATGTCTCAACTGCACGGTGGCGCTGAGACATTCGCGCGTCCGGAGCCGGCCGCTTCAAACGCCTGTACCGGGAACGGATGGGACGGCTCGGGCCTGGCGGGCGGATTCCGGAGGCCGCGCGGAAAACGAAAAGGCCGCACCCCGGCCACGGACGGGATGCGGCGCCCGGGAACACGGGACTACGGCAGGCCGGCCTTGCGCTCCAGCACGGCCAGGGCCACGGCCATTCCCAGGTAGAAGGCGCCCATTACTACGAGCCATACCTCGGCCGGCAGCCGGCCAAGGGCGCGGCCCAGGGCGGTGCTCCGTTCCTGCCACCACCGGGGCCCCTCCGGTACTGCCGCGGGCACCTCGGCCAGAAGCCCCTCGCCCCCGGCGCGCGCGGCGTAGGTGCGGATCAACAGCCTCGCGTACCCGTCCTTCACGGGGGGCCCGTTTCGCAGCTCTCCGAACGTCCTGATCAGCAGTTCCCCGTAGCAGGCTCCTCGCGCCATGGCCGACCCCCCTTCACCCCTTTGATTACAGTTTACCATGTTCCAGAGGAAAGTCAACCGGTTCTCCCGCAAATTAACAAATTCACTTGTTCGGCGCCTTGTAAAGAAAATTCTTAAAGGTGTTTCAATCGGTCCGGCGCGGCGAGACAGTTCCGCGGCGGGCTGCGGGGCGGCCTCCGCACGCTCACGGCGTGTACCGGAACTGTCTCATGTGAGACGAAACACAATGCCCCGGGGTGCGCGGCGCGCCCTGGTTTTCCGTACTGGCACGGTTCTTGCAAACATGGAGAGGGCGGAGGTCCGGCGCGCAAGACACGGGACCACGGTTGGGAGGGATGGCCATGCTGGACAGGTGCCCCGGTACCCTATTCATCCGCACCCCGGAGCTCAAGATCAAGAAGTGCCCGGAGTGCGGCAGCGAAGTGGAAGTGTTCTCGGTGGACGTGAAGGTCAACTGCGAGCAATGCGGCTTTACGGTGTACAACGACATCCAGTCCTGCGTGCAGTGGTGCAAGTACGCCCGGGAGTGCGTGGGCGACGAGCTGTACGAGAAGCTCACGGGCAGGAAAAAAGAGGGCCACGATTTCGAGCGGCCCGGCGGCAGCGATTAGGGGCGACTGCCGTCGGAAGGACGGGAACACGAACCGTGCACCCGTGGCGCCTGCGTCCGTAGAGGCGAAAATTTTCTGTCAACAAGGAGGGGAGCGCCGATGCCCACGAGAAAAATAATCACCATCGACGAGGAGAAGTGCGACGGCTGCGGGCTGTGCCTGCCGGCCTGTCCCGAGGGGGCCCTGGCCGTGGTGGACGGCAAGGCCCGTCTGGTGAAGGAGAGCTACTGCGACGGCCTGGGCGCCTGCCTGGGCGAATGCCCCAAGGGCGCCCTGACCATCGAGGAGCGCGAGGCCGAGGCGTACGACGCCGAGGGGGTCATCGCCCACCTGCGCCGACAATCCCCCGAACTGCTGGCCCGCCACCTGGAGCACCTGCGGGCCCACGGCCTGGAGGCCCCGGAGCCGCTGCCCGCGGGCGGCCTCACCTGTTCGTGCCAGGAACTCGCCTGGGCGGCCGCGGAGGCCCCGGAGAGCGCCGCGTCTTCGGGGGCCGATGCGCCGGAACTTCCGTCGGAACTCCGGCAGTGGCCGGTGCAGCTCCACCTGGTCTCGCCCGCGGCGCCCTACTTTAAGGACGCGGAGCTGCTGGTGGCGGCCGACTGCGTGCCCGTGGCCTGCGCCGGCTTCCACCGCGACTTCCTGCGCGGCCGGGCCGTGGTGATCGGCTGCCCCAAGTTCGACGACGTGGCGGCCTACCGGGAGAAGCTGCGTCGCATCTTCCTGGAGGCCCGGCCGCGGGCCGTGCTCGTGACCTACATGGAAGTGCCGTGCTGCTACGGCCTGGTGCACCTGGTGAAGGAGGCCCTGGCCGCAGCAGGAGGGGAGATTCCCGTAGAGACTGCGGTGGTGGGTATCCGGGGCGCGGTCAGGGAGTGGAGGAGAGAGGCCCCGGCGGGGTACGGGGCCCGGGCCGCCGGCGCCGGACCGTAGCGGCGCGTGTTGCGGGGAGCCGGAAACTGTGCCCGGCCGCCGCGACACACGCGGGCGCAGCGGCGGTGGTGCGAACGCCAACAAAAAGCGAGGAGGTAGAAAAGCAATGATCAGCCACCACGAGACCGTCAACGCCATGTACGAGCGCATCAGGGCCGCCGGACTCACCAACGTGGCGGACCGCTTCGCCGAGCAGGAGAAGGTGCGCTGCAAGCAGTTCTGCGTGCGGGGCTTGAGCTGCCAGCTGTGCAGCAACGGCCCCTGCCGCGTGGTGCCCGGCAAGGTGGAGCGGGGCACGTGCGGCATCGACGGCGCGGCCATGGTCATGCGCAACATGGTGCACCGGGCCAAGTTCGGGGCCGCGGCCTACACCTACCACTGCAAGGAGGCGGCCCGCACCCTCAAAGCCACGGCGGCCGGCAAGACGCCCTACCGGATCAAGGACGAGGCCAGGCTCCACCGGTTCGCGGACGAACTGGGCGTGCCGCCGGGAAGCGCGTCCGAGCGCGCCGCTGCCGTGGCCGACGCCGTGCTGGCCGCCCTGCACGAGGGCACGGACCGCCCCGGCACCTTCGTGGAAAAGTACGCGCCCGAGAGCCGCAAGAAGGTGTGGCGGGAGCTGGGCATCCTGCCGGGCGGCCCCCTGCACGAGCTGCTGGAGGCCACCACCCGCACCATGACCAGCATCGACGGGCACTACGTCACCCTGGCCAAGGCGGGCCTGCGCCTGGGTCTGGCCACCCTATACGGCGCCCTGGTGCCCCTGGAGATCGTCCAGGACATCCTCTTCGGCACCCCGCAGCCCCACGAGGCCGAGGTGGACCTGGGCATCCTGGACCCGGATTACGTCAACATCCTGCCCCACGGCCACAAGCCCTTCGTGGGCGCGGCCCTGATTGAAGTGGCCCGCCGGCCCGAGGTGCAGGAGATGGCCCGCGCCGCCGGCGCGAAGGGCATCCGCATCATCGGCTCCATCGAGACCGGCCAGGAGCTCATGCAGCGCTTTAACGCCGACGAGGTCTTCCGGGGCCTGACCGGCAACTGGATCACTCAGGAGTACGCCCTGGCCACCGGCGCCGTGGACCTGCTGGCCATGGACATGAACTGCTCCCTGCCCAGCCTGGGCCTGTACGCGGAGAAGTACGGCGCGACCCTGGTGCCCGTCTCGCCGCTGGTCAACCTGCCGGGCACCGCGGACCACCTGGACTACGAGCCCGAGAAGGTCGAGGAGCAGGCCTGGAAGCTCATTGAGATGGCCGTGGACAACTTCCGCCGGCGCAAAGGCAAGGAGGCCGTGCGGGGCCTGCGCTCCATCAGGGTGCTGACCGGGTTCTCGGCCGAGGCCGTGCTGCAGGCCCTGGGCGGCAGCCTGGACCCGCTGCTGGAGGTCATTAAGAAGGGAACCATTAAGGGCGTGGTGGTGCTGGTGAGCTGCACCAGCCTGGGCAACGGGCCCCAGGACGCCCTCAACGTGGGCGTGGCCCGCGAGCTCATCCGCCGCGACCTGCTGGTGCTCTCCGCGGGCTGCGGCAACGCGGCCTGCCAGGTGGCCGGGCTCACCACCCGCGAGGCCGCCGAAGAGGCCGGGCCGGGCCTCAAGGCCGTGTGCCGGCAGCTGGGCGTGCCGCCCGTGCTCTCCTTCGGCACCTGCGCCGACACCGGCCGCCTGATACTCCTGGCCACGGCCGTGGCCGACGCCCTGGGCATCGACCCCTCTCAGCTCCCGGCGGCCGTCACCGCGCCCGAGTACCTGGAGCAAAAGGCCGTGGTGGACGCTTTCGGCGCCGTGGCCTTCGGCCTCTACACCCACGTCTCGCCCACCCCGCCCGTGACCGGCTCGCCCGAGGTGGTCAAACTCCTCACCGAGGACGTGGAGCACCTCACCGGCGGCAAGCTGGCCGTGGGCGACGACCCGGTGGCCGTGGCCGAGGGCATCGCGGCCCACATCGACAAAAAGCGCGCGGCCCTGGGCATTTAGCCCGGCCATCCCTCATGCGCGGGCCAGAGGCCGCCGCCCTTTCGGTGGCGGGCCCCGGCCCCTTTTTTTTGGCGTCCGCCGGCGCCGCCCCCGGCCCGCGGCGCCAGGGAGTGGTATTCAAGCCGGCGGGCGGCTATAATGGTCCCAGGTACTTCTTCCAAAAACGGGGGTATCGGGTGTGCGGGGCACGGACCGACGGGATGCGGGAGCGTTTTCCCCGGTGGAACTCATCGTGAACGCCCAGACCGTTGATTGCATGCGGGAAGAGGAACTGGCGGAACTCATCAGGACCGGGCGGCTGCCGGGGGAGTGCCGCGTCCAGGTGTTCAACTTCTTCACGGATACGCCCCTTCGGCTGATCGTTGAATTCCTGGACGCGCACGGGATAGCGCCGGCGGAGCTACTGGCCTACTACCGGCGCCACGTGAGGGAGCTTTATCCCAACAGGGAGCTGGAGGAGATGCTCACCCCGTGATGCACCACGGCTGGAAGGATCTCCTGCAGACGGCCGCGAGGATTCTGGACCGGGCGGGGATTGCTCCCGAGGAGTGGTCCTTCGGGGGCGGAACGGCCCTGGCCTTCCACCTCAACCACCGCATCAGTAACGACGTCGACATATTCCTGACCGACGCCCAGCTCTTGCTCCTGGTGACGCCCCGCCTGAACGGAGATGTGGCTGCCGTGGTCCGCGACTACCAGGAAGCTTCGTGGTTCTTGAAGCTTTTTTTCGGGCAAGGGGTCGTGGACCTTATCATAGCTCCTTACCTGACGGCCCCGTGCTGCACCTGGGAAAAGATCGACGGGAGAAGTATGCGGGTAGAAACCGCGGCCGAAATAATCGCGAAGAAGCTTTTTTACCGTCCGGAGACCCTCAAGGTCCGGGACGTCGTCGACGTGGCGGCCGCGGCCGAGAGCGGCGCCGAAAGCCTGGTCGGGGTCTGCGCGGACGTCCTTGCCTCCCGAGTAGGTTTGCTGGAGCGACGGTGGCAACAACTGAAACCGGCGTACGCGCAAGAGGCAAGGGGACTGGCGGTTCTGCGACCGGGGCTGGTGGAAAGGGCGCCCGAACTCTTTGAAGATTTCCTGCGGCGGCTGAGATCCGGCCGTGGTTCATCACCCTGAAATAGGGTCATTGGGCGATGCGGGCCTTCCCGTCGACGGGCCGCCACCGGTACCGGGCGCTCTCCGCGCCGGGCCGCCCGGGCCGGCTCCGGTCTCGGGGTAGTTTTCCGCGGTGCGCCGGCGCCAAGGTTCGATACCGCCGTGCCCGGGACGACGGCCTACCTAAAGTACATCTTCCAATCTTTGTACGTTCCCTCGTGTCGTCTGTCCACGGCTCCAATGAGCACCGTCTTCTCGCCATCGAGGATCTGGTAGAGGACGCGGATGCTCCCGACGCGCACCCTGTAGTAATTCTTCTCGAGACAAATACAGCCCGGCGGTCGCGGGTTTTCGGCCAGCCTCTCCAGGACCTGCCGGACCTTTTCACGCTCCGTCGGAGTCAGTCGCGCGTAGTCGTGGCGGAAGCGGTTGGCGTTCTTGGGCTTAACCCTGTACACGCTCCCTTTCCTCGACTTCCCGCATTATTTCGAACACGTCCCTGTCTTCGGGGTTTTCCGTCGGTCCCTCGAAGATCTCGCGGGCCAGCATGAGGTCCTGAACCAGCTCGTACGATTCCACCAGCTTCCTGTAAGCCTCCGCGCTCAGCAGCACCCCTTCCACTTCGTTGTTTCTGAGGATCAGTAGCGGCTTTTCCTTGCACTTGGCCAGGTACTTGCCGAGGGACCTGGAAAGGGCGGTGGCACTGACCAGGCTGTCGAGTTCGAACGAGACCACGGGAAAGCACCCCCTTTTTACGAGTATTATAACGAAAAATATTATGCAAAATCAAACGGAAAAATCGTCACCCGAACTATACCCGGACCCACGTACCCCCGGTTGCGCTCGCGGTCCGGGCGCCGTACCCACCACGTCAAGCACCCCACGCTGCCGCCGTTATCCAGGAATGAGGGCGTCCTCGGCCGCGGCCTCCCCAAGGTACAGGGCTAGCTCCTCCGGCGTTCCCTCGCGCTGGAGGAGGAAGACCCGGTCCCCGGAGGTCACCACGCAGTTGTGGAGATAGCGGCTGCGCGGCACGCCCGCCCGCAGCTTGGCCAGGGCCCTCTTCCTGAAGACCGTTACCGCGCGACCTCGGCCCGCGCCAGGGCGGCCGCTTCAATCTCCCGGGGCAGGCCGGCCTCTCCGCGCGCCAGGGGCGGGCGGTAATCGGCGGGGACGAGGAAGGCCGCAATGCGCGTGGCTTTTTCGTCCTCGAAGCTGCCTGCCGGAGGCACGCGGGTGAAGACCAGCCGCGGCCCGGGGGCCGCCCGGCCGGCCTTATCGTCTCCGTGCGGCGGAAGGCCCTCCCGGACCGCCTGCTCCTCAAACCACCGCGCCACGGCCTTGGGCCGCCTTTGGGCGTCGAACAGGCCCCAGTGGGTCTCGACCGGCGAGCGTTCCACCCAGGTCCGGGACACCTTCCAGGCCTGGTCGAAGGCCTCGAACCAGGCAAAGGCCGTCTCGGTGGCCGAGAGACGGCGGTAGAACTCCAGCTGGGCCTGCTCGCTCAAGCCCGCGTCTCCGGCGCTGGGCAGGCCGGTCTCCTTCACCAGCACCCGGCGGCCTAAGGCCGCCAGCCGGCGCCACATCTCGGCCGTGAATTCCGCCGCGGCCTGCGCGTCGTTTATCCCGGCCCAGTAGGGATGGACGATGGGGAGGAGGAAGTCGCCCAGGCCGAGCAAGGCGGACTGCCGGAAGTAAAGATGGACCGGCTCGCTGGTGGTCACGGGCCTGCCGGTGGCCAGGCGCAGCTCCTTCATGGCCGCCAGCAGCTCGCCCAGCCGGTAGCGCCCGGTGAGCAGGCCCTCGTTCCCCACGCAGAAGGCGTCGGCGTAGGGCGCCGCCTGCCGGGCCGCCGCCATTTCCTCCCCGTTTCGGAAATCCCACAGGCCGGCGATGACGGCCTCGAAGCCGGCCTCCTTTGCCAGCCGGGGCACGGCCGCCACTCCGGGCCCGAGCCCGTAGGTCACCAGCCCCCGGAAGCCGGCCCGCCGCAGCACGGCCAGGTCGGCCCGGATGGAGTCCTGGTCCGGCCACACCCCGCTTTCCGGGTCGTAATGCGTGGGATTGTAGGCCACCCAGTAGAAGGGGCGGGACAGGCGTTCGGCCAGCGGCGCGGGGAGGTCCGGGTCCCACCGCACCAGGGTGACGGTGCGGGCCCTTTCGTCCCACCACACGCCCCAGCCCAGGGCCTCGGCCAGGTAGCGGGCCGGCAGGAAAACCCGGCCGGGCGGCAGGAGCACCGGCACGGTGTCCATTTGCCGCACCTGGGCCGGCGCTCCCTGGTGGCGGGGAATAATCCGGCACTCGGCCGAGCCCAGGGTGAACTGCACCGCAGGGGACCGCGCCGGCGCTATTCTCACGCTTTGCGCCGCGCCGTCCCAGACGATCTCGTGGTCCTCCACGCCCAGGGCCCGGGCCAGAAACCGCACCGGCACCAGCAGCCGGCCGTTCTCGTCGATGAAGGGCGCGGCGTCGGCTGCCCGTGCCTTTCCCTCCACGGTGTACGCGGCGGACCCGGGAACAAATTCCACCCACGAAACCGCCGGGGAGGCAAGGGCCATGCGTACGAAGGCCAAAAGCAACACGGCCAGGACGACGGCCAGGGCCACCGCCTGCCACCGGCCGGGGGCGGGTTTCGGACCGCGGGCTTTCGATTCCCGGTGCTCGCCGTGACCGGTGAAGGAGGAACACTCATCGCACCGGTAGGACATGCCGTCGCGTCCGAACATGCCGTGGATCACGTGGGTGCGCCCGCAGGCGGGGCACACCGCCTGGTAGTCGAAGGAGCAGTCGCACACGAAAACCCCTCCTTATGCCTCTTGTTACCCAACCTTCATTCGGCAGTCGTCCGGGCCTTTGCTTCACCGGTGCGTCCTGATGCGCCTTGCCGGGCCGGTCGGCAGATGACAAACGGGGCGCCGTGTCCGGGCACTATGAGGTCGCACATGGCGGCCAGGCGTCTCATGCTTTCCAGGGCTTCCCGGGCATTGTAAAAGTCCGCATTGTACCGCCAGACCCTTCCCTGGGCGAAGTAGCTGTAGGAGACGACGGCGTCCCCCGCCAGGGCAATCCTGGTTCTGAGCCCCGCCAGCCGGGAGGTGACGAGTACCGAGGCGTGGTGGTCCGTATGGCCGGGAGTGTAAACGACCTTCACGCCGGTTGCGAGTTCCTCCCCGTCCGCCACCCCCTGGAACTCGTTACCGTTCAGGGCTTCCCGCAGCGGGAGAGAGACCAGGCGCCTGGCCCGGGGGAAGAGGTCCAGGTTTCCGAAATGGTCCCGGTGCCAGTGGGTAATGAATACCGCGTCCACCATTTCCGGCGCAATCCCGCAAAGCCGCAGGGCGAACACGAGCGCCTCGGCGTTGCGCTTGCGGTTGGCCTCCTCGTCGTGCTCCTCGAAGTCGAAACCCGTATCCACCAGAAGCCGGAGGTCGCTTTCCACCAGGGCCACGGTGGAACCGCCGCCCACCCCGAGCCCGCGCTTCAGCGCGAGCAGCGTGGGTCCGGGCCGCTCGTCGGCTTCCACCCTCAGGGTGCCGATCTTTACCAAGCGGACGCGCGGGAAATCTGAGTCGCCTGAAGCGAAGGGCATGCGGGCTTCCCCCCTCAGGCGGGCTCCTCGGGACCCTCGGCGGGCTCGAGCTCGCCCTCGTTGGGCCGCCAGTAGGCCGAGTCCAGGTTGGGAACTTCCACGGCCGCCACAATGGCGCGGACCGTGTCCTCGGCCAGCAGGTCGCGGCCGCGCAGCTGTCCGGCGCAGAGCTTGCCGTCCCGCACATTGGGGTGCCGGTCGGCGTCGACCAGGCATTCCCACTCCGTGAACCCCCGCGGCGAAGGCGGGCCCACCACCAGGGTGATGCTGCGCACCCGCAGGGCCCGCCGGGGATTGGCAAGGCGCCAGAGCCTTCCTCCCCTGAAGAAGAGGCTCACCCGTCGGGAGGTGGGATTCCAGAGCCTGAGGCAGCGGCCCTCTACGCCGGCCGGCGCGAACCCGGCCGCGCGGCAGGCTTCGAGCAGGGCGAGGATCTGTTCCCAGTTTACGGGAGACATTTCCGCGGCCCGGCGGGCCAGCCTTTCGGCCTCCCGAGCGTAGGCCGTTTGCAGGGCCCGGGCGTGGGCGGTAAGGCACCGGCCCAGAATCTGACGCATGCGGGCTTCGTCGACACCGGTCTCCACCACCACGGCCCGGGCTTCCAGGCTCGCGGCGCGGGCCAGGTCCAGGAACTCCCGGACCAGCGGGGAGGCCTCTCCGGCCATGGCCTGCCTCAGCTCTTCCAGGTGTTCCAGCGGCACACGGCATCGCTCCTCCTGGTCGGTTCTCACAAAAG
>Ga0272449_1003098_pt1 | contig 14635 bp, 15 predicted proteins | sample YNPCB0241_FD_198679 | JGI IMG/M metagenome (GOLD analysis project Ga0272449, IMG submission 198679) | Hot spring sediment microbial communities from Yellowstone National Park, WY, United States - YNP-CB-024-1 | ecosystem: Environmental > Aquatic > Thermal springs > Hot (42-90C) > Sediment...
GGCACGGTGCTGGACATGGGTCGCACGCTGACCCACAAGACCATCGTGGTGGAGATGGCGCTGGCGGGGCTCACCACGCAGGAGATCGCCCGGCGCATCTACCACACGCCGGAGGCGGTGGACAACTCCCGACCTCGACAGCTTCTGGGCATACGGCACCCCTGCTAAAGCCGTCCAGCCCCAGGAAATCAAAGGTCTCTGTGGCCCGAAGAGTCCGGTTCCGCCGAAAATGTATAGGCACACGACTCCTTGTGTAACCGTTGACCTGCGGCACAATATGGCCTATAATATAGGCATGTACGTTCGTACCGTAACCCGCCGCAACAAGGACGGTTCTATTGTGCGCTACCTCCAGCTGGCCCACAACGAGTGGGACCCGCGGAGGAAGTGCGCCGTGGCCCGGGTGCTCTACAACTTCGGCCGCGCCGAAGAGGTGGACCGCGAGGCGGTGCGCCGGCTGGTGGAGTCCTTGAGCCGGCTGCTGCCGCCCGGCGAGGCGGCCGAAACCCAGGCCCGCATCCAGGGGCTGGCCCGACGTGCACGCCGAGAGCAGCCGCCCCTTCGGCGGAGCATGGCTCCTGGACCACCTCTGGCAGCGCTTCGGCATCGACGCCGTGCTGCGCCGCCTGCTGGCCGAGCGCCGGTTCAAAAACCCAGTGGAAAGGGCTCTCTTCGCCCTGGTGGCCAACCGGGCCCTGGCGCCCAGTAGCAAGTTGCAGGTCGAGGACTGGGTGGCGCACCAGGTGGTCATCCCGGGTCTGCCCGAGGTAGCCGTGCAGCACCTCTACCGGGCCATGGACTTCCTGTTGGAGGCCGGGGAAGAGTTCCAGCGTGAAGTCTTTTTCCGGGTGGCTAACTTCCTGAACCTGCAGGTGGACCTCCTGTACTTCGATACCACCTCCACGTATTTCGAGATCGAGGAACCCGACGCGCCCGGCGCAGGGATCCGCCGCCACGGCTATTCCCGCGACCGCCGCGGGGACCTGCCCCAGGTGGTCGTGGGCCTGGCGGTCACCAAGGAGGGCCTGCCCGTGCGTTGCTGGGTGTGGCCTGGCAACACCAACGACGTCAGCGTGGTAGAGGAGGTCAAGCGCGACCTGGTGGGCTGGCAGCTCGGCCGGGTGATCATGGTGGTGGACCGCGGCTGCACCTTCGAGGACAACCTGGCCGCGCTCGCGGCCGGGGAGAAAATCCTGGAAAGTCTGGTAGCTCGCTTTGGCGCCACGTATGTGGCGGAAACCTTGACCGCCGTTCTGGCGCGAACACGGGTGCTAAGCCGTCACAGGGAGCCTACGGATCTAGGAGAGGCGCGCGTGGGACGGATCATTCAGTACATTACGGATACCTAGCGTCATGGGGACGACCGCACGCGTCCCTGGCTCGAGGTGCAGTTTGAAAAATGTTTCCCGGAATTCCTGGCGTGGTTAGAAAAAAGACTTTAACCAGGACCGGTGAGGAGCCCCCATAAATGGCCTGTGCATGTATTTGTGCCGTCCCCGGCCCTTGTACCTTCTTCCCGGGAGTTCTTTTACTTTAACAGGGCTGGAACTTCGGCCAGCCGGGCCTGAAGGTAAAGGGCGGCCTCCAGGCGGATCCTGGTCAGGGCGCAGCCGAGGGGCCAGGGCCGGTCGAGCCCGCCGCCCAGCGCGTAATTACTAGCGTGGCACCCGCCGCTACACAGAAACTTCGACCAGCACTCCCGGCAGGCGGCCTTTGCGTGGATGGTTAGTTGTTTGAACTGCCTGCCGAGCGGGGGAAGGGAAAAATCATCCTCCCAGACCGAGCCCAGGCGAAACGCTGGCTGCCCCACGAATTGGTGACAGGGGTACAGGCTCCCGTCCGGCGCCACGGCGAGGTACGCGTGGCCCGCACCGCAACCGGAGACGCGTTTCTTCAGGCAGGGCCCGTGGAGGACGTCGAGCTCGAAGTGGAAAAAACTGAACGGCCGGCCCTCCCTCGCGCGCCGGTAGCAGAACTCCGCAATCTCCAGGTACTGCTCCCGGATGGCCGGCAAATCCGAGGCCCGGAGACCGTAAGGCACGGTGGGCGGGGCCACCACGGGTTCGAGGGAGACCCGGTCTATGCCCAACTCGGCCATGTGGCGGACGTCGGCCGCGAAGTCCAGGTTCTGGCGGGTGTAGGTCCCGCGTACGTAGTAGTTGCGCCCGCCGCGGCTACGTACCAGGCTCAGAATCCCCGGGAGCACCCGTTCGTAGCTGGCCCCACCGTCGGCCAGGCGCCGCCAGCGGTCGTGGATCCCGCGGCGCCCGTCCAGACTGGCAATGACGGTGATTCGCCGCCGGTTCAGGAAATCGATGGTGCGGTCGTCGAGCAGGAGGCCGTTGGTGGTCACGGTGAAGTTGATCCTCTTGCCGCACTCCTGTGCCCGGCTCAATCCGTACTCTACGGTTTCCTTGAGGACTTCCGGATTGAGGAGGGGTTCGCCGCCGAAGAAATCCACGTCCAGGTGACGGTGGGGCCCGGAATGACGGAGGAGGAAATCCACGGCCCGCAGGGCTACGTCCCGGGGCATCAGGGCGGGCCCTCCACCGTAGCGCCCCTGGCCGGCGAAGCAGTAGCCGCAGCGCATGTTACAGGCGTGGGCCAGGTGGAGGCAGAGGGCCCGCAAAAACGAAAGGCCGCCCTGGCTGAGTTCAGGGGGCGGGGGTGCCAGAAGGTTGCCCTGTCGCACCGCGTCGGCGATTTCCCCGAGGGCCGCACGCACGGTGTCTGCCCCGAAGCGGACCCCGTGGCGGGCCACTACGGCATCTTCATCAGCGGGGTAGGAGCCGAGTATTTCCCACGCCACCGGGCTCACCCGGTGGAGGGCGCCGCTATTGACGTCCAGCACCAGATAAAAGGACCCGAATTGGAACCTGTGGAGCACCCTTTCACCCGCACAAGGAGGAAAGGCCCTTTAGGCGGGCCCTTCCCCATTTTCGCCGGCGCAGGTCTGGTTGCCCACCGTGCAGGAGGTCTTGCAGGCCGACTGGCACGAAACCTGGCACTCCTGGCACGAGGGTTCGCCCTCCCGTATCTGCGCCGGAATCACGGTGATCACGTGCTGGCCCATTGTCGACCCTCCCGCCGACCATTATACAGGGAAACCGGCCTGTCTGGCAAGGTCGTAAAAAGTTGGTCGGTTAATCTAGACAAAGCTGGTTACCATGTTATAAGATAAATGGCGGCCACTCAAAACTCACCGCGTGGAGAGGCCCATGGAGACGGTTTTCTACGTGATAATTCGCGCCCTGCAGTTTTTCGTCACGGCCTTCGCCATCTACTACCTTCTCGTATCCCTATTCGGCCTGCGCCGCGACGAGAAACTCGAGTATCTCCCGCCGCAGTGCCGATTTGCCCTGATAATCGCGGCCCACAACGAAGAGAATGTTATAGGCCAGCTGGTTTCGAACCTCCAGCAGATGGAGTATCCGCGGGAGCTCTACGACATTTACGTCATCGCGGACAACTGTACGGACCGCACCGCCCAGGTGGCCAGGGACCACGGGGCCCAAGTGATAGAACGGTTCAACCGCCGGGAGCAGGGCAAGGGGTATGCCCTGGAATACGGGTTCGCCCAGATACTGTCCTCGGGCCGGCACTACGACGCTGTGGTGGTCTTCGACGCCGACAATCTCGTGAGCACCAACTTCCTGCTGGTGATGAACACTCGTTTGCTGCGGGGAGAGTCCATCATCCAGGGCTATCTGGCCACCAAGAACCCAGACGACACCTGGGTCACCAAAGCCATCTGCGTGGGCTACCTCATCACCAACCGCTTCTGGCAGCTGGCCAAGTACCGTCTGGGGCTCAGTTGCGCCCTGGGCGGGACCGGGATGTGCATCAGCGTCCCGGTTCTGCGCCGGTACGGTTGGGGGATGACCTCCCTGACCGAGGATTTGGAGTTCCAGACCAAGGCCCTGCTCAACGGCCTGCGGGTGAGCTGGGCCCACGAAGCCCGCGTGTTCGACGAAAAGCCCCTGACTTTGGCGCGCTCCTGGCGTCAGCGCCGGCGCTGGATGCAGGGCCACTGCGACGTGGCGGGCCGGTATTTCATCCGGCTTTTCTGGCGGGGACTGTGCCGCCGGGACCCGGCCATGATCGACGGGGCCCTTTACCTGTGCCAGCCCTTCCTGGTGATGATTTGCGGCGTGCTTCTGGTATACAATCTCATGCACGTGGAATTTCGCACGGCCTTGTTCTGGGTATTGGTATCCCTGGCCCTCCAGATGAGTTACTTCAGCGTGGCACTCCGGCTCGAGAGAGTAGAAAGGCCCGTCTACTCGTGGCTGGTTTACTACCCCGCCTTCATCGTCACCTGGATTCCGGTGGCCTTCGTGGGGTACCTCTTGCGGAAGAAAAAGGAATGGACCCACACCCTTCATATTCGGAGCATCAGGTACGAAAATTTGCGAACTTACACTTTAAAGGAGAAATGATGTCAAAAAAACCCCTTGCCGCGGGGTTTTTTTTGTGCTATTATGGAAACGCCGCGGAATGGAAGGGGGATGTAAGTTGTCGCCACCCCATTCACGGTTTCTCTTTCCCCTGCTGGCGTGTTTGTCCCCTTACGCCTATTTTTCCAGCCTCCCACCGAAGAAGAAGATCCAGTTAGCCATTTTTTTGTGTCTGTTCCTGGGCATGGCTTTGCCGTTGCCTGCCGCATGGGGTCGTGCCTACGGCGTGGAGGTCAACGGACAAACCGTGGGCTACATTGCGCGTCCCGGCGTGTGGCGTCAGGCCCGGGCTATGGTCCTGAAGGAACAGCAGGCCCGTTTGGGGCAGGAGGTCAGGTTGGTGGACCCCGTGCGGTTGGTGCCGGCCCGCGCGTCGGGGCGGGAACTGCTCAGTGCCAATGCGCTGGCGGAGCTTATGGCGCGGGCCTGCCGGTGGGAGGCCGTGGCAACGGGAATCGCGGTAAACGGCCGGCCGGTCGTGGCCGTAAGGGATACGGCCACGGCGCAGCGCGTGCTCGAGCGGCTTAAGGCCCAGTACCGGGAGGGTGGCGACGCCACGGTGCGGTTCGCCGAGGACGTGGCCCTGGTGCCCGTGGCGGTGGCCTCGGAGGCCATCCTGGACGAAGAAAGGGCCCTGGAGAAGTTGCGCTACGGCGGGCTGGGGCCCGCCCGGCACGTCGTGACGCCGGGAGACACCATCTGGAACATCGCGCGGGCCTACGGGGTGGCCGTGGACGACCTTTTGGCCAACAATGCGGGGCTGGACCCCGCGAGGCTGCAGGTCGGTGCGACGTTACTGGTTCCGACCGGGATTCCCCTCGTGAACGTCGTCGCTTCCTATCGGGAGACGGTACGCGAACGCCTGGACTTCCCCACCGAGGTGCGCCAGGACGCCAATCTCTACCGCGGGCAGCGCCGGGTTCTGCGGGAGGGCCGGCCGGGCTGGGAGGAGGTTACCTACGAGGTCCTGACCTACAACGGCCGGGAACGGCAGCGGCGGGTTGTGGCCAGAAAGCTCCTAGAACCGCCGGTGGGGCGCGTGGTGGCCGAGGGGACCCGCAGCTGGGTGGTGGCCTCGCGCGGAGAGGGAGGGGGACGCCTGGCCTGGCCGACGCCGGGGGGCGTGTCTTCCCCCTTCGGCCGGCGGGGTGGCCGCATGCACACCGGAATCGACATAGACGGGGCCGTGGGCAACCCCGTGGTGGCTGCGGAGGCCGGGCGCGTCATCATGGCCGGCTGGTACGCCGGTTACGGCAAGGTCGTGGACATAGCCCATGGCGGGGGCGTTGTAACCAGGTATGCGCACCTCTCTGCCATCCTGGTATCCGAGGGCCAGTACGTAGAGCGCGGTCAACTGATTGGTCGGCTGGGTTCCACGGGCCACACCACAGGCCCCAATCTGCATTTCGAGGTCCGCATCAACGGTACCCCCGTAGATCCGCTGCCGTACCTTCGTTGAGCGCCCGCCGGTTTCCGGGCTACCCCCGCGCGGGGGGTTGCTTTTTTCTTGGCGCCGCGGTGGACCGGTAGTATAATGAAAGCCAGAATGGGTATGGGGGAATCCATGTGGCGAGAGGTTCGTATTTCATGTCGCGGCCCAAGAAGCGGCAGCAGAAAATAGTTTTCTGGATCCTGGTCGTGGTCCTCGGCGTAGGTCTCGTGGGTTCCTCGGTGGTGTGGAGTACAGCCCGCACCCCGCTGCCCCAGACCTCTAACGTTTCCGAAACCGGTGGCCGGGAATGGCTGGGGCATCTCGAGGCTCGGGTGCGAGATAACCCCGGGGATCTGGAGGCGGCACAGTCGCTGGCCCGCGCCTACGCCGCCGGCGGCCGTTTTCAGGAAGCCGTGGGCATGTACGAGCGCGTCCTTCAGGTCGCTCCGGACAATCACGGGGCACGCCTGGAGCTGGCGCTGGTCCTCTACCATCTCGACAGAGCGAATGAAGCGGCCGAGCAGGCCCGCCGCGTGGTGGAGACCGCGCCGGAGCTGGCCCTCGGTCATTACTACTATGGCATCATCCTGGCCGATGGCCTGAAGGACTACCGGGCCGGCATCGCCCACCTGGAAGAGTTCATCCGACTGGCGGGCCGGGGGCCCGAGGTAGAGAAGGCCCGCCAGATGATCCAGGACTGGCGGGGCAAAGTCTAGTCCAGCAATTCCCGCTGGCCAATCCCCGCGGGGGCCGGTATAATGTAACCCCGTGGGGGGAACCGGATTGCGCAATGCGTTTTTACCGTTGCTTGTGCTGTTGGTAATCGGTGCGGTTCTACTGGGTGGCCGCTATTCCTTCGAGACCACCTGGCACCTCAACCGGGTCATTGCCTGCCTGAGAACGTTGCACTTTTCACAACTGGCGGGTTCGCACTTCGTCGTGCGATACCCGCGCGGTGCTGACGAAGACGCGCGTCTTGTTCTGGCGGCCGCGGAGTACTTCTATCCGCTGGTCAACCGGGACTTTGGCGGGAAGCTACCCCCAAAGAACTTCATCATACTGGTTAATCAGTTCGCCGACGACCGGACCATGGGTTTGTATTACCGGGGCGTGATCGAGGTTCTGGCGCCGAGTCGCTGGTTGCCCCCGGCTGGGGACCGGGTTGCCCTTTTCTACGCTGAGGGGCCGCTGGCCCACGAACTGACGCATTTGGCGGTGGACCTCCTCACGAGGGGCAACGCACCCCTGTGGTTTACCGAGGGTGTGGCGCAGTACGAGGAGTGCAAACTGACGGGCGGGTCGCCGGAGGACCTGACCGGGGCACCGTTACCGACGGATCAGGAAGGGTCCTACAGGCAGGCCCTCGACCGAATACTGTGGCTCACCGCGCACGGGGGCGAGGAATGCGTACACCAGATCATGGCCAAACTGGCTGCAGGAGCCCGCATTGACGAGCTCCTGCCACCGGCATGTTGCGGCTGATGGCGGGCAGGTGGAGGGTAGGGATGGAGAGACTGGTCGTCGTGGGGGGGTATCCCCTTCGTGGCACGGTCAGAGTCAGCGGGGCGAAAAACGCCGCGCTGGCCATTCTTTGCGCTAGCATGCTTTCTCCGGGCCGGGTGGTGATAGAAAACGTTCCGCGGATCAAGGATATCGAAGTAATGCTGGAGTTACTGGGCGGCCTGGGGGCGCAGGTGCAGACTTATGCCGACGGAAGGGTCTGCGTCGTGCCCCCGCAGCACGTCCACGGGGAAGCGTCCTACAGCTTGGTCAAGCAGTTGCGGGCCTCGAATCTCTTACTCGGCCCGCTGCTGGGGAGGTATCGCCGGGTGCGGCTGGCCCTGCCGGGGGGTTGCAATATCGGGGCGCGTCCCATGGACCTGCACTTCAAAGGGTTGCAGGCCCTGGGTGCCACCCTGGACGTGCGCCGGGGTTACATCGAGGGTTGGGCCGGCACCTTGAGGGGAACGAGGATTTACCTGGACCTACCCAGCGTGGGTGCCACGGAAAACATCATGATGGCCGCGGTACTGGCCCGGGGGCAGACGGTCATCGAAAACGCGGCCCGGGAACCCGAGGTGGTGGATCTGGCCAACTTTTTGAACGCCATGGGCGCGCGGGTGCGGGGAGCGGGGACCGACGTTATAAAGGTCGACGGGGTGGAGAACCTTGCTCCTGGCGTACACCACGCCGTGATTCCGGACCGCATAGAGGCCGGCACCTACATGGTGGCAGGGGTGGCAACCCGGGGGGAGGTCACCGTGACCGGCGTGATACCCCGGCACCTGGAGGCCGTGACTGCCAAGTTGCGGGAGGCCGGGGCCGAGGTTGTGGAGGCAGAAGACAGCGTTACGGTGCGGGGGACCGGGCCCTTGGGGCCCATTGACGTGAGGACCATGCCGTATCCCGGTTTTCCCACGGACATGCAATCTCAGATTATGGCTCTGTTGGCCACGGTGCCGGGCACCAGTCTGATCGTCGAGAACATCTTCGAGAACAGGTTCCAGGTGGCCTACGAGCTGCAGCGTATGGGCGCCCGCATCCGGGTGGAGGGTAGGGTGGCGGTGGTCGAGGGGGTGGAGCGTCTCCAGGGAACGAGCGTGCGTGCCACGGACCTGCGCGCCGGGGCAGCACTGGTGGTGGCCGGTCTGGCGGCCGAAGGCCGTACCGAAATTCACAATGCCCACTACCTGGCCCGGGGCTACGAGGACGCGGTGGCCAAGTTTCAGGCTCTCGGTGGCAGGATATGGGTCGACGCCTAATATTTTTCGTTAAGAAATGCACTTGCCCGGAAGGAATTTGCGAAGTAAGGGCGAATATACCTACGGTGGTTCGTCCCGGCCCGGAGCGGCGGTCGAAAGGCCAGTGGTCCGGGCGGGTTGAATACCAATAAGTGGAAGGGGGTTGGGGTGTATGTTCCTGGTCAATATCGACGTGGAAAAGTGTGAGGGGTGCGGCGAGTGTGTGGATGCGTGCCCGACGGGTGTCCTCGAAATGGGCGAGGATAACAAGGCGCGGGTTACGGATCCCGCCGAATGCCAGGGTTGCGAGACGTGCGTGACCGTATGTCCCAGCGAGGCGGTGACCCTGCAGGAGATATAGCTTCCGGGGGGTGAGGAAGGCGTCGGATTTCTTACCCAAACAATCCGGCAAACCGATTGTGGAGGTGTATACAATGGCTGGTTCCGAGACGCCGCTTTTGAACGAACTGGAAAAGGGCCCCTGGCCGAGCTTCGTGACCGAAATGAAGAAGCTGGCCGAAAGGAAGCCAGCGGTAAAGGACCTGCTGGGCCAGTTGGAATTGTCGTATGCGGAGAAAATCGGGCACTGGAAGCACGGCGGCATCGTGGGTGTAACCGGATATGGGGGCGGCGTAATTGGCCGTTACTCCGACTGTCCGGAAAGATTTCCCGGTGTAGCCGAGTTTCACACCATGCGCATTAACCAGCCCAGCGGTTGGTTCTATTCCACTAAGGCGCTCCGTGAGATTTGCGACATTTGGGACAAGTACGGGAGCGGCTTGACCAACTTCCACGGCTCCACGGGAGACATTATTCTGCTGGGAACCACCACCGGTAATCTGCAGCCCTGCTTTGACGAGCTCAGCGAACATGGTTACGACCTGGGTGGCTCCGGGTCGGCCTTGCGAACTCCCAGTTGTTGTGTGGGCCCCGCGCGCTGCGAGAACTCCTGCATCGACACCCTGGACATCTGCCACAGTTTGACCCTTGAGTTCCAAGATCAGCTTCACCGTCCCATGTGGCCCTATAAGTTCAAAATCAAAGTATCGGGTTGCGGCAACGACTGTGTGGCCGCCATCCCGCGGGCCGATTTCGCCATCGTGGGTACCTGGCGGGACAGCCTGCGGATCGATCAGGATGCGGTGCGCGAGTATGCGGAGCAGGGCTTCGACATCCAGGGCCAGGTGGTGGACCGCTGTCCGACCAAAGCGCTGGCCTACGATCCCGTAGCCAAGCAATTGTCCGTACGCGTGGAGGACTGCGTGCGCTGCGTCCACTGCATCAACAAGATGCCCAAGGCCATCAGCCCGGGTTTGGATCGGGGTGCCACGCTGCTGATCGGCGGCAAGGCCACGATCCTGCAGAGCGCCTTTTTATCCTGGGTGATCGTGCCCTTCATGAAGATGGAGCCCCCATACACCGAGGTCAAGGACCTGCTGCGCAAGATTTGGGATTGGTGGGACGAGCACGGCAAGATGCGGGAGCGCGTCGGCGAGCTCATCTACAGGCTCGGGATGCGGATCTTCCTGCGGGACGTGGGCCTGCCGCCCGTACCCCAGATGGTATTCGAGCCGCGGGCCAACCCCTATATCTTCTGGTGGCCCGAGGAAATCATCCGGAAGTAGCCTCATAATTGAGGGAGAGGTGATCTGGAATGGCAAGAACCGACATCGGACCGCCACACTATAGCCAGATGTTGCCGCCCATTGTAAAGGAAAACTACGGAAAGTGGAAGTACCACCAAATCCTGAAGCCGGGCGTGCTTAAGCACGTTTCGGAAACCGGCGCGGAGCTGTACACCGTACGGGCCGGCTCGCCCCGGTTGCTGGCAGTCGATACCGTCCGCGCCATCTGCGATCTGGCGGACAAGTACTGCGGCGGTTACCTGCGGTTCACCAGCCGATACAATATTGAATTTCTGCTCACCGATCCGGCCAACATCGATCCCCTCATCGAAGACCTGAAGAAGCTGGGGTTCCCGGTGGGCGGCACGGGCCCGTCCATCACCAACATCGTGCACACCCAGGGTTGGGTGCACTGCCACACCCCGGCTTCGGACGCTTCTGGCCCTGTTAAGGCCATCATGGACGAACTGTACGATTATTTCGTCAGCATGAAGCTGCCGGCCAAGCTGCGCATCTCCCTGGCCTGCTGCCTGAACATGTGCGGGGCGGTGCACTGTTCGGACATTGGCTTGGTGGCCGTTCACCGCACCGTTCCCAAGATCAACCACGAGTGGGTACCCAAGCAATGTGAGATTCCCACGGTTATCGCCAGCTGTCCGACCTTCGCCATCCGGCCGGACCCCAAGAGGAAGAGCATCCAGATCAACGAAGAGAAGTGCATGTACTGCGGGAACTGCTACACCATGTGTCCGGCCTTACCCATCGCGGATCCGGACAACGACGGCTTGGCCATCTTCGTGGGCGGCAAGGTATCCAACGCCCGGACCGCGCCCAAGTTCTCGCGCTTGGCCATTCCCTGGCTCCCCAACAATCCGCCGCGCTGGCCTGAAGTCGTAGAGGCGGTCAAGAAGCTGGTGGAGGTGTGGGCCAAGCACGCACGGGAGGGCGAGCGCTACGGCGAGTGGATCGACCGCATCGGCTGGGAAACCTTCTTCAAGCTCGCCGACATTCCTTTCACTGAAAAGCACATCGACGACTTCATCTTCTCGGTGCCCACGTTCAGAACCACCACCAACTTCCGGTGGTAAGGGGGGTGATTATATTGGCGGCCACGGAAGAACTCAAACAACGCGTGCTCGACTACCTGGGAACGGTGACCCGGGCGAAGCCCAAGGACGTGGCCAATGTGCTGAAGGAGCCCAAGGCGGCGGTGGATGAGGCCATCAAGGAATTGGCCAAGGAGGGTAAGGTCGAGTTTGAGGGATACGCAGGCACTTCCTTCGTGAAGCTTCCCGGAAAGTGATGGGCGATGCCGCCTGAGCTGAATCGTGGCCGTCGGGGCGTGGGGGAAGTAAACTGGTACCGGCCTATAAGGCAAAGGTACGTCTGGTTTTCCGGATGCCGGCTCGAGCCGGCATCCGGAAACTGCCGGACCAAGGGGGTATTGATGGATGAAATTTTTTATCGGCCAGGTAATGCCCTACATCACCGTAACCATCTTTCTCCTGGGGCTGTTGTGGCGTGTCTGGCGCTGGACCGGCGCCTTGCGCATCCATAACATAGCCCTTTCCCCCTTTGCCCGCAATTGGGTAGACACGATCGGTATTATCCTGGCCCAAATTCTGTTTTTCTGGAACCCCTGGAAGTTCGACCGGCCGCTGTGGGTGGGGGCCTGGCCCATGCACGCGGCCCTGGTGGGCGTGCTGGGCGGACACGCCGTGGGCATTTACTTCATGGGGACCCAGTTCACTTACATCGGCCTTTCGGTGGCGGCCAGCAAGCAAGCTTCGGTGCTGCTTGGCCAGCTGGTAGGCATCGTTTTTCTGGTAGCGCTTCTCTACCTGCTGTACCGGCGTATTGCCATCGAAAAGGTGCGGGCGGTCTCGGCGCCCAGCGACTATTTACACCTCATCTTGTTGCTGGCTATTGTGGTGGTCGGGGACCTGATGCGGTTTCTGCCCTCGGCGGAGCTGGAGTACGAGGAGGCCCGCCACTATCTGGCCGGTCTCTTTACCTTCCATCCGGTGCCCATTCCTGATAACTGGTACTTTATCATCCACTTCTTGCTGGTGCAAATCCTAATGATCATCTTCCCGTTTAGCAAGCTGGTTCATCCCCTGGGTATGCTCTGGGAGCGCTGGATCGTTAACCGTCCCTATCAGGATACTCCCCTCGGCCTGCCTGGCGTGCGGCTGACCCTTGGCGGCCCGGCGGGCGAGACCACGGCTTCCAAGGGGGTGTAAGCGGTGGCTGCGGAAAAGAAACTGAAGGCGCCCAAGAAGGCCACGGAGGCCGAACTGCGGGCCATCCACATCAAGCCCGTGCCCGATGAAGAGAAGCCCCAGGTGGCGCTGGAGTTGTTGCGCCGGTACAAGGACGAGTGGCGTTCCCTGGTCATGGCCATGGAGACCTGCGTGAAGTGCGGGCTCTGTGCCGAAAACTGCCATTCGTACCTCGGTACGCGCGACCCGTACAACATTCCGGCCAAGCGGGCGGACCTGATGCGTAAAGTCTGGAAGCGGTACTTTACACCTCAGGGGCGCCTGTTTGGGTGGCTGGTGGGGGCCGAGGACATTACCTTGGAAACCCTGGAGATGTGGTACAGCTACTTCTACCAGTGCTCCGAGTGCCGGCGGTGCGGCCACGTTTGTCCCTTCGGTATCGACACCTGCGAGGTCACCATGGCGGGGCGCAGGATCCTGCACCAGCTGGGGATGGTGCCCAAATTGCACGCCACCACAGGGGCCGCCATGCTGAAGAGCGGTAACCACATGGCCCTGACCCCGGCGGGTATTCAGGACACGCTGGAGTTTCTGTCGGACGAAATAGAAGAAGAAAACGGTTTCCGCATAGAGTTTCCCGTTGACAAGCCGGACTCGGACATCCTGTACGTGCCCTCGTCGGCGGACTTCATGCTCAACCCCGAGACGCTGAAGGGTGCTGCGCGGTTCTTCCACTACATCGGTGCCAACTGGACCATCACCACACGCATGACCGAGGCAGGCAACTTCGGCTATTTGTTCGACCAGGCCCTGGTGCAAAAAGAGCTGGTCAACCGCCTGTTCCAGGAGGCCGTCAGGCTCAACGTCAAAAAGATCGTGTGGGGCGAGTGCGGCCACGGTTGGCGGGCCATCAAGATGTACTACAACACCATGGCGGACCTGCCCCACCGCATACCCATTACCCACATCCTGGACGAGGCCGCGGAATACGTTAAGCGGGGCCTGCTGAAGCTGGACAAGAGCAAGAACCCCGAACCCACAACCCTGCACGATCCGTGCAACTACGTGCGGGCCTGCGGTCTGGCGGAGAACCTCAGGGTGCTCATCAAGGCCGCGTGTGCGGACTTCCGCGAAATGGAGCCTAACCGCGAGAAGAATTTCTGCTGCGGCGGCGGTTCGGGCATTCTGTTCGACGATCCCGACATGTACGAGCTACGCATCAAGTTCTCCCTGAAGAAGGCCGAGCAGATTCGGGCCACGGGAGCCAAGGTGCTGTGCGCGCCGTGCTCCATTTGCAAGGCGCAGTTCCACCCCATGATCGAGGAGCACCATTTGGGCGTGGAGCTGTACGGGCTCATCGACCTGGTGGGCAGGGCCCTGGTGTGGGATTAGAGGTGGCATGATAGGAAGGAGAAAGTTCTTTGTGGTCGAATTCTAAAACCTAAAGAACCAATACCTTTGGAGGTGCAAAGGATGCCCTATATCGAAGTGCTGGGCCAGCAGATCGAGGTGGATGAGGACGGCTACATCCAGGACCCGTCCATCTGGACCCCTGAAATCGCCAAGGCCATGGCGCCCATGGAGCAGATCAACGAACTGACCGACGAGCACTGGAAGGTCATCAACTACCTCCGCGATTACTACATGAAGTTCGGGATCTGCCCCATGATCCGCAAGCTGTGCAAGGATACGGGCTACACTCTGAAAAAAATCTACGAACTGTTCCCGACCGGGCCGGCCAAGGGCGCATGCAAGCTGGCCGGAGCACCCAAGCCCACCGGTTGCGTGTGAGGAAGGAATTGCCTGACGCGTCCGGGCTTGTCGGCCCGGACGCACGCGTCTGTGTGCCCGGCATGGGCGTTGTCTATAGGGTGAAAGTCCCGAACGACGAAGGTGGCGGTAGTCGTTAGCTTAAGGCAAGGGTGTCCGCCGCGAGGCGGAATCAGATCGGTGCGCCGGCGGCAAACCTCCGGCCCGAGGACCACGAACCCCAGGCGAGGCTAGCGGCAGCTGGATGAGCTTGCAGAACAAAGTGAAGTCCTGGCCACCGAAGGCTGCCGGGAGTAGATGGGGCGGGTAGATGGAGGGAGATCAAGCGCCCTTACCCGGGGAGGCCTGCCGGACAAGCCGGGTTATCCGGCAACCCGTACCGAGAGGT
>Ga0272449_1003099_pt1 | contig 14632 bp, 16 predicted proteins | sample YNPCB0241_FD_198679 | JGI IMG/M metagenome (GOLD analysis project Ga0272449, IMG submission 198679) | Hot spring sediment microbial communities from Yellowstone National Park, WY, United States - YNP-CB-024-1 | ecosystem: Environmental > Aquatic > Thermal springs > Hot (42-90C) > Sediment...
TCCTCCATGATCTAGGCTTTATCTATTTCCCCGAATGGAGGCTGTGGAGCCGGTCGTTGTAGGTGTGGTATTTCGTTATTATGGGACACCAGTCCCGCTCGGGGCAGTAGCCCAGATACCTGCATTTCTCTCCCATCAGCCCGGCGATCTCCGGCATAATTTTCTCCAGCTCCCGCCATATCCTATAGGCTATTCCACGCTCCTCCCACTGGGTATAGCTGCATGTCCTAGTTCCGATGAAGCCCTGGGGATATATGAGATTGTATCCATTATAGAGTCTAACAGCATAGATCCTTAAGGATTGGGGGAGGATATAGCAGGCTGTGGAGGGCTTAACACCCATCCCACACAGGTCATGATAGATGTTAAGGGAATCCGCCACAGCTTCACCGAATATCTCGGAGAGTTTAGAATCCTTTTTGATGGAGGGTGGTGTCACAATATTCTCGGATGGGTTGGTGTAGGCCCTCTCGGCAGCCGTGTATATTGACTCCACGGCCGTAGGCACTGTACGATGTCTGATAGCTTGATGTAGGGCTGCAAGGGACATGGGTTCGAGGGCTGTGACCGTCACCAATGGGTTAACCGTGTCAATCCACTCCTTACATTGTTCCCTGAGGAGATTGTGGAGATGGGATGTATCACCGAGGCAGTTAACAGCCTTGATTATCACCGCCTCAGCGGGGCGTCCAGCACCTTCAACTATAGCGCTCATCAGTGGGTCGTGGGGTTTGAAGATAATGGGGTAGGGATATGTGGTGAGCCTGTTGCTGAATGACATCCTAGCGGCATATAGTGTGGGTGCTATGCTGGATACGATCTCACCATATTTCTCCATGAAGTGCCTAGCCTCCCATGGCAGATACTCATCATTGCTGGATGAGCATAGCTGAAGTAGGCCGACATAGTTTTCGAAGCTTGAGCTTATGAATAATGATGTAGAGGTCCCAATTGGGAGGATGTAGCGGGCGTCCTCCAGAGGTATTCCATTCTCCAGCAAGGCCTCATATGTCTTGAGGAGCTTTTTGAAGACCCTTCTATAGTGTATCAGTTCTTCGCCAAGCCCCTCAGGTTCAATGATATGGCGCTCGTCAACCCTGATTCTACGCTGTGATTCCTGCAGGTATGAGCCGAAGGGTGGTGCGACGAGTATTAGTGATAGGACTCTGCTACAATGGATGACCTCCAGCTGTAGGTGGAGGGATGTCGTTATCGATGCATGACCTCTTCTAGTGGATTCCCTATGCATTCTACTGGTTATCTTTCTGATATCCTTCCCAGACTTGATGAGCTCGGATATCTTGCTCTTCACGTCCAGGCCCCCATAGGTGCCCAATCCCTCAGCCGCTATGAACTCGTCGGGGCCTATCATGATATTATCCCCGTCGATGGATGTTGTCGGCCCGTAGCTGTATAACCTCACCTCAAACATGTAGCCACCTACAGGGTGGTTGTGGGATGCTTATTTAGGTGTTTGAGATAAAACAGATCTTTCTTCTTCCTGCTCTTTTCCCTTAATTTAACACTACAATTAGGGCATTTACCCATACCTATCCAAGCGATACCGCATACGCTACAAAAGTAGAAACCCCTACCATAGTCGGGCCTATTCATGGATGGTGGATAGGTAGGTTCCTCGTCCTGTTTATAGATTAGCTCTACCGATCCATTAAAGACCTTTAAAACCGCTTATCCTCTCCAACAAAAATAGTGGTGTATAGGCTGATCCTCTTTTCCGAAAGAGGTACATGATACAGCTTGTCCAGAGGCAGGGTAGGCTTATACGGCCTGTTAAAGACTGCTGAGAGTATGGTATATTTGTTGAGTGGTGTTATTAGGGGTTTAAATAGGTGTCCGAGGTCGGACACCCTACTCCTTATGGCCGTGACGGGTTATAAGCCTCATTCAACCCTTTTACCAGCCATGAGCCAGAAATCCTTTATAGAGTTGTCAAGTGAGGATCCGAGTTTTACAGGGCTTATACCGAGGGTTAGGGAGTATGTGGGGTTGAAGGGTTTGGATTGGTGTATTACGGCTATGGTTCATGGGTCTATTGGATACCATTCCTATGATACGGCTAAACATCTTATTGAGAGTGTCATGGATGGTAGGAATTGGGTTTGTGAGAGGACTATAGCCTGTTTCAGGGCTAACGCGGCTAAAGAGGCTTCAGCCACTTTGAATATTTTGAATGGGTTGCAATGAGAGACCCCGAATACCTGAAACACATCATAAGAATTATTAGGAATACGGCAAACCTTGACACCGTCCAATCATGGGCATTTTCAGCCATGTTACCAATAACCATCCTGTAATTTTTTTATGAGGTTTCCTTTTATAGGGATTAAACCAGAAATTACAGGATCGTGTTTTTGAGGCAATAGAACCCTATATTTATCGTGTATTTAATGGTCTTGGAGGATTTGGAGGAGGAGGTTGTCTGCTACAGGTGTGGGAGGCGGTCTGAGAGCGATGTGGAGGTTAGATGCTCTTTCTGCAGCGGCCCGCTCACAGTATCCTATGATAGGAGCTTTGACGTTGCAGATATAAGACGGGGCATTTCCTCGATGTGGAGATATATGCGATTCCTACCACCAAGCCTCTCAGCCAAGCCTATCAGCCTCGGCGAGGGGTTTACACCCATAGTGAGGATACTCGGCCTAGAGATATATGTCAAACTCGACTATCTAACACCCACAGGGTCCTTCAAGGATAGGGGTTCATCAGCCCTCCTCAGCCACTATTTAGGACGGCGAGCTAATGTGAAGACCGTCGTTGAAGATTCATCAGGGAACGCAGGAGCCTCACTAGCAGCATATGCGGCCTACACGGGGCTCGACTGTATCATCTATGTACAGAAGGATGCAGACCCGTCCAAGCTCTCCCAGGTCACGGCGTACGGCGGAAAGGTTGTGGTTGTCGATGGTGGACGTGAGGATGTCATGAGGGCGGCTGAGGCCGGTGCACAACGGGATGGCCACCTATATGTGGGTCATTCATGGAATCCCTACTATATTGAGGGGATGACATCCGTAGCCTTTGAGATAGCCGAGCAGTTGGACTGGAACCCCCCACATAGAATATATGTCCCCACATCGGCTGGAACACTTCTCCTCGGTCTGATCAGGGGTTTCTACACACTCCAGTCGGCCGGGGTCATAGCTGATATGCCGAAGATAGTGGCGGTCCAGCCAGCAGTTAACGCACCACTATACCATGCCTTCAAAGGTGTCGGAAAACCAGTCGCCCAGCCCAGTATAGCTGATGCACTATCCCATACAAACCCTCCTAGGCTTGAGCAGATGGTGAGGGAGCTGAGAATCGCAGGCGGTGAAGTTGTCACAGTCTCCGAGGATGAGATTCTAAGAGCATACCGAGAGCTGGCTATCTCGGGGTTATATGTGGAGCCGTCGGCAGCAGTAGGCTATGCGGCCCTAAGGAGGGAGCTGGACACCATAGTCTCATCAGGCATCAGTGTTCTCACCATAGCGACGGGCTCCGGATTGAAGAAAACCATCGGAATACAGTGAATAGATTGAGAGACCCGCTAACACCATTTCTCCTCATAAGCATGGTTCTCGGCCTCTCCCTCTCAGCCCTGATCCAAATGTCACCTGTTCTAGCAGCCCATATGGGAGCCAGCTACACCGAGATAGGGCTGTCCATGGGTGCAGCACGTCTAACACCTTATGTGATTCTCTCACCCATCATAGGACTGCTCCTCAAGAGGATCCCTGGGATGGTGGCGATAATGATCTCAGCAGCTCTCATGGTCTCCTCCCACCTCCTACTATCAATAGCCGGAGACCTTACATTGCTCACCATAGCCCAAATAGCCTCAGGCATCTCCATGGTCTTCTACTACCCCGTCTCCGAGATAATCTTAGCAACCATCTACAATGGTGCTGAGAGGATGAGGGCCTTCAGCAAATTCGGTGCTGCTTCAGCGATGGGGTTCCTAGCGGGATCCATGCTCGGCGGTGTATTGGCCCAGTACCTAGGTCTCCAGCCCATGTTCCTCACCCTAGGAGTCTTAACCGCCCTCACAACACCATATATCACAAGATCCAAGCTCAGTCCAACCGTGAAGGACACGCATATGATGGTCAACCTAAACTTCTTAACGAAACTCCTGCCAGCATTCTCCGTGACCATGCCCTTCTTCATGATATTCGGTATATCGCAGGTCATCATACCGGGATATGCGGCCTTGAGCGGCATATCGGAGCTGGAGATAGGACTACTCTTCCTAGGCATGTGGGTGGCGAGAATCCTCACATCAATAACTATGGCGAGGAGACCTGTGGGAAATATTGGCCGCTGGTTCCTCATGTCAGGGATAGTTCTCTCAACACTCCTAGCCACTGTAGCCCTCTACCCAAGCCCGACAACATTAGTAATCCTCCTACTGGCTATGGGAGCGGTGATAGCCCTCATCTACATCCTCACCCTCTACCTCACCTCCGTGAAATCCGAGGATAACCAGCACATGGCCATCGGGGCTTATGAGACGGTCATAGGCATGGCCTTCCTCATCGGCACGCCTTTAGCCGGCGCCATGGCCGACATACTGGGTATCAGAACCCTTTTCCTCGGACTGTCACTCCTGGGACTGCTCTCGGGGATCGTGGGTTATCTCCACAGACGTTAGATGGTCTCCAGCTCCACAAGCCGTGATGGTGTCCTTACAAAGCGGTTCAAGGTAACCTCGGCTATAATCTTACAGTTCCTAGCCACGCTTATGATATTCCAGAGTATGTTCCTCATGATCACGGCGACGGAGGCGTCCCCCGATTCAGAAGGAAAAATCTCTGAATAGCTGATGTGCTCACCCCAGTCCCGAGTGGTGGTTTCAATCACCTCATTAGCCAGTGCCGCATCAAGGGAGAAGAAGGCCTTCATTGTCTTCCCCAGAAGAACCTGAATGGACTCTATCAGTTTTGCGATACTCATACGGAGGTTTGCGTCAACGCTATGCTGGCTGAGGAGGTTAAGCTCGCCAGCCGCCATCTTCACCGAGTCAGCCATCTCCTCCAACGCCCTCACCACAAGCCGGTCGCCAATGGCTGTGAGATAATTGTCAGCAGCCATCTCACCGTGTACCCTAGACTTGACTCCGATGAATATCTGCCTTACACAGAGGAAGTAGAGCTCGTCGATCTTATTCTCAATCCTCTCTATATCATATAATAGATCGGTTCTCCCTGTCCTAGCCGCCTCGGCCAAATCGTTTATTATGGTGGTGAGCATAACCTGTATCCTCTTTATCAACACATCAAATGGAAAGCGTTCAGGGTCTACGAAAGACTGTATTATCACCCGCCTATATGTCTGCTCCACCACCTCTACACCAGGTAGCATGTCAATGGTTTTGGATATACTGCTCTGCAACTCGCCAGGAAGCCCCTCACCACTGATAACCCTGATCTCCTCCGAGCCCTGTAAATAGGCTCCCACAATAAGCCTGTTGAGAAGCCCCTTGTCGGAGAACTTGCCCGCGTCAAACGTGACTGCTGTATGCTTGACCCGAGGCCTCGCCTCCGTGGACAATCTCAGACTACCGTCAGCCATCTCGGTGATCTCCACCACATCGCCTGCCGACACACCCTTCGCCTTCACCCATCTACTGGGTAGGGAGACCGTAAGCGTTCCAGACCCCACCTTCTGGAGCCTCCTAACGTATGGCATGTATTACGTGGGAATATTCGGTATATATACTATTTTCACATGGCTGCCGCCAACCCCAAAAAAGTATATACTATAAATGCATAAACCATTAGAATAGCCACATAGGATGGCCCAACTGAGACATGGAGCAGAAGGCACTCGCGGTTCAGAAGGTATCGGCTAGGAGAAGCTACGCCAACGGCTACAAATACTGCTCGCGCTGCAGGGTGTACCATCTAACCGATGGTGTGAGATGCCCCTACTGCGGCATACTCCTGAGAAACTCGCCCAGGAAGAAGAAGCCCAGCAGCACGAGCAGGTATGTCAAGGTGGATTAGCCTTAATCAATGGGCACATCTTGATGTAGCCTGATGGCGGAGCATGGGATAGAGGCATATATTTCCCAGGTTTCCTCCCAGCTGGTGAGGATAAACACTGAGAATCCTCCTGGGAGGGAGTTGGAGGCAGCCCGATATGTGGCTGAGAGGGCTGCAGAGCTGGGTCTGAAGACTAGGGTTTTGGAGCATGGCGGTGGTAGGGGCTCCACAGTGGCCGTTATGGAGTCAGGCCAACCAGGCCCGGTATTGATGTTTAACACCCACCTTGACACGGTTCCCATCGGATCTTTAGATGACTGGTCTTTCCACCCGTTTGAGAAGGGTGTAGCCGGCGGTGTCTTGTACGGTAGGGGGGCTGTCGATGCCAAGGGCTGCCTTGCTTCGATGCTGGCTGCCATCCAGCTGGTTGAGAGGCTGGAGAGAGGATGTCTCGTCTTGGCCGCTGTGGCGGATGAGGAGGTGGGTGGACTGGGATCGGTGCAAGTTGCCAAATATCTGGAGAGGATTGACTATGCCGTTCTGGGAGAGCCGACGGGTCTCAAGCTGATGCTAGGCAATAGAGGTAGGGGTGAGATTGTGGTGGAGGTGAGGGGTACTCCTGCTCACGCTGCCACACCCCTTAAGGGAGTTAACGCAATAAAAGTCGCATCCAAGATCGTTGAAAAACTGTCAACTCTAGAGCGGGGGTTTGGAAAATCCCATCCATTACTCGGACGTAACACGGCCACAGTCACAATGATCTCTGGCGGTGTAAAGTCCAACATGGTTGCTGGCAGATGCACTCTGACGATTGATTTCAGAACCTCTCCCAAGACATCGTTGGAGGGGTTGCTCAAGACTGTTAGGGGTAGGGTTGGTCATAGACTGAATAGGGCGTCTGTGGATTGGAAGGTCACCTCCTATCTACCCCCCGTCATAACCGATAGGAATTCACCACTGGTTAGGGCTGCGGTTAAGGCCCTTAGGAAGGCAGGGATACCGCCACGTATATCTGCGATGAGAGCCACAACGGACTTGAGCAGGTTGGTTAAGCATCATAGGGTTGATGGTATAATATTGGGCCCTGGAGATCTATCCCTAGCCCATACAGCTAGGGAGGCCGTTCCATTGGATGAGCTTGTCAAGGCGGCCCATGTCTACCATGGAATAGCTGTTGAACTCCTATCTCAGGATAGATAGCTGTGGAAATTACATAGGATCAATGCGATATGCTTCACACCCTTGATGAAATCCTCCACCCTTATATTCTCATTGGGTCCATGGACATTTGACCCCAAATATCCAACCCCCGTTGAGACACAGGGCACACCCAGTAGATCTGTGAAGACATACATAGGCCCAGAGGCCGGGCTTATGGGAATGAGAGTGGGCTCCACCCGGTAAACCTCTCTCGCCGTATCGGACACGAGCCCAGCCAGATAGCTGGTGGGCGGTGTGCGGGCTGCTGGGTAGCCGTGTAACCTCCTGGCAGATATGTGATGGGGTTCGAGGTGTTTCTGAAGGGTTTGGAATATCCTTTCAGGGCTCTGGCCCGGTACAAGCCTGAAGTCGATCCTAGCCTTGGCGGACTGGGGGATTGATGTCTTGCTACCGGCACCCGTATATCCCGAAGATATACCGCATAGGTTGCAGGCCGGCTCGAGGAGCAGCCTCCTAACCATTGATCTGCCGACTGACCGTGGCTTGACGCTCTCCGGCATTATACTCTCCAAGTCTATCTTCTCCAACAACTCCTCAACCGCTTCATCCACTTCCTCGATGCCGGTGTAGAAGTCTTCCAGCAGGATTCTTCCTTCACTATCCCTCAACCGGGATAGGGTGTACACCAACTTCCAGGCCGGGTTCTCGACAATTCCACCCCATGATGAGTGGATCTCAATGCCATGCGACTCCAGCTCTACATACAGCATCCCCTTCACACCCAAATTTATTACGGGCGAGCCCCTGCGATCAACATATCCATACTCCCAGATGCAGCCGTCGGCGAACAACTTCTCCTTATTCTCCAATGCGAATTTCTCCAAGTCCGGGCTTCCCACCTCCTCGCCGCCCTCGATCACAAACTTGATATTGACTGGAAGCTCTCCCAGAGTTGCCAGGACAGTATCCACGGCGGCGAGCCTGGCCGCTATGTTCCCTTTGTTGTCAGCCGCACCCCTACCATATAGCCTACCATTCCTTAGCGACGGTGTGAAGGGATCGGTCTCCCATCTCTCCAGCGGATCGGGCGGCTGTACGTCATAGTGGTTGTAGAACATGATGGTGGCATGAGCCTCCGCATTAACCTCGGCTAGGACCGCAGGACCGCTAACCCCCGACTCCCATGTCTCAACCCTCATCCCAACATCCATGAGGAGCTCCTTGACCAGCTCCCCACACTCCCTAAGACCTTCACCTGTGGCTGAGACACTGGGCTGGGATATCAGGGTCTTCAGCATATCCAGGTATCTGTCGGCCTGATCATCCACATGGCGGTATAGCTCCGAGTAATCCCTCATGGCCGGTCGGTGCCAGTTTTAGGTCCTATGTTTTTACCATTTGGTTCTGTCGCCCTCAAGCAATCCACTGCCAATATGTATCCTGTCGATATGCTTTGATAGCTCTGTCCTCGTTTTGAAGACCGAGTCACAGTATGGGCATTTATACTCCTCCGTCTTCTTACCCAACGGCTACCACCATATAGAAGTGGGGACGACCTTATAAGGAGATTGTTAGAACACGGCTACTTGAGCTGGGCTAATGCGTTCCGCAATATCTTTATGCTCTCGCCGAATTGCCGCCTCTCATCCGGGTCCAGATCTATCTCTATCACCTTCTCAACGCCTCCCGAGCCAAGGACACATGGGACCACAGCGCACACATCCCTTTCACCATATTCACCGTCCAGGTATATGGAGGAAGGTATCACAGCCTTCCAATCCCTGATGATGGATGTGGCCATTACAGCCACTCCGGCGCCGGGCGCATGATGGGCGGACCAGCCCTTAAGCCTGATTATCTCAGCACCAGCCTTCCGTGTCGCTTCCACATCATCGGCTATGGTTTTAGCGTCTAGTAGTTTCGATAGGGCTGCTGGGCCTACGTGGGTGTGTCGGGGTAGTAGGACCATGCTATCACCATGCTCGCCCAAGACCATGCTCTTGATGGATTTGTAGCTCACCGAGAGATGGCTGCGTATAAGATATCTGAAGCGGCCCATGTCGAGTAGGCCGCTGAATCCCATAACCCTCTCCCGTCCAAAGCCTGTCGCCCTATACATTACATATGTCATCACATCCAGCGGGTTTGTAACAACTATAACCTTCGACCCGGGCGCATATTCCTTAATCTTCCCAGCTACGTCCTTCACTATCTCCGAGTTTTTCAGCATCAGGTCAAGCCTGGTCATGTCCGGCTTCCTCGTAAGACCAGCCGTCACAACCACGAGGTCGGAGCCCTCCATATCCCTGAAGTTATTTGACCCTGTTATGCTGACATCAAGATCTAGTATGGCACACGTATGGTTGAGGTCTAGAGCCTCACCCTGGGGCAATCCCTCTATAACATCCAGCAGCAGTATATCACCCAGCTCCCGCATAGCTATTTGAAGGGCTGCCGATGTTCCAACACGGCCTGATCCTACTACTGTTATGAGTGGCATATAGTATGGCGTAGAGCGTTTCTAAAATAGTTGCCGCTTACCCAGATACTTCAATATCCCCATCACTGATATGCGTAGGAGGTTTTCGGCATATTGTGGGAGGGGTTTCCCAGCCTCCTCCTCCAAGCCTCTTCTTAGGGTCTCCATTGTGTGGCCTATCTCATCGCCTCCAGCTTGGCTGAGGATTGAGATCCAATTACGGGTTCTCAGTATAAGTTTTTCAACCCTCTCCATAGTGGCTTCTGTGGGGCCGTAGTGTGGTGTGAGGAATTGTCTAGCATTCAATCTTCCAAGCCTCCTCATACTCTCCTCATACTGCTGTGGGTCGAAGCTGGGTGGAGGTGTGGTGGGTATGATGGCCCTGAAGTCCGGATATTGGGCCGGGACCGCGTCTGCTGTCAGGACCATATTGGACTCGGATTCATGTATGGAGATCTGGTGGGGTGCATGGCCCGGAGTGTATAGAAAGGTTAGCTCAGACCCACCAAGTCTGAGTACCTCACCGTCAGACACTGCCTGAACCCTCTCCTCTGGGATGGGCTCCACATTCCCGAAGACATTCAATATATCGGGCCCATATACTAGCTTCACACTCTCCACAAGTCTCTCGGGGTTGATGAGATGCTTCACCGCACTGCTAAGGGCCATCACCTTCGCCGATGGGAAATGACGGGCCAGCCCAGCAGCTCCTCCACAGTGGTCTAGGTGGACATGTGTCGGAATTATATAATCCAGCCTAACATTATGCGACACGAGTTCAGAGATGATCTCGGATAGGCTGGAGGCATAGCCGGTATCTATTAAGGCAGTCCTCTCATCCATTATCAGATAACATGCGACAATCCTTCTAAACCCGAGTGCGACGGTATCTATCATGTATATTTTACGAGCCGCTATTTCATCCATGGCGGTATCATCCTATATCCACTATCGTAATCTTCCCATCCCTCACCATGGCAGCCTTGGGGTTCAGCCCATAGTAGCGGCAGGAGAATATTGTCAACAGCCTTCCACCGAAGATGTAGCTGTATCCATTTTCCACTGGCTGGTGGGCCCTGATGAGGATCTTTAACCCATTCCCATCCAAGAACCTAACCAGCACATCCTCTCCGAAAAGCCTCGCCCCGCCACCCCTCGGACTAGGTTGGAAGCCTCTGATATTTTCGTCAGGATCATTCCATAGAAGCTGGAGTATCATGGGATGTTGGGGGTCCTCATCACCCTTCGGAAGCGACCCTATCATGTCAAAACGGTCCAGCCCCTCGGGAATCCCTCCGTGGACGCATAGTATGCCGCCGTCCAGGTGCAATCCATAGGGCATTTGGCTGAAGAGCTGCGAGAACCATCGGTAGGCCTCAACCCCATAGGATCTCACCACCTCCTCATAGAAGCCATAGTACTCGTTCATTGAGACGGTCTCATGATTACCCCGCAGCAGATAGACATGCCCCGGATTCTCCAGCTTCTTCTCAAGAACCATCGCTATATTCTCAACCTGCATCGGACCCCTGTCCACGTAGTCTCCCAGGAAGACTATGGGTAGATGATGCTCTTCAGACCTTCTCACTGCGTTGAGAGTTGAATAGAGGTCACCATGGGTGTCGCCTACTATTAGGGCTTCCTTTGATTCAAGCCTGATGAGAGGAGGCTCTGATAATAGTATCTCATGGACCTCCTGGGTAAGCTTTCTCAGATCTCCTATGCTGGGTTTCAAGATATGCTCACTTTAGAAGCTCCCCAACCAGCCTGGCCACCTCTCCAGGCGCTGAGGCAACCCTAACACCAGCCTCCCTCAACGCATTCACCTTACTCCCATAATCGCCCTGTCCCAGCGATATGATGGCTCCTGCATGTCCCATCCTCTTCTCAGCAGGAGCCGTGGCACCTGCCACATACGCTACAACAGGCTTGGGGTATCTGGACTCCCGAATATATGATGCGGCCCTCTCCTCGAGGTCACCGCCGATCTCCCCTATGAGCACAACAACTTTGGTGGCTTCATCATGTCTGAACATCTCCAGGACCTCTATGAAATCCAGGCCTGTCACCGGGTCCCCGCCTATGCCCACAGCCGTTGACTGGCCCATACCCATCCTGGTAATCCAGTATGCTATCTCATACGTCAACGTCCCACTTCTAGAGACTATCCCCACACCACCTGGACTGAAGATATGGCCCGGCATGATGCCCACCTTAGCTTCACCCGGGGTTATCACACCTGGGCAGTTGGGCCCGACAACACTGACGCCACGGTGCCCCGCATAGCTGAGGAAGTTAATGGTGTCATGGATGGGGACATGCTCGCTAATTATGACGATCAGCCTAACACCGTTGTCAACGGCCTCGTAGACAGCGTCGGCGACGAAGGATGCCGGCACCATGATGAGCGAAGTGTTGATCTCAGGATGATTCGCAACGGCCTCCTCCACGCTATTGTATATTGGTATCCCGTCAAGCATTTGGCCGCCTTTCCCCGGCGTCACACCAGCCAGCACTCTCGTCCCATAGGCTGCCATGGAGCGGGTGTGGAAAGCTCCCTGCCTACCAGTGGCGCCCTGAACGAGAACCCTCGTATCCCTTCCCACTAGGATAGCCATATCCAACACCTATCCAGCAAGCTCCACAGCCTTAGCCGCAGCCTCCTCCATCGAGTCCAGCGGATACAGTCCATTATCCATCAAAATCCTCCTCCCCTCCTCCTCATTGGTTCCCATCATACGAACAACTATCTTCTTCCGCCCTCCAGTCTCCCGGTAAGCCTTTACAAGCCCCCGGGCCACCTCATCACATCTCGTTATACCGGCTAGGATGTTTACGAAGAGAACCTTGACACGGGGATGGGATAGTATGAGGCGGGCTGCCTTCTCAACAATATCCTCACTGGCCCCACCGCCCACATCGAGGAAGTTGGCCGGCCTGCCACCCTTAAGTTTAACCAGGTCCATCGTGGCCATCGTCAGTCCGGCGCCATTGCCGATAATCCCAATGTATCCGTCAAGCTCTACAGCACTAAAGCCCAATCTCCTAGCCTCGGCTTCAAAACCCTCACCCAGCTCACTACGTATGAACTCCGCATGTCTGTAGAGTGCGTTATCGTCAATGATTATCTTGGCGTCAACGGCCACAAGCCTATTCTCCGGTGTTAAGGCCAGGGGATTGATCTCGGCAAGCTCACAGTCCATCTCCCTGAAGAGCCGGTAGAGGTTGAAGGCTATCTGGCTCAGATCCCCAGCAGCCTCACCCTCAAGGCCCATAAACCATGTCAGCTTCCTCACCTGATATGCCGCCAGCCCCCTCAGCGGATCAACCCTCAGCTTCAATATCTTCTGGGGTGAAAGCTTGGCCAGATCCTCTATCTCAACCCCGCCCTCGGCCGACGCCATCATGACAAGTGAGCGGCTATGCCTCTCAACCACCAGCGATAGATAGAGCTCCCTCGATATCTCGAGAAACGGTGTGATTATCAGTGATGAGACCTTCTCACCCTTTATTGTTGTTGAGAGTATTGCATCGCCTAGCGCCGCTGCTTCATCGGATGAGCTGGCCACCCTCACACCTCCAGCCTTCCCACGCCCCGCAACCAGGACCTGGGCCTTAACCACAACCCTGCCACCGAGAGCTTCAGCAGCCTTCCTCACCTCATCAGGATTACGTGCAACGAAATACTTGGTGACGGGTATGTTGAACCTCTCGAACAACTGCCTAGCCTCATACTCGTATAGCTTCATACCACTCACCGAGTGTCTGCCAACAATTTAAACAAAAACTATTCACTCTCGTACCTAGTTCTGTCCTTGACCCCGGCCTCTGCAAAGGCTTCCCTACGGGCCATGCATCCACCGCAGACACCACAGTGTATCATGCCAGAGCGCCAGCAGCTCCATGTCAGTTCGAGGGGTGCGGCAAGACTATGCCCCAGACCCACAGTTTCCGCCTTACTCAGTCCTATCAAGGGTGTGAGAATACGGATCTGGGGATGGGCTATCGAGCTTCTCAAGACTGACTCGAGGCTGTCGAGATAGACTCTGCTGGCGTCAGGTAGGCCTGTCTGATCCTCATATGTATGGCCGCCGGCAACCGAAACAGCACCCATCTGAGAAGCTACATGGGCTGCGATTGAGTAGTAGATAATGTTCTTATATGGTATGAGGATGTCGGGTGGATTGTTCAGCCTCTCATTAAGCTCTCTCTTCGACTCGGGTGGATAGTCATAGAGTTCCTTAACGATCTGCAGGTCTTGGACAATATAGGCTGCGGACGCGGCCATTCCAGCAATCCTATTGGCAGCCTCCATCTCCCTCGGATTCCTGCGGTATGTGTTGAAGCTGAGGAGGATGATCTCCCAGCCCTCTGACAGCAGCCTCCATACCATCGTTGTAGAGTCAAGGCCTCCAGAGAAGAGAGCCACTATCCTGGCCAAGCCATCTCACGGTGATTATAGCATGGAGATGGACCATTTCCCCAGTCCCTCGGACATCCGCACATAAACCCTTCCCACATTGCCCGGCATAAGCTCCATCAAACGGCCCGCTATATGGGCTGAAATATTCTCGGCGGTGGACTCCTCATCCATGATATAGGCCGATGTAAGGGGTAGCTCAAGGACATACTCTCCTCCAATTCCATGGAAGCGTATGAGGGCGCGGCCGTCCGTGATCTTCTCAACATATTTCCGGCAAAGTATGAGCTTATGATCCATAGAGGCTATCACAGTCTTTGTCAACTCCTTCAGCTCGCCGAACTCGAGAACCATATCACCAACTAGGTCACCCCTCACCCCAACCTTCACACTGGCTGTATGTCCATGGAGGACCCCGCACTTGCTCGAGCCTGGGAGAAAGTGGGCGTAGTCAAAGTTGAGGGACCCGCCTCCCACCTCCACGACCCTAGTCCTACCGGCCTGCCGGCCAACCGGCTGGTGAATAGTCAACCAACCACCTTCCCAACCCTCCATGATCTAGGCTTTAGCTATTTCCCCGAATGGAGG
>Ga0272449_1003100_pt1 | contig 14626 bp, 13 predicted proteins | sample YNPCB0241_FD_198679 | JGI IMG/M metagenome (GOLD analysis project Ga0272449, IMG submission 198679) | Hot spring sediment microbial communities from Yellowstone National Park, WY, United States - YNP-CB-024-1 | ecosystem: Environmental > Aquatic > Thermal springs > Hot (42-90C) > Sediment...
TAACAAATATCTTAATCCCCAAGAATACTAGTATTCCGGCTAGAGCTGGTCCAACATACTTAAATCTAAACATCGTGATTGCTATGAGGAAGTATAATGCTCTCAGCCCGAGGATTGCAGAAATGTTGGAAGTATATGCTAGGAAGAAGTTCATCGTAATAGCTATTACGGCTGGGACAGAATCAAATGCAAATATTATATCGGAGGTTTCAATTGCTAGAAGTGCAAGTATAAGTGGGGTAAACAATAGTTTTCCATCTTGTTTTGAGCGAACGATAAACTTAGCACCATCATAATAGTCGGCCATAGGTAGGAATCTCTGAGCAAATTTTACAACAGGGTTTCTCGTAGGATCTACTCTTACTTCTCCAGCTCTTAACAGTTTGTATCCAGAGTATATTAAGACTGCTCCGAAGACGTATATTGTCCAGTGGAATTGTTCTATTAGCCATAATCCACCAGCTATGAATGTAGCTCTGAGAATTATTGCTGTAAGTATTCCTACGTATAGTACGATTGGCTGTACCCGCAGCGGGACTGAGAAGTAGCTGAAGATTACCGCGAAAACAAATAAGTTATCCATGCTTAAACATTTCTCAACGACAAATGCTGCATAATATAATCCTAAAGCTTCTAGCCCTTTTTCAGGACCTGTGAACCAGTATACAAATATCCCCCATGCAAGCCCAACAGCTATCCATAGAGCAGACCATGCTCCAGCCTCCTTATAAGTCATTGCATGCTTCCTTCTAACCCCTGCTAGCAGATCTATCGCTATGAAGACTATAATGACTGCATGGTATAGTTCCCAGAACCACATCGGTACTTGTATCTCGATATGGTGAGGAATAGTTGTAACTTCAACCATACATACTTCAATGAAAAAAATATTCAGCGGATTAAAAACGTTTTCATGGAAAAATTGGTCTTGTCAACTTTTATTTAGGGTTTTTCTTTTTATTTCTATGGCTTGGTTTCTATTTTGATTTCTTATGCAATTATTTGACTAAATCTTCAATAGAAATATCTCGACTTTCTATTTAGTTATTCACAGAGAGGATGTGTAGGAAAAATTATTATTTTCGTGATCCATCTTCTATTCGAATTGAGTCTAAGAGAAGAGAATAGATCACTATTCTGGTTTTGGCTTACACCTATTCTAGTCATGCTAAGTATTAGGTTACCTTGGCTTCTAATCGCGGGACCGGAGAGATTCTTCATTCCACCTAGTGAGTTTGAGTTTTACGTTGGTCAATCGCTTAAATACTTCTCTATTTTATTTACGATGATATTGATCATCATTAGATTAGGAATAAGTTTGAAAGATATAGGTTTGAGCTCAGGTTTAAGGGTAATGTTAAGCGAGATCCTTACTGGCGGTGTTTTTGCATTATTCTATATCTTATTGACTTGGATTCTTTCGATATTCTTCATCCAGTTTATGCCTGAGCAGGTTGAACAAGTAACATTCAGCATCCTGTATGGATACATTATACCCATGGATAAAGCTTTAGAGTTCGCGTACATGCTTAACCCATGGGTTTACGCATTCTACATGACGATAATACCGAGCGTTATCGAAGAAACATATTTCAGAGGGTACTCTATAAACATCTTAAAGAGGATTTTTAAGAATCTATGGATTGTGAATCTCCTCCAAACAATTTTGTTTTCATTCCTCCACTGGTATAGAGGAATACTTGCAGGGATACTCCCAATGTTTCTCTTCGGATTCCTCTTCGGCTTCGTAACGATAAGAAACGGCTACAGGCTCACATCAGCATTAACAGGACACCTAGCTACAAATGCTCTCAGCACATTCCTCTATCTGAGAGGCTTACAGACAGCCAGCTAGCATCTCTCTACAAGATAAAAATTTTTCAATAATTCTTTGGTTGAAATACTCATACGTAAAAAAAGAAGAGGAGGTGTTTTGTGGATTTATTCAGCTAGTGGCGGTGTGAAGAATATTCCTCCCCAGAGTAGCCATACTAGGAATAGCGAGAAGACTATGTTTATACATTGAGCGATTACATATGCGACGGCGGGTCTACCCCTGCCTATAGCCACTAAGTCTTTGAACCTGGTATCGAGCCCTATACCAACGAATGCCAATGGGAAGAAGACTATGCTTCTATATTTATCTACTACTCCCTGCCAGAACTTTACGACGAAGTCGGATTTGGCTTTAGCTAAGGATAATCCTGTTGCTGCTGCAATCGATGAGATGACGATTGTTACAAGTATGCTAGCGACTATGAATCCTAGAATGAACTTGGGGAATCTATACCATACCTCCATCGGACTGACACGTTCTTCTGGTTTTTTCTCCACTCTGAATACCCAGTAGACAGCCATTATGAATGCTGCGAAGCCTATCAAGATATTCTGAGCCATCTTAACGATTGCGGCTACGTCAAGTGCTCGTCCACCGAGGAAACCTCCAGCTGCGACTACAGCTGGTGTCGTATCAATTGTTGCACCGATCCATGCTCCTCCAACGTGGAGCCAGTATTTCCCTAATGCTGGAGCTAGAGCTTTAACAAGGTAAGGTATTCCGATAAGCATTGGTATAGATGTTAATAAGACCATTGAGATCGTGTAGCTTATGTACTTTGGATCTCCTTTAACCGCTCCCCCGGCAGCTATCGCTGCTGATACTCCACAGATAGATACTCCTGTAGCCATTATGCTTGAGAATTCTCTGTCCAGTCCGAAGCCTCTACAGATATAGTATGCAACATACCATATTACTAGAACGTTGATCAATGCTTGGCCTACTGCTAAGCCTCCAGCAACTACAAGGTCTGTAAAGAATATGCCGAGCCCTAAGATTACGAGACCGATCTTTATAAAGAACTCTGTCCTTACTGCTGGCTTGAGCCATTTTGGAACACCGACCGTATTGCTGATTAATAGACCAACTATCAAAGCCCACAATGGGTATTCGAGCCCATAGGCTTTGGCAAAAGGCGTAGCACCGATCATTACCGCTATCCATGCTAGTATGAACACTACTATGTAGCCGGGAATGTATTCCTTGACGAACCTTCCCTCTATAGCGCATACACCTATCATTGTTAGAATCAACGTGAAAATGAAGACAGCTATCCATCCAAGCCCATGCTGCACATCTATAGCCAGCTTCTCGATATTCGCATACCATCCCGTCCATGGCTGTAGGAATGGTTGCGCTGTCCACCCAGTTGCTGCTGCAGCTGCTAGACCGATTAGGATTATTATAAAGCCGACCCAGACTGCCCACCAATCTTCTTTCTTCCATAGACTAGACCAGTCTACAGGCATATAGGTCAAAAGTAAGTAATTCAAGAAGGTTTATATCCTTTTACATGGAAAAAATGCTAACTTTAAAAACAAGTTTTAAAAGGTTTCCAAAAGCCCTAATGATTAACCAACCTAGACGGAAATCCAACTCAAAAAATCAAATATCTGGTAGACCATGTAATACTGGCATGACTAATGTAGAAAACACAAGCATAGTTCTTCTACATAGATCGCATTAAAGAACACGATAGTAAGGGAGGGTGATGGTAATAGAAGAGTTGTCATAAGAAATATCCTTGGACACTACCTTGGAAAAGAGAGTAGCAAAGAGTATTTGAACAAATATCCAACGGCTCTAAGTGGATTGAGAGAATGCGGTCTGGTTAGGCTTAACTCTCCTAAGCACATTATTCATGATCTGATTAATGGCACACTACAAAAATTATCGTACCATTGGCTATAACTCCGACTCAATCATCCGATTACTCTTAATTCTATTTTTAGAAAGCTAATGTAATGTTTATATGATTAATAGCTTCATCTTGAAGTGAAGTCTATGAGTATTTCTAAGGGTACCCTGCAGATAGAGGTTACATCTAGATGTAATGCTTGCTGTCTAATGTGTCCTAAATCATTTATGATTGATGATTGGAGTAGTGGAGACTTAGCTCTAGAAGACTATCTTAAGCTTAGAGAATATTTCGAGAAGTTCAAGATCATCTGGCTTCAAGGTTGGGGTGAGCCTCTCCTATCTAGAGATATCTTCGAGATGGTTAGAGTAGCTTATAGAAATGATGGTATAGTTGGATTAACTACTAATGCTATGCTCCTGGTAGAGTCTGTATCAAGGAAACTGATCGAAAACGGTATCAAGACTATAGCTGTATCTATCGCTGGAGCGAGAGAAGAAACCCATGAATCCATTAGAATAGGTACAAGCTTTAAAAAGATAATAGAGAACGTAGAATGTCTAGAGCGTTTAAGGAGGAGCATGAATGCTCGGGACTTGAGAATAATCTTTACATTCCTCAGAATGAAGCAGAATATAAGAGAGCTTCCAGAAGTAGTTGAACTAGCATCAAGATTGAATGTAGATGAAGTGGTTGGAACAAATCTAGACTATATTCCGAGCAGAAAGCATTATGAGATGAAGATCTTCTCTGAGGGGGAAGCTCCAAGAGAGTATACTGAGGTAGTTAGGGAGAGCGAAGAGAAAGCGAAGGAGCTTGGAATATCAATCTATAACTACCCATTAGAGATGAGGGAGGTCGCAGTATGTTCTGAGAACCCTATAGAGAATATCTATGTATCACATGATGGTACAGTCTCACCGTGCGTCTACCTGAACGTCCCTTTAAGAAAAAACATTATTCCAAGATACTTCAAGAACAAACAATACAATATTCCTAAAACAATATTCGGAAGCATAAGAGTAGAAAAGCTGGAAGAGATATACAATAAACAAGAATTCTCAAGATTCAGAAATATCTATAAGGAGAGGAGCGATTATTGGAGAAGTTCAAGAGGTCTTATTGGTAGAATACTTAGTTTTAGCGAGCTAAGCAGTGGCACTCTTCGGCTTCCCGAAGAATGCTATACTTGCTATAAAGCTTATGGTGTATAGCCACCTACATCTCAGTTATTGTAATCGCGCCTGAAGGGCAAACTGCCTCGCATGACCTACATCCAAGACACTGATCTCCATTTACTGGTACGGCTTTACCTTCTTGTAGCTCGAAGACGGATACAGGGCAGATTGTAACACATTCACCGTCTCCAGTGCATTTCTCCCTGTCTACATTTACTATATACATTTACTTAACACCCAACTAATGATCGGTGCTCCATAATTTAACTATAGTTTTTGAAAAAATATTTTTGTTGAATAAGAAAAAGTAAAAAATAGGAGGAAAATATTGTGTAGTGGACGCCTATTCTACCGATTCAGGTAGCTTGATTCTTGTTTCTCCTCCAAATGATACCCATTCTATTCTTCCTTCATTGACGAGCTCATTAACAGCTTTATCTACTATTTTCTTCTCAAGCTTTAATGCTTTAGCAATATCCCTGCTAGTGACAGACCTCTTTACCTTCTTTAAGTATTCAACTATCTGGTTTTTAATGTCTTCGGTTACCTCGGACATTCCGCCTCATAAATTATATGCTATCTCCACTTGAAAAGCGTTGTGGTTCGGAAGGTTGGTACAGAGAATATGAAGTCGTCTATATGCTTATCCGTGAATGGTATCCCTGTCAGTGTAAAGAATCTCTCCCATCCAATCCTCTTTATCCAATCTCCGATTCTTTCACCCTTCTTTGCATGCTTTATCCAAGTCTCAATTACTTTCTTAGCTGCTTGAACCGCCTCAGGCCATCTGGGCGGGTTATTTGGTAGATATGGTATGGCAAGCCTTGAGAATTCAGGGGGACCTCCAGCGACAGCGTTTCCTCCAACCCACATGGATAAGCAATCATACTTTGGATTATGTATGAACATTCCTGGGCATACAGTGTAGCAGTTCCCACAATACATACATCTATCTTCATTAACTACGACGGACTTCTTCTCAGGCGCGGGTCTAATAGCTGCGGTTGGACAGCTTGCGACGAGTGTAGGTATCTCACATAGTCTACTGACTATATCGTCGTTAACTACGGGCGGCTTCCTATGCATTCCAACGAAGGCCAAGTCTGAGCAGTGTACAGCTCCACACATGTTTAGGCAGCATGCAATAGCTATCTTAAGCTTGCCTGGTAAGTCATCTCTAACAAAGTATTCGTATAGCTCGTCATATAGTGCTTTAGCAAGACCAGGCGCATCTATTATAGCTGTATGGCAGTGCACCCATCCCTGTGTATGGATTATAGCTTTTAGTGAACGGCCTGTACCTCCAACAGGCCAACCCCTATCCTTTAATTCCTTGAGAAGTGCGTCAAGCTTTTTCTTATCTGTGACAATGAACTCTACATTATGTCTACTAGTAAACTTTACATAGCCGTCTGAATACTTGTCTGCAATATCGCATAGCTCTCTAACAAAGTATACGCTTACGATTTTAGGTATAGCAGCTCTAACCATGTATACTTCCTCACCATTCATTGAGACATGCTTTATCACGCCTGGAGCAACATATTCATGGTATCTCCATTTACCATAATTCTTTAAGAGTACGGGATGTACCATCTCTTTGTAGTGTGGTGGACCAATATCTGTAATATACTTCTTCTCTGCCGCCATGCTTACTTCACCTCCTCCAATTCTTCAGGACTCCAGAAGTAGTATGGATTTGCCCTAGGAACGTAGACCATCTGTGGTACAGGCGGTAAGCCGACAGCCTTTAAGAAATTCCTCATACCAAGTCTGTAGACTAATTCACCTATCCTCTCTCTAGTTCTTGCATTTTCATCCCACCAATCAAGTATCTTCCTTATCAGGTTCTTTAACTCAGTATATGGTTTCTCAGCTTTCATGAATGGTACTATAACCCATCCAAGGAATGCTCCCTGTAATATGGTAGCTTTTCCTCCTAGTAGAATTGTTACACCTCTGTCATCTCCAGGCAGGATCGCTTTCGGAAGGGCACCTAGACACTTCATGCATCTAGTGCAGTCTTCAGGGATGACTCTCAATTCTTTACCATCCCATTCAAGAGCCTGTGGTGGGCATCTAGCAGCTACAGCAGCAATATTTACACCCTGTTTTGCATATTCTCTAACAGCATCTTGGTCAATTTTTATTGAGTCTCTCCAAGTTCCTATTATTGCTAGGTCAGCTCTAGCCAATGCTGCTACACAATCGTTTGGGCAGCCTGAGATCTTAATCTTAAACTTGTATGGGAATCTAGGTCTATGAATCTCATCTTGAAACTCCATAGTTAATTCATGATAAATGTCTAGCGTATCTATACATGACCATTGGCAGAACGCTGGACCGCCGCAACAGCTTAAACTTCTGACATCGCTTCCTGAGCCTCCAAGATCGAAGCCTATGGATGTTAATTCTTCGAAACATGGTTGTAGAGCAGCTGTAGGTGCTCCAAGCAGTATTATGTCTCCAGTGGAGCCGTGTAGGTTTATGAAGCCTGTTCCATACTTCTCCCAGACATCGCACAGTTTTCTCAGAGCTTTAGTTGAATAGAACCATCCAGCTGGTTGCGCTACTCTAAGTGTATGGACCTCAGGCGTAGGCATAACATCAGAAGGTAGATCACTATATCTCCCAATAACTCCCCCACCGTATCCTCTAACTCCGACTATCCCTCCATGCTTCCAGTGGGTTACCTTCTCTTTATATGACCTCTCAAGCTGTAGTAGGACATTCTTTGCATATGGTTTTACCGCTGCCATCCTCTTCATTTCCTTGATGAAGCTTGGCCAAGGACCCTTTTCCAGCTCATCTAGAAGAGGTGTCTCAGACATTTTCAACTCAGTATCTTATATTCCGCAGACCTATATAATATTTCACATGGAAAATTTCCTGCGATAATATAGTTGTTTATTATTGGGGGTTGAAAAAGTTCAAATTAACGCTGTTATATTCATCGCTTAAGTTTAGACTACTTCATAATTCTTTCTAATATTGTCCCTGACACTTAATAGACCAATGCGTTTGCTAGCACTTCACTTAAGCCTGAAACATTAATGTTTAGATTATAATAGCTAACCATGTCTAAGAATTGCCTCTTACAGTTTGCACATATTGTTATGAGGGTCGAGGCGGCTGTATCTTTTACTTGTTGCATCTTCAACCTACCGTATGTCTTCATTCTAAAGTCTAAGAAATTATATTTACTCATTAATGCAAACCCTCCTCCACCACCACAGCAATAATTATACTCTCTATTGGGGTACATTTCTCTGAAATCTCTACATGAAGCAACTATAACTCTCCTCGGTTCATCATATATTCCCCCACATCTACCTATCTTGCATGAGTCATGGAAAGTTACTGGCTCAGCATTCTTATGCTTATCAAGTTTTAGTTTACCTTCTCTCAAGAATTTGTCATATAGTTCAACTATGTGTATGACTTTAAATGGTCTCTCTTCAGCTGGTATAAGATCTTTCATAAGATGCCCCAGCACATCGTAAGCATGCCCACATTCCCCGATCACGACATATTCAGGTTTAAGTTTATTAATCGTCTCTAGATGGGCCCGTATAACTCGGAGCATATCTTTATCGCTGTAGAATAATCCATAGTTAACATTATCGAATACGCCTGTTCTAGGAGAATTGAAAGTCCAATCTACATTGACGTAGTTCATTACTTCGACGATCCCTCTAATAGTATCTAGGAAGGATAAGTAGTCTCCAGCATTGTTTATGATGAGATACTTTGCTCCCACTTTATCTACTGGGATCTCAATACTGACGTTTTTCCTATTCTCTTCGATTTCTCCTCTAACAAAGTCTAAGATATTCATCAAAGCCTCGTATGATATTTTCGGAGCACTGCCATACCTTAGCTGATTATCAACACCTTCTTCTTTCAATTCTTCTGGTATGATTCCAAGCTCAGCAAATATTTTCCTCATCTCTCTCATAACTAACCCGTTGTCTAGACCGAATGGGCATGCCAAAACGCATCTCCTACATATTGTACAGCGGTACGCAGCTTCAGCCATCGCATTTATATCTTGCTCCGTGACCTCTTTCGCTCCTACAAGACTTCCAAAGACCTTCCCAGTTAATGTAAAGTACCTCTTATATATCTTCCTGAGCATATCAGCACGATAGACTGGGCTATACAACTTATTTCTTCCACTACCAATGTACACTGGGCATGCTTCCGCACATGTACCACAGTGAGTACATGCTTCTAGAGCTAATCTTAGCGGTAGGAGGAATGGCCAGTTATTCTTCTTATCTAACAATTCTCTAAATGCTTTTAGAAACTGTTCAGACTTAGGCTCAGTAGGACGTAGCTTACTATCTGAGAGACCTCTATATTCATCAAAAACCTTGTATATTTGCTCAATCTTCACAGCATATCACCCCTTGAAATGTCTCTGGTCGAGGATAATCTTTTGCCCATAGAATATTGCAATTGGATGTATGAGTGTCTTGAACGGTAGATATATCATGTATATTTGGGCGAAGACGATATGTATTAAGAAGAGTGTGTTAACTGGAGGGGGGATAGGGTTTAGAGTTAGTATTCCCTGCACCCAAGTCCACAGATGCGTAGATTCAACGACCCTAAACATACGGATATATTGTCCTAGAGATAATGTTATTATTAGAAGAATTAGTGCGAAATAATCTGCAAAGTAGGAGTCAGCTCTTTTATCAACATATCTTCTGATTATGAAGCCTACTGAACCTATTGCAGCCAGCATGCCTGCAATAGTGCCAACTTCATATTCATATGGAAGATGAGGAATGAAAATATATTTAGCGTGAAGCGTGAGACTTACAATTAGCCCTACATGGAACATCCATGCCAACGTGAATATGAGTTTGTCGAATTTTCTAGGGCCAGGCAGAGAGAAGATTCTCGTTGCAATAGTAAATAAGATGTTTGCTAAGCTCTTCTTAGCTGGGAATATAGCCCACATAATGGGTCTGGGCAGAAAGATCCACTTAAAGAAATTGTATATGACGGCTACGATGAAAACTACTAGTGTAATGTAGGGTAGATAAATACCTATAAAAATCGTAAAGTATTCATCCATCCCAAAAACACCTATCTTGCTATCTATTCTGTAATTCTATTTTACTCTATTTTAATATTTAAGAATCCCTTAAAACCGTGTATATGACATCGTTTTATAATTTAACTTTTACACCATTACTTATCTAGATATGATGTATTTGCAGAGATTGAGGCATCATAGAAGCTTGCGATGAGCTTCTCTATCAAGTGCTATCTCGATTTGCACCTATGGATGACTCCTAGAGCTTCAGGCCTAGCTAAAACCTGATACTAAGTCTGAGATGTATTTCCTTAACTCAATATAGTATTCTCTAATATTATTAATTGAGGGACAATGGTCGACTTTCAATCCTAAATGTAACGCTTCACTTATCAATCTCTTGCTAATTACTGAGAGAAACACGTTCTTATGTTTTGTGAATAACTCATTCTCTCTAGAAATAATCTTAAGAATTTTCAGAGAAGTGACAACAATTATGTATCTCTTGTATTGATCTCTCCTTATAAATTCTACTATCTTCTTCACTGACGTATTTTTCTCGGAGAGAGAGTAGAGTTTCCAGAGATAGGACTGTTTGAAATAGTCTTTTATAAACTTCTCGAACTGGAAACTCACTTCGCTTGAACAATACACTACTAGGTTTGTCGAGTATGGAAGGTCTACTAAATACTTTATTAATCCCTCTGATGAGTGCTTTTCTGGATATTCTACCTTCAGTATACCTAGTTTTCTCAGTAGAGAGGCTGTTCCAGGTCCTATAGCTAGTGAATGCTTTTTAGCGTGCTTCCAAGCTTCTGGGAGAAGCTTCTTAACTATCTTAACTGCTGTCTTGCTTGTAAAAACGCTAACCTCAGGGGTGAAACCTAATGAAAAAATTCTACGAGCCGACTCAACCTCATCATAGTTAATCTTGACATTAATGACAGGGATTATCTTGAATTCAACATCTAGATCTCTCAAGTACTTGATTATATTCTTAGATGTATCTCGTGTTCCAGGTAGTACAACTACTACTCTTCTATCCATTTCAACTTCTCTCTCAATTCAACGACTTTCCCAAAAACTAGGACGGCTGGAGGCTTTACATCATGTCTTCTAGCTATCTCGACAATATTCTCTAGACTGCCGGCGAAAACTCTTTGAGATGGAAGTGTAGCATTCTCAATTATAGCTACAGGAGTGGAGGCTGGCAACCCGGAAGAAAGGGCTTCTCCAATTATCTTTTCCAGATTTGATACACCCATCAAAACTATGATGGTGTCTACAGAGGAGAAAATCTTCCTTAAGTATTCTACATCATCCCCATACCCTTCTCTCCTATGACCTGTAACTATCGCTACTGAAGATGAACGATCCCTATGTGTTACAGGTATGCCAGCATATGTTGGAGCAGCGAGAGCCGATGTGACCCCTGGAACTATCTCATACATTACTCCAGCAGACTTCAATGCTTCACATTCTTCCCCGCCTCTAGAGAAGAGCATAGGGTCACCATTCTTCAATCTAACAACGACATCATACTGTCTTGCTTTCTCAATGAGCAGCTTATTTATCTCTTCCTGCTTCCAATTCTCACCTCTCTCTTTACCAACACATATCATCTCCTTCACCTTAACGGCATATCTAAGAATCTCAGGGTTAACAAGCCTATCGTAAACCACTATGTCTGCACTCTCTAATATTCTCAGAGCTTTCAAAGTAATAAGCTCAGGATCTCCAGGACCAGCACCAACAAGATACACTTTACCCATAAAGTCTCAATACATTCCTACACTCTGTAAATATAAAATGTTAAGTGAGAAGCCATGTCAAAGCCTATTTTCAATAGGGAAACATTTATGTGCAAAGATTAGGACGAAATGTAAAGATGGAGTGAGATTCTAATAAATACTTGGATTCTCAGTCCTACTGATTATAAGGTTAAAATATTTAGCAAATGCAGACTCTACATTTATTAAAGTTCCAAAGAGTATGACTAAGAAAAGCTGGAGCAATTTACCCCACGACTGAAAGTCGAGAGTCTTATGCGGTGATTTAATAAGTAAAAAGACATAAGCAGCCTAAACACTTGACATTAAAAGATAAGGCTTAGAGCTTGAGACAAGAGTATGGTTAATGGAAAAGATATTTGTCAGAATTGACAGAACACTGGAGCAGCTGGAGAAGAGGATATCGAGGGTAGAGGTATAGCGATAATTATTGGAGAGTTCATTGCTACTATAGTTACATCAATAATATTGATGTTGAAGCTTCTACTAGGGTGAGATAGATGACTACTACAGATATTAAACTAGATAGGAATATTCAGAGGGAGTTGGGCATTATTCTCCACAGCAAAAGTTAGAATTAGAATATATCAATAATTATTCACTTAAGATACGGAATTTAGAGGCGAGCTTATTTTGAAGTATTTTTAGGAGATGCTCAGCTTCCAACTCTCCATACTAATGTCCTAGTTACCTACTATTTCTGGAAAATCTATTGAAAACTTGCATCTACTTTAGGAGGGATAGTTCATGCAGGCTCTATCTATAGCTAAAGATTCTAAGGTCATCTCTCACAATTATACCGATAGTGTCTGCCTCAACAGCTATAGGATCTCCCTTCTCTCTTAGTCTCCTAAACTCGTCTATCCTTAAGGGTATGACCTCAACTCCAGGTGGTGGGTCTATGTGCTTAAGCCTTTCTATGGGATTGCCTAGAAAATAATCCGAGATTAACAATACGTCAACATCACTCCATACATTAAAATCGCCTCTTGCATAAGACCCGATGATAACCGCAGTGACGGTAAACTGCATACCCTTCACCCATCTTCTTACTGCTTCGATTACTTTCTCCTTCTGCTTCATTCTTTCCTTAATGACTTCCATTTCCCCTCAACCCAGTCAATTATTATAGATGCATAGGAAACTGCTTGTTTAGAATCATTCAAGGTGTAGTAATCAGTTGGGATACCCTCACTCCAAGCATTCGGGTATCTTGTCGGTATATAGTATTTATCTAGAGTTTTAGCATGGTCTAAGATTTCGTCAGGGTTCAGCTCCCGTGGTATGTTATGGAGGAGCAAGGAAATGCTATGACCCTTTGGGGTTAATCCTAGACCGTGTAGGAGAGCTTTTACAGCATATCCTGCTGCTTGATGAGCTTTAAAACACGCCCAATTATAATCACCTCTTCCTAAGTCGCCTTCAGCTGAAAGTAATGTCTTTTTGACATCTCTATCCATCTCTTATATTCCTCATCATCAATCAAAGATACCACAATTAGATAGCAGGAATAATATTTAAGCTGTTAATATATCAAGCTACCTAGATGAAATATCATAGATTCTTTTCCAAGCGTTTAAGATCTCTAGCCCACCTTTTTCTTTAAACAATCTTACTGCATCTGTAGCTGCTTTCGATATGTCGGTATCCTTAGTGAATGTCTGTACGTGTACTTTCCTAGAATAGTCTGTTGATACAGTTGAGATGGTTATGTTTAATTCGCCTGAATCCATTTCTACGTATACACCGATAGGTGTCTTACATCCAACATTAAGTAGAGAGATAATACCACGCTCAATCATCGTTTCAATCCAACTCTCATAATGATTTACATTCTCAAGGATTTTAATCAATTCATGGTTATCCTTCCTAGCTACAACGGCTAATGCTCCCTGCCCAGCGGGAGGGGTGAAATCCTCGATGGGAAGCTTTTCATACCTTATGTTTCCACCGATCCTTTCTAGTCCTGCCTCTGCTAAAATCAAAGCGTCAACATCTCCTCTAAGCATCTTCTGGATTCTTGTCTCAACATTCCCCCGTATTGGAATTACTTCTAAGTCGCTTCTAACATATTTTATGAATGCTTCTCTTCTAAGACTGCTCGTACCAACCTTGCTAATCCTAGGTAAATCATCCAAGCTTAAACCATCTCTAGATATGAATACATCATAGGGGCTACGTCTCTCTGGTACAGCGGCTATAACGAGTTCACTAGGAAGCTTTGTTGGATAATCTTTCATACTATGAACAGCGAAGTCTATCTCTCCTCTAATCAATGCTTGGTCAATCTCCTTCTCGAATATGCCTTTCTCCGGGATCATGTAGAGTGGCGTCTCTAAATCTATGTCTCCTCTAGTCTTTATAATCTTAATTTCGTACTCTAACTCTGGGAATAGAGTTTTCAGCTTATCGATTACTTCCATCGTTTGGATGAGCGAGAGCCTGCTACCTCTGGTCCCGACTCTAAGTCTCATCTTCTATCTGAGAAAGAGAATTCTCGATAGCATTTATCGTTAATTCTACGTCCTCATCCGTATGGGCTGTGGAGAGAAAGCATGTTTCAAACTGGCTTGGAGGGATAAATACTTTATTCTTAAGCATGCCGTGGAAATACTTTTTAAATAATCTTATATCTGATTTCTTAACATCATCATAGCATGAAACCTCGCTATCGGTAAAGAATACTTGGAACATTGATTCAATATAATTCACAGTTATCTTTAGAGATCTATCAGATGCTACTTCCCTTATACTTTTACATATTTTTTCTACTTTCCACTTCATCTCAGAATATATTGCTGGGTTTTCTTTTATATAGTCTAATACGGCTAATGCTGCTTTAGTAGATATCGGGTTACCGCTATACGTTCCAGAGACGTAAACTTTACCAGCGGGCGCGACATTCTTCATTAT
>Ga0272449_1003101_pt1 | contig 14626 bp, 8 predicted proteins | sample YNPCB0241_FD_198679 | JGI IMG/M metagenome (GOLD analysis project Ga0272449, IMG submission 198679) | Hot spring sediment microbial communities from Yellowstone National Park, WY, United States - YNP-CB-024-1 | ecosystem: Environmental > Aquatic > Thermal springs > Hot (42-90C) > Sediment...
GGCATTTTCCACCAGTTTCTCTGGCCGCAGGCCTTGAGATGGCTGATCTCGAGGGGCAAACCTGCCTCGGCCGCAATAGAAATGGCTTCGCCTAGAGCCTCAATAACTTCATTATCTTCACTGCGAATATGGGTTGCATATATTCCGCCATACCGGGCAACCACGCGGCAGAGGTCAATAATTTCTTCTCTTTCGGCAAAACCACTGGGTGTATATTCCAGGCCTGTCGAAAGACCGAAAGCTCCTTGTTCCATTCCCTGGGCGATGAGCTTTTTCATAGCCTCAAGTTCGGATGAGGAGGGAGCTCTCTTTTCTTCACCCATGACATAAGCCCGAATCGTTCCGTGGCCGATAAGGGTTCCCCAGTTCAGGCTGATTTTTTTGTTTTCAAGAATCCGGGCGAAACTGGCGAGATTCGTCCAGCGCTCTTTCGCCCCGAGCCTCTCGAAATACCGCTTTTCCTCTTCACTTAAAATTTCCTTAAGGGGAAAATCAGAACTACCACAATTTCCACTGATTTCAGTTGTTACCCCCTGCCTGATTTTGCTTTCAGCTCGTGGATTGACCAGAAGTTCAATTCCCGTGTGGGAGTGAATGTCAATGAAGCCGGGGCAGACAACTTTACCTTCGGCGTCGATTATTTGCTTGGCTTTAATAGCCTCGGTTTGCTTTGTCCGGCTGGCCCTTGCCAGTCTTGATCCAACCGGAAAATTAAATCGGTCGAACAAGGTGGCTTTCCAGATTTTTCCTTCGTCTCTATTTCCTGTCTGATTGTTTCCCCTTTGAACTAAATCTTTTATTTGATCTCGTTCAGCCAGCCTGTATTCTCTTTTTATGATCCCCATCTGTCCATAGAGCAATCTTTCAGTTTCATCCCGTCCCTTCTCTTTTTCTTCTGGCCCTAAGTTTTGCTTGAAAGCGATAAAAGCAATCCTTCCATTCTTAAGACCGATATCTCCAAGAAAAGGGGGCTCACCCAGTCCATTGATGATGGTTGCATTCTTGATGAAGAGGTCAAATTCAGAGAGATGAGAGAATGGAGAGGAAGAGGATTTAGAAGACGGAGTTAAAAAGAGAGAAGAAAAGCGCGCCGAGGGCAGGGAAGGGAAGAGAGAGGCAAAAAGTGCGAGCCGACTGCTTTGTTTGAGAAAATCGCGGCGCTTCATCTTCTTTCGATTTTTCTAAACATGATGTTGGCGGCCCGGCCAGCGCTCAGAGCCAGACCTGTTATTTTTTTATTTTTGGCCCGGAGAAAACTAAAATTCATGCCCTCAACAGCAAACTCATCAGGCGCCATCGGTTTAAGGGCCTCCCGGGGTGCATTTCTAAATTTTATTCTAAGTTTATTCTCTTTATCCAGCCTTATTTCATAAACTGCTCCCAGTAATTCATCACTTTGGTAAAATCCTTCATATTCTTTAAGAGCTTGCGGCGTGAGGGAAGGAAGAGGCGCTGCTTTAAGAAAAACATATTTCTCTCTCCCCAGGCCAGTAAGCACAGCCTTAATTTGTCCTTTTTCATCGCGGCTGAACTCGAGAGTGATCGGAGAGTCGCCGAGCCAGGCCTGGAAAGTGTTCTGGCTTACAGGTGTTAAAAGCAGCTCCTGTCGGCCAATTTGGGCCTTGAGCTTTTCTTTTTCGAGAGAAAGAACGAGCCATAGACCGAATTTTATTTCTTTATAATTGCCGCATTTTTCCCTGAGCTCTCTTTCTGAAAGAGGGAAGGCCCTGATTTCCTGAGGCTTTTCCTTTTTAATTTCTTCTTTAAATTTATCGGCCAGATAGATGTCGGCAATTTTGTAGCTTATAGCGGCTGGATTAAAGGTGCTCAGATTGGAAAGACAGATAATGGAAAATTTTTCCTCGGGAAAGCGAATCAGACTGGCCCTGAAGCCAGCCCAGGAGCCGCTATGGCTTACGGTACGCAAACCCCGATAAGTGCCAATAACCAGGCCAAAGGCATAGTCAATAGTCTGGCCGTTGTTGAGCTTGCCCTGAGTATGAAGCATGTCCATGAGTTCCCGGCCGAGCTTATAATTGTAAAAGGCCTGGTCCCAGAGATAGAGGTCTTCAACTGTCGTATAAACATTCCCATCGCCAACTTCATCCCAGTTGCTCATTTCGAGGCGGAAGTTTTCGCCTTCAGGCGCATAGCCTGAGGCTCGATTTTTAATGATTTGATGGTGGTTGTCCTGGAAGAACGTATTTTTCATTCCCAGGGGCTGAAAGATTCTCTCCTGGGCAAATTGATTCAGACTCTTTCCTGAAACTCTCTCGACAATCTGGCCGAGAAGGAAATACCCGGTATTGGTATAAGAATATTCCTCTCCAGGGGGATGATTGAGTCCTTTCTGGCGGCAGATAATTTCCAGGGCCTCCTCCACCGTGGGGCAATCTGAATCTGGCCGGAAGCCAGCCAGGGAAAGCAGGGTATTATAATCCCGCAGACCACTCGTATGATGGAGAAGATGGCGCAGCGTGATGGATCGGCCGTAGACAGGAAGCTCAGGAATATACTGGCGCACATCATCTTCCAGGGAAAGTTTACCTTCAAGGGCAAGAAGGGCCACACAGGCAGCCGTAAATTGTTTGGAGACAGAACCGATATCAAAGATTTTGGAAGGCGTCATGACGAGGTCATCTTCCAGTTTAGCCATTCCGTAACCGCGCTTGTAAATTATTTCGCCGTCCTTAATTATGGCCAGAGCCGCTCCGGGCGACGTCGTTTTATCCCAGGGAGCAAAGAGCTTATCCACTTCTCGGGTTTTCTCTTCACCCCGGGTCAAACCTGCTGCGATAAAAATGATTAGCATGCCCGTAAATATTTTTCTCTTGAACCTAAGATGTAGCATCAAACCCTCCTTTAATCGAGGTATTGAAATTCGGTTTTGAGCCCGGCTCTTATTTCCAGGCCCGACTTATTTCTTTTTAATTCAAAGCGAGCTTTCAAAAAGCCAGAAATGGCGAGGTAAATGTCTTTTTCTGAAATTATGGTGCTTTTGACTTTTTGTTTCATTGTTTTGTCCATATTTTGGCTGAAATGGCCTTAGCTATTCAAGAATAATATCGAGGGGCAAGCAGGCCTGTTAAGGGAGCTTGTTAAGGGAAAAGCATGAATCGGAGAAGATGGGAGTCTAACTCGTAATCTTAGCGTTCTGTCATTTCAGCTCAGTCCCAATCTTCTCCCTGATTCAAAGAGTTTTAACCCGAAATTACCGGGTTTGTTCAGGAGATGAAGTGACTCAAGAAGCTCTGTCTTGAAGGAGGCGGAATTTATGGGATATACTTTCCGTCGGGAAATGAAAGGACCATCAGGAATAAGGTAGTAAGATCAAGAAAAAAATTTTTTTATTTAAAAATCAGGGCTTAATCTTTTAATTAGCTTTGGAAGGCCAGATAATTTTAAATAGACTGAAGTGTGGGGGCACGCCTTGAGAGGAAAAATAAGGGGCAGAAATGAAGACCTAAGAATAGAGATTAAGTCCCTGGAGGAGGGTAATCATGAGCGCCGAAAGAATTCATCCTGTTCCCAGGCGGGAATTTTTAAAAATGGGCTTCATGGCTACAGTTTCAGCCTTTGCCGTGAGTCTTTCCTTTGAAGGCTGTCGTGGTCGAAAATTGAGATTCAAAAACTGGGCCTGGATTTCGGCCGGCTCGATTCCATCGCTCGATGACTGGAAAAAAATCTTCTTAAAAATGAAGGAGAACGGAGTCGATGGAGCCCTGGTACTGGCCATACCCGAGAAGCTTAAAGAGCTTATTCCCCTGGCCCGGGAGACGGGAATTGAGCTTCAAAGCTGGATTATTTCCTTAGAATGTACTGATTTAGATATAAAAAAGAATCACCCTGATTGGTTTATGATTAATCGAAAAGGCGAGTCTTCCCTGGAGAAGCCACCTTATGTCCCCTATTATAACTGGCTCTGCCCATCACGTCCGGAAGTGCAGGCCTATCTTGAAGCGAGGGTAGCCAACCTCTGCGACCTGGAGGGTTTAGCCGGAGTTCACCTGGATTATATTCGTTATCCTGACGTCATTCTGCCTGTCGGCATTCAGCCTAAATATAATCTGATACAGGATCGGGAATTTCCTGAATTTGATTTTTGTTATTGTTCTGTTTGTCGTCATCTCTTTAAGGAAAAAACAGGCCGGGATCCCCTGGAAATCGAAGACCCAGCGCAGGATAAAGAGTGGATTGAGTTTCGCTATGATAGCGTAACTCGCCTGGTCAATCGCCTGGCCGATGTTGCTCATAAAAAAAAGAAAAAATTGACGGCAGCAGTTTTTCCTTCGCCCTCAATTGCCCGGAAATTAGTCCGTCAGGACTGGCCAAACTGGCATTTAGATGCCTTCCATCCCATGATGTATCATGAATATTATAGAGAAGAAGTAGAATGGATTGGCCGCGTGACCAGGGAAGGAGTTGAAGCTTTAGCCGGAAAGGCTAAGCTTTACAGCGGTCTTTTTGTCGATTGGTTGCCCCCGGAAAAGCTGGCTACGGCCATCCGGCTGGTTATCGGAAATGGAGCCGATGGTATTACCCTTTTTACCGGAACCAGCCTGAAAGAAGACCAATGGAAAACCCTTAAGGAAACATTCGAGAAAATTTAAATTCTGAGTTAGGATGTTAAAAAGCTACGACCTTTAGCCCATCCCGATGCTTATACTTTTAACGAATTCCAGAGGACAAAGAGATTGACTGACGGGATGACAGGAAGGATTAAGTTTTTTGATAACTTTGACCTGAATGTCTCTGCATATTATCGTCATAACCAATACAAGGAAGCCGGACCTGCCTCTGTGATTCACCGTAAATTTGATACGCCCGGATTCACCTGGCAATTGAATTTTAGAACCGGGCAGGAAAAAATGAAAAATTATTTAAGTCCGGGTTTTGATTACAGCTATCTGGCTATTGATGAATTCAAGCATCTGAATCTGGGTGGAGTTAAGGAGAGCTCAGAATTTCAGGCAAAGCAAAACATGTACCAGAATGCGGTCGGCTTATTCTTACTGGACAGGATTGAGCCTGGGCCACACTGGTAATTATCTGGCATCATTCGTTATGATCATCTTAGCCACCGGCTTGAGGATAAACTGAAAGCTGGAGGCGTGGACCTATCAGGAAAAGTTACTTTCAAAAGGGCCACGGAAGAATCGGCCTAACTTAGAATTCTCTTAGCAATTTTGGCCTTCAGGCCAGCTGGGGAACTCCCTTCTTGCTCCAGGAACTCAAGAGCTGGTTAACAATCCCTATGCCTAAGGTGGTTATAATACGAAGTTAGTAGCGGCCGCTTCGAGGGGCGAAGAGAAGCGTAAGGCTATTTTTTCAAAGAATAACTAATCTAATTTTCATTTTTCTGATAGAGGGGAGAAAATCTATTTCTCCAGTTTTCTGAGCAGGCATTTAGTCAATTCGATCACCGGAAGGATGGTGCTGGCCAGGATGATAACTCGAAGCCAGTCAGCCGCGGTTAAGGAGAAAGTACGAAAAGGCTCATGAAGCGAGGGCCAGTAAATGATGATTAGAAGCAGCAGAATTTCTCCAAGGATAGATAGATTGAGCCATTTATTTCCCCATAAGCCGATTTTAAAAATTGAGTGTTTGTCCGAGCGGAAATTATAAGCTTTAAAAAACTGAATGAGAATGAGAGAAACAAAACACAAGCCTTGAGCTTCAAGCATACTCCGGCCTGAGTCCAGAGCCCATTTGAATATGCCCACGTTAATCAGACATGACCAGATCCCTCCAATGAGAATAAGGAATAGAACCGGCCGGGTGAAAATACCCTGGTTTCGAGGCCGTGGTTTTTGTTTCATGATATCCGGATCAGGTGGATCCACGGCCAGAGCAATAGCAGGCAGGCCATCAGTAATCAAATTAACAAATAAAATCTGAATGGCTACGAGTGGAATGGCTCCATAAGGGAGGCCAATCAAGGGACCAAAAAGAATAGCTACTGCCATCAGCAGAACTTCGCCGATATTGGAGGAAAGAAGATACATAAGATATTTTTTAATATTGCTGAAGACAGCTCTTCCTTCCTCGACCGCAGCGACAATAGAGGCAAAATTATCATCAAGCAGAACCATGTCTGCGGCTTCTTTGGTGACATCAGTTCCTGTAATGCCCATGGCTACGCCGATATCTGCTTTTTTTAAAGCTGGAGCATCATTTATTCCATCTCCAGTCATGGCCACGACATGTCCTCTTTTAGCCAGCGCTTCAACTACCCTGAGTTTATGGGTAGGGGAGACGCGGGCATAAACTTCAATCTTTTCGACTATTGAATTCAGTTCGTCCTCGCTCAAATTATCAAGTTCATTTCCCGTGATCACAAGTCCATCCTGGAGAATACCCAACTCCCGGGCAATAGCTACCGCTGTAAGTTTATGATCACCCGTTATCATGACGGATTTTATCCCCCCCTGATTGCAGAGTTCAACCGCTCCCCTCGCTTCTTCCCGCGGCGGGTCAATCATTCCAGCCAGACCGACAAAAACCATATCCTGCTCCACGCTGGCTGACTGAAAGTTAAAAAATTCAGGGGAAGATGGATCAAGACTTAATTTTTTATAGGCCAGGGCAAGAACTCTCAGGGCACCGGCAGCCATCTCCTGGGCGATGGAAATAATTTTTTCTTTAGCTTCTTCAGTTAATGGTTTCTCTTCGCCATCCTGAAGATAATAGCGACAGGAGGCAAGGACAATCTCCGGCGCCCCTTTGGAACAGGCAATTGTTCCCTCGGGTGTCTTGTGAATTGTGGTCATTCTCTTTCTTTCAGAAGTAAAAGGAATTTCAGCCAGGCGAGGAAATTTCTGGTTTAATTCATCAGCCCATAGGCCAGCTTTTGCTGCCAAAACAATCAGAGCTCCTTCGGTCGGATCACCCTTAATTTTCCATTTGTTTTCCTCTTTGTAAAGAGAGGTATCATTGCAGAGAGAGCCAATCTGGAGCAATTTCAGGAGAGATGGATAATTTTCTGGTGAAATCGGCCGATGGTTGAGCCTAAATTGGCCCACCGGTTCATAGCCAACGCCGGTAACTTCCATCATCTGACCATCGACATAAATTCGTCTGACGGTCATCTGGTCCTGGGTCATCGTGCCTGTCTTATCGGAGCAGATAAAAGTAGTACACCCGAGTGTTTCCACCGCTGAGAGCTTCCTGATCAGGGCGTTTCGTCTGGCCATGCGGCGCACACCGATGGCCAGGCCAATGACGACAACCGCTGGTAAAGCTTCAGGAACTGCAGCTACGGCCAGTGAGACCCCCCAGACGAGCATTTCCAGCAGGCCATGGCCTCTGATAAGGCCCAGGCCAGCCAGAATAATACACAGGGCTACAGCTCCCAGGCCAAGCCAGCGGCCCATTCGATCGAGATTAACCTGAAGAGGAGTCGGTTCTGATTTAACCTGCTGGAGCAGGCCCGCAATCCGGCCAAACTCGGTGGACATGCCGGTGGCCGTCACTATGGTTTTTCCCCGGCCATAAACAACAGTTGTGCCCATAAATACCATGTTTCTTCGGTCTGCGGCATGAGTTTCAGGAGGTAAAGGCTCCAGTGTTTTTTCGACGGGAATTGATTCTCCGGTTAAAGAAGCTTCATCTACTTTAAGATTGAAAACTTCAAGCAGTCGGCCATCAGCCGGGACTTTATTGCCGGTTCTCAGGATGAGAATATCACCCGGAACAATTTCTCTGGCCGGAATTTCTTTTTCTCGGCCATCCCGCAGAACCGAAGCCATGGGAGCGGCCAGCCTTTTCAAAGCCTCAATGGTGCGCTCGGCTCGATATTCCTGAAAAAAGCCCAGACCACTGGCCATCAAGACGATGATGGCGATGACGATCGACTCCTTAATATCACCAACAATGGCTGAGAGGACGATGGCTATAAGAAGAATGATTATCAGGATGCTTTTAAATTGTTCGAAAAGGATTTTCCAGGGAGAAAGCTTTTCTTTTTCCAGAAGCTCATTGGGACCGAATTGGGCAAACCGCCTATTAGCCTCTTCCTGGGTCAGGCCAGTGGCGCTTGAATTGAGGATAGTTAGAACTTCGCCCGGCTGCAGGCTCCACCATTTTTTCTGTTTGGTTTCTTGAGCCATTTAACTTCCTCTTTAAACCTTTTCTGGTAATGCATTTATTATTAGAAAAGAAGTTACCAGGCGGGCTAATATTATACACGAATTCAAAGGAATATTCTTTACAATTACAATTGAATTTTTAAATAAAAGGTTTTTCCGGGTTTTCTATGGGCAAAAGGCATGTATAAATCCTCGCTGAGAGCCAAGGCATCTCCCGGCTTTTTAGAATCTGAGGTACACGTATCAGCGCTTATAAATTATAACTTAATGATATTCAATGAGGTAGGCATTAATAGGAAGATCTTTGAGCTGCCTGTTATGTCTCATTGCCTTATATTTCGATCCCAAAATTACTCACACGAAAGTCGGATGAACCAAATAAAATAGCTGCAGCGAAATAATAATTTTCTCTTTTTTAATATCGCTAAAAGCAATGAAAGCTGCTCTTCGCTTTTACCTGATAAAATTAAAGAAAAATTAGATATATTGCCTTGAGAAATACCTGGCCTTATTTTCTTTGAGCCAGTTCGCGATCCATCATCATGAGACCCTGCTTATGGTCCCCGACCATTTCCAGTTTGGCTAAAATTTCCTGAGCCCTGGCTTCTTCTTCGACCTGTTCACTAATGAACCACTGGAGCATGGCTAAAGAAGCTCTGTCTTTTTCTTTTTCGGCGACCTCGGCCAGCTCATTTATCCGGCCGGTGATATATCTTTCATGTTTAAGAACAGCTTCAAAGGCATCCTTCGGTCCCTTCCAGTTCTGGTCTGGCTCTTTGATGGCCATGAGTCTGACCTGGCCACCTCTTTCTATCAGATATTTATATAATTTCTCTGCATGTTCCAGCTCTTCGCGGTATTGAACAAAGAGCCAGTTATGGAAACCGGAAAGGTTCTGACTGGCAAAATAAGCGGCCAGGCCTAAATAAAGATAAGCTGAATAAAATTCTTCATTAATCTGTCTATTGAGGGCTTCTTCCATCTTTTGACTTATCATTCTGTCCTCCTTTTTAAGGAATAATTTTAATTTAGATTAAAGGCCTTGGCAAGAGATTTATTATAATATTTTTATCTTTTATTTTCTTTCTAAGCTGGCAAAAATAATGAAAAAGAATGTTATTTAAATCTAAAAATGTTTCTTCAGAAAAGCCGGAAAGCCTTAAAGGGGTGAGAAATTCAATCGCCAGGACAGGCTTTTCCGGGCTTCGCAGCCCCAGACGAGAATTTTCAAGTATCCCTGAAGGAACAAATTAACACTTTCAGTACCTTGCCCTCAAGGGCAAAAACCCTTGACTTGTCCCTTTGAAAGGGATAAGAATCTGAGGGCCCGGGAGGGGGTGATTAGGGATCAGTTTTTTCTTTAAAGAAAATCCTGAGGCTATGGCAGCGGAAACTTTCTCGCCGTTGGTTAATCATTTCTTGCCTGATAATCTGGCCATATACATTGATTTAAAACAAATAATTTAAGCCACTTTTTTCTCCTGGATTCAAGGATGTGGCCAATAGTTCCATGTGAAGTATCCCTCTTGCTGGCTTACTCTTCCTGATAAAGACCAAGAAGGTTGGCCCCGCTCTTCTCAAAAATCTATAATTTTGCTTTTTTACATGTAGTCTTTATTAATTTTATATAAATGGCTTATAATCAAGAAAGAAAAAGAAGAAGATAAATTAGAGGCCGGTTAAGAGTTTTTAGAGGGAGGTAAAATGAAAAAAAGACCTCTTGTGCCGAGAATATTTATTTTAAGCGCCATAGCTATTTTCTTCACTGGCCTTAATGGTAGCGCCGAAAAACCTGAGGTCAGGTCGCGCTGGCCAGAGAAATCAGGGTCAAAAAAAAGCAAAGAAGTTATCTTTAAACCTGCTGTTTCTAACGGGCAAAGAATTGAAGAAATTGTCGAGGGTAGCAACCGTTTCGGTCTGGCCATCTATCGCCAGATCAGCCCGGAAAAGGGCAATCATTTTTTGTCGCCCCTCAGTCTTTCCCTGGCTCTTTCCATGGCCCTGGAGGGAGCGGCAGGCGAGACGGCTAAAGCCATGGTCCATGTTCTCAATCTTCCCGAAGAGGCTTCACTTCGTCAGACTGGCTTTATGGAGCTACAAAAAATTATAAACCGACCAGAGAGAAAGTCTGAGCTTCGTCTGGCCAATGCTATCTGGATTCAGAAGGATTTCGAGATTCTTAAAAGCTACCTGGATGTTATCGCCAGAAGTTATGGTGGTCAGGCGACCAATGTAGATTTTCTGAATCAAAGAGAACAGGCGAGGAAAATGATAAATGATTGGACAGAAAAAAAGACAGCTGGCAAAATTAAAGATTTAATTCCTCCAGGCATAATCAATAACCTGACGCGGGTCATCCTGACTAATGCTATTTATTTCCGGGGTCTCTGGCTTCTTCCCTTCAATCCAGAATTTACCCGTCCAGAAAAATTTTATTTGCCTGATGGACAGGAAATTGAAGTGCCCATGATGCGCTTTCTTGGTGACCGAGCCCGCTTTCCTTATATGGAAAATGACGAAGTTCAGATGCTTGAAATGCTTTATGAGGGCCAGGATATTTCCATGTTAATTTTGCTTCCCCGCCAGAAAACTCTGACAGCTCTTGAAGACAAATTGACTGTTGAAATTATTAAAGAGTGGGGAAAAAATTTAAAAGAAGAGCGGGTAGATGTGTATTTACCCCGCTTTAAAATGGAAACAAAATATTTTCTCAAGGAAAAGTTGGAGGCCATGGGTTTGGGTCTGGCTTTTTCCTCGAAAGCTGATTTCTCCGGCATCAATGGACGCAGGGACCTTTATCTTCAGCAGGTCATTCATCAGGCCTTTGTGGAGGTTAATGAGGAAGGCACGGAGGCGGCCGGAGCGACAGGAGTTCTTATCGGCCGAACAGCCTATATTCCGGAAAAGCGATATGTCTTCCGGGCAGACCATCCCTTTATTTTTTTGATCAGGGAGAAAACCTCTGGGGCCATTCTTTTCCTTGGCCGGCTGTGTGATCCACGCTCAGGCTAATTTATCATGATAGTCTTCCAGCAGGAGATCGTTTTTAGAAATTGCTAAAATGTTATATAATAAAATAATAATTCGAGAGGAAGAGAAGATGAAAAGGCGATGCTTTTTGAGTTCAGTTAGCCTTGGCCTGGGTTTCTTATTCACCCGGCCGGAGAAATTATTTAATCAAATAAAAAAAGGAGGTGAATCGATGACCTATCAGGCGAAAGATTATTCAGGATTGTTAGGTCTTCAAGGTTTTAGTGAAACCCTGCTGAAAAATCATTTTACCCTTTATCAGGGCTATGTAACTAACACCAATAAGCTTCTTGACCTTCTGGCTCAGATGAGGAAAGAAGGGAAAATGGCGCAACCGGAATTTGCTGAAATGAAAAGGCGGCTGGGCTGGGAGTGGAATGGGATGAGACTCCATGAATATTATTTTGAGAATCTCGGCGGCCAAGAATCGCTGAAACCTGAGTCCCGTCTGTATCAGAAAATAGTCGAAAACTTTGGTAGCTATGAACTCTGGGAGAAAGAATTCAAGGCTATTGGTGCCATGAGAGGTATTGGCTGGGTGGCCCTTTATCAGGATACGACATCAGGTCAGCTAATAAATTTCTGGATTAACGAACATGATGGGGGTCATCCGGCCGGACTCAATCTCCTGCTTATTATGGACGTTTTTGAGCACGCCTATATGACTGATTATGGTCTGAAGAGGGCTGACTACATTGAGGCTTTCTTTAAAAATATTAACTGGAAAACAGTGGAAAGCAGGCTCAAATAAACTTTTTGGAGGCCATTAATTACTCTTTTTTGAATTTGCCGGTAAAACCCGGAAAGTGATGGGTTCTGACTCTGCTATTACCTGATCAGAAATATATTTAGCTTTAAGGCTAAAAATTCCAGGTTGAAGATTCCAGAAAAAGCCGGAATGGGGCTGGCTCTGTCCGATCCTGGAATTATTCAGGTACCATTCAATTTTGCCTTGTCGTGAAATCCCTCTGGCTATGGAAGCCCTCAATTTAAGGCGTTGATATTTAACCGGAAGAAGAGGGTCAATCTTGAAAACGTCGCCATGGGCAGGGAAAATAATTTTTATTATCCCTTTATTTTCAGATAAAGTTCTGGCTTTCTGATGTGATGAGAAGTTGTTTTCTGGGAAATCTTCATTAAAGAAGGCAGAGGCCGAACTTCTCTTTGGGGAGCTAAACTCCCTCTGACCTGCAGTCTCGAGTTGATTGAAACCTTCGACCTCAGCCTTCAGATTTGAACCGGAGCCCCGAACCTCAGGAAATTCCGGTTCCATGAGAAAATTAAAAAGAGCCTTTTCTGACAAATTTTTTCGGGGAGGATAGCTTTTCGTCTGAAATCCAGACCCGCTATGAAGGCAACAATAATTCTGGGGCTGGGTTCCTTCGATAAAAATTTCCTCAATTGATCCAGGACACCCGGATGAGGCCAGTTCTCCGGATTCCGGACAGATCCGTACTTTGACCAGGCCTTCAGGCCTGTCGAAATCAAGCCAGGTTTGAGGAGAGCTATGAAGGAGAAGCATAATATCGTGGAAAAGAGGCCCTGAACCTGTTATGCCGGAGACATTGGCCATGGGCTGGCCATTAAAGTTCCCGACCCAAACGCCAACTGTATAAAGTGGCGTATAGCCTAATGTCCAGTTGTCCCGGAAATCCTCGGAAGTGCCGGTTTTCACAGCTACAGGAAAGGGAAAGGAAAGGGGAGTGATATGACCAAAACTGGGAACTCGGGCTTTCCGGTCAGCCAGGATATCGGTAATAATAAAGGCGACCTGAGGCGAGAAAACCTGCCCGGGCCGTTCATCCTCTGAAATTTCCCCTGAACTTGATTTGTTTTTATTTCTGGAAAAGGCTGATTGTCCCGGACCATGATGTTTTGGTTCTCCGGGCGAAAAAGCTCTGTCCCTTTTTCTTGACTCTGGGAAAAAATTATTTTGCTCCTGGCCCTCTGAGTCAGCCTTTTCTTCAGAATAACTCAGGGACTCACCCCTCTCTTGCAGCTCATCTTTTTTAACTAATTTCATAATATATTTTTCTGGTAAATAATATCCCTGCCGGGCCAGGGTAGAATAGGCTCTGGCCAGCTCAAGCAGAGTCACTTCGCCATTACCCAGAGTAAGGCCAACCCCATAAAAATCAGCTGGCTTTTTAAGACTTCTGAAGCCAAGAGCCTTTAACCGGCGCAGCAGAAGTTCCGGGCCAAGATGTTGCAGAAGCGAAACAGCTGGAACATTGTAAGAACAGGCCAGGGCTTCTCTCAAGGTCAGGGGACCATGATAGCTCAGGTCATAATTGAGAGGGACATAAGCTCCTCCTTCAGTGGGAAAGGAGGCCGGCAGATCCTCAATTATCGTCGCCGCCGTTAATCCTCTTTCCATGGCCAGGGCATAAGTAAAAGGCTTCAGGGTTGATCCGGGCTGGCGTCGAGCCAGAACACCATTAATCTGACCTTCCTTCTCCTCAAAGAAATCTTTTGACCCAACCATAGCCAGAATATTACCCGTTGAGTTTTCGAGTACTATGACCGCGCCATTGGAAACATTTCTCCGGGCCAGGCAACTGAGATGCTGACGAAGTAAAGCTTCAATTTTAACCTGAAGATAATAATCAAGAGTTGTTTGAATGAGGCTCAATTTCTGCTTGCTTTCAGGACTTAACTGGCTGAGAACCCAATCACAAAAATGAGCTGCCCTGAAGGATATTTCGGGCGGGATAATTTTTAGCTTTTCAGCCAGGGCCTTTTCTGCTTCTGCTTGATGACAGAAGCCTAATTCAACCATTCTTTTGAGCACAGCGGCCTGAAATTTTTTTATTTCATTTAAATTTTCGCCCAAACGATAGGGACTGAGATGATGGGGTGAACGGGGCAGAACTGCCAGAAAAGAAGCCTCAGCCAGAGTAAGTTCAGAGGAGGATTTGCCGAAATAGAGTCGGGAAGCGGCTTCAGCGCCATAAGCCTGATGGCCATAAAAAATGCGATTTAAATATTGTTCGAGGATTTGTTTCTTGGAAAGATAATGTTCCAGCCTTAAAGCCAGCCAGGCTTCCTCCAGTTTAGCTCCAAGATGGCGGGGACGGCCGAGCAAATTTCTTGCGAGCTGCTGGGTAATTGTTGAGCCTCCGGAGATAACCTGGCCCCGCCTCAGATTCTGCCAGGCTGCTCTCAGTATAGACAGGGGATTCAGGCCAGCATGGAACAGGAAATTTTTATCCTCAGCGGCGATGGTAGCTTTTATTAAATAGGGAGAAATTTCCTCAAGTTTTAACCAGCGGCAGCGCCCTCCTTCATCAGAGAGAACTTGCCGCAGCAAAATTCCATGGCGATCCTGGATTTCAAGAGAAACAACAGGTAAGGGACTAAGAAGGGAGGTCGGAACAGGCAGGTAGGTGGAAAGATAAAATAAGAAAAGAAAAAAGAAAACAAAAATAATAAGATAGTTACGGGCCATCCAAATACGTACCATCCTATTTATTTCCCCATTTTTTATCATAAAAAGGTGCCACCATATC
>Ga0272449_1003104_pt1 | contig 14621 bp, 18 predicted proteins | sample YNPCB0241_FD_198679 | JGI IMG/M metagenome (GOLD analysis project Ga0272449, IMG submission 198679) | Hot spring sediment microbial communities from Yellowstone National Park, WY, United States - YNP-CB-024-1 | ecosystem: Environmental > Aquatic > Thermal springs > Hot (42-90C) > Sediment...
CATCAACTAACGAAAAAGGTTAAAATAACGGTTTTTGCGCGCATTAAATTGCTTTAATTCGTCATTAAAAAGGTGGGCGGTTTCCTAAAAGCCCAAAAGGCAAAATGCAGAAATAATCGCTGAGACTGCGCTTAAAGCCTTAAAGTTAGGGTCTCCTTGGGTCGTTCAAATATTCTAGTATCAGTTTGAGGTCTTTGCCGTAAACAGTGTAATTTATACCATGCGTTATAATGTCTTCCTTCGGGTTGAATAGTATTCCGATGCCAGCGCTCTCCAACATGCAGAAGTCAGCGCTAGAATCGCCCACTGCAACAGTTTTAGATAAGTCTAAGTGGTATCTCTTTGCGATGCGAATCAGATGGTAACGTTTACAAACCGATTGCTTGCAATGGCATCCGATTTTTTCCCAACCCATTGGCATTTCTAAAAAGCCTGTTATAACACCGTTCTTCACTTCCAGTATATTCGCTATGTGAAAATCCATTTTTAACCTAGATGCCACAATCTCTGTTGCCAGCGTGTAGCTATCGCTTATTATCCCAACCTTGTAGTTTTTGGCTTTCAGCTGTTTAACGGTTTTTACTGCACCTTTCATAAGAGGTATGGTGTTGACTATTTCGGTGAACTTATAAACAGTCAAGCCTCTAAGCAATTTTGCAATTCTTCGCGACCTCTCATATGGAATCTTTGAGGAATTGGTGATTTTTTCGATTTCAGACGTGAATCTAAGCTTGTAGCCTATGGTATAGATGATTCTCCCATCGAGGAGAGTTCCATCCATGTCAAAGGCTACAAGCCCTGAGATGGCTTTCTAAACCTCCAACTACTATTTTAGCTCTATTAAAGTCTGGGAGTTTTTCTGCACTTCAGCAGCAAATTTAGTAATATCCAACTCGCATGGAGGCTTAATCTTTGCGGGATTTGGAATTTCTTCTCCTTTAACTTCGAAACCGTGTCTTGTGCAGATGGAAACAATACTGTCTTTCAACTTTGGTTGGCAGATTTGGGAGTGATATATGGCACCTATGGATGAGAGAAGCATTTCGTTGATGTGCCCTTCTCCCTTTTCCTCGTGCAAATGGGGATTTCGACTCTCGATTTGAAAAACATCAACTCCTAATAATGCAGCTTGAGAAGCAGCTTGAGAAGGAGCAGGAATTACCCCTCCAAACTGTTCCATAATGTTGATTATCTCATATGGTTCAACAGCAAATCCCGACGCGTAATACAAGAGCTCAGCCAGCTGCAAGCTCATGGCATGCTCTCCTGAGTTAGCAGTCTTAATAATTTCTGTCCCGAAGCCAGTGTAACTTGAAATCAACAGGTTAATGCAATCATTGGAAACCGCTGAAACCCTTCCGAATTTGGCGAAGAACGGCCCGTTTTCTGCAATTTTGGGTTTATAAATCCATGAGACTCTAACCATAGAAAATGGGCTTTCGGCTTGGCTGAAACCAGCCGCATAAATTTCTACATACTCGTGAACCGCGCCTGGCACATAGTTATCAGCATCTATGAAACCAACATATTCCTTACCAAGCATCTTTGCAAGCAGCACACCTATGAACATGGCCTCAGCCTTACCCTTTCTAACAGATCCGGTTTCGTCAAGGATGGAATCAAAACCAGCGCTTCTGAAAGTTTCCGATAGGCCTGGATCATGCTGGTGTATTATTAGAATCTCGTCACCCACGAAATGATTAAACCGCTTCAGCAGTTGCACTTCCATCATAAACCTATCCACAGGATGCCTCTTACTGCCCGAAACCACGATTACATAGCAATCGTGGGGAATCCCGCTTAGAACACCCTCCAAAAGCCTAAGCCTTTCGTCTTTGATAGGAACCACTATCGCCATTTTCTGGTTAATTTTTCCTATATCCTCACTTGATATAGTTGCAACTGCCTCTCTGGCCTTGGTTGGAAATTTCTTCATGCCAGAGTCTAACTCGTAAACCCTTTGCGTATCATGAAATCGAACGGCGCCGAAATGCTCTACACGCCTAGCTAATTCCACTATCATCGAGAATATTAAGTTCAAAGTAATTAAAAGCATTTTAGGTTATATGACATTATCCAATCATGGATTCTTCAGAAACCAATTGGATTGCCTCTCGCATTCTACACATTTTTTAAACCTTTCCGACTGAGCAGAGAAAACGCACATTGTATTTAACAGCATCATAACGGTAAAACATCAAAACTGCAACTATGCTGAAAAGCAATTTCCATAAATCAAACAAAGTAATATACGATCGCGAAATTGCTTTAATCTGGATTTGAGTATGCACTTCAAAAAGACGGCTTAGTGTTTCTTAGAAAGAGGAAGAAAAGTTTACCTATTTATTCTAAAGTTTTATTATTTGGGCGTGAGGTATGCCTTCTATGTTTAAAATTGCTTCTGGGTGTACGTAGCCTTTTTCCACGGCTTTTTGGACGACATTTCTGCCTATCATGTTTACTATTGTGGAGTTTTCTATCATTTCAATAGCTTCTTCAAGCTCCACCTCTTCGCCTTTGTAGAATTCCTCTGTAACGTGGAAAACTATTTTTCCCTCGCGCAGTGTGCACCCCAAAATTTCAGCGTCACATATGGACAACAGCACGTTGTTGCCGATTTTTCTTAGTTTCATGTAACACTTCAATGCGTATACGCTCTTACAAGTGTCTAACAGCGGATTTTGCGCCGCAGGCTTCGCATACAAGGAAAGATAGGCGTTTTTCCTTGACAATTTTGGTGTCTGGACGCTTACAAACTGGGCACACTACAAAGGTTTCCATATACCTTTGAAGAAGCTTTTCAAGGGTTTCTCTTGGAAATTTGCCTTGAAAGATGACTCTTGACTCTTGGGTTGTAGCGGCTGTTGCTAGCTCGCCGGTTAAAAACTTTAGGATGTGTTGGGGATCGCGGTTTAGTACTTCAGCGATTTCCTTAAAGTTGTGGATTACCGTGCGCATGCCGATAACCGAGTAATGCAGTTTTGGAATTTCCAGGCGCTCCCGTTTAGAAGTGATCTCAGGCAGTTGGGAACGCGCCCTCTTAAGCAGTGCATCATAATCGTACTTCATTGAGGATGCTCCAAAGAGCCATAATTAAATCATTGTATTTAAAACTTAACACATGCATCATGGGAAATTGTTGAACCATTTTTGATAGCTGAGTACATCGGCAGCCGCGAAAATAGGAGTCTCTACTTATACGAGGGAATGAATCCGTGATTTCAACGAAGTTTTAATTCGTAATGATCCATAAAATTTTTAAGCTAGTTTTCGCTATCCCCAAATCACATATATCAAATATTACTATACAATATATTGGAAGTTGGCAAAATGACCCAGCCGCAACACGCCATGGAAAGGCTCAGCGGCTTTCTAATCAATGTTGACAGGGAAACAGATGAAAGACTAACAATTAGCAAGAGCACCCACCACATGGAAAGATTGCTGGACTCTATCCCAACAGGGATTGTAATCATAGATGAGAAAACACATAAGATTATTTACGCAAACGCTAATGCATTGGAAATGATAGGTGCCTCCAAAGATCACGTCTTAGGAAAAGTGTGCCACAAATTTATATGCCCCAATAACGAAGGAAAATGCCCAATAAGTGACCTTGGGCAAACTGTAGACAAATCGGAACGCGTGTTGCTAAGGGCTAATGGGGAAAAACTTCCAATTCTCAAAACCGTTAAGAAGACGGCGTGGAGAGGACGCACGTGCCTCATAGAAAGCTTTACAGACATTGTGGAGCGCAAAGAGGTTGAAGAGAGAATCAAGAGGGTCGCAGAGGAGTGGAAGAAAACCTTTGACGCCATTTCTGATTTTGTGTTCATTTTAGACCCAGATTTTAGGTTTGTAAAAGTTAACAAGGCACTCTGCGATGTCCTAAATAAAAAGCCAGAAGAAATTATAGGTAAACGGTGTTTTGAGGTTTTGCATGGCACCCATGAACCTTGGCCTAATTGTCCCCATGAAAAAAACGTTGATTACAAAAAAGGCGACAGTAGCAGAGATAAACGACCCCAATTTGGGTGCTCTTTTGATCACTAACTCGCCGATTCTTAATGAGAAAGGCGAACTCATAGGCGCCGTGCATGTCGCAAAGGACATCAGCGAACTTAAAAGGATGGAGGGGGAATTACGGCGAGAAAGGGAGATTCTAGAGCTTGTTACAGAAAACATGCGCGTTGGACTTGTAATGGTTTCAAAAGATTTCCGTGTTTTATGGGCAAATAAAGTTGAGGAAGAGAAAAAACATGCCAACTTAATAGGTGAACATTGCTATGAAGTCTTCAATAATCGCGACAGCATCTGCCCAGGATGCCCTGTTAAAGAAATATTTGAAACTAGAAAGGACGAGGCTGTAAGCGAACAGTTCGTTGAAGATTGCGGAGGAAAAAGAGTTTGGGTGGAGCTTTTTGCAAGTGCACTTAGAGACGAGAATGGAAATGTTACTTCTGCCCTAGAGGTTGTTGTCCCCATAACAGAGCGAAAAGAGATGGAGGAGAAGCTTAAGCTATACTCGGAACACTTAGAGGAGCTTGTTAAAAAAAGAACCCAAGAACTGTCGGAGTCTGAGAGAAGATACTCTGTCCTTGTGGAAGAAGCAAAAATCGGAGTTTGCATAATTCAAGATGGGAAAATAGTGTTTGTAAACAAGAGGCTCTTGGAAGTCGGCGGCTACTCTAAAGATGAGTTGATAGGGTTGCCCTATGAAAAGGCGGTGGATGAGAAATATCTTCAAGTTGCCAGAGAGCGTTATATGCGGAAACTGCTCGGGGCACCTTCATCAACTTTTGAGGTTGAGCTTAGAGCTAAAAATGGCGAACTCATTCCAGTGGAGATGAACGGTTCGCTTATAAATTATGAAGGGCGCCCTGCAATCCTCCTCGTCATGCAAGATATAAAAGAGAGAAAACAGCTAGAAGAGCAGCGTTTAAAACTGGAAAAACTGGCAACCATAGCTGAACTTGCAACGATGGTTGGACACGACTTAATGAACCCCATGCAAGCAATAGAAAACGCAGCGTTTATCCTCCGAAACGAGTTGGCAAACCTTCAAACATCTGACAAAGCGATAAAAGCGCTGCGAGTTATTCAAAATTCAATCAACTACGCCGACAAAATAGTAAACGACTTAAAAGAGTTCGCGGCAGCGGAGAAGCCCATACTTAAGAAAGCTGACATTAACACTATAGTTGAAGAAGCCTTGTCACAAGTTCATCCGCCAGAAAACGTTAAAATGGTCACAGAGTTTGGACGCATCCCAGAAATAAACGTGGACAAGGACATGTTAAAGCGCGTTTTTGTAAACCTGGCTATAAACGGAATACAAGCAATGGAAAAGAATGGCGGAACCCTAAAAGTTTCAACTAAAAAAGTGAAAAACTCTGTTGTGATCTGCTTTAAAGATAATGGTATAGGTATGCCAAAAGAACATGTAGAAAAGCTTTTCAATTCCATTTTCACCACGAAAGCCAAGGGCATGGGCATAGGCCTAATAATCTGCAAGAAATTTGTTGAAAGCCACGGCGGCAGCATCCATGTTAAAAGTGGAGCTGGTAAAGGATCAGCTTTCACTGTTAAGTTACCTATTAACAAGAATATACGTAGGAGGTGAAAAAGTATGACGAAAGCGTATGTCCTAGTTGTAGACGATGACGAGGGAATTAGAGAAACCTTAAAACTGATACTTGAAGAGAAAGGCTACAAAGTTGACACGGCAAAAAGCGGAAAAGAAGCCATAGAAAAATCAAAGAAAAACTACTATGACTTGGCGTTACTGGACATAAAACTGCCAGACTTTGAAGGAACAAGACTCCTCATAAAAATGAGGGACACCACGCCAAAAATGGTTAAAATAATGGTTACCGGGCATGCGTCTCTCCAAAACGCCGTGGAAGCCCTCAACTATGGCGCAGACGCCTACATAATGAAGCCAGTAAACCCCGAAGAACTGTTAAAAGTAATAGAGAAAAAACTTAGAGAGAAGAAAGAAGCTGAAAAAATTACTGAAGAAAAAATTGTAAAGTGGATTGAAACCCGTGCATCAAAAGTTGGAAGGGAAGAGAAAAATTATGAAGGCAAAAAATAAATCCTCTATAACGGTTCTCAAAACCAGCAGCGAAGATGAACTTGAGGGGGGAATTTAATAAAATTCTAATGGACGCCTTAGATGAAGCATTAGGCACACTGGGCACAAGCATAAAGGAAGCATTATACTTCCACCTAGAAACAACATTCGCCATAAAAAAAGAAACAGTGTGTGAAAATCCGGCGAAATTTTCAGACGGCCTTGAAAGAATATTCGGCTTAGGAGCAAAATTCATAGAAAAAATGATCATTGACGCTGTTTGCACCAAAACTAAGTGTACACTACCCCAAAACTGGCAAAAATGCAAGTTTGCAGAAAACATACAGAAAATCAAAAAGAAATACATCCAAAACAATTTTAGATCAAACACGTAAAATTAGTTAAAAATTAAATTTGCCTCCCTCTCTACCATTGACATGTTTACCCTTCTTTTGAAGAGTTGGAAAAGCAGTAAGCCTAAAGCGCTAATAAGCTAAAGTTTTAAAAGTTTTTAACAAAAAGTGAAAGGGGGACAAGGATTGGGTTACATCTATCTTTATACAGGGACTGGTGGTGGAAAAACCACTAACGCTTTAGGTTTAGCTTTGCGTTCTGTTGGGCATAAGCGCAAAGTTGTAATAATCCAGTTTCTGAAATGGTGGAAGCACACAGGCGAATATAAAATTAGGAAAGTTCTCGCGCCATACTATGAGATTTACCAGTTCGGCCGAAAAGGATGGCATGGACTAGGCACTCTAGGCGAAGAAGATGAGAAACTGGCCGAAAAAGCGCTAAGATTTGCAGAAAAAATTGTTAGGGAGAAAAAGCCGCATTTGCTTGTTTTAGACGAGATTAACCTAGCTTTATACTGTAACCTTTTGGACATAAAGGAAGTTCTAGAATTTTTAAATAGAATTCCAAAGAAAACCGATGTTGTATTAACCGGAAGGTTTGCTCCTAAAGAGCTTATTGAAAGAGCAGAGTTTGTAAACGAAGTAGTAGACATTAAGCATCCAGAGGAAACTGTTACAACAAAGGGCATCCAATACTAGCCGCAAAATGGGCAAAAATACAATAAATAAGCTTGTTAACTATGCAACGCTTATATGAGACGATAGCCCTATTTTTCCCAAAAATGGATGTGTTTGGGATTGACAGAGTTAGAGAATAAGGTGCGCGAGGCTGTTGGCAAGGTTGTTGACCCTGAAACTGGATTAACCTTCGCGGAAATGCAAATGATCAAAAGCGTGAAAGAGGAAGAGCCTGGAACTGTGAAGGTGGAGTTTATCCCTTCAAGCCCCTTCTGTCCCATAGCCTTCAAACTGGCAGCAGACATCAAAAACGAAGCTTTAAAGGTTGCAGGCGTCAAAAAAGCCATAGTTTATTGTCGCGGACACTTGATGGAACAGCAAATAAACGAAATGACAAACAAAGAGTAGGCCAAAGCGCAAACCCCCAAGAACTTTCAGTTTTCTTGACAAATTTAAAAGCGAACTATCATAATCTTCAGGGCAAGTCAGCTTCTGTATGAAGGTGGAGGCAAAAGGGCCTAGGCTGAAAATTGGGTGGATGACCAAAAGCCTTTGGTAGGCCAACTTCGCCTTTAAGTGTATAAGTTTCATCCGTGGAAACTCTTAGGTTTTCTAAACAGGTAAACTCCGTTTATAGGTTGCGGCTGCATTTCAAACCCTGCAGCTAAAAGCTGCTTCGCCTCTTCAACCGTTGAAGCCGTTGCCACTTCAAACTCGTCATCTTTAAATTGGATAAGCTGAGTGTATTTCATAGTGTTTTCAATCTTCTTATGGCCGAGCAACTGCTTAACCAAAAGAATATTCCGCGTCTGAAAATAAGTCATTGTTGCACCCCAATGGCGGAACGAGGTTAAACTGATCTTCATTATCCTTGGGTTTTCAAGGGTTTTTGCAATTCTCCTTCTTAAACTGTAGAAGCCTGTTACAATATTTCTGTAGGTTGTTGGAAAAATCCTCTTAGACGTTTTAGGCAAACTGTTCAGCATAGCGATCAGCCGACTTGAAACCTGTATTTCCCTAGGGTTATGGTTGCGGATCGGCTTGTTTATCGTTATCACGTTACCTCTGATGTCTGTCCACTCAAGCCTTAACGCTTCCGTTGGATCTGCAAAAGTTTCCTTCAAAGTCTGCAAGTAAGCTGCAAGCCTCTTGCTTCTTGCACCGCAAATCAAAGCGTCCAACTCTTTCTCGTCTGGAATGAAAGGTAAAGCCTCTTCTTGCCTATACCTCGGCTTTTCCCAAGATATCTTCAACATTTTAGCCAAAGCGTCATACGCATAAACAGTCTGCATTTTAGTGCCGTTGCGCCATTTCTTCTTTGCAATTGCAGCCTTAACCTCTTCAGGATCAAACACGTTTACACCTGAATTCAGCAGCATCCGTATGCAATCCACGTAGCGACATTTCTGTGCGTATCCTTCTTTCTGCAGCCAAAACTCAAACTGCAACAACAACCCTTTAGCAGCAGCTTTGTCAAGTTTTGTGGCTCCCGCATTTAACCCGCTTTTCTCCGCTGCCCTTTCAACTTCCATCAGAATTGCCTTCTGATGTGCATCGCTTTGCATATTTGTCCGACAACTGTTTAAAGAACTTTCGCTAAAACGATATCCACAATTTCTGCAAAGCCAACGTTGAACAGTCTCACCATTGCCAAGATATCTTAAACCGTCTTTGTAAAGCCTTTCAGAACCACACGAAGGACATGCCAAGGGAGCCACAGCCTGCATTTACATTTTCACCTTATCCTTCCACGAATAAAACAAACCCCAAAACACAACACTAGCAACCTCACCCTTCAAACCGAAAAACTGCAAAAACTCACGCACACGAACATTAAACTCAGAAACATCTCTACTTTCCACTACCCAACCCCACAACTCAGCCCATTTTTCACCTTTTTCAGCCACGTTCAAGGCGGCCCGACCCCCAACCCAGCCAACACACCAAACCCACAAAACACTACAAATTCACCTTGATTTGATTCAGTTTGAGCCGAATTTTCTGAGTTTGAGCCACGCGCACCCGACCCTTCGTGCGGGTCACGTAACATATTAGTTATGACAGACAGCAACCGCTCAACAAATTCATAGAGCTTTGGCGCTTTGATTTTATATAATTCTAAGACGTTAAGCAAAGCTGCAAGTGGATTCGCTTTTCTATTGTTGCTTCTATGCGCGAAACATTGAATCTCTAAACGGCCCACAGGCTCATTTTGCCATGACTCGACAAAGGGTCTAAACCTTCTCAAAAACTCATGTCTTCTCAAATTGAAACGTCTATTCCGATCATAAAGAACAATGTTACCTGAGACAAAATATTTAGAATCGCTCAACACTCTGCCGTTAATGCCAATGAACCCTAATCCTTTTCTATAATCATATTCACTTTGTTCACAGACATCCTCGAACTCCTCGATCCTCTGTTTAATATCGCTTGGTGGAATATCGTAAGCCACATCGAAACGGCAATATCGCGCGTAAGGCACAATTTTCAATTCTACTTTTTGTGTGCGAACAAACCATTTAAAAATAAGATCATTCGTATCTTCAACTGCAAGCTTTAACGCTTCATTCAATTTAACATTTAACAAAGCTACATCATGTAAGAAACATTCCATAATCCTGATCAGGCTTGAAGGCAACCATAACGGCAACTCACGATAAATAAACTTCCGTCTTTTCGCTTGCTCCCAATTAATAGCATCCCAACTTACATGATACCTTACCTTATATGGAAATCTTTGAATACAGTAAAATCTTCTTTGACTGAAAGGAGACCTTTTCCTTGCCTTTTTAGGTAATTCCGCAAGCGTAGGCTCCTTATCCAGCAATTGATCTTTTTTAACATCCAACATTTCAACCGCAAGCTTGACACCATAGTTATCACTTTTACCCAACTTACTAATTGTGCGCGCGATCAACCGCATCTTTTCACGCATATCCAAAGGCAAATGCAAAAGACTAGCTTGGCTGATCTGAGCCTCAAGAAACGTTGTATCAGGCTTCCCAAGCAAAGGCGCAAAAACCTTAGCTGGAATATCCTTCTCCATACTACTCTGTTCAAACTTCAAACTTGCTGGAGACAACGGCCAAAGCTTACTCGCCAACTCTTCTAACGGCTCTTTCAGCTTGCACGCAAAATAAACCCTTCCACCCTTAGTAACTTCATAAACAACATTATCAAAGCCTTCAACCGTATCAAGCAACTGTTTATTTTGCTGTTCTTCAAACTCCAAAGTTAAAATTTGTGCTTCCACAACACCTAAGTCATAACCCTTCTTAACCCTAATCAAATTGAAAATATCTTCCTTAGACGCATAGCCATAACTTCTTAAATATTCAAAAAATTCCAAAAACCATTGAGACTTAGACAACTTTTTAGAAGGCTGCTTAGTAAACCCGCACCATTCCGCAATTTTACGAATATAACGATTAAGCCTTAACCCTTCACCCCAACCACCCGACTCCAACTCGTCAATAAACTCTTTAGTTTCAAGATACCATTCTTGTTCTATCTTTTTGATACGTGCAGAAACATTAAGCGGATAAGAAAAATAGAAACACCATTCGCCTGATTCAGAATCTTTAAGCAGCTTACGCACGGCTGGAATATTAGGCGTATTTTTCGATTTAGTCACTTGCCTAATGTCACGGATCGGTTGCCTCTCCTCACTTAAAAGATAAGACAAAATGCGGTTTTTCTCACGGCCAAACCCTGATCTCTCCGCACCCTTAACATACCATTCGCCATTTGCCATTTTAACAGCATACCTTTTGGTGCGAAACACCACAAGCTCAACCGCATCCGCATACTCACGCTTTGCACCCCAAGGAGCAAGCTTATTCAAAAGCCTCTCTAAACGATTCGCAACCCTACCATCACAAACATAACTGTCCGTATCATGGTAAATTAAAGAATCCTTCAACTCACCTTCAATCAACCATGACAATGTTCTTGCAAAAGCCGTTACATGACTTGCCAACGCTAAATTACTAAAAGTTTGATCAACATCACATAATAAACCATAACAAGCGTTCAACGCTATTTTCAAAGAAGTTGCCAATTCCTGATTAGCACGTCTCATAGCATAAAACTCAGACCATTTCTTAGCCCATTCCTCATCTTTTTCATAAACAAACCCGCAAGCATCTAAAACCTGAATACGCTTCAATTGGCCTTTACTCTGCAAAAATAAAAAATAAAGTGGAAAATTAACAACCATACCAGCTTTAAACTTAACAAAACCCTCAACACGCGCTTGTTCTTCCCTACGGTTACGATAAATAAGTGTATAAGGCAAAAGCTTCTTTGACTTTTTCCCTTTCTCTTTCAAAACCTCAACTTTCCAAGCTGCATCCTTTACAAACCGCACCAAAACCCATGAAGATAACGCCAACATAGGGCCTTCACTCTGCTTAACATACAACCGTGAAAAAGCTTCCACAGGCCCAACTTGCCTAATCAAATCTAAAACCCGATCCACACAAACCTTAGCCTCTTGACCATAAGATAATTTCATTTTGTTAGGCGAAAACTTACTCATAATACTTGGATATTCAGAATTAACGTCAAAGTAAGCGAAATTCGAAAACCTTCCAGACTGCCATGCCTTAACGCGACCGCCAGCATAAAAAGTTGGAAAGCTCGGAAAACGACAATAAGGCGCCACTAATATTTTCGCAATGCGCGCACCACTCTCAAACAACTTAATAGGCGAAATATGACTCTCAATAACCTCATTTCTATTCTGCTTTAAAACAAAATCAACTATCGCACTTTTTTGGAAACCCAACACTTCTAAAAACATTGCAGCTTTTTCTAAACATCGCGTAAGCAACTCAAAAGACGCTAACAAATCATATGCGTTATATTTACGATTCGCAAAATCTTCAGTTTCCAACTTCTTGAAAAATTGATTAGTTTCGCTTTGACTCTTTAAACTTCTTTTACGTTCATCCAGCAAATTACTGCTTAACCCCATAATGTCAAGCGCATAAGAAACAACCCCATCCGCCTTGAAAATAAAATAACTAACCTTTTGATCGCCAAAACGCGTGAACCTACGCAACAAAACACTTTTTGCATCCTTACTAAATGCACGGATCAAGTCAAAACCATAATTAAAGGCTGCAAAAACCACAATAACCGCATCGCCAACCAACGTGTCAAGCTCAATCTTCGATAAAGCATGATCATAATGATAAATTTCCAACTCAGGATAAGTCAAAACACCAATAAGCTTAACATCATCACGGTTCTGGGGATCCGTCTCAACATCAAACAGTAGCAACTTAAAATTTTGCATACTTGAACTCAAAAAAGGCTTCAACAAATCTTGAAACTTTTTCATTTTTTCAGCTAAAATTTGTAAATTAGCCTTTTCTTTATCATTTAAAATGTAAGTTTGACCGAAACTTTTATCAGCAAGCTGCAACAAATCAGACAATTGAAGACCCATACGATCCCTCACAGAAAAAGGGGGAGATGAGCGCGCATCACCTCATGTTTTTAATAAACATTAACCCAAGTGATACGCGCTTTTTTGTTAGGCGCAGGCAACCTTAGCACTACTTTATCTCCTTGTTTTTGACCTGAAGCCAAAACTTTCTCGATCAACTCTGGTAAGATACCATAACGCACTTCCTCACCATCAACTTTGGCTGTCACTATTAGACATTGTTGATTTTCAAGCCTACCCATACGCGCACTTACAACTTCCGCGTTTACCATCGCGCCTAACAAATCTTCGAGCTTTACAGGCATCTTTCCAAACCCCTTTTACGGCTTTTACTAACACCACTTTGCGCCCCCGATCCTAGGGCCAAGCAGGGTGTGGAGCCGACATCCGCTTCCAAGCAGGCGCGCTTGGTTTCCATCACACAAAAATTACAATAACCTACAGAACCATTATGCTTTAGACAATTAATGTAACCCTTATTATCCATGATTGCATAAACACAAAAACTTTTATAATCGTTAATGTATAATTTCACTTAGCCACTCTTCCTTTTTGCTTATTTTATGTTAATTTTCTAACTCTTGTTTCAATTCTTTGATACGTTTTTCCAATGCTATTGTAAATTCCTTGTTTAAGACACCGTAGAGCCTACCATATTTGGCAGCTACAAGTTTCCTGAACTCGTTAAGAGTTTCTAAATCAGTTTGAAAGCTTGCCTTTCCAACTGTCATTTTTATTACACCTCAAACTTCTGCATTAGGAAATGCTTATATAATTCGCTGATATAAACCATTTTTTAGAACAAAGCTATATAGTGATTAAAATGGAGAAAAGCAATAATCTACAAACTTATATAAATGAAGCCTTAACCGAAGCCATGCAAAAATGGAGCAAAATAATACCAAGCCTAAAAGGAAAACACGCCAAACACCATCTCGCCATACTAACGCTACTGATAGTCTATGGCGATAAAAGCACATGGGATTTAGCGAAAATCTACCTTGAAAAAGTTGAACCTCAAAAAGTAAAAAATAAAACAAAAGAAGCGTTTTTCCATAGGCGCATGGTTGAAAACTCGACAATTTATAAACGATTAAAAGATTTAGAAGAGAAAGGTTATGTTGTAAAAATTGGCAAAATTTACCATGCAACAGTTAAAGCTTGGTTTCTGCTCATGTTTGTAAACCCTAAAATTATAGAAATATTACCTATGGAACGTTTTAACACAACCATAGCGGAACTACAATTTGACAAACCTACTGAAGAGTTTGCCTCAAGTCTATTTACCGAAAACGAGCCTGTCAAAGAAGAGATTATAAAAACTTTGCAAAACCTTGTTAAAGAGCCTGTGGCTGCTAAAACTTGGAGTGATTTTTTCAGAAACATCCTTTGGAGCTGGAAAATAAATATAGATGAAATAGAAACAAAACAGCTTCTTGAGCTTATGTTCTCGCAAATAAAGAAACTTGGTGAAAGAATAAAAAACAAAAACGGAATAACAATCAAACTTCCTGTTTAACGTCTTTCCTATCTTTTTTCTTTTAAAGTTTATATTGGCGTATGCGCTTTGGTGTAATTTGGTGTAAATTGGTTATGGTGAGAAAGGTTAGGTTAAGCATAGCCTTAGACATGGAAGACTACCAATATGTCAAGCAGCTTGCGCAAAGTAAAGGCTTAAGCCTATGCGATGTTGTCCGTTTAGGTATAAAAGATTGGATTAATCAGCGTAAAACGCCAAAACAAGCCTAAAACAAGTCGCATTAAACAAGTTTGGTTACTGATTAATTAGTTACTCCTTTCCATCACACCACAATATAAGGGTATACACCATACATACATTTACTTTTATTTATTTACGTCTCTCTTCTACTCCTAATAGGCGTTTTGAAAGGTAAGTAACCAATTTTAAGCCAAATTTAAGGTTAGAAACCTAACCTAAAGTATTCGATAAAAATTAGCTGAGTTGCTGTAATTTTTACATAAAACATAATAATTTATATTAATTAAATATATATACAGAGGCACTCTGTGTGAAAATTACAATGAAATTTTTTGA
>Ga0272449_1003110_pt1 | contig 14598 bp, 15 predicted proteins | sample YNPCB0241_FD_198679 | JGI IMG/M metagenome (GOLD analysis project Ga0272449, IMG submission 198679) | Hot spring sediment microbial communities from Yellowstone National Park, WY, United States - YNP-CB-024-1 | ecosystem: Environmental > Aquatic > Thermal springs > Hot (42-90C) > Sediment...
GCATAAAAATTAAGAATGGTGGGTAAAAGTTGGGCGGGGTGAAGATATAGTCTATTCCGATGAAAAATCGTGAATGAACAGGCTGGTGAGGTCCAAGAGTCCACATCGACGACCTCGCTCGGCACCTTAACCGCCGACATGGGGTGCTATGACAGCAATGTCATACCAAAAATCTGACTTATAACGGCGAACTCCATATGTTATAATAATAACTATGGACAACGCCGTGGGAAGTTTAACCCAGTTTCAAAAAGATATAATTATTGGATGTGTATTGGGTGATGGCTATTTAAGAATTTTTCCTGGAAGAAAAAATGCTTTATTAGAAATAAATCATTCAGTAAAAGCAAAATATTATGTAGAATGGAAATATTCTATTTTGAAAAATATAGCAGGCGCACCACCCAAGATAAGGAAGTGTAATGGAAAAAGATTAGCTTATCGCTTTTACACCAAACAATTACCTGAATTAACCGTCTTATGGAAAGAATTTTATCAGAATAATAAAAAAATTATACCGCATAATTTAATTTTAAATCCAGTAATTTTATCTGTTTGGTTTATGGATGATGGGTGTAAATGTGGTAAGTATAACTTTTACTTAAATACACAACAATATAACATATATCATCAAAAAATTTTGATCGAAAAACTTAAACTTTTAGGATTAGAAACTACATTAAATAAAGATAAATGTTATTGGAGAATAAGGTTTAAATCTTCCTCAATACCAAAATTAAAACAATTAATTTCCGATAAAATAATTCCTTCAATGAGATATAAACTGGGTTAAACCCCGTAGAGACTGTTCGAGTTTTCGAACGAGTCATCAACTATGTTGATGGCTAAAACGTCAGCCCCACAGCAGTGGGTGAAGACATAGTCCATTTTAAAATAAAAAAGCGATGTCGGCTCGCCCTAGCGCGGGGGTGAAGAAGCTCCCAAGCGTTTGGCTGTTCGCCAATTAAAAGGGCACGTGAGCTGGGTTCAGACCGTCAAAAGGCGGCTTCTCCGAGTAATCGGAGATGTAAAAACCGACTCATATCGGTGGAGTCCTAACATATTTGAAATTTAACCTGTCATATGTTAGGATAATACCGAGGGAAGTAATATGCGCAATTTTTCATTAAAAAAGAGAGCATATCTTGCTGGTTTTCTTGATGGTGATGGAAGTGTATATGTAAGACTTAAGAAAAACTCTGATTATAAGTACGGATATCAAATATCTTCTTATATAGTTTTGTTTCAATCCCAAAAAGCGAAATTAAAATTCCAAAAAATTTGTTCATTAATAAATTTGGGATATATTAGAGAACGAAAAGATGGTATTCTGGAATATACAATTAATAGGATTGATAATATTTGGAAATTTATTAATATTGTAAAACCATTTGTTATTTTAAAAAAAGAACAATTAGAATTAATGATAAAAATTCTTAAAAAGAAGCAAAAAATTAAAACAAGAAAAGACTTTAAAGAATTGATAAAATTAATAAATTCTTTTAAAAAATTAAATTACTCTAAAAAAAGAAAAATGCGCATATAACCCCGTAGAGACTTGCTCTTTTTAAAGAGCGGATTCTGCTTATTTTAAGCAGAATAAGACGTCGGTCTCCAATTATTAAATTGGAGGTGGTATAGTCCATACACGAAGTAATTCGTGAGAAATATGCGTGAGACAGGTCGGTCTCTATCTGCTGCAGGCGTAAGACACTTGAGGGGAGTTGGCCCTAGTACGAGAGGACCGGGCTGAACGTACCTCTGGTCTACCGGCTTTGGCACCAGCTGAAGCGCCGGGTAGCTATGTACGGAAGGGATAAGCGCTGAAAGCATCTAAGCGCGAAGCCCACCCCAAGATAAGGTGTCATGGGTTTCGTGGTAGACTACCACGTTGATAGGCCCTAGGTGTAAGCATCGTAAGATGCGAGGCTTGCGCAATAACTAACACTATAACAAACAACCAACAACTTTGTTGTTGGTTGGGAGTTAGAAGTTGGAAGTTGCGTAAGCGAGCCGAGGGGTACTAATAACCCGATCCCAACCATCCCATTGCTGATTTATTGATTACGGAAAAATTGACAACTGAAAATTTTTTTGATAATTAAAAATTAAAAATTGTTAATAATAATTTCCCGGTGATTTAGTCTAACGTGACCCACCCGTTCCCATTCCGAACACGGAAGTGAAAGCGTTAGACGCCGATGATACTAGTCTCGAAAGAGACTGGGAAAGTAGGTTTTGCCGGGAAATTATTATTAATAATTTTAATTTAAAAATATGTCTTTAGATTATACTGATCTTAAAAAAGGCTTAATTATTGTTTTAAATGGAGAGCCCTACGAAGTTTTAGAGGCAAATTTTTTGCGAATGCAACAAAGAAAAGGAGTGATGCAAACAAAACTTAAAAATCTTATTTCTTTAAAAGTTATTGATTATAATTTTCAACCAAGCGATGAAATTGAAGAAGCAGAAATAGAAAAAATTGATGCGGTTTTTATTTATGCTAACCGAGGCGAATATTGGTTTCATAAATTAAATAATCCAAAAGAAAGGTTTTCTTTAAAAGAAGAAGTTTTAGGTAAAAAAGCTCAATTTTTAAAACCAAATACGCAAGTAAAAGCTGTTATATTTAAATCTCAAAAGGAAGATAAAATTATTAACATTGTTTTACCTGTTAAAATGGATTTTAAAGTTATAGAAGCACCACCAGCATTAAAAGGTAATACCGCTCAAGGTGGTTCAAAACAAGTTATTATTGAAACCGGAGCGAAAATTACAACTCCACTTTTTATTGAAACTGGAGATATTATTCGAATAAATACCGAAACAGGAGAATATGTTGAAAGAGTTAACTGATTTTTTTCTCAGCAACTTTTTCTTTTTGTAAAGAAATTATATCTTTAATTTTTTCTGGGTTTTCTATGTTTTTAATTTTAAATTCTCCACTTTCAGCAGCTGTTTGAATATAAATATTTCCGAATTTTAATAAAGATTCCCAAAATCCATTTATTTCTATTTTAACATCTTCAATATCTTCAAATCTTACTTCAGATTCATCGCGACTAAAAAAGCTAAATTGTTCAATGTCAATTATTCTTTTATTGGTTATTATGATAATGTCTAAATAATAATTAGTCCAAAGTACTATAGAAATAATCCATAAAATAAAAATAAAAACAAAAGAGAAGAAAAAGTAATAATTTTTATAATTTAAGAAAACATTATTTAAATTTGATGGCAAATATCCGCCAAAAATAAATAAAGCAAAAATAAATGGTAAACATGTTAAAATTGCTAACGGTAATATTTCAAACAAAAATGGCAACCAATGCCTTCTTTGAATTAAAATTATTTCTTCGTCTTTTAATAAAGTAATCATTTTTTAAGGTTTAAAAACAATAATAAAATGACCAACAACAAAATACTAGAAACAATAAAATAAACTTTTTTAATTAAAGCGGTTTTGTAAATACTTATTTCATAACGATTCCAGTGATAATTTAAAATTAAGCTTATAATCACAAATCCAATTATTAAAAGCAAAAAAACAACCGCAGAAATAATATTTAAAATGTTGTATTCCATATTTTTATTATAAAAAATTTTTAATGAGATGTCTAATGAAATCGCTTCGAAAAATTTGATTTTTTCTTGGAATATGCTAAATTATAAATATGGGTCAGCAATGTTTTTTTTGTTCACAAAATTTAAAAAAGATTGATTATAAAGATGTTTCGGTTTTAAAACGTTTTATATCATCACAAGCGAAAATTATTGATCCCAAGCATACAGGAACTTGTGCGACACATCAAAGAAAATTAGCTCAAGCCATAAAACGTGCTCGTTTTATGGGACTTTTGCCTTATACTAAAAAATAAAATATTATAATGAATCTTTTAAACCAAAAATTATTTTATCTTATTTATAATTTTGGCAAAGAAAATTTTTTATTAGTTGACTTTGAAGTTTTTTTAGCTAAATACCTTTCTTATTTTTTAGTTTTATTTTTTGTTTATTTAATTTTTAGCGAAAAGTTTTATCACGAAAAAAAAGTAAAATTATCTAAACAAGTAAAATTATTTTTATTTTTAGAAACTATTTTAGCTTTAATTTTGTCAAGAGGAATTATAATGGAATTAATTCGCTTTTTTTATCCAATAAAAAGACCTTTCGACGCTTTAGAAATAAAATCCTTTATTTTTGAAAGCGGTTCAAGTTTTCCTTCTGGACATTCTGCCTTTTTCTTTGCTTTAGCTACTATTATTTTTATTTGGAATAAAAAATACGGATTAATTTATTTTATTTTGGGCATTATTAATGGTTTATCAAGAATTGCGGTTGGAGTTCATTGGCCATTAGATATATTAGGAGGATTTGTTATAGGAATATTGAGCGCTCTTTTGGTGCATTTAGTTTTAAATAAAGACTTTAAAAAATTTAAATTCAAAAAATAAATCTTAAAAGTAAATTGGCGTAAGAATTTTTGTTGTATTTTGACAAATATTTTTTAAAACATTATAATTGATACAGCTATGTCATCATTATATAAAAATATTATTTTTGGAATACTTATTCTTATTAGTTTTTCGCTTCTTTTTTCAAGCTTAATTTCTCTTGAAAATAAACCGCTTAAATTAAGTTTAAATGACCTTGTTTTAAAAATTAACAATAACGAAGTTAAAGAAATTACTGTTTCCGGAAATAATTTAAAAATTATTTTAAAAGATAATACTGAATTTTCCGCACAAAAAGAAGCAGAATCTGGCTTAATTGAAACCCTAAAAAATTTAGGCGTTAACCCCGAAGCTTTACAAAAAGTTAATATTAAAATTGAAAATGAGGGGGAGTGGAAAATATGGTTAGGATTTTTAATTCAAACATTTTTGCCTTTAATCATTATTATTCTTTTCTTTTGGTTTACTTTTCGACAAGCGCGTAGTGGTATAAATCAAGCTTTTACTTTTAGTCGATCAAGTATAAGGCTTTTTTCTCCACATGAAGGCGAGAGAGTTACTTTTCGCGATGTTGCTGGACTTCGCGAAGCTAAAGAAGAATTAATTGAAATAGTTGATTTTTTAAAAAATCCTAAAAAATTTTTAGAAATTGGAGCGCGCATTCCACGCGGTGTTTTACTTATGGGACCTCCAGGTACAGGAAAAACATTAATTGCAAGAGCGGTTGCAGGTGAAAGCAATGTCCCATTTTTTCACGTTTCTGCTTCAGAATTTGTTGAAATGTTTGTAGGCGTTGGAGCGGCCAGAATTCGAGATGCTTTTCGTACAGCAAAAAGTGCAGCGCCTTCTATTTTATTTATTGATGAAATTGATGCAGTAGGAAGACAAAGAGGCGCGGGATTGGGTGGGGGAAATGATGAAAGAGAACAAACATTAAATCAAATTTTAGTTGAATTAGATGGCTTTGACCGCAATACTCAAGTTATTGTTTTAGCCGCTACAAATAGACCTGATGTTTTAGACCCCGCTCTTTTGCGACCGGGAAGATTTGATAGAAGAATAGTTTTAGATTTACCGGATATAAATGATCGTGAAGAAATTTTAAAAATTCATGCTCGCGGAAAACCATTAGATGCAAATGTGGATTTAAGAAAAATAGCAATTAGAACTCCTGGTTTTTCTGGTGCAGATTTAGCCAATTTAATTAATGAATCCGCAATTTTAGCGGCAAGAAGAAATAAAAAAGTTATAACCCAAGAAGAATTGTTTGAAGCTATTGAAAAAGTTATTTTGGGTCCAGAAAGAAAAAGTAGAGCTATTTCTCCAAAAGAAAAAGAAATTACCGCTTATCATGAAGCAGGACATGCTTTAGTTGCTGCCTCATTAAAAGACTCTGATCCAGTACATAAAGTTTCTATTATTAGTCGTGGTTTTGCTGGTGGTTATACAATGAAACTTCCTATAGAAGAAAGAAGGATAAAAACACGCAGACAATTTTTAGCAGATTTAGCGGTTATGTTTGGGGGTTATTCCGCTGAAAAAATTATATTTGACGACATTTCCACCGGAGCCTCAAATGATTTACAAGAAGCTAAAGAATTAGCCAAAAAACTTGTCACTAAATATGGAATGAGTGATTTAGGTCCATTAACTTTTGGTAAAACAGAAGAACTTATATTTTTAGGCCGAGAAATTGCAGTAGAAAAAGATTATTCTGAAGAAACAGCAAAAAAAATTGATGAAGAAATTAAAAAATTAATTGATTGGGCATATAATACCGCACTTTCAATTTTGCAAAAAAATAAAAAAACTTTAAAAAAGATTGCAGAAGTTTTAATAGAAAAAGAAACATTAGAACAGGAAGAATTTTATGAAATTTTAAAGCCTTTTAAAATCAAACCAATAGCTATTAAATAAATTTGTGCGTCCGGATGGATTCGAACCATCGACCCCCACTTTATAAGAGTGGTGCTCTACCGCTGAGCTACGGACGCATTTTTATTTTTCAATTATCTATTTAAAATTTATCTTAAAATTTTAAATATTTCAAATGTTTTATTTCATTAAAGCGGTATCAAATTTTTCCATATCTATTTTTGCTTTTTCATTTGCCTTATTTATAGCTTCAACTTCGGAATTAATTTTATCAATTAAATTTAAGATTTCATCTTTATTACTTTTGCCATAAAACCGATTTTCTAATGCTAAATTTAATTGAAAAAGATAATCGCTGTAATTAATTAAATGATTAATGATAATTATACGATTTGTAATAGATGACACCGCTAATTTTTCCGCTCCATCTTTAACTTTTAAATCGTTTAAAGATTTAGTCATAATTTCAAGTTCTTTTGATAAATCTACAGCTTTTTTTCTTATTTCTAAAATTTTAGTATTTAATTCACTAATTAAATTAAAAGCTTCTTTATATTTTTTTTGTTCATCTAATTGATTAATTTGAAATACGCCATCTTTTATTTGATTTGAAAGATTAATTATTTCTTCAGAAATAATTGCGGATTGAAGACGACTGTTTAAAAATTCTTCTGGAATTTTTACTGATTGACTGGATATGGATTTAAAAGAAATATACCCAATTAAAATTAAAAAAATAAAAATTAAATAAAATTTTTTCTGTTGCAAAAAATTCATAAGTATATTATGACATATTTTTTTAAATAAATCAAATTTATAAAAATTGGGGCTTAGCTTAAATATTTTGAGTTAAAATTTGCATTTTATATTTGAATTTTTATAATTAAAATAGAAGAATAAATATGCCGTCCTAGCTCAATGGTAGAGCGGTTCCTTCGTAAGGAAAAGGTTCGGGGTTCGAGTCCCCGGGACGGCTCAAAATGAAACCAAAACAATCAATAATTAAAAAAGCCATTCTTCCAGTAGCAGGATTGGGCACAAGATTTTTACCAGCAACAAAAGCTCAGCCAAAAGAAATGCTTCCTCTTATTGATAAACCAATTATTCAATATTTAGTCGAAGAAGCAGTAAATTCTGGAATTGATGATATTATTTTTGTAACTGGAAGAGGAAAGCGCGCGATTGAAGATCACTTTGATTACGCTCCTGAATTAGAAAATAATTTGCTTTTAAAAAATAAAAAAGATTTTTTTGAAGAAGTGAGACGTATTTCAGAAATAGCTAAATTTGTTTATGTTCGTCAAAAAGTTCCAAAAGGGGATGGCGATGCAATTTTATGCGCAAGTCATTTAATAAATAATGAACCATTTGCAGTGCTTTTTGGAGATGATATTGTTTCCGCCAAAATACCTTGTTCACTTCAAATGATTAATGTTTTTGAAAAATATAGAGATTGTGTTATAGCGTTAGAAGAAGTTCCTTTAAAAGAAACAAAACATTATGGCGTCGTAAAAGCAATTAAAATTTCTAATGATGTTTATGAAATTAAAGATATTGTTGAAAAACCAGAACCACAAAAATCGCCTTCTAATTTAGTTATTGTTGGGAAATATATTCTTATTCCCGAAATTTTAGAAGAGCTTAAAAAAGCAAAACTATCAAAAGATAAAGAATTAAGATTGTCGGATGCTTTAAAACAATTTTTGAAAAAACGGCCAGTTTATGGTTTAAAATTTAAAGGCAAAAGATATGACTGCGGAAGTAAAATTGGCTATTTAAAAGCATTAGTTGATTTTGCCTTAAAACATAAAGAATTAAAAAATGAATTTAGAAAACATTTAAGAGAGTTGGTTAAAAATAAAAAAATTTAATGCAATTGCAAATTAATTTTGCAATGGTTTAATAGAATAGCATCCCAAAAGATTTAAATTTAATCATAATTCATAATTTTTAATTCATACTTCATATATCGCATTTGCATAAATTTATATTTTTTATTAAAATAAATATTATGAAAATAGGATTTTTTGAATTAGAAGGTTGGGAAAAAGATTTGATTGAAAAAAACTTGGGTCAAAATGAGTTATTTTTTAGTTCTGAAAAAATTGATGATTTAAATCTTCCGGAAAAAAATGACTTTGATATTATTTCTGTTTTTGTTAATTCTCGTATAAATTCTACTGTTTTAAATCATTTTCCAAATTTAAAATGTATTGCAACGCGTTCAACAGGATTTGATCATATTGATATTTTAGAATGTCAAAAAAGAAATATTACGGTTTTATATGTTCCGGGATATGGAGATAATACTGTTGCGGAATACGCTTTTGGATTATTGTTAAACTTAACAAGAAAAATTTATCAAGCTGTTGATAGAATTAAAGAAACAGGATCTTTTGACTTAAAAGATTTAAGAGGAATAGATTTAAAAGGAAAAACAATTGGAATTATTGGCACGGGCCGCATTGGAAAAGAAGCTATAAAAATTGCTCATGGTTTTGGGATGGATGTTTTAGCTTATGATTTATATCCAAATGAAGAATTAGCAAAAAATTTAAATTTTAAATACGTTTCTTTAGATGAACTTTTGGCTAATTCCGATGTTATTTCTATTCACTGTCCTTACACACCTCAATCGCATCATTTAATAAACAAAGAAAATATTTTTAAAATTAAAAAAGGCGCTTATTTAATTAATACCGCAAGAGGCGGAATTGTTGAAACTGAAGCTTTAGTTTTGGGATTACAAAATGGAATTTTAGCAGGAGTAGGACTTGATGTTTTAGAAGAAGAGGGGGAAACAAAAGATGAGCTTTTTACTTTGGTTTCGCGTCGTCCAAAAGAAGAAGAATTAAAAATTATGCTTGAAAATCATATTTTAATGAAAATGCCAAATGTTTTAATTAGTCCGCATAATGCTTTTAATTCACAAGAAGCTTTGGAACGCATTTTAAAAACAACTCTTGATAATATTTTAAGTTTTATTTCTGGCAGTCCTCAAAATATAGTTAAAATTTAAGAATGAAAATTTTAGATTTAAAAGCAAGAAAAATTTTAGATTCAAGAAGCTCTTGGACTCTTGAAATTTGGGCAAAAGACAAAAAAAATAATTCTGCAATAGTTTCTATTCCAGCTGGAAAAAGCGTTGGCAAATTTGAAGCTTTTGTTTTAAATCCAGATTTGGCTTTAAAAAAAATAAAATTTATTTATGAAAAAATAAAAAATAAAGATTTTAAAAATCAAAACGAGTTTGATACTTTTTTAATTCAACTTGATGGAACAAAAAATAAAAAAAATTTAGGAGGCAATACTATTTTGGGATTATCTTTAATTTTTAGCAGGTTAATGGCAAAAGAATTAAATTTGGAATTATGGCAATATTTTAGAAAATTAGCAGGAGTTTCTTTAAATCAAAAAAATAAATTAAGACTTTTTATGAATTTTATAAATGGTGGGTTGCATTCTTATAGTAATTTAGCTTTTCAGGAATATTTGGTTATTCCTAAAACTTTAAAGCTTCAAGAAGCGATTGAAATTGGAAAAAATTTTTACAAAGAATTAGGTTTGTATTTAAGGAAAATAAAACCAAATCAAGCTTTGGGAATAGGGGATGAAGGCGGATATGTTTTAAATTTTAAAAATAATGAAGAGCCATTTTTAATAATGCAAAAATTAGCCAAAAATTTAAATTTGGAAAATAAAATTGATTTTGGACTTGATTCCGCTTGTAATTCTATTTCAGGTTGGTCTGCGTCTAAATTAAAAAATTTTTATCTTAAACTTTATAAAAAATTTAATTTAGCCTTTTTAGAAGATCCGTTTACTGAAAATGATTTTGTAAATTTTTCAAAAATTAAATCAATTTTAAAAAATACTTATATTATTGGAGATGATTTAACCGTAACAAACCCAGAAAGAATTGAATTAGCTTATAAAAATCAAAGCATTAACGGCTTAATTATTAAGCCAAATCAAGTTGGTTCTGTTTCAGAAACAATAGAAGCGGTAAAATTAGCTTTAAAATTTAAATGGTTTATTGTTGTTTCGCATCGCAGTGGAGAAACAAATGATGATTGGATAGCGGATTTAGCCTATGCTATTGGAGATGGTTTTAAATTAGGAGCGCCACAAAAAGGAGAGCGCATTGCAAAATTTAACCGTCTACTTCAAATACAAAATAAATCATAAAATAAAAAATAACTTCATTTTTTTTAAAAATGTGTTTAAATAATATTGAATGCGGGGTCGTCTAATGGTAGGACGCCTGGCTCTGGACCAGGTAATCTTGGTTCGAATCCAAGCCCCGCAGCCAATTTTAATATTTTCCTAAAATCTTTTTGAATTCAAAAGCGTTAGAAATAGCGTGGCCTAATGCATCATTATTAAAATAAGCATATAAAATTTTAGGTTTTAATTTTTTGATTTTTTGAGCATAATCTTTTAATTCTTCTTCGGAATATTTAGAGGAAAAAATTTGGGGTTTTCCATGAAAACGCACATAAACAAAATTTGTTGTTTTTATAATATCAGTAGGCCACTTAGGAGAATCTGAAATAACAAATGCAATACCTTCTTTTTTAAAAAATTTGTAAATTTTGGGATTAAGCAAATTTTTGTTTCTAATTTCAACAGCTATTTGAGGGTATTTTTTAAAAACACTTTTAGAAATTTTTTTAAATAATTTTATAAAATTTTTTAATTTTTCTTCATTTTTAAAACTTGGAGGTAATTGAATTAAAAGCGGTCCCAAATTATCTTCTAAAACTGACAAATTTTTTAAAAAATCCTCCAATATTTTTTGGTCTTCTTTTTTAAGATTTAATTTTTTTAAATGAGTAAAAAATCTATGAAGTTTTATAGCAAAAATAAAGTTTTTATTTGAAACTTCACCCCTCCATTTTAAAAAGGTTTCTTTTCGTGTAAAATGATAAAAAGTTGTATTTATTTCTACTGTTTTAAAATACTTCGAATAAAATTTTAAAAAATCTTTGGATTTTAAATCTTTAGGATAAAATTTTTCAATCCAATGATAATATTGCCAACCCGAAGTTCCTACTAAAACATTCATATTTTATTATATAACTAAAATTTATCGCCATCAATTATTGTAAATATTTTAAAGGTCAAAATTTACATCATTTTAAATTTGTGTTAAAATATCAAAATGAGTATGAATAAAGAAATTCGGGTTCGTTTTGCACCAAGTCCAACTGGACGTTTTCATATTGGCGGAGCCCGTGTCGCTTTAAATAATTTTTTATTTAGTAGACACAACAAGGGCAAATTTATTTTACGTATTGAAGATACCGACAAAGAGCGCTCAAAAAAAGAATTTGAGCAAGAAATTTATGAAAGTTTAAGGTGGCTTGGTATAGAATGGGACGAAGGACCTGTAAGTTTTTGGGGAGAAGAAAAAGAAGTAGGGGATTATGGACCTTATCGTCAAAGCGAACGCTCTCATATTTATAAAAAATATTTAGAAAAACTTTTAGCCGAAAAAAAAGCTTATTTTTGTTATTGCACCAAAGAAGAATTAGAAGCTCAAAAATCTGCAATGATTGCTGATGGATTGGTGCCAAAATATACTGGAAGATGTCGCAATTTAACATCTCCACCTAAAGGTAAAGAACCTCAAACAATTAGATTTATTATTCCTGAAACAAAAATTGAATTTAAAGATTTAATTCGCGGAAAAGTTGTTTTTGATACCTCTAATTTTGGAGATATTGTTATTGCTAAAAATTTAGAATCTCCTTTATATAATTTTGCTGCAGTAGTAGATGATTATGAAATGAAAATAACTCATGTTATTCGCGGAGAAGATCATATTTCAAATACACCAAAACAAATTTTAATTCAAAAAGCTTTAGGATTTCCTGAGGTTGCTTATGCTCATTTACCATTAATTTTATCACCTGATAGAAAAAAACTTTCAAAAAGATTTGCAGAAACTTCACTTTTATCTTATAGAGATGAAGGGTATTTGCCAGAAGCTTTGATTAACTTTTTAATTTTATTGGGTTGGCATCCAAAAGAAGAAAAAGAAATATTTTCTTTAGAAGAGTTAATTCAAGAATTTGATTTAAAAAGAGTTCAAAAATCTGGCGCAATTTTTAATGAAGAAAAATTAAATTGGCTTAATGGAAAATATATTAGAAGTTTAACATCCGAAGAAATTTTAAAAAGAGTAAAACCATTTTTGGATAAAGCAAATATTTCTGCGCAGGATGATTTTATTTTAAAAATAATTAATATTGAAAAAGAAAGAATGAAAACATTAAAAGATATTGTTAATTTAGGAAAATTCTTTTTTAAATTAGAAGATTATGATGCAAGCTTACTTATTTGGAAAAATACTTCAAAAGAAAAAATAAAAGAAGTTTTAGAAAAAATTTATAATATCTTTAAGGAAATAAAAGATTCTGAATTTAATAAAATTAATGTTGGAGCCAAATTAACTGAAATTATAAATTTAAACAATTATAGTAGGGGAGAGGTTTTTTGGCCCCTACGTGTTGCTTTATCTGGACAAGAAGCGTCCCCAGATCCTTTAGATATCTTGGATGTTTTAGGAAAAAATGAAACCTTAAAACGCATAGAAATAGCATTAAATAAGTTAAAATAATTAATTAAAGATATGAATAAATATTTAAAATTAAAAATATTTATAATTTTGGTGGTTGGTATTTTAATGTTTTCTAAATTATACAATATTTCTGCTCAAACGTCAAATATTGATAGTTTAAATGCACAATTAAATGCAACAAATCAAGATTTAGAAGATTTAAATAAAAAACGCGCGGAATTAGAAGCAAAAATTAAAGAAAAAACTGCTGAACTTGAAAAAATTAATAAAGAAATTCAAAACACTCAAAATAATTTATCTACTACTCGACAACAAAAAATTAGTTTACAAAATGAAATTAAAAGATTAAATGAAACCATAAAACAATTAGAATTAAATATTTCTGCAGACGAAACAACTATCCAAAAATTGCAATTAGAAATTGAATCTTTAAGTTATGATATAAAAGACATAAATCTTTCTATTGAAAAGAAAAAAGAAGCCATTATAAAAATTTTGCAAGAAATTCAAAAAAAACAAGATAAAAACTTATTAATAATTTTACTAAGCAATAATAATTTAGCAGATATTTTTGCGGAAGGACAAAACCTTTTACATCTTAAAAATCAACTTCGTTCTGATATAACTAATTTAAATAGTCTTCAAAAAGAATTAAATGAAAAATTAAATGCTACTCAAAATAAAAAAGAAGAAGTTGAGACCAGAAAAAATAGTTTAGCAATAAAACAAATGATTATGAAAGATCAAAAAGAAGAAAAAAATATTATTTTAGCCCAAACCAAAAACAAAGAAAGTTTATATCTTAAACAAATGGAAGAATTACAAAAACAACAAGATGCTTTAGAAGAAGAGATATATAAAATGGAAGAAGAATTAAGAAAAAGTTTTAATTTTGGTCTTTTACCACCAAAACAAAAAGGTCTTTTATCCTGGCCAATTAAATTAAAAGAAGACGGGGGAATAGGAATTATTTCTCAAAGATATGGCCAAACCCCTTATTCTAATAGACTTTATCGTGGCAAACCTCATAATGGATTAGATATTAGCGTTCCAGTTGGAACTCCTGTTTATTCCGCAGATGATGGAATTGTTATAGCTGTAGATAATAATGATAAAAGCTCTTGGGCAAAATATCAGTATGGTAAATATGTGTTAATTAAACATAATAATGGTTTAGCGACTTTATATGCTCATCTTTCTCAGTGGGTAGTTTCAAAAGGTCAAACAGTTAGCAGAGGACAATTAATTGGATATTCAGGAAATACCGGATATAGCACCGGACCACATTTACACTTTGGTGTTTATTGGGCTTCTAGTATTATTTTAAAAGCAATTCCGCCCGCAGGAGGTCTGGTTCCTGTTGGAGTTACAATTAATCCCGAAGATTATTTGTAAAAATATATACAAAGTTTTATTTATAAGCCTTATTTTGCGACAATTCTATTGTTGCAAAATAAGGCGTTAATCTTTTGCGTCAATACTATTTTATTTGATGCTTTGTTTTGCGACAATTCTATTGTCGCAAAACAAAGCGCATATCTTTTACGACGAATTCTTATTATTCGTCGTAAAAGATATATTATACGACAGATAATTTGATTTTAAATTACAATTAATTATCATAAAATATGACAAAAAACCAAATTCCCCCATTTTTAAATAGTGGGTCCAAAAAAGAAAAAT
>Ga0272449_1003111_pt1 | contig 14594 bp, 17 predicted proteins | sample YNPCB0241_FD_198679 | JGI IMG/M metagenome (GOLD analysis project Ga0272449, IMG submission 198679) | Hot spring sediment microbial communities from Yellowstone National Park, WY, United States - YNP-CB-024-1 | ecosystem: Environmental > Aquatic > Thermal springs > Hot (42-90C) > Sediment...
GCCAGCCCTATTGAGGCTATCTTCTTTCCTTTCACCCATACACCGGGCTTTCCCTCCATCCTCCCAGCATCCACACCATACCACTGGAGAGTCCTTATGCATGACTCCTCCAGTATGTTGACCAGCTCCTTTACACCCAAGCCATTCTCATTGAGGTCGAGTATAGGGTATATGACAAGCTGGCCTGGTCCATGGTATGTGGCGTCGCCTCCTCTCTCAACCCTGTAGCATGGGACCGCCCTGTTGAGTATATTTTCCTCCAGCCCCTTCCGTCCAAGGGTATATACGTGCGGGTGCTCCACGATCAGCAGTGTGTCGGCGACCTCCTTCCTAATGCGCTTCTCCACAGTCTCCAACTGTATTTTCCAAGCCTCACCATATTCCATCAATCCTAGGTCTATGACATGGATTATCCTATCTTGTGACATAGTGTATCCCCCTCCTCAACGCTAGATGGGAGGTCTCCGACATGGATTCGGCGTAGGTTGGATGTATGTGGATCACATGTGTAAGATCGTGGACTGTAAGCCCCATCTCCACAGCCAAAGAGGCCTCACTGGCTATCTCGGTAGCATGGGGGCCGACAACAACCACACCATGCACCACTTTGGTCGCATCATCAAAGATAATTTTCGTAAAACCATCAGCAGCCCCGTCTGCCAAGGCTCTACCTAGAGAGGAAAAAGGAAAGCGTGCAATCCTAAAATCTCCGCCACGGGCTCTAACCTCATCCTCACCCAATCCAGTGGCAGCAACCTCTGGATCGGTGAAGACACCGTAGGGTATGGCCTTGTTGTTGAACTTTGTATCCATTCCGGCGATATTCTCCGCGGCGACTATCCCCTGACGTGATGCTCTATGGGCGAGGAAAGGCGGGCCTGTCACATCGCCGACAGCGTAGATGTTCTCGACGCTTGTCTCCATATGCTCATCAGTTTTTATGAAGCCTTTGGGGTCAAGTTCAACACCGATCTCCTCCAGCCTTCTACTCCACTCAGAGGGCCTCTTCCCCACCGCCGAAAGGATGTAATCCACTGTATAACTATTGTCATTGGAGAGCTTAACCCAGACACTATTCCCCTCATATCTGTACTCCGATACCGTGGTACTGAGATGGACCTCAACACCCATTTTCTCAAGAGATCTACGAACAGCCCTGGAAGCGTCTCTGTCGAATCCGGGGAGAAGCTGCTCCATCACCTCCACAACAATAACCTTAACGCCAAGCTTCGCGTAAGCTGTCCCCAATTCAAGACCAACAGCACCACCGCCCACCACAAGCATTGTCCTTGGTAGGCTTTCTAGAAAGAGGGCCCTCTCATAATTTATTATCCTATTGGCGTCGGTGGGCATGGTGGGGAGGGATGATGGGATACTTCCCGTGGCCACCACTATCGACTTGGCCTTTATCCTGCCCTCATCCTTGACATTCACTGTGCCTGGCTCTGGAATATCCGCATGTCCCTTGATCACTTTGACACCGTATGTATTGAGGAGAAAGGCTATGCCCTGCCTCAATTTCCCTATGACCTCACGTGAAGCTCTTACATGCTCAGCTAGAACTGGGGTGACAGCACCATCTGCGAGACCATCTCCTATTAGGCTTCGGAGGAAACCGATCTTGCTGGCATAGGATATGAGGTGTTTTGAGGGGATGCATCCGAAGTTCGTGCATTCACCGCCCAACTCAGCCTTCTCTATTAGTACGGTCTTACATCCCAGCTGTGCTAGCCTGATAGCACATACATAGCCTCCCGGCCCGCCCCCGATGACTGCGCAGTCAAACTCACTCATCAAAATACACCTTTGTAGTCTAGAAGGAGGCCACCTTTCTCACGGCATCTAGGATCCGCCTCTCATTGGGGAGGTAGAGGTTTTCATGTACGAAGGGGAATGGGGAATCATATCCCGTCACACGCACGATGGGCGCCTCCAAACTAAGGAGCTCTCTTTCAGCTATGAAGGCGGCTATCTCGGCGCCGAACCCACAAATCTTGGGAGCCTCATGTACTATGACAACTCTACCAGTCTTCCTGACAGTGGCTGTGATAGCATCCTTATCGTAGGGTAGCAATGTCCTAAGATCCAAAACTTCAACATCAATCCCCTCGGACTTGGCCTTCTCCGCCGCCGATAGGGAGTCATGAACAGTCGCAGCATAAGTTATTATTGACACATCAACCCCCTCCCTTGCAATCCTAGCTTTACCCAAGGGGACGGCGTACTCGCCGTCGGGTACATCCTCCTTTATCGTCCTGTAGATCCTCTTTGGCTCGAAGAATATGACTGGATCCTCATCCCTTATGGATGCGATTAGCAATCCCTTTGCGTCGGAGGGGGTGGATGGTGTGACGACCTTAAGGCCTGCGGTATGTATGAAATAGGCCTCGGGACTCTGGGAGTGGAACTGTCCACCTTTCACACCGCCGCCGAAGGGCGCCCTTATCACCATTGGGACTGAGAACTGGCCGCCGGTCCTATATCGCATCTTGGCGACATTGGATACTATCTGATCAAAGCCTCCGAAGATAAAGTCCGCGAACTGTATCTCAGCTACAGGTCTCAACCCGTTCATGGCCATGCCAGCGGCAACACCTATAATCCCCGCCTCTGCAAGAGGTGTATCTATAACTCTATCAGGGCCGAACTCCTCATAAAGCCCCTCCGTAATCAGGAAAACGCCCCCCCTCTTCCCAACATCCTCTCCCAGCACAACCACCCTCTCATCCCTGCTCATCTCATATCGTAGGGCCTGGTTGAGGGCTTGCGCCATATTCATTACCGTCATTAGAACCCAATCATAAAATCTACCAGTATGTATTAATCTTTAAGCTGGGCCATGCGTGTTGCGTGGAGAAAATGCTCAGCCGCTCTATATGAGCTTCTCACTAACGGCCCTGAGGCCACATATAGAAAGCCCATAGCGAGGGCTTCCCTTCTGAGCCTCTCGAAGACCTCCGGGTGGACATATTCATGTACAGGAATATGTCTTGTAGTAGGTCTGAGGTACTGTCCAAGGGTGACTATGTCAACGCCCGCCTGCCTCAATGTCCTCAGCGTTCTAATCACCTCATCATACTCTTCTCCTAGCCCCAGCATTATTGATGACTTCGTATAGATCCCGGCATCTAATCTCTTGACTGTCCTCAAAACCTCGATGGACTGTTGGAAGGACGCTCTCCTATCCCTCACCAAAGGAGTAAGCCTAGGGACAGTTTCAACATTATGAGCTATCACGTCTGGTCCGGAGTCTACCACCAGTTTTATCGCCTTGTACGAGCCGTTGAAGTCTGGTATGAGGGTCTCAACCATAACCTCTGGGCTAGACCTCTTGATTGCCCTGACGGCTTCAGCGAATTGGCTTGCACCGCCATCTGGTAGATCATCTCTACAGACCGATGTGAGAACCACGTATTTGAGCCCCATCTCTGAGACGGCCCTAGACACCAGCTCCGGCTCCCCATTCTCTACAAAGCCCCCGGGATGACCTGTTTTGACAGCGCAGAATCTGCAGCCTCTCGTACACACGTCGCCGAGGAGCATGAATGTTGCTGTTCCACTACCCCAGCACTCCGATATATTCGGGCACAGGGCCTCCTCACATACCGTATGGAGCATGTTCCTCCTCAGGATGGTCATTACCCTCATATACTCGGGCCCAGAGGGTATTCTAGTCTTTATCCATGGGGGCTTGGACAGCGATTGCATCTCCATCCTTCTATCCATTTTTAGATGGCTTTTAAGCATATATGTTTGCTCAGAAAGAGATTATAGTGGATGGGCTTGGCTGACCACGTGGTGGAAAGATCGGCAGGAGCTGTCATATTCTACGTGGACCCGTCTGGAATCGAATATCTGTTGCTGAGGTATGGGAAGGGGCATTGGGACTTCCCCAAGGGGCATATAGAGGATAATGAGGGCGAGCTGGATACGGTAGTGAGGGAGGTTAGGGAGGAGACTGGTCTGACGGATGTGGTGATACTGCCGGGCTTCAGGCGTATAGTAGGCTACATGTATAGGAAGAACCGTATGCTGGTTAGGAAGGAGGTGGTCTTCTACCTGGGCCGGACGAGGACAAAATCTGTGGTACTTTCCAGTGAACATAGGGACTATGTGTGGCTGGCCTACGAGAAAGCCCTAGAGAGACTCACCTTCGACACAGCCAAGAAAACACTGATGGAGGCTCATAGGCTTCTCTCCAGCAACCCCACACTTCAGACTTAAAGTCAGGAGATAATTCAAAGCTGCCAGTGAAACAGGATGGGTAAGACGGCGAAACTCCTATTGATAGCTCTCCTACTCACTGCGGCGGTGAACATAAGCGTTGGTCAGGAGCAGGTCCTCCAAGTCCATGTAGTAACTCCCGAAGGTGTTCCCAAACAGGGTATTATTGTGACGGCATCGCTGGGAGGCGTGACTGCCAGAGCAGTTACCAACGCCACAGGGTGGGCAGTATTCGGAGGGCTTCAGCCAGGTGTGTACACGCTCACAGCCTACTTATCAGAGCTGGAGCTAAACACAACTACGGTTGACTTTCCCACAGTTTCGTCACTGGATCTTGTGGTTCCCTTGGGGAGTCTTCAGGTCTCAGTAGTGGACTTGGGTGGTAGACCTGTTCCAAATACTGTGGTGACGGTCTCCGGTATGTCCGGTAGATATGACGTCACCCAGCGCACCAATGGCACAGGTCAAGTGGTCTTCGAAAACGTGCCCTACACTACCCTAGCAACTGCAGGCGGACCTTACAACGTCAGAGTTGTGAAGGAGGGGATCACCGTGGGCTCCACCGACGTGAGGCTGGAGTCATCGGTGGCCAAAGCCAGTATTAGGGCGAAGATACTAAATCTGAACATTACAGCCCTTGATAGGTCTGGATCACCCCTAAAATCACCGGCCTCAATAACACTGAAGGCCGGAGACTACTCGCAGCAGGCGAGTCTGAAGGATGGTAAGGCTTTCTTGACAGGGCTGATATCGTCTGAGGTGGTTGGGGAATATAGGATCACAGCCTCGATGAAGGTGGGTGACAAGGATGTGACGATCTACTCAGACACGAGACAGCTAACCCTAGACATTGAATTGGAGATAGAGGTGGATGTAGGGAACATAATGGTTAATGTCTTAGATGATACTGGAAAGCCGATCCCAGGTATCGTGGTTGTAATAAACTCAGCCAGCCTGGGGCAGTTCGCAGGCGGAAGAACGGACAATAAAGGCCAACTCCAGATGATCGGGATACCATTATCTAAGACTGAGGCCGGTAATTATAACCTAACCGCGTACCGTGGCCGCTCCATAGTCTCTGTCCAGCCCCTATCCCTTGAAACTGGTCAGGTAACCGTAGATATTGTTATCAGGCTATCGCCCCTGGAGATGAAGATAGTTGATGCCAGTGGTGCTCCAGTACAGGGTGCCGAGGTTAGGATAAACGACCCGCTCACAGGCCGTAATTCCACGGGGATAACGGGTGAAGACGGTGTTGTAGGGCTATCAGCCTTCGCAGGCCCCAACGATCTACAGGTCATATACAAGAATGTTGTAGTATTCGCTAGGAGGATGGATATCGTGGAGGGTCCTATGACTGTGAGGGTGACGTCGGTCAACTTCCCCATTTCAATATACGTCCTAGATGCACTAGGCCGCCCAGCCAACGGATTCCAAGCGTCTGTGACCATAGATGGGAAAAAGGTTTTCGAGGGTGTTTTAACGGGACAGCCCCTGACGGTTAACTCGGAGCTGCCAGGCTGGGTTAGGGTTGATGTCTTATCCGACGGCAGACTTCTCGCTAGGGAGACAGCCTTTACCTCTGGTGAGACAAGGCTTGAGATAAGGTTTAGCAACTACTTATTCGCCGGCGGCGGGTTGATACCGTTTGAACTCGTGGTGGCGACAGCCATTGGGGTTATAATGTTGGCGGTTATCGCCCTGGCCATAAGATCATGGCGTTATGCTAGGCAACACTAAAAAATAGGCATAACAGTCTGTCAACGGTCAACCGAAGCGGAGGGCCGGAATTGCAGAACTGGACGTTGAGTAGGGAGCCGACCCCAATATGCAACCCGCTATGTAGATTCTTTAGATGTGCTAAGAAAGCCCTCGACTATAAGCGGAACCCACCATGGTGCAACTGGGTGGAGGCGCCATGTATCGGCTTTCAATGCCCATACGCGCAATGTGTTCAGGCGAAGCTTCTCCCAGACGGTAGGTGTGGCCTCTTCGTCAAAAGGAAGACAGCAGAGGTTGAGGAGGACTTTACAGTTAAGACCGTCGCCGCATCCAAGGCTAAGCGCAAGTTGGATAAGCTTGGGCTTTGAGAGCGGTGATGAATTGAGAACCATCGAGATACATGCTCTGCCAGGCATCCCCATAGTGGGTAAGGGTGTTGATCTAGCTAAGGTGATAGCTGACTCTGCGAGGAGGGCGGGCGTTGATCTTGAGGATGGCGACATTATAGCTGTCTCCCACACCATAGTTTCGAGATCTGAGGGTATGCAGGTGGATCTAAGGACGGTTGTTCCAACATCTGAAGCTGAGAGTATTGCAAGGGAGACGGGTAAGGATCCAAGACATGTGGAGGTTATCCTCAGGGAGAGTCGCAGGATATTAAGGGTTGAGAGGGGTGTGATAATTTGTGAGACAAGACACGGGCTGGTTTGCGCCAACGCCGGCGTGGATGCATCCAATTCAGGTGGGGAAAACTTTGTGGTTTTACTACCTAGGGATCCTGACCACTCAGCTGCCAGGATAAGAGATGGGATTAGGAGGCTGACTGGCAAGAACGTGGCGGTGATCATATGTGACACCTTCGGCAGACCCTTTAGAAGAGGCACGGTCAATGTCGCTATAGGATGTAGTGGGATCAACCCTCTCTGGGATAGAAGAGGTGAGAAGGACCTGTTCGGGAGGAAGCTGATTTCAAAGATAACCTGCGTCGCTGACGAGCTTGCTTCCGCAGCGGAGTTGGTTATGGGGCAGGCTGACGAGGGTATGCCCGTAGCAATAATAAGGGGTTATAGGTATGACCCAACGGACATACCGGCCAGAGATATAATCAGGCCGCCAGAGGAAAATCTGTTCAGGTAGCCATGGATCTAGGACGTGAGATTGCTACGCGGGTTCTACTAGAAGCATTGAGGGCGACTAGGACTGGCTCGAAGCTTGAAATAGGTATATTGGCGGAGAGATGTAGGGTTCACCCTGATCAGGTCTCAAAAGTGATGGAAAGATATGTATCCGGTGACTATCGTGGCAGGATAGCAATAGCTATTGGGGCCCTGCAGGCTGGTTGCGAGGCCGCCCTAGTAGCTCGGGAACTCACCTGGGATGAGATGGAACACTTCATCTTAGATGTGGCAAAACGCACAGGCTATAACACCCTACGGGACATCAGATTCAAGACCGGCGGGAGGAGACATCAGGTTGACCTAATTCTATGGAGAAATAGTGTCTGCCTGGTGGTTGATTGCAAGAGGTGGTCTAGGCCACCAGCGGGCAGGGTGCTAAATTCTTTAGTAACAGAGCAGGAGATGAGATGCCAGGCACTCGCACAGTATATCCACGGCATATCACCCGGGCCCCGGGATGTTTATTTCCACCCAGTCATAGTCACGGTCTACGAGCCAAGGTTCAGACAGGTGGGCGAAACCCACGTGGTACCAATAAACACTTTGGTAGTCTACCTCAACACCATGGATAGGAGCTATGTGAGTAGAGGGTACAGGGCTCAACTTGCTGAAGACTGGTATACAGCATTAAAGAAGCCAGGGGTAACCCTTTAATCTAAATAGATGTATAGCTTGGTGGGTGGAGTGAAGTGGATAGGCTATGGGCCCCCTGGCGGATGGATTACATAAAATCGGCGAAAGATGACACAGTATGCATATTCTGTCAGATAGCTAGGGAGGGTGAGGATGAGAGAAGACTGGTACTTCACAGGGGCAGGTATTCGTACATAGTCATGAACACTTACCCATATAATAACGGGCACCTGCTGGTCACACCGTATCGGCATGTCCCAAGCCTAACTGATCTCAGCGGCGACGAGTTATCGGATGCAATATGGCTTGTCTCCTACTCCATCAAGCTTCTTAGACACACCCTAAACCCTGACGGATTCAATGTAGGGGTTAATTTAGGACGCGTAGCCGGGGCTGGGATAGCCGACCACGTCCACTTCCATATAGTCCCACGTTGGAAGGGTGACACCAACTACATGACTACAGTGGCTGAGACCAGGGTCCTGCCCGAGGATCTCCGAGAGACTTATAATAAGTTAAGGTTGGGGGTTATCGAGCTGGGCGCCGCCTACCGGTGAAAGTTTTTCCCTCATTTCATGATAGAATCCTGAGCATGGATTGGCTAGCAAGACAACCCTGCTCACATCGTCCTCTGCGACCGGCACGAATCCGAGGATCTCCTGTAGGGCTGAGGCGAAGGATCTAAGGTCTTCCATGGACGGCATGTTCTCCCGTCTGAGCCTCTTCTGGGATTCGCCTACATGGGTGTAGCCCTTACATTCAACATAGTCGGGTCCGGCCAGCTTGATAAGTTCAGCATATTTCTCAGGAGAGTGCATATTATAATCTTTCACAAGTGTTAGTCTGATTATCTTCCTACATTTCATCCCACTCATAACCTTCAGGGACTCCAACACCCTCTCCCAACTGTCGGATATGAGAGGTTTATTCGTTCTGATGTGAGTCTCCCTATCTGGGCCATACAGGCTGAGGTAGATGGTAGTAGGCTCGGCCGCACTACTCAACTCCCTAAGCCTCTCTGGCATAGTCCCATTTGTGACTAGAAATGTTGTCATCCCCCTCCTAGAGGCTTCCCTTATAAACTCCCCCAGATGTGGATACAGGGTTGGCTCACCGTCGAGTGATATGGCCAGATGCCTGGGATTCATTGCCTCCACAAACCTCGTCCTACTTACCTTTGGATTTCCCCCAAACCCTGAGAGCAGCTGTCTCTGGGCCTCTATAACTCCATCCAAGATCTCAGTGGGGCTATCCCATGTGCCACCGTAAGGTTCAACCCTGTTGGGTGTGTGGAATCTCCAGCAGAAAACACACATCATATTACAATATTGAACTGACGGTGTCATTTGGACGCATCTATGGCTGTCGATACCATACCAGCTCTTATAACACATTCTCCCTCCTCTGAGAGCTGATTTTGTCCAGTGGCAGACCTTAACCGCTGAATGCCGGCCGACTATCCTGTAGCCCGCCTCGGTGAATTTCTCAAGGCTCTTGACCTCAACCCTGGGACGCTTGAGTGCCGGTATAGTTTGGCTCAACTCCCAGCGTGACTCTTACACGCTGATTTAAATATTAACCTCAGCCTCCTAATAGCGGATGCCGCCCAAGCCTAGAATATGTATCGTTGGCAATCTAACCCTCGACGTACTGCCTTCAGGTGAGACAGTTCCAGGCGGGTCTCCATGGTATGCGGGCCAGGCCGCAGCGGTGATGGGCTGTGAAGTCTTTACGGTTACGGCTGTGGGAGGAGATTATCCACGGGAGTATCTTAGACAGCTGGAGTCGATGGGTGTTGAGGTTCATGCCCTATTCCAAAGTGGTAGGAGCACCTCTTACGCCGGCTCATGGGCTGCGGGTGAGAGGATACTTAAGCTTGTCGCACCTGGCCCCGTAATCCCGCCTGAGGTTATTGAAAATATCTCAGCCGATGCTGTCCTTTTCTCACCTGTAGCTGGGGAGATCCGGCCAGAGTATGTAAAATCATATCAGGGTGTAAAATGCCTCGATTTGCAAGGGTTTATCAGAAAGGTAAGTAAGGACTCGACCATATATCTTGCTAGGCTGTCTGAAACAACTCTCCTCAGCGCCTTGTTGGTCCATGCATCGGCCGAAGAAGTGAGGGCCGCTCTAGGGATCCGTGACACTTGTGCGGCTGTTAGAAAGCTCAAACGCCTTGCTGTCAAGAATGTAATAGTTGGACTGAGAGAGGGAATCCTAGTAGCATCTAAGGATGGGGGTGACTGGTTTACGCCTACCATGTTAGAAGGTGCAGTAGATGGCACGGGCGCTGGCGACATTCTCACAGGTGCGTTCATGGCCTCGCTTCTCAAAGGACATAGTGTAACAGAGGCCGTCGCCGAGTCAACCGCTCTGCTAATTCAATCTCTGTTAAGCCCTCCCCCATACAGGATCAGTGGCCAGCCGGATGAGTGGCTGGTGGAGGAGATCCGGGGTAGAATCACTTTGCTGGGCTAGATTTCCTTCTATCCAGTAGCTTTTCAGCCCTGCTTGATAGATGCGGCCACTTGGACCGTAGTGCGTCCTCAACAATGCCGGCCAGCTCGTCGCTGATGCTATACCTAGGTATTGTGTTTTTCCGGTAGTTCAAGATACAGGCGGCTAGTGGTGAATAGAATGCCAGCCTAGGCTGTGACAGCGCCCTTTTCACCGATTCCCGGAGGATCTTTTCATCAACCTTCTCCTTGTTGCCCTTTTCTTTCTTCATAGGTTTACGTTAAACATTCTAAGTTTTAAGATTTACCTTCCTGTCGGTGGCCGGGTTATATGTCCTTGTTCGAAATATCGAACGCTCGTTTTGGCGGGAGGGGCCTGATTTGGGTCTTGTACAATTCGGATTGTTGAACATTGTGGATTGCGCTGATAAGGACCTTGTAATGCAACGTCCATTGTATTATGGGCTTCCAGGTGTCCGTGGACTATGAATAGAAGCCTGAAATCGTCGTTGTAACCGTCTTCCGACATATGTGGGATACAAATCGGGTGGTGGTTCGGACAGATGTATCCTTAATTCAACATGCATTGAGCATGGCTATCTATGTGTCATTCGTGGCTTATGGCGAGCACATGTTCGGAAAATCGAACAAGGAGGCTCACTACTCATAATGGTGCTTCATGGGATGCAAAAAATGGTGGTTGGTATAAGTTTTAACTTATAAGTTATACTAAGCCGAGGAGCGGTCGGCGACGTGCTTAGTGATTCTTGCTGGTGAGAGCCTGGAGGCAATGTAATCGAAGGCCTTCTCAGGCTGGCTTTGAGGGCCGCATGTGTAAACGTCGACTGTGGCGTATCTGTAGGTGGCCCATGTGTGTAGTGCGATGTGGCTTTCTTGAACTAACGCTATCACCGAGACGCCCCCTTTCTTACCTCCGAACGACCATGATCGAAGCTCCACCAGGGTCATGGCGGCTATATTGACAGCCTCGAGGACTATGTTCCTCAGCAACTCTTCATTGAGGAGAGTCTCCTCGCTACAGTCGTAGAGGTTGCCAAAGACATGCTTGCCGACAATCACTTCCTCACTTGCTTGTTCTGAAAGCATTATCTATTCTTCGAACCTCACTGAGCCGCCGTAAATGATTGAATATAAACTATTTGTTTTTCCATTTTTCTCTAGGGTGTCGTTAAGATTAGAAAGCATACTTGATTGTCATTTCCTACCATTATTGAACATTTTTTGCCTGAAAGAGTCTGGTGATGGTCGCATCTCTCCAACGGATCATATGTGGCTGGAAATCTGGCCAAAGATTATATCGATGATGCGTTCCTGTAGAAGCATGAATGGTGTCCCGCCATCTGGTGTGTATGCTAAGAGTGGGCTCGATCTACGCTCCATCTTCAGCGCCGTGCTTGACGCGGTGGCTGATGGCACCTGTGGTGCTGTCGCCTTCTTCGTTGGTGTGGTGAAATCTGTGGGAGTAGGTGAAAAGGATGTTAACTCGCTTGTGATGGAGTCCTATCCCGAACACGCTGACAAGGCGCTGAGAAAGATATGTGATGAGGTAGCTGCTGAGTATCGTCTGAGGCTTGTGGGTGTATGGCATCTTATCGGTGAGTTTGAGGTAGGTGAAGCCGTAGTGCTCGTTGCTGTGGCAGGTTTAAGGAGGAAGGATGTCTTAGCCGCTCTTCAGACGACAGTCGAGAGATATAAAAGGGAGCCAGCCCTCTTCAAGAAGGAGGTTTATGTTGACGGCTCGCACTCATGGATTGAGGGCGCTTGAGGGTATTAACACGGTTCTATGCATTTCTTAGGGAGATGACCGGTAGGGAGTCGGATACTATAACATTGGATGAGGGGTCCACCATAATGGATTTCCTAAAAGCCGTCAGGGAAAAATATGGATCGTCCTTGGCCAGTATTTTCGGTGTTGACGGAATGCTGAGAAGTGGGTTCGCTATAGCCTTGAACGGCGATAGTGTTGATCGGAGGGAGTGGGCTAGCACGGTTCTGAAGGAAGGAGACACTGTGGTTATCCTGCCGCCTATTGCTGGCGGCCTATCGGAAGGAGGGCAGTCTGACACCCCTCTGTCCCTGATATCTACCCATGTATGGTCTCTCAACAATTGAAGAGAGTCTGGCGAAAACTACATGGAGAAATCGATCTCCCTCATAGAGTCTGACGGGGAAGTCTCCTCCAACTAGCTCTATTGTTAGCTCACCTTCAAAGTTGGCGTCTATTATTGTCGGAGGGATTGTCAGCCCTATCCTCGCATAGCTACTTCTTAGATTTACAAACCCCATCAGATCCTTGGGGAGGCTGAGATACTCCTTGGTATGAAGTAGGACATGCTCTCCCTGATGAATTGTGAAGGATTCACCCTCTTCAAAATAGTAGAAATCCGTCGGATCCGAGTATCTGGTGTCAAAGACCTTATTATTTCGGTTGAACCTTGCTATCTGCCTCCCTATCCTCAGGTCCAGGCCGTTCTCCCGGACAATATCGTCGCTAAAGGGCTCTATTTTAAGCCGACCACTCTTAATGTAATTCCAGAGGTCAAAGTCCGACAGTATCATGGGTCGGTGGCATCCAACCACCTTATATAATTCTCGCTTGCAACGACCTTGTTGATATCCGCGGGCCTGTACGTGACGAGGATACGGGTTATCCTGAGCTTCCTACCCGGTTTAGCTAGGTCGAGCATCCTATTCGAGGTGTCCAACCGTAGTAGGCCGGGGAAGCTTTGACTGGAGGCGCCTCTAATGGGTGATAGTACCCGCCGACCTCGGACACCTATTTAAAACCTGTTCAAGGATATATACGACCACCGATATGAAACAAAAAATATAATTTCGCAGCGTCGCCGAATCTGAGGTGGTTAGATGAAGGCAAGGTTGCTGATAGCTGTTTTATTGTTGGCGGTGGTGCTAATGTCTCTAGCCATCGTGATAAGCAATTTTGGCAAAACAAGCGAAAGGGAAGGGGGCGGGTCCAATAGGGAGGTTGGACCAACAACCACACGCACAGAAACACCGCAGATGCCTATACAAACCACTGCCTACGCAACTATAATATACTCCGCATCCCAGCAGACGAAGCTGCCGGACGCAAGGCAGTACGTGCTGTTTGATGTGATCGATATTCCGGGGAATGTCTCCCTTTCAGCAGTCTACTTTGAGCAGGTTCCCAGCTTGGATGCAACTTACTACGAGCCATTCCCAGACGGTACAACGGTGACACACCTCAACGCCACCTACGTGCCGAAGCCAGATGAAACGCTCTACCTCGCCACCCTTGCTTACGTGGTACGGGGCAATCCCCAGGAGAGTGGGCTCAATGTCCCGGAGAATCTTTGCCTCCGTCGGCATGAAAACCCCCCAACGCTGACAAACTGTTTCATAATCCCCGGCTTAGTTACTGATGTGTTGTTCAGCACAATTACCGCAGCGCTAGATTTCGGGTTGAAAATCCTGTCTGGAGAACAATTGATGCTACATGTCATAGATGAAAACGGCAGGCGTTACCCCTCGGTGGAGAAGGTGGTTGTTGAGGTGATGAACATAACTAGGGATGGTTCTTGGTACCTCGCCAACAAGGAGTACGCCCTACGCGGCTTGGGAGAAAACATCATCGGCAAAGGCTCATACGCATTCATACTCCCAAAGGATGCAAGGCCCGCATACCTATACCTCCACATCTCCAAAACCGGCCTACTATCCATCTTTGATCCAGAGAAGGAACGCCCAATAGCACTAATTAGGGTCAGATAAGTCCAAGATCGATGGTATTATCGTCCGAGGTCGGACACCATATAAGGCGTATAAAATGGACCATATAAGGCGTATAAAATGGGTCCGTGGTGTGAAGCGATTATAGCAACACTTCCAGCTATATAACACCTTATCAAGACACTCAAAAGGGTAGGAAATACCTGAAATTAATTTTCATATCTCTATGATCTCCATCATATCATATGCAACCCGTATAGCGGCACCCTTAGCCTGTACGGCTCTCACAATCCTCTCCTCCAAGCCTTCCCAGACTGGGTAAAGATGGGTTGCAACCACCAGCTTGGGTTTTGTCTTATAAGCTATATCAGCCAGCTGGGTCTCGGATGTATGTTTTCCTAAGAGTTCCTCGTGGGGGAAACTGCATTCATGTAATAATATATCACATCCAGATGCGAGTCTGACCAGCCTCTCATCAGGTACAGTGTCGCCTGAGTAGGTTATTGACAACCCCTCTCCTTCAACCCTATATGCTATTCCGTTAAAATGCTCCACCTCTGCAACTTTAATGACCAGCCCGCCATCAGACAGGATGGCACCATCATCCATCTCTGTTATCGTAACATACTCAAGGCAGCGCATCACCCTA
>Ga0272449_1003112_pt1 | contig 14593 bp, 14 predicted proteins | sample YNPCB0241_FD_198679 | JGI IMG/M metagenome (GOLD analysis project Ga0272449, IMG submission 198679) | Hot spring sediment microbial communities from Yellowstone National Park, WY, United States - YNP-CB-024-1 | ecosystem: Environmental > Aquatic > Thermal springs > Hot (42-90C) > Sediment...
GTTTACGGCGCACGGCGGTCATAGATGCGTAAATAATACTGGCGCAACAGCTCGTCCACCTCGCTGTTCAGGCGTTCCCAGAAGTTTGCCATCCTTTCTTGTGCGGATGCCCACACATTTTGGACCTGCACGTTCCGCTGGACGCTTTCCACCGCCTGGGGCAGGAGGAGGACCGCGGCGAGCAGGAGCATCAAAGCGATGGCCAGCAAGGCCCAGCGTCTGGCGCGGCCGGCCTTCTCCGGCCTCAGGCGAACGGTGCGCCGGCCTCTCACCAGCTCGCTGATGACGGCCGGCACGATGGCCAGCATCAGGCCGTACAGCACTGCCGAGATCAGCAGTCCGCCCAGCGGGGGCAACGGTATGCCCAGCCGCCAGTATGCCAGCCCGTAGCCGGCCAGGGCGATGAGAGCCAGCGCCAGTGCCCAGAAGAGGACCTGCGCCAGCAGGCGCGGCAGGGCATATAGGAAAGGCCAGGCCAGTGGGAACAGCGCGCCCCAGATGATGCCACAGATGGCCCACAGCAAGCCCCCGATGACTGCGCCGGCGGCATATGGGCCGAACGCGGCCGGCGTGGAGGGCATCATGCCCGGCCAGACGCCGGCCAACGCCATCAGCAGGCCGATGCCGGCGCCCAGCGCGCCGGCGAACAGAAGCCCACCGGCCGGCCGCACGATGACCCGTTGAAACAGTGAGGGCCTGGGCACCACGCGGAAACGCACCGGTATTTCCACGGCTTCCGGCATGGCGCGAGAACTCACGATGATGCGGGCTTGATAGGGTTCGGGATCGATCAGCAGGCTCGACGTGTTGACCGTCACCAGCGCCCGGCAGGGCTCCCCCTGGAATGATCTGGGCTCCACCTGTGCCCACGGATGGCTGGTCCGAAGTTCGCCGAAGCAGTACCCGCCTTTGCGATGCAGGCGGACGATCGCGGAAGCACTGTCGCCGGCAACGATATAGCCCAGGTCAACCTGTTTGGGCCGCACAGTGGGGCGCCGGCGCGTCACCAGGCCGGTGCCGACCAGAAAGAGTTCCAGCGCCTGGCGGTAATCGGTGGGAGAGTCTCGTACCGCCGAGCGGGCCAACTCCGCCAGATGGGGCGCCCCGACCTCCTCCAGCCATTTTTCCAGGGTGCCGTTGCTGAGGTGATGTATGCCGTCGTCCGGATGGCGGTCCATATGCCGCACCAGGGAGCGGATGCTCCAGGCCCGGGTGCGCGTGCCAAAGGGGCCTCCGGAGCGGAAGATGAAAGGTTTGGGGGCGCGCTGGGAGCGAGCCAGCCGGCGTTGTTGCAGTGCCTCCCCCAAGGCCGCGCGGGCTTCCTCATCGACCAGGGTTGCGTCTGGCGCCAGTTCGTCTGCCATAAGGGTCTCCGCAAGTGTTTCCTGTCTCAAACCAGTTGGTTCCAGGACCTTCCATTCCGAGAATTCCGCTTTGGAGATGCTGACCACATGAAAGTGGCGAATGATGGGCTGGAAGTCCGGAAACTCATCCTGCAAAAATGCTCGCATGGCCTGGATGGCCTGTTGCGCGCCGGCGGCCAGGTGGCGAGAGCGGGTGTCCCCGCCCCCGGTTGCCGACGCGCGCGGGGACAGCCTCGCGATAGCCTCCCAATCTACCACTTGGCATAGCGCCAGACCCTTGGGACTGATGACGACGGCATCGAGAGGGTGCTGGAAGACCATGGCATTGGCGACGACAATATGGTCCTGTGGCAGCATCTCGCTGAGATATAAGGCCACAGAACCTTGTTCCACGATCCCGCCGGCTGCCAATAGCTCGGCCATATATGCCGCTCTCCCATCCCATCCACAGCGGAAGCGGCGTTTCCCGTGCCGATCCGGCTTATTCCAGGATCACTTTCTCGTCCACCAAACGCTCTCGGACAAAGTTGCCGTTGGGAACGATGCGAAAGTGGGCGGCGTCGAGGGCGTACTCCATGTCCACCGCGCTCACGCCGGCGCGGTTCTTCTCCACGCTGATGACCACCCAATTGCGCATGGCCTCGGCCTGCAGAGGGTTGTAGATGAGATGTTCCCGGCTGAGGATGGCGTACTTGTTGTTGAGAATAAGGCCGATATCCGCCTCGTACTGCAGGGCGGAGCTTCCCCGCAGGTCGGCGAAGCGCATGCGCTTGGACTTCAGGCCCGGGCGGTCAGCCGCGGCCACAGCGATGACGGGAATGTTCAACGCCATCGCCAGTTCCTTCAGCCCATGGGCGAGAAAAACGGTTACCTCGCTCTCCTCTTCCCGGACCGCCCGCGGCACTGGGATCTTCTGCAGATAATCCACCACCAAGAGCAGTTTGGTCGAGGCCGTTTCCAGCGCCTGCCCCGTCCACTGCTGAATTTCGTCCAGGGTTGAGTTGCGGCCGCTGGCACTGACGACGAGGAGCCGGCCGGCATAGGATGCGACCCGGTCCAGGACCGCCGCATAGCGCGGCACCCGCCGGAGCATCCCCATGAGTCCCACGCCCGGCGCGGCTTGCAGGGAAAGGTCGGTAAGCCGGCGCATGGTCAGCGCGTCATCTTTGTAGCCCATTTCGGCGCTTTCCAGGCACAGCAGGCGCGACAAGAGGTGGGACTCGCTGTGTTCATAACATACATATAAAGCGGCGGCGCCGGCATCCTGGCAGACGAAATTGCGGGCGACCTGCAGGCCCCAAATGGTCTTCCCCACGCCCGTCGGTCCGCCGATGATGAGCAGTTCGCCGCGCCGAAGTCCTCCATTGAGCACATCATCCAGCGGGAGAAAGCCAGTCGGGAATGGGCGCAGGTGCTCCAGATGGCCGGCGGCCACCTCACTTTCGACCTCATCCATCACCTGGGCCAGTGAGACCGGACGGATGATGCCCTCGTGCTGATCCGTAGCCCTTTTGATCTCCACCGAGCTTTCCAAGGCACTGCTCCTACCGTCGTTCCTTGTGTTTGGCCGGCGCAAAGATGCTTGGGTCCAGGAAGATGCCGGCGGCCTCCACTTTGTCCATGAACTTGGGGCGGACACCGGTCGCGGTGAAATAGCCCTCCACCCGGTTGCCATGGACACCCGTCTGGACAAACTGGAAAATGTCCTGCATGACGATGACATCTCCTTCCATGCCCTGCACCTCGGTCACCCGCACCACTTTGCGGCTTCCGTCGCTCAGGCGGTCCAGGTGCACCACCAGATCGAATGCGGAGGCAATCTGTTCGCGAATGGCACGTAGGGGGAGGTCCATGCCGGCCATCAATACCATGGTCTCCACGCGATGCAGGGTATCCCGCGGGGAGTTGGAGTGCACCGTCGTCAGCGAGCCGTCATGGCCGGTGTTCATGGCCTGCAGCATATCCAATGCCTCACCGCCGCGCACTTCACCTACCACAATGCGGTCCGGGCGCATGCGCAGCGCGTTGATGACGAGCTGGCGAATGGTCACCTCGCCACGCCCTTCGACGTTGGGGGGGCGCGCCTCCAGCCGCACCACATGGCGCTGTTGAAGCTGTAGCTCCGCCGCGTCCTCGATGGTGATGATGCGTTCGTTATTGGGCAGGAAGCTCGAGAGCACGTTCAGCAGGGTAGTTTTGCCGGTGGAGGTTCCACCGGAAATGACGATATTCAACCTTGCCAGGACGCACGCCTTCAGAAATTCCGCCATCTCTTTGGTGAGCGTGTTGAGACGCAGCAGGTCGTCCATGGAATATACCGCCTTGGCGAACTTGCGGATGCTGATGCAGGGGCCGTTGAGGGCCAGGGGCGGAATGATGACATTGACGCGGGAGCCATCGGGCAGGCGTGCGTCCACCATGGGACTGCTCTCATCGACGCGCCGGCCCAGCGGTGACACAATCCGCTCGATGATACGCATTAGGTCCTCGGTATCTCGGAAGCGCAGGTTGGTCTCTTCCAATTTCCCATCGCGTTCGATGAAGACCTGGTCCGGCCCATTCACCAGGATTTCTGTGATGGTCTCATCCTCCAACAATGCCTGCAGTGGCCCATAGCCCAGGATATCGGCCACCACCTGTTCGAACAGCTCGGCCCGTTCCAGCCGGCTGAGCGGTACCCGCTCTTCGGTGAGCGTCTGATCAAAGATGCGCTCCAGAGCGCGGCGGACCTCTTCCACGTCATCGGTCCGAATGGTCGGGCTCAGTTCCGCCAGGAGCCGGCGGTGTACCTTCTCCCGAATGGCGCGGTTGCGCTCATTCTCATCCTTGCGTACCCGTATGGGCGGGGTCGCTGGTCTGGAGGCGGGATTGGGATTGCGCGAGAAGTTTACCATTTCACTTCACCCATATTGGATCGTATTCGTCCCAGGTAGTTTCGCTGAGCCGGCGAAGATTCTGACCATTCACGTCAATGATGTAAATCTGTTTCACTCCGGACCGGTTGGACCAGAAGACAATCCGCGTGCTGTCCGGCGACCAGGAAGGATGCTTGTCCCATTCCCAATCGTTCGGTGTGAGGTTGCGCGGATCGCTTCCGTCCGGGTAGATGATCCAGATGTCGTCGCTGGTGCGCTGTTGGCTGACAAAGGCGATGCGGCTTCCGTCCGGCGCCCAGACAGGGTCATACGACACCTTCGTAAAGTCCTTGGTCACCTTCCATGTCGGCGCCTTGCCCCACTGATCCACCTCTCCCTGAATGTAGATCATGGGCGCCGGATCACCCTTGTCCTTGGTGACGTAGACACGGAATCGTCCGTCCGGCGAGCGCCTCTCGCTTTCCCACAGCTCATCGAACTGCTTGCGCAACTTCGGGTCATTGCCGAGATAGCGCCGGCCAGTGCCATCGGGATTCATCATCCAGAAGCCTGTCTGCCCCTCCTTGTCCGCCCAGAAGACGATCTTGTTATGCAGTGTAGCCAGCACCACAGTAGGTGTCGGGGATGGGATGGGCGTTGGCGTCGGGACCGGGGTCGGCGTGCCGGTGGCGGTGGGAGTAGGAGTGGGTGTCAGCATGGGTTGAACGGCTTCCATGCGGGCCCGAGCTACCACTGGTTCCCCGACGGGCAGCATGGAGGCCTTTTGGTACTGTTCCCACGCGTAATGGTAATCCTGTTGATCGCGATGCAGGTCGCCGCTACGGATATAGGCATCGTAGAGCATCTCGATGTATGCGCCGTGCAAGTAGTTGGGACGCTGGGCATAGATGGTGCCCAGTGCATCGGCGGCGGCATCCCAACGTCCATCCAGGTAGGCCTGCTGGCCGGCCAAATACAGGCTTGCCAGCCGCTGTTCCAGGGTGGCCTGCGGATCGCGCGGCCGCAGTGCCAGGGCCTGTCCGAAATATTCCAGCGCCATGGGAACCATACCCGGCGCCGGCGGGTCCTTTTCCACCAGCGCTTTGCCGAGCTGGAAGTAACAATCATAGAGCCGCGCGGCGATCAGGTCGCGCTGATAGTTCACATCCATGGCCTTGATCTGTTCATACCGCTGCACCGCCCCCTGGAAATCGCCGCTCTGGTACAGCGCCTCGGCTTCATTCCACAAATCCGTCAGGGTCAACTGCCGGTTAATCTCCGCGATGTAGCGGTTGGCATCGCAGTAGCCCGACGAGCGAAAGGTGAGTTCCGTGAACAGTTCACGGGCCTTGGCCAAATCTCCCGCCTTGTATCGGGTCACCGCCTCTTGACATAGCGCTGCCAGCTCGCGTTGGCGCTGGATCTGCTGGATGCCGGCCAGCGCCTCGGGATGATCCGGCACCCGGGCAAGAAGCTCTTCATAGCGCGCCTGCGCTTCATCCAGCCTGCCGGCGTTCAGAAACGCCTTGCCCTCGGCGGCCAGCCGGCTGATGCGTTGTTGCTCCTGCACCTGCGCCAGAAACGGCACCACCTGCGTGTTCCACGCCCGGACGATCTGCAGGCCCAGGAACGCCACAATGATGATCGCCAGGCCGGCGATGGCCACCTGTCGCCAGGGGAAGAACCATTGTCGCGGCCGCACGCGCGCGGCTTCGTCGAACTTCGCTTTGAACCGCGCTTCATTCAGCGCGTGCTGTACCGGCTGGCTGATGCCGTACAGGTCCAGCAGGGTTTCGAAGCATTGAATGGCTTCCTGCCATTCCCCTGCCTGCAGATGCGCCATGCCCTGTTTGTACAGCGGATGTTCGATGATCACTGAAAACCGTTCGTCCGTTGAGATGTCCATATTCCGGTCCATGTGTACGCATTGAAATTCACGGCATTGGGAAGCCCGTGACGCCGGCCCGCATACTGGCCAGGAATTCCGCCAGAATAGGGATGGCCGGGCCCAACATGACCACCATCATCGCTGGGAAGATGAAAAAGATGAGCGGGAAGACCATCTTGACGCTGGCCTGGCGTGCCAGCTCCTCGGCTCTCTGCCGGCGCTTTAACCGCATCTCCGCCGCCTGCGCATGCAACACCTGCGATATGGGCACACCCAACTGACTGGACTGCACCAGCACCGCCACGAACGTCTCCAGCTCGGGCACCCCCGTCCGATCCACCATGCGTTTCAGCGCCAAGTCACGCGGGGTACCCACCCGCATTTCCGCGACCACCCGCTCCAGCTCGCGCGTCAAGGCATTATGCCATTGTTCCCCCACCCGCAGCATGGCGGATTCAAAGGCCAGGCCGGCCTCTACCCCGATGGTCATCATGTCCAGCGCATCGGGCAATGCCCGGGCGATCTCGTGCTGTCGCCGGCGCACCCGCTGTCGAAGCCAAAACCTCGGGATCATAAACCCGAGCAGGCTGATCAGGAGCGTGTTGCGCAGAGCGAGCATCAGAGGCTGTTTCAGGCCCATTCCCAGAAAATAGAGTCCCGCCGGCACAATCATCATCAACAACTGCAGGCCGTAATAGTCCAGAGGGGTCAACCCTCCCGGCTGTCCCGCATAAATGAGCATCTGTCGGGTGAGCTCCACATTCCGTTGCGGCATGAGCCTCCCGAGAAAGCGCAGGATCCCCCGGAGGGCCGGCAGGATGACACGCTTGAAGAAGGATTGCTGCATCTCCGGTTCGCGCAAGACCTTCTCGCGCTTGAGATAGCCCTCGACACGCTCCTGCACCCCGCGTTTGACGGAGGCCGGCGCGAAGGCCATCCACACGAACAGGGCCGCCAGGCCGATGAGCACGGAGAAGACGACGGGCGACCATATGGGCCAGTTCAAGATAGGAAACAGCAGGATGCTCAGTATGTTTGGGTTCATCGTCTCACTCATATCTCGATGTTCATGATCTTGCGAATGGTCAGGAATCCCAATACCTGCAACACCAGCGCCCCGATGGGAACCAGGCGGATCCAGCCGGGCTGGAACAGCCGGCCAATATAGTCCGGTTGCGTGACAAACAGCCAGAAGGCCAGGAAAATGGGCGCCGCCGTCAGGATGTATCCGCTCAAGCGCTGTTGAGCGGTCAGGACGCGCACTTGCCGAAACATTCGAATGCGCTCCCGCACCGTCTCGCTGATGGTCTCCAGCGTTTCCGCCAGGTTCCCGCCCATTTCACTCTGCACGTTGATAGCTGTCACGACCAGCGCCACGTCATCACTGCCGACCCGGTCCGCCATCTCGCGCAATGCCTGGTTCACCGGTGCCCCCAGAGAGATGGCCCGGGTGACCCAGGCAAATTCCGCGGAGATGGGCGGAGGCAGGTTGTCGACCAGGAACTGGAGGGCCTGGGATAGTCCCAGGCCGGCCCGCAGTGCGCCCACCAGCAGCGTCAGGGCATCCGGCAACTGCCATGTAATGGTCCGCACCCGCTGACCCTCTTTGTATCGCAGATACATGAGGGGCAGAGCAAGCCCTACCAATCCCAGCACCAGCCCCAGGGTGTATCCCATAGCCAGCGTCCCCACAGTGAACCCCACCACCGCGCCGGCCAAGATGATGACCGTGAATTCCGCGGCGGTGAAGGGGAAGCCGGCGCGCATCAGGGAGCGTGCCAGTTTGGGACCGAGACCGAAGCCGCTCAACAGGCGGGTCAGGCCGGTCCAGGCCCGCCGCCGGCGCGGCTCCGCCTCCTCGCCCTCCCCAGCAAGCTCCTGCGTCACCCCATATTGGCGCATGCGCTCCTCGATCGGGTCACGGACGCTGGTAAGGAACCACAACCCGATGAAGCCCAGCAGTACGCTGAGCGAGAGCAAAATACTGAAAATTAAGGGGCCGCCAGCCATAGATTATCCTCTTCTTCCATGCGATCACATTGTGCCGGACCCAGGGTCGCGGCCATTGATGGATATTTACCACGCCGTTACGGAATACTCCGCAGTGATTTCGGCACCCCTTTGCCGGCCTGCCGGCCTTCTTCCAGCGCAGGAGCAGATACCTCCGCCACCAGTTGCTGGGCCAGTTCCCGGACCGCACGCGCCAGGGGACTGCGCGGGTGACTCATCACGAAGGGTACCCCCCGGTTAATGGCATATGTGGTCAGCGCCTGGTCATCGGGGATAGTATGTTTGATGGACACGCGTAAGCGATCGCCAATGTCCCGCTGGGAAAGCCCTCCCTTTAGCGTGGCACGGTTCAGTACCAACCACACTTTCTGCAGCGGATAGCCTCGTTCGTAAAACTGATCGATCATCAAGCGCGTGTTGCGCAGTCCCACCAGCTCCGGCAGCACGCACATGACAATACGGTCGGCGCCGTCCAGGAAGCCAAATGCTGTCTCGTCCAGCGGCAGGCCCAGATCTACAACCACCCAGGCGAACATGCGCTTCAGCCAGACCAGCACTCGCTGGACATCGGGCAACGGAATGGAAGTGGAAAGGTCTGCCGGCGGCGGTGCCAGCAGTACCCGAATGCCCGATTTATGGGTGGCCAGGACCTGATGGATCAAATCCGCGTCCAGCCGCGCCAACTTGGGCAGTAAAGCCGTGATATTGGCACTGGAGTTGATGTTCAGCGCTACATCCACCGCCGGCGCCGCATAGTCCGCATCCACCAGCACCACGTCCTGGTTGGAGATCTCCCGCAGGGTGATGGCAGTATTGATGGCCAGCGTGGTGCGTCCGGTGCCTCCTTTGGGCGAGCAGAACACCACAACCCGGCCGGCGATGACGGGCATTTGCCCGGACACTGGCACCGCCACCTTGGCCAATACCTGGCGTAGCGCCGTCACCAACTCCTCCGGCTTGAGCGGTTTGGATATGAAACCGCGCGCGCCGGCCAACACCACCTCGCGCGCCAGCGTCATAGCATCGCCGGCGAGCAACACCAGCACAGCCGTCTCTGGGAACTGTGAGGCGATCTGGCCAACTATATGCGCCGGATTAACGCCGCCCAGATCATCGTCCACCAAGATGACATGGGGCAGGACATCCATGGCCCGCACGAGGGCCAGATCAGGCTGTGAAACCCAGTGCAGCCGATAATCGCCAACCCGGCCGGCCAGCGCTTTTCCGACCTCGACGCGCATCCCTTCCTGGGCACTGACGAGCAGAACTTGGAGGGTTTCCCCTGGAACTAAGCTGGCCAACATATCCTCCCTGCATAGCCAATAATAAGTTCACCTTGTTGATAGCGATCCATTTCGCTAGCGCACTGGTCCCGTGGGGATTCGATATTGGTCTATCACGTAATCCATGTCCACCGGTTCCACGGGGAAGGGCCTTTCCACACCAGGAGCCCGCAGAACGACGTCGGCAGTAGCGCCGGCATCGATCATATATTTCAGTACCAGCGCTTCCTGGGGATTCACTGTGAGCAACAGCGCCTGCGGGGTCCCGGACTGCGGATTCTCGGCCGATGCCCCACTGCGGATGATGGCCGCAATCGTCAGATTTTGTAGCAGGGAAAACGTCACCTGCTTCTCCTCACCTGCGGCCTGGGTGCCCATACGAACAGGGACGTCCAACGAAAACAACAGGTCCACATGGTCTCCTGGCTTGAGCACATTGACCTGGGTCAGGAGCTGATTGGCGGGGATAGCCACCAGCACCTCGTCTTCGGTGACAAAGAGCGCGAGACGCCCATCACCAGTCACCGTATTGGGGTCCAGGAGACGCTGGGAGAGGATGACTTCGCCGGCGTACAGATCTACCATGGTGATCTTCCCCACAGCGTCTTCCAGCCGGCTCACCGCCCCCTCCGGCACAGCGCTCACCGGCAGTTTCGTAAGCTGGAGGTCTTCGGCGGCGAGGACCGAGCGCACCGCTATCGCCCGGCTTGCCACCACTACATCCACTTCCGGCATCGCCGCGGCTTGTTCGGCGCCGGCCCGCTGCGCCGAAGCCCTGGTCAGGACCACAAAGCCCACCACGCCGGCCACCAGTGCTACCACCAAGCCGGCTGTCAACCATAAGCATCCGCGTAAGCGTCCCATACGTGTGTGTCCTATTCTCTGCGCATTGTGGCGGTTGTCTGTATACGGATCACTGGGTTGCCACCGATCGCCTCAATGACCGGTGCGGTCAAAAAGTGGTGATCGTACCACACCGTCACCTGTACGGTGTCGCGCGTCCAGCGGACCGTGATATTTTCGGATTTCAGTTGGAGGCCGATACCTGCTTTGAAGGCAGCGCTGTACACCTGCGCGTCGCCGGCGGAGGGAACCACGCCGGCCCTGGCCCCATCCCGGGCGGCCAGCGCCACCGTGTTGTAATGGTAGAAGAGCATGCCGAACTCGATGATGCCCAGCAGTAGAAGCACAAGCACGGGCAGAATTAAGGCAAACTCCACCACATCCTGCCCGCGCTCCTTGGAATGCTGGAAACCCCCTCGATGCTTCAACATGGACCCTTCCTGACCTTTCGAAAAGGGCCCCGGGGAGCCCAAAGCCCCCACAGGGCCCTTACCCCTCCATCTTGGGCGTGGAAAAACGATGCGGCGATGGTTGCTACCACGTAAAACCGGATTTCACTTCATTGGTGATTTCGTTGTAAATTTCCCGCATCTGCTGCCCAAAGAGGCCTACGCCCACCAGCACGATCAGGGCGATGAAGATGACCAGCACCGCGTATTCGACGACGTCCTGACCCTCTTCGCCCTTCAGCCAGTTGTTCAGCATCAGATAGTACTTCAGCAACATGGTCGTTCACCCCCTTCTATAGAATTTGGTATTTGGCGACATTTGTCTCCTGCGCCGCCGGCCTTCCAGGATGGGCGGTCCTGGTATGCGTCCTGGCGGGAAATCCGACCCTTCACCGGCACATCTGTAAGGCCCGCTACCTCCCTGTCCCCCGTATCATCCGGCCAGCCATCATCACACAGAATAACCCACCCATATGATCGGCCTTGCCCATTCCCAGGCATGCAAAAACATCGCGGCACCCGGAAATGATACACCGCTCCCGGGAAACCCAAACGTCGGGCAGTTCGTAGGCGATCCACCGCTTTCCAGGTTCCCAACTCCTGGGAGAAGCTGAATCAAGCGCCGGCCCGCACCCAAACGGGGATTGCTCCAGAGGTCAGCGATATGCTATTGTGTCGTCCGAGATGAAGAGAGATTGCCCAGCCCCACCCCTGAGGCTTCAAAGGAAAAAGGTGCAAAGGGGGTCAACCAACCATGCCGCAAAACCAAACCCATCCACGGGAACAGAGGTTCTATTGATTTGTTGGTTTTATTATAATCCCGATTGTCGAAATTGTCAATACTTTTTTGTTACGTCAAGTTCTCGGGGGATCGTCCCTGGTCAGTGATATCTGCGAAACATTACGTTGCGTAATTCTCCATACGATTAAGATAGAATGCACAACGTTCATCATGCATTTGACATGATTGGATGACAATTTTTTCATCTGGCCGGGTTCGGGGCGACATCGCCGGCATCTGCCGGCCCTGCCGGCGCAATGCATGTCGGCATCGACGCGCCATATCCCCACGCGCGAGCCGCGCACGGGCGGGGAAACCCGCGTTGTCCAACGCCCTTGTTCTATGCTATAATAATATGTGGTTGGGGAGAGAATCGTCCGTGCGGAACGCCAGGACTTGCAGGGTGAACTCGGGGAGCCAACTCAGGGGACAGCGACTGTCCGATATTCGGCCGGCACGCTACAGGACGCGCATCAGCCGGGCGAACAGCACACCACAGCACAGCACGACGACGAGGCGCAATCCCATCTGTTGGATGACCACCTGTTCCCGGGGGGACAACCGCAGGCCAAGCCTCGATGCCCCCAACATCAGGATATGCCCGCCGTCCAGGCCAGGGATGGGAAGCAGGTTGGATATACCCAGAAATGCGGAGAGGAGCGCGAGCGTCCTGAGCCAGGGGAGCAACGCCGGCGAGACAACGCCCGCTCCGTCTACCACGGCCAGGCCGACGAATAGGAGGAGATTAATCAGCGGTCCGCTGGCGGCCACGCATACATCGTGATACAGGGGACGAGAGTTTTCGCCCGAGGGACTGAGCCGGCCGGGCAAACCGATCATGGCCCCTACGGGAAAGGCGCGCAGGAGGAATTCCTGATCGGCCCGCAGTTGCCGGCGCCAGATGACCGGACCCAACCCAATGGCAATGCGGCGGATGGGAATGCGCAGAAGCCGCGCCATGCCGGCATGGCCCAGTTCATGGACCATGGTAGCCATGATGAGCATTGCCAGCAGTCTCAGGACAGCGGTTGTGTTTCCCAACGAAAGCTCTTCTATCATCGCTCTTGCACCCATGCCCGACGGCCGGGAGAGGCCCTCACTACTGACTCTAGCCGGCCCAAAGTACGCGTTCAATGGTACTTTCGGGCCATATAAGACGTTCTATGAAGCAGGTAAGTTCACCCCTTTTGCAGGATCCGGGACGAAAGCCGGCCATATGCGGCCAGATGCCGAATACTGGGGGAAACAACCATGCTCTACGTGAAGAACGTCACCCGGGATACCGTGCTGGTGGAACACGGCCGTGTGGCGAACAACGCCTGGACGCGATTGCGGGGCCTCATCGGGGTACGTCACCTGGCACCCGGGGATGGGCTGGCCATCATCCCCTGCCGGGGCGTCCACTGTATGTTCATGTCCATCCCTATTGACGTGCTGTACGTGGACAAGTGCGATCGTGTGGTAGGGATGGACCCGGAACTGAAGCCCTGGCGCTTCGGTTCCTTTTACAAAGGCGTGCATTACGTGATCGAACTGCCGGCCGGCACGATCGCCCGGACCGCCACGCAGGTGGGGGATCAGCTTCAGGTGATGTATTGAGCCCGCGGATACACAGCGGCCTTCGCACCTGAGTCCACTTGGAATCTTGCATGACGCGAATTGTAAGCTTTTTGAACTTCAAGGGCGGGACCGGCAAGACTACCACCGTGGTCAATCTGGGCATGGGGCTGGCCATGCGTGGATATCGCGTGCTGGCCATGGATCTCGACGCGCAGGGCAGTGTGGCTGGCTGGCTCGGTGCCCGCTATGAGCAAACTCTGGCTGAACTATTATTGGGGAAGGCGGCTTGGTTCGACTGCGTCACCCGAGCGCGCACCCGGTTGGACATTATTGCGGCTGACCGCCGGCTGACGGAGGCAGAGCAAAAGTTGATCATGCAGCAGGAACAGCCCGATGTGTTGCGGCGCCGGCTGGCCGGCATCGAAGGGGCTGGATACGACTTTATCCTACTGGACTGCCCCCCATCCATGAACTTGCTCTCCGAATGCGCCCTGCATTTCTCCCAGGAGGTCTGTATCCCGGTCTCCATGGAATACCTCGCCGTCGTCAGCGCCCGGCTGGTGGTGCTCGAAATCGTCCGGACGCGCCGGCTCTCCCCCGGCCATCCGGTCCGACTGGTGCTGGTGATCCCGACCTTTTACGATCGTCGGTATGCCAAATCCCGGGAGATCATCGAAATGCTCCAACGGCATTTCCCGGGAATCGTCGCGGAACCTATTCGCGCCAGCGCACGCCTTTCCGAGGCACCCAGCCATCATCTGACGATCTTTGAGTATGACCCCACCGGCCCAGGGAGCACAGATTACGCACGCCTGGTAGAAAGGATCATCGGACATGCCTGAACAACCACCCCGCCGCACCTCCAAACGTTCCCAACGCCTCCTGGGTGACCCTCTGGCAGACCTGGATCAGCAGATTGCGGATGCGACGTCCTCGGCTTCAGGGACTGCCGGCGGACAAGCGCCGGCCGTGCCGCCAGTGGAAGAACCCCTGCCCGCCCAGGTCGAGGTTGAGGAAGTCGAGCCGGCGGCCGTCGCGACGGTCTGCCCCTACCTCGGGACGGCGGAGGACCCGACCGAGCATATCCTGGAACCCAACCCGAGACATCGCTGTTACGGTGCGCAGCCACCTTTGGAAATTTTCGAAGCACATCAGGAGATATTTTGTCTAACCTCTGAATATCCTTCGTGTGAAATGTTCCTCTGGGTGAACGCCGCGGATGCACAGACCGTCTCGCCGGCAGAGACCAAGAAGAAGGGCCTGCTCCGGCGAAAATAGCACGTTGGGAATGGTTCCCCCGTGATTGACGCGCCTCCACCATCGTGCTATACTGAGGCCATCTGACCGCCGACATCAGGAGCATGCGCGTGCTGGCCAAGGTCTCCAGTTGTGCTCTCATCGGATTGGACGGCGCCACCGTAGAGGTGGAAGTAGACATCTCCGGCGGCATGGCCGGCCTGACCATCGTGGGACTGCCCGATGCGGCGGTCAACGAGAGCAAGGAGCGCGTGCGCTCCGCCATCCGCAACAGCGGCTTCGCCTGGCCCAATAAGCGCATCA
>Ga0272449_1003113_pt1 | contig 14590 bp, 12 predicted proteins | sample YNPCB0241_FD_198679 | JGI IMG/M metagenome (GOLD analysis project Ga0272449, IMG submission 198679) | Hot spring sediment microbial communities from Yellowstone National Park, WY, United States - YNP-CB-024-1 | ecosystem: Environmental > Aquatic > Thermal springs > Hot (42-90C) > Sediment...
ATAGAAAACATAGAAAGGGAGCTGAAGGCAAAAGCATACATATACAACACACTAATAAACATGCACGCGAGATAAGAAAAGACAAACAAAAGAAGAAACCAGAGAGGTAGAATTAGGCCACAAAGCAGTAGGGATTCTATTTTTGTAGTGTATGCGGTATCTCATGGATGGGTATTGGTAAATGTCCTAATTGTAGTGTTAAATTAAGGGAAAAGAGCAGGAAGAAGAAAGATAATAACAACAAACTAGAACCTGATATATGTGATGACCGAAGCCCAACCTCAAAGGGATTATGAGAGGCTGGCGGGCGTCTTCACAGCCCTAGCAAACCCCCTCCGGCTAAGAATTAGACCTTGTGTCCACCAGCGACAGGCCTCTACACATAAAAGTCGTCGCAAAGCTCACGAAGACAAAATATAGCCTAACATACAAACATGTCAGGACTAGCGTTAAAGTCCCACGAGATTCTTCAGAAAGCGTTTATACTGGGCCAAGAGGCTATAATGCTAAAATAGTTTTACTTATAGGTAAAGTTACATATCAGGTGACCGTGGCTGGTTAAGATTACGAAGATAGCAGGAGTTAGGAAGGGTATAGCCGATAGACTTGCCTTCAGCTTACGTACATCCATTCCCGTCACCCTCATGACAACATTTGACGCATCCAATTTAATGTCCTCCTATCGTAGGATGAAGAACATCATGGGTGATGGGGCTCCCAGCATAACCTCAATCCTAGTCTATGTATCATCCCGGGTTCTCAGGGAAAATGAAGAGTTCAACGCTGTGATAGAGGGGGATGAGGTGAGGATTTTGGATGAGGTTAACATAGCCGTAGCAATTGATACTCCACGAGGTCTTTATGCTCCAGTAGTTCGTCGTGCCGACATTCTAAAGCTTCAGGAAATAGAGGCTGAGCTTAGAAGGTTAAGTGAGAAAGCCATGAGTGGGAGGATAACATACTCCGACCTGACGGGCCATACTTTCACAATCTCGAACCTAGGCCATGAGGGCGTCACATATTTCACGCCTGTAATAAACCCCCCGGCGATCTCCATACTCGGCGTTGGCGCGGTTCAAAAAACCAGCCATGGCGAGGTAGGGCATTTAAGCCTAGTCTTTGACCATAGAGCTGTTGACGGAGCGCCGGCCGCCAGATTCCTAGCCGAGTTGAGAAGGGAAGTGGAGGCTTTCACCCCACCAGCCGAGTAGCAGCCGACACTATCTTATCCGCAGTTACCATGTAGTTTCTCTCCAGCTCGGCTGATTGGGGTGCGGGCATCGGCGGCGAGTTCAGCCTGATGATCGGAGCTTCCAGATATTCGAAGGCATACTCACACACATGGCTGGCCACCTCAGCTGAGATACCGCCAGTCTTCACACTATCCTCCGCTACTATCAGTCTATTGGTCTTCTTCACCGAGGCTATGATAGTCTCATAGTCCATTGGCATAATGGTCCTAACATCCACCACCTCCGCACTTATGCCTTTACCTGCCAACTGTTCAGCAGCAGCCATAGCCTCTGAGACTGTTCTCGAGACAGCTACGATGGTAATGTCTTCTCCTTCACGCTTTACATCCGCCTTACCTATTGGTACAAGATACTCATTCTCCGGCACAGGCCCCTTGTATCCGTAGTAAGTCCTATTTACGTATAGGGCTCCAGATTCTACAAAGAGAACGGGGTCGTCATCCCTTATCGAGGATTTGATCAGACCCTTCGCATCATGCGGGGTTGCCGGCGCAACGATCTTCAGCCCAGGTGCCTGCATAAATGATGCGGCCAAGAATTGGGTATGCTGGCTGCCATAGGCCCTGCCGAGGCTGTACTGGGTCCTCACCACCATGGGTAGTTTAACCTGCCCTCCGCTCATAAAACGCATCTTGGAGGCATGGGTCACTAGTTGGTCAAAGGCTATACCGGCGAAATCGAAAAACATCAGCTCAGCCACGGGCCTCAGACCGTTCAAGGCAGCGCCTATGGCGGCGCCCACAATGGCTATCTCAGATATCGGTGTATCCAAAACTCTCTTTGGGCCGAATTCTTTGAGCAGATCCTTGGTCACCTTATAGACGCCGCCTGACGCGGCCACCTCCTCTCCGAAGACTATGACACTGTCATCACGTCGCATCTCCTCACGAAGCCCCTCATTTAGTGCCTCAACATAGGTCAGCTCCCTGACGGGCATCAATACACCACCTAGACAGGCGTGGCATAGACTAGCGAGGGCAGCTTCTCATAGTCATAGACTGGGGCGTTAAGCACCTCCTCAACGATAGCATCCAACTGTCGTGCAACATCATCTTCTATCTTCTTCCTATCCTCATCCGTGAGCAGCCCGCCGGCTTTCATCCTCTCGGCCAGCATGTTTATCGGATCCCTTCTAAGCCACTCTTCAATCTCCTCCTTAGGCCTATACCAGGTGTTTATGTCATAGGCTCCATGTCCCTTGAACCGGTATGTACGGCATTCGATGAAAGCCGGCCCGCTCCCGGCCCTTATTCTCTCCAAGGCTCTGGAGGTGGTCTCGTAGACCTCGAGCACATCGCTCCCAAGGGCGGTGTAGGCTGTCATGCCGTAGCTGGCGGCCCTGGCGGAAATGCTCTCACTGGCTAGGACAGATTTGAGGGGGGTCGTCATGGCATACAGGTTGTTCTCGCATACGAAGAGTACGGGAAGCTTCCAGACGGCTGCCAAATTGAGGGCTTCATGAAATGCTCCAGTGTTTACCGCGCCGTCGCCGAAAAACGCTACAGCAACGTTTCGCCGCTCCCTATATTTGAAGGCTAGGCCGACGCCGACGGCTATTGGTATACCGCTGCCCACTATTGCCGTGGCCAGTGGTATGTTCTTCTCGGCTGAGATAGGTGCGTGCATGGAGCCGCCCAATCCCTTACATGTTCCAACCGATTTCCCAAGTATTTCGCCTAGAACAGCCTTCATGGGCACCCCCCTAGCTATACCATGGCCATGGCCTCTATATGTCGAGATCACGACATCATCTTCCTCCAAGGCTTCTATGACGCCGACGGCCACACCTTCCTGGCCTATATACAGGTGGGTAGGACCTAGTATACGGCCTTCACGATATAGCCTCTCAACACGCTCCTCAAACATCCTAATCTCGATCATCTTACGTAACATGCTGAGTAGCGTGTCACGGGATAGTAGAAGTTGCTGTTTAGAACTCATCTGTGACTCCCAGTTCTCGTTAGATGTATTTAAAAATTACGGAGCTATTGGGTGCTGCTGGGTACATACAATCCCATAGTCTCATTAAAGATCAGAGCGTCTCTCCAGCTTATGGGCTCATGCCCACCAATCTTACAAGCTTTCTCGAAATATTCGGCCAGCGCATCCTTAAACCAGTCGGCAGCGCATTTCTCTAATATGGTACTTGCCCTCTCACGCGGCGATAATCCCCTCAGGTCAGCCCATCCATTTTCGGTCACCAGAAAATCCACGTCATGCTCCGGAACATCTACATGGGAGCAGATAGGCACTATCCTGGAGATTTTCCTGTCTGAAGTTGTGGATGGCAGGGCTAGGATCGTTAAGGCCGCATTTCTCGTGAAGTCACCTGAGCCTCCCACGCCGTTGTAGATATCCCCACCTATGTGGGTAATGTTTGCGTTGCCGTAGATGTCAACTTCTATAGCCTGTTGGATTGAGATAAGGTTCATACGGGCTATTAGCTCAGCCCTATTAGTGATCTCATACGGCCGTAGAACAAGACTTTCTTTAACATTGTTAATCTCATCGTATACCTCTTGGAGTATTCCCTCTTGGCCCTTGAGGGAGTATATGCATGATGCAGATATAGCCCTAACCTTTTCACCTATACTTCTCACCCAGTCTACAGTTATCGCTTCACACCATACTCTCAAATCCGTGAGGTCAAGTCTTTCTAATAGGGCGCTGGCTAGTGGGCCTGCACCGGGCTGGAGCGCGTAATTCTGGGTTAGAGATTTCCCACCCACCTCGCTGTGAAGCAGGTCATAGATATGCCCGGCTATCGCGAGTTCACTTTCACCCACGCTCCCATAGGCCCCCGCCCCACTTTCAGGCTTGTCAGTAACGACTACCGCTGCAATCTTTTCCATGGGACACTCCACCACGGGTCGGCCTACACGATCTAGGACATCATCTATCAGGACCGGCCGGCCTCCAGCCGGAAGCAATATATCATGTAATCCATAGAGCACCGGCTTGGAGAGGTTTATCTCGACAACAACCTTGTCGGCAGCCTCGACCATCGCAGGCATAGCGTCAACGGAGAGTGACGGTATTATCCCATCCTCTCTTATTCCGGTTGACTCTATGAATGCCACATCCACATGCCGGGCCTGCGGTATACCGCCGCTTCGTATTAGCCTACTATATTCCGAGAGCCAGAAATCGCATACCTGTAGCGAGCCGCTGTTGGCCTTCTTCCGTGAAAGCCTTCCCGATGCAACGGGATAGCGACGGTTTATCTGTACAGATGCAAGCTCCTCCTCAAATTGGACTGTTGTCGTCCCACCTGTTAACACCGTAAGGTTGTAATCGCCGTTCAACTGTGAAATAGCGGATGGAACCTCTTTAGCTAGGGCGGTGCCTGCCATCCCGCCAAAGGCCAACACGCCTGACTTGGGAATATGCTTGATGACATCCTTCGGATCAACCATGATGCTCCTGAGTGATGGTGGGATGCGAACTCCTTCCATTTACGATTCCTCTTACTGCGACTTATTTGAACCTTACAGCTAAGTGACTAATCATAACGAGGCATTATCTCATTAGCCACATATTCTAGAACATCTAGATCCCTAGTCAACGGTATCAGGTTGAAATGGGTGAGGCCGGCTGCAATCTGCTCATCTATCCGTTTAGCCAGTTCAGCCTTGTCACATATGAAATATTGTTTCTTCGCCTCGTCCAACGGCATTGCTAGAACCTGTGACACCTCTTCAGCAGCCTTGGCTTCTCGCCCATCAAGCAGATAGACATATTTGTGGGACATCATGGGAAAATCCCTGTCATCCTTCCTCAATATCTTTAGATATCTACGGAGTATCTCTATACTCTTCCTGATATACTCTGTGGGCACATAGGTTGCGGCATACCACCCATCGCCCAGCTCCGCAGCCCTCTTGAGAAGTCGCTCGAAGCGGAGCGGGTCGTTCAAAGACCGGCCTCCGGCTCCAATTATTATGGGTGGATGTGGTTTCTGCAGTGGCTTGGGCTCAAGCTTCATGTCTTTGAACCGCCAGAATCTTCCCTCCCAACTGGCTGACTCGCTGGTCCAAAGTAGTTTCATCACCTTGATAGCCTCCTCAAGTCTTCTACCCCTCTCCTTCATACTCACGCCAACCAGCTCATACTCCTTATCAAGCCATCCGATCGCCACACCAAGCATAAACCGGCCGTCAGAGAGGATGTCTAAGGTCGCCACCTCCTTTGCTAGAACACCGGGATTCCTAAGGGGTAGTATAAGGATGGCTGTGCCTATCTTAACTTTCTTGACGGCCGAGGCTACAGCGGCCATTGTAACCAGCGGCTCATACCAGCTTGTTGAGAGGAGGGGCGGGGCCATCACATAGTGTTCTGCATGCCAGATAGATGTGTAGCCTAGTTTCTCAACTTCTCTACAATAGCTGGCCAGTTGACCCCCCGACATGTATCCTCCTTTCCAGCTTCCGCCGCAGTAGTCGGGTAGTACTACTCCGAAGGTTGCCTTGCTATGCATGATCTCCAGCCTTCATTGAATGTTATTTAAGCAATAGCGCTACCCGCCTTCCCACCCTCCTACGTATTCTTCCACCGCCCACGTCAACAATACGCCCCGCACCCTGCCATGCCACCACTCTGCATGGAGCCGCCTCGCATCCCACGATAGGTATCGGGAAGGCGGTTATCCAGATCTTGCTCACCCCGTTTAGCTGGGTGAGGTTGAGGTTTTCGATGATCAGTATATCATTGGACAGTAGTATCTTGTGGATTGGATAATCGAACCCATCCCTCCTCATATGATAGGGTATTTCAGGTGTTAGGGTGTCAACACCTATCATGCTCACCTTACAATCCCTCAGCCACCAGGCGACTTCCTCCGATATGAACGGATGCGAGTTGTATTCAGGCTCCCTAAATAGACTCCCCCATCCCGTGTTGAAGAAGACAATGGTATTCTCCTCCGCTTGGCCTTCAAATTTTCTGACATCGCGGAGAGTTATAGGCTGGTTTGGCGATTTCTTCACCTCGATAACAGTACATTCGCCTGCAAATCTCGAAAGATCATATTCCTCTATTGTCTTTCCTCTCTCAAAGAACTGGCGGGGTGTGTCAACATGGGTTCCTATATGTGATGGCATGGAGATATTTGTGATATTAACGGAGTCAATAATCACGTTGCTAGCCACTCTTATCTGCGGTGGTGTGAGTATCTTCGGTATGTGTGGCATCCCATTGAATATAGGCTGGGAAAGATCTATCACCACAGGTCTGAAATGGTCGTAACCCTTCACAGCCCTAGTGGCGGCATCCACCCGTCTCTTCAACTCACGAACCGTAAGCGACTCCTCCACAACCTGCCGGAATAGCTTCTCCTGCAAAACCCTGTCACGAATCTTGAGTAATACCCTGGCATGGAGCAGCCCAAACCTATTAGTATCGATACTACCGCTCTGGATAGCCCGTATTATGCTGGGGCTGAGTGAGAGAAGCTGAACCCTATTATAGACATATTCACGACGTACACCCATAAGCCTAGCAATATCCTCGTAGGTTCTGCCAAACCTAGCCTTCCAGGTCTCGAAGAGCTCAGCCTCCTCAACCGGGTTCTTATCCTTCCTAAAGAGGTTCTCAAGGGAGCTCTGGATCAGAACATCCTCATCACTCATCTCCTCAACGATCGCACTTATCTCATTCAATCCCGCAAGCTTAGCGGCCTCCAGCCGCCTCCTACCCCATACAAGCTCGTAGAACCCATCACCTGCAGGTCGGGTCTTCACAGGGACGTCGACATCACCTCTTAGCTTGAGCGATCTGGCCAGCTCTACAACATCACCCATGTCCCTCCTGTTGGGAAGCCAGTCGATAAGACGTATTCTATCAACCGGGATTTTCCTGACGTTCCTAGCGGTGCCTGGCATTGGATATTTGGATGCCCTAGTAGGTATATAAGCAGTAGCCCAATTTATCACAAGCTTTATATGCGACAGGCAATAATCCCAGCAATATGCAGGAAAAGAATCAAGAGAATACCGTAAAGATAACGAGGAGGCGTGCCATCAGCAGCGCAGTAGCAGCTGGGGCGGTCGTCGGTGTCGGCATAGTAGCCGGCCTTGGAGGATATTTCGCTGGAGCATCAACAGGTGGAAGAGTTGAAACGATAACCCAGAAAGAGACTGTGACCGTGGGAGGTCAGACGGTCACAGTTGGCGGTCAGACTGTAACGGTAACAAATACCGTGACACAGCCAACAACTATAACAACCACAGTGACAGGGACAGTAGGGCCAGCAAAACCCGTTGTGATTGGATACACGCTACCCAAGACAGGGGGGTTCGCAGCCAACGGCGTGATACATGATATCGCAGACCAGGTTGCGATCAAGAGAATAAATGACACTGGTGGATTTCTGGGGAGACCGGTTGAGAGACTCGTATACGATGATAAATCAGATATCTCACAGATACCAGTCCTCTATGAGAGGCTCATAACCCAAGACAAAGTTGACCTCATAGTGGGGCCGTATGCTACGCCGTTCATAGCGGCTGCAATGCCTGTGGCCGAGAAATATAGGAAGGTGTACATCTTTGACTCGTACACGCTGCCTAAGCGGGCAACCTATGAGTTCGCGTTCTCCAGCTGGGCAACTGGATACAACACGGATATTGAATGGCCGACCCTATTGTTCGAGGCCCTACAGAACTCAGCCGGCAAGCTGCCCAAGACACTCGTAGTAGTCCATAACACACATCCTGGGGCGACGTTTGTGGCCAGCGGCGTACCTACTGTAGCTGAAAAATTCGGCATAGAGGTCTTGGATGTCATAAAATATGAGCTAGGTACCACCGACTTCCTTCCAATAGCGACTAGGCTGAAGGAGTTAAAGCCAGAGTTCGTGCTGCAAGGGGGTCTTGTATTAGATGAAAGCAATCTCAGAAAAGCTCTCGATAAGGTGGGTTTCATACCTTACGGCCATTCAAGCCTATGGCCTGCTGTTGGAGCTGTGCTTGGACTCGGGCCGCTGGGTGACGGGTTGATAAGCCAATCGGTTTTCGAAGCTCATATACCATTTACACAGGATGCGGAGGCAAGATATTTTGTAGAAAACTATCAGAAACTTGCAAAAGAGGCTGGTCTAGCCTACTGGAAGGCCGATACACAGAGCGGAACCAGTTATGCCATGTTCCAGATACTCCGGGAGGGGGTTAGAGGCTCTAACTCCCTTAACGATGAGGACATTGGCAACTGGCTTAAGAGAAACAAGGTTGACACAATATTCGGCGAGCTAACCTTTGACGGCCCCAACAACTACGGCCCAATGAAGACATGGATAGCCCAGATACAGAAAGGTGAACAGATAGTCGTATGGCCTCCTGACTATGCCAAGCCGGGTTCAAAGCTCCAGTACCCATCACCTCTCGCCAAGGGATACTAGAGGAGCTCAAGCCCATACGCAGGTCATGTGAGTGGGATGCCGTCAACTACAGCCATAATCCAGAGCCTCCTCACGGGAACGCTAGTAGGAGGTTTCTACGGACTCTTCGCATTAGGTCTCACACTGTCGTGGGGGGTTCTGGATATCATAAACATGTCATACTTCCCATTCGCAGTCCTTTCAGCCTATATAGCATACGCCACTATGACTATCCTCGGCTTCGACCCGTTCATCTCCCTAATTTTTTCCATACCAAGCTTCTTTATCATAGGGCTTCTTATGCAAATATTCTTCAACAGATTCAAGATTGACATATTCAGATCCTTGATAATCACATTCGCCCTATTCATAGTGGTTGAAAACACGTTATCCTACATCTGGACAGCGGATGTGAGAAGAGCTCCTGTGGGGTTTCTCGGCGGTTCCCTCTTCATAGACTCAATGTACATACCCATAGGCGAGCTCATAGCCTTCTTCATCGGCATAATAATAGTCTTGGGAAACAATATAATATTGAAGAGGACGAAATTGGGACTCGCTCTCCGGGCGGTTGCGGAGAACAGAGAGGCATCCGCTATGTGGGGGGTTAACTACTCACGAATAGCCTTAATCGTAGGCGGGTTATCAATGTGCTACGTCGCACTCGCAGGCATGTTCATAGCAATATTCTACCCATTCACACCAAGCCAAGGAAGTGTTTTCATCGGCAGAATCTTCGCCGTCACAATATTTGGCGGTCTGGGCAGCGTTACCGGCGCCTTCATAGCGGGCATAATACTCGGAGTAGCGGAGTCATTAGCAGCCATACTCTTCGCACCATCATGGTCACCCCTTGTGGCCTTTCTCCTACTATTGATAATACTTGTCGTCAAGCCCACCGGGCTGACATGGAGATGAAAGTGGTCAAGCATACACTCTATACGGTCATATCTATAGTTGTCGCGGCATTGATACTTCTAATCCTACCCTACCTAGGTATCTCAGCGTTCATTATATCCTTCCTACTATCGGTGTACATTTGGGTCACCCTAGCCGTGAGCTGGAACATACTCTCGGGCTACACAGGCTATTTTAGCTTCGGACATACTGCATTCTTCGGCTCGGGCGCTTTCGCATCAGCGGTCACCGATTTCTACTTCGACATCCCCTATTTCATAACAATCCCCATAGCTGGAGCGGTAACAACTGGAATGGCGGCCGGACTTGGGATAGTCACTTTCAGGCTTAGGAGGCTGCGTGGCCAGCTCTTCGCCCTCACAACAGTTGTTCTCACGTCTGTCTCCTCGATTGTGGTGATAAATAACTGGGGCGACGGCATTGTAATGCACTCTGTTAAAGCCTTCTGGCCATTCATCAGTATCCCACATATTTTCTACACCCTAGCCCTTATACTATGCATAGCTAGCATCTCCATATCAATAGCCTTGTACCGTTCAAGACTGGGCCTAAACCTCTTCGCTATAAGAGATGATGAGGAGGCTGCTGAGGCTATTGGGATCAACTCCTTCAAACACAAGATGATAGCCTTCTGCATCAGCTCAATGCTCGTGGGCTTTGCAGGAGCGGTCTTCGGCGGGTGGCTAAAATACGTTTGGCCGGAAACTGTTTTCAGTTTAAACTACTCACTCTTCCCCATATTGATGACTATCCTGGGCGGTATGGGAACATGGATCGGCCCAATATTAGGTGGTGTAATCCTAACAACGATATTCCAGATAGTTGCTGGAGGAGAAGCTATCCTCAACAACATAATCCTAGGCTCCCTCCTAGTGGTCGTTATGATATTCCTACCACGGGGAATCTTCAACTTGGCGTTAACCGGATATAGGAGGGTCAGAACGCCCTTAAGGCATCCGCCCTGAAAAGGTTAAAACACTTATAAGCATCATGGGAGGGTCTTAGGTAGATGTCGCTGCTGAAGCTATCCAATGTGACAAAATCGTTCGGCGGGCTGAAAGCTGTGAACAATGTCTCTCTGGAGATACAGCCCAACGTGATCTTAGGATTGATCGGCCCTAACGGGTCGGGTAAGACAACGTTAGTCAACCTCATCACGGGGTTCTACAGGCCCGATAGCGGTGATATCTTTTTCAAGGGTGAAAGGATAACTGGACTTAAGCCGTATCATATTGCCAACAGAGGGGTTGTGAGAACATTCCAGCTCACCAGGGTGTTCAAGCAACTTACAGTTATGCAGAATCTGATGACAGCTTTGAACTCGCATCGGGACTTTGATCAAGAGAAGGTTTCCGAGATCCTCACCATGATGGGTCTGCAGGGGAAGGAGCAGACGCTGGCTCAAAACCTCTCATATGGTGAGCAGAAACTCCTTGAGATAGGTAGGGCTCTTATGAAGAACCCAGACATGCTTATACTGGATGAGCCGGCCAGCGGTATAAGCCCAACGATAATCACCAGATTGTCGCAGGTGATAATAGATTTGAAGAGGCTGGGTAAAACTATCCTGGTTATAGAGCATAACCTCCGAGTGATCAGTAATATATGCGACACCGTAGTGGTTCTTAACCATGGCGAGAAGATAGCCGAAGGATCATTCAGTGAGATCTCCACGAATCAGAAGGTTATATCAGCATACATAGGTGAGTAGGATGAGCCTAGAAATTCGTAATCTGACGGCTGGATATGGGCATACGGAGGTTCTCCATGGCGTGAATGTAACTGTTGGGACCGGTCAAATAACAGCCATGATAGGGCCAAATGGGGCTGGAAAAACCACCTTGCTCAAAACGATAATGGGACTCGTTAAAGCCAGGGGCGGAAGCATCCTGTTTAAGACTGATGGGAGAACAGAAGATCTCATAAAATCTGGGCCCCATACCCGTGTCCGGTCGGGAATATGCCTAGTCCCCGAGAGCGGCAGAGTCTTCCAGAAGATGACTGTTATGGAGAACCTACGTTTTGCCGCCTATACAATTAATGATAAGAAGCTCATAGCCGAGAATATGGCGAGGGTTTTCGAGCTTTTTCCAGTTCTGGATGAGCGGAGGAACCAGATGGCCGGCACCCTAAGTGGCGGCGAGCAGGCGATGCTGGCTATTGGGAAGGCTTTGATGCTGGAGCCCAAGCTGATCCTATTGGATGAGCCTTCCCTAGGGCTGGCACCCAAGATTGTGAGTGAGACATACTCGAAGCTGAGGGAGATTAACGGTCTTGGTGTGACGCTCTTTATTGTGGAGCAGAATGTTGACAAGGCCTTGAGCGTCGCCACACATTTATACATGCTCAGCCAAGGCAGGATAGTATTTTCCGGCACCCCTAAAGAGGTTAGGAAGGAGGAACTGTTCTCAAGATATTATGTTGGATACGGGGAGGTAACCTCGAGGACATAGATAGGATATTAGGTGGCATAAACTTTGGTGCATGACTATCATGATAGGTGTACCCACACCGCCTGAGGAAAACATCCGTCTAGTAATGGGCAGAGGTGAATATGCTGATGATGTTAAGATGGAGGGTGTATTATACTTAGGTGTTGTCAGAAGTCCCTATGCACATGCCAGAGTTGCACAGGTTGACATGGGGGATGCCGCTAAGATTTCTAGGCTTACAATCCTACCTCAGGACCTCCAAACAACACTCAAGTCCATGTACATGCCCGCAGTAGGCTCTCCCGATGTCAAGATGGCCAGAATGCCCATTCTAGCTATTGAGAAAGTCAACTTTGTAGGACAGCCTGTAGCAGCCCTTGTATGCGATGATCCGTACACACTCCAAGATGCCCTGGAGCTAGTATCGGTTGACTATGAGCCGCTGAAGCCAGTGTTAGACCCTAGGAAGGCTCTAGAGAATAACGCCCCACTTATACATCCCGACATAGGGTCCAACATATGCATACATAGGGTCTTCGGCGGAGATGTCACGAGAGTATTCGAGGATTCAGAGGTTGTCCTAGAGGATGAGTATGAGATACATCGGGTCGCGCCTATACCTATGGAGCCGAGGGCTACGTTGGCTGTTTATGAAAATGGAAGACTGACCATACATGTAGCATCTCAGGGGGTCTTTATCTTCAAGCAGTATCTCCTCGAGAATCTACTACTACCAGAGGACCGTGTGAGGGTTGTTCAGTTTGATGTCGGCGGGGCGTTCGGCAGCAAGACACCTCCCTATCCGGAGCATCTACTAGCCGTGCATGCAGCCATGAAATTAGGGAGGCCTGTAAAATGGGTCGAGTCCCGTAGGGAGAATCTGACGGCGTCCAGCCATTCCAGAGACATACGTGGCACGGTATCTGTGGCGGCTGAAAAGAATGGACGTATAAGGGGAATCAAGGCTACTATTATAGCGGATATCGGAGCATACGCCTTCTTTGTAAACCCATTATTCGGCGTCTTCACAGCCCAGCAGATAACCGGGCCCTATGATATCAGGGTCGCATATGTCGATGTAAAAGCCGTATACACCAACAAGACACCCACAGGTCCTTATAGGGGTTTCAGCAGGCCAGAGGCGGCGTTCATCTATGAAAGAGCTGTAGATATGCTGTCAGACCAGCTTGGCTTAGACCCCGCTGAGGTGAGGGGCAGGAATCTGGTCAGATTTGAGGACATGCCATATAAGACGCCGTTAGGGCTTGAACTCGACCCTGAAGACTATCACGATATAATGAACAGGGCTTTAGACATCTTCAACTATAGGAAGGTAAAAGCTGAGCTTGAGGCTGAAAGGAGAAAGGGTAGGATGATAGGACTCGGATTGGCCAACTACTTCGAATTGAACAGGGCTGGCTTCGGAGGAGGGGAGTCAGCCCTAGCGAGACTTGAAAAAGATGGTACAGTTTCAATATCAACGGGAGCCGGACCCCATGGTCAGGGCCTAGCAACCATACTAAGGCAGATGGCTGCATGGGAACTAGGGGTAGCCGTTGATAGGATAAGATTTCTCGATCCTAACTCGGATCTCATGAAAACAGGGGTTGGCACGTTTGGAAGCCGCAGCACCGTTATAAGCGGTGAGGCGGTGATTTCAGCCGCAAGGCAGTTAAAACAACTCATAGTTGAACATGCCTCATCCATCATGGGAGTCCCACTATCCAAGATAACATATTCGGAGGGCTGCATCATGGTGGCGGATGATCCGACACCCGGCGGTATCGATCTAATGCGGGTTGCTGAAATGGCTGGGCCGTTGGAGGTCCAGGTTTTTGTACAGGGGAAGGATATCTTCTCATATGGTGTTCACTTTGCTGTTGTTGAAGTGGACAAGGAGAGTGGCGCTGTAAGGCTTTTGAAATACATGTGTGTTGATGATGCGGGGAGAATCATAAACCCACTACTGGCTGAGGGGCAAGTTATAGGTGGTGTGGCACAGGCTATCGGCCAGATCTTTCATGAAGAGATATACTATGATGCAAATGGTCAGCCACAAACCGTTACAATATCGGATGCAGGGCTTCCCACCGCCCTCGATATAGGCCCGGTTGAATCCATACTCCTCGAATATCCATCACAGTATTCACATGGTGCTAGAGGCATAGGTGAGGCTGGGACTATCGCCGGCTTACCTACCTTGGTGAGAGCTGTAGAAAAAGCAATAGGTAGAAGGGTTAGGAGTACGAATCTTAAGAGCGAGAGGATATGGCGTATGGTAAACAATAGATAAGAATATATAGCAATATCGTATTAACTAGTTTGAGCTGTTATTATCTTTCTTCTTCCTGCTCTTTTCCCTTAATTTAACACTACAATTAGGACATTTACCCATATTCTTCCATGAGATACCGCATACGCTACAATAGTAGAAGCCTTTATCATAGTCGGGTCTATTCATGGATGGTGGATAGGTAGCCTCCTCATCCTGTTTATAGAATAGCTCTACTGTCTGCTTTGTGGCTTAATTGTTAAATCTTCTGTTTTGGCTGTCTTTTTATGGATTGGAGGGGTGTTGATGAGAGGCTTATTAGGCGTGGTGAGCTTCTTCTAAG
>Ga0272449_1003115_pt1 | contig 14575 bp, 12 predicted proteins | sample YNPCB0241_FD_198679 | JGI IMG/M metagenome (GOLD analysis project Ga0272449, IMG submission 198679) | Hot spring sediment microbial communities from Yellowstone National Park, WY, United States - YNP-CB-024-1 | ecosystem: Environmental > Aquatic > Thermal springs > Hot (42-90C) > Sediment...
CCAGCCGGTAGAGCCCGCGCGCGATGCGCTCGAGGTGACCCGCGCGGACTTAGTACATGATGCTGCGGGGAAAATACCCCGCCGTCCGGGCCTGGGCAGCGGAGAAATATCCTCCCTGCGTCGCCGCGGTTCAAACAGCCGGCGGCGTTTCTCGCTGCGGTGCGGGGTGCGGATTCGCCTCCACGCGTTCCTCGGCAAAGCCGCGACCTGAAAGGTGACTACAGGCGCGGCCCGTGGTCCTGAGACTCCCTACCCCTCGAAGACCGGCGCCGCCTCCAGGTCAAACCCCGGAAGCTCCGGATCTAACGTGACCCGGTCGGGATTCTCGTACCGCTCGGGTTCGCGGCCCGGCCTGTACACCTCCACGGTGCGGGCGTAGGGATCGACGAGCATGCCGATGCGGGCTCCGTTCCGGAGGTAAGCCCGCATCTTCTCCCGCAGCTCCTCGGGGGTCTGTGACGGAGAGCGGACTTCGAAGGCGGCGTCAGGGCAGAAGAGACCGAACCCCTCCCGTTCCTCCCGACTCAGCGCCTCCCACTGTTCCCGCCGGATCCACGAGGCATCTGGGGATAGCAGGGATCCATCCGGCAGCCTGAAGCCGGTGGAAGAGTCAAAGACCACGCCAAGCCCGGTTCGCTCGTTCCCGCGCTCCAGTTGGTAGGCAATTTTCAGGATGCGCCTTCCGCTTTCCATCCCCGTTGGGCTCACGATCAGCCTCCCGTCCGCGGTCCGCTCGAACTGGTAGCCCGGGTTGCGCTCCGAAAGCCGCAGGAGCTCCTCGTCGGTCACCGGGTGCAGCAGGTCCAGCACAATCGCCATCTTACTAGCCCTCCGGGATTGTTGTACCAGGCTTCCGGGTTAACCTCCCATGATGACGTCCAAACAGCGGGCTGCAGGCGGCAGGGGTTCTTGGAACAGCCACGACGCATCCAACCACAGCCCGGGTATCGCGCGACTTGCAACCTTCCCGCTTCCAACCCGTTCTATCTCCCACTATTCGCCGACAAGGCGGTGAACGACCACCTCGCCGCGCTCCACGTCTACGGCCCAGTACTCAGGGATCCCGGCCTCTCGATACTCCTCTGCCTTCTCCACCAGGTCCATGGTCCGTGTGGAGAGGCTCACCACCTCAACGACCAGGACCGGCAGGATCTCCAGAGGAGTCCCGGTCGCCCCGGCTGCCGCTCCTGGGGGAAGGACGAAGAGATCGGGCTCTCGCATGACGTCCGGGAGGACTCTTATCGCCGCAGGCCCCATCAGCACTTCGCCTACCCCCTTGGCCTCGCAGTAGGCGCGCAGGAGCCAGTGGAGAAAACCCACGATGCGCTGGTGCTCTGCCGTGGCGGGAGAGTGCACCACCACCTCTCCACGGACGAACTCCCACCGCTGAGATTCCGGAGCTTCCCGAAGGTACCGCTCCAGAGTCCAGCCCCCCAGGCGCACCACGTACGGCTCCTTGATGGGCTCCCTGTTCTCACCGACTACGGCGATTCGCATGGCCCCGGTCTCAATATACCGGCGAGGCAGGTGCGATGCAAGCGACCGGGCGAATGGTCTGAGCGGATGACGGTTTTCACAAAGCACCTCTCGCATGGTAGAGCCATTCGAAGTATCGGTGGTCGGGAAACGAGGGCTGGCTCATCGTCCCGAGGAGGAGATGACAATGGCGCCCAAACGGGCTGCGGCCTCCCTCGCCGAAGGATGGATGACGAACCCGAAGACCACGACAACGGGGGTTCCCACAAGCTGGGCGGAGAGCTGTCCGGCCCGGCGGACGGCTGCTTCGACGTCCCGGCTGTAGATCCGGCTGCGGACTTCCCCCACGACGGATATTGCTTCCCCGTCGCGGGTCCCCTCGCCGTACAGATCCACTTCTACCTCCTGGCCATCCACCATGAAGAAGCGACGGTCGAGGGAGGGGACGTGGATCCCGTAATGCTGGGCCAGGTAGGCCGGTGTCACCTCGCGGGCGAGATCTTCTAGAGTGAACCCGATGGTCTCGCCCAGCCGGCTTACCTGCTGAGCAAGGGTTCGAACGGCCTCCTCCATTCGAACTTGTGCCTCCTCTAGCCTGCTCAGGCGCTCCTCCGCACGCGCCTGAGCCTCTGCCAGTCTCCCGACGGCTTCTTCTAAACGGCTCAGGCGTTCCTCGGCACGTGCCTGAGCCTCCGTCAGTCTGCCGACTGCATCCTCTAAACGGCTCAGGCGCTCCTCGGCACGTGCCTGAGCCTCCGTCAGTCTGCCGACTGCATCCTCTAAACGGCTCAGGCGTTCCTCGGCACGTGCCTGAGCTCTGGCGAGCTCCTCCCATGCCTGGGCAAGGGATCTGAGGGACTTCTGAGTCTCCGCCTGCGCTCGGGCAAGGCGCGTTAAAGCTGCCTCCAGTCTGTCGACTCGTTCCTTCAGAGCCATGCGCCAACTCTCTCCATGTTGCAGGATACCTGTCCTCTCTGGCCTGCGTCAAGCGAAATCTGACTCGTCGGGTCTTCTCCCACAAGGGGAGAGGGCATTGGGCCTATAAACCAGGCACGTCACTTCGTGGCTTACTACGAGCGAGAACCGACGCTAACTCAGCGAATGGCCGGTTGACATATTGACGCCGGCCCGATACATTCAGGTGTGTGAGGACGACGGTGCGCCTTGATGGCGACCTTCTGGCGCGGGCTAAAGAACTCGCGGCGCGTACGGGGAGAACGCTGAATCAGGTCATCGAGGAGGCGCTGCGTCAGAGCCTGTCGGTATCGAAGGAGACCCGGCGCGGGCGCACCCGCCTCCCCACCTTCCGGGGAGACGGCCTTCAGCCCGGGGTGGACATCGACGATACCGCGGGCCTCGTGTCCCTGATGGAGGAGAACCCGTGATCCTTCCGGATGTCAACGTGCTGGTGTATGCGCACCGGGAGGACTTACCCGATCACAAACGCTATCGGGCGTGGCTGGAGGATGTGATCAACTCCGAAGCGCCTTACGGCATTTCCGACCTGGTTTTGTCCGGCTTCATCCGCGTTGTAACCCACCCTCGCATTTTCCGGACGCCGACCCCTCTTCGAACGGCACTTGCCTTCGCGCGGGCGCTTCGGGAGCGGCCGAACTGTGTCGTCCTAAGTCCCGGTCCACGGCACTGGGAGATCTTTCTCCGCCTGCTGCGGGCCACGGGCGCGAGGGGGAATCTCGTTCGTGACGCCTATCTCGCCGCGCTTGCCATCGAGACGGGGAGCGAGTGGGTGACGACCGATCGGGGCTATGCCAGGTTCCCCGGGCTTCGGTGGAGGCACCCGCTTGAGCGAGGCCGGTGAAGTTCTGCCTTTGGACCCGCTTGGGGGAGGACTCTTTGTGAGGCGCGATGCCCTTGTGACGGCCATTGGGGCCCTCTGGCACGACGTTGGGAAGTTCCGGCAGCGCGCGTACTGGGGGGAGGTGAAGAAGCACGAAGCCCACGGGGTGGAGTGGCTCGAATCTCTCCTGACGCGCGTCAGGTTCCTCACAGACGGCGAGAAGAGGACGGTCTTGGAGGTCGTGGGCCGCCACCATGAGGCAGACCCCTATGAGCGTGACATCAGGTTGGTCCAGCTTGCCGACCACCTGGCGTCGGGGGAGCGCGTCCGTCGCGACGAGGAGGAGAGGGGCGATCCGTCAAAGGAACCCCTCCTCTCCATCTTCACCCGGATCTCCCTTGACGGTGCCGGGATGGGGGAGGGGGAGAGGCGGAGGTGGGTGTACTCCACGGGACGATTCGCCCCCGGCGACGCGATCTTCCCAAAGGACAGTTCGGCCGCTCACGTCGACTACCGGGGCCTGTGGAATGAATTCGAGCGCTCCTGGCTGGACCTTGGGGAGGGAAGTCCGGTCTTCCATGACCCTGAAGCGTTCATCCTGGCATCCGTTTCGCAGCTCCGCATCCATGCCTGGTGCGTCCCGTCCGCGGTGTACAGGGACGAGCCCGACATCTCGCTTGCGGATCACCTTCAGGTGACGGCCGCCCTGGCATATTGTCTGTGGGATTTGGATGACGCCCTCCTGGACCGTCTTGGATCGGATCCATTCCGGGATGAGGAGGTCGCCCTTCTTGTCGGCGGGGACGTCGCGGGGATTCAGCGGTTCCTGTACACGATCAGCAGCGATGGCGCGGCCAAGGCGCTGAGGGGGAGGTCGGCGTTCGTCGGATTCCTTTGCGATGCAGTGGCGGAGTTCGTGCGGACCCGGATCGGGATTCCCTCCTGCAACGTCCTGTACAGCAGCGGCGGCCACTTCTTCATGCTCGCCCCCCTTTCGGCAGGCGACAAACTCGTGGAGGTCCGTAGCGAACTGGACGACGTGCTGCTCGACTTCTTCGGGGGAGACCTGATGGTGGCCGTCGATTCGGTACCCGTCCTTGGATCCGACCTGAAGATCTCCCCCGGTCGGGGGACGAGTCCTCTTGGGGAGCGTTGGGCCCGGCTTGGGGAGCGGCTGCGGGCGGCCAAGGAGATGCCCTGGCGCGAGCATGCCGTGAGGGAGCCGGAGAGGGTATTCGGACCCTTCGGCACGGGAGGGGTGGATGAGTGCGGCGTGTGCCATTGGGAAGGGGGACAGCCAGGGGGGCTGCGCCGGAGGGGGATCTTCCGCAGCTTAACGGGGGACGAAGAGGGGAAGTGCTCCTTGTGCGCCAGCTTCGAGGAGCTGGCCGATAAGGTCAGGGCTGCGGAGTACCTGCTTGTGAGGAGGGCGGAGGGGTCCCCCCGGGGCCAGTTGGAGTGGCACACCGTTGTGCGCGCGCTCGGGTTCGAGCTGTGGCCGGTTGACGGGAAGGAGCTTGGGGAGAGGTACAGGGAGGGCGATGTGGTGCTGCGTCTGAGCGCGCCTGACCTGCGCCCGGTAGGCGTTAACGGCCGGACGATTCCCGTGACCGGTTTCCGGTTTCTCCCGAGGGCGACCCCCGTGGAACCGGACGGCAGGATCAGGGATCTCGATGCCCTCGGCCGGGCTTCCGAGGGGGCACAGTACTTTGGCACGTTGCGCATGGACGTGGACTCCCTCGGTCGGATCTTCCGGGAGGGGTTTGGGGGTCGCCTCTCCCTCTCCCGGATGATGACCCTGTCCAGGATGCTCACGGCATTCTTTGAAGGGGATGTCGACCGGATGTGCCGGGAGGATCAAGGCGAGCGTTTGTACCTCCTGTACTCCGGAGGGGACGACCTCCTGGCGGTAGGCAGCTGGGATGCCGTCCTGGGGCTTGCCGGCACGATCCGGCAGACGTTCGCCGACTTTACCTGCCGGAACCCTGCGATCACCGTATCAGGGGGCGCGGGGATTCACCACGTCAAGTACCCGGTGTACCGGGCCGCACGTGATGCGGGGGACTTCCTGAACAGAGCGAAAGAACTGCGCCGGCCTGACGGACGTGCCAAGGACGCCTTCGGCATTTGGGGTGCCGTCGTCGACTGGGACTCTTTCTGGTGGATCCGGTCCTGGCAGGGGAAGATCCGGGAGTGGATCAAGGGCGCGCAGGTGGGACGGGGTTTTCTTTTCAAGATGTCTCGCATCGCCCGTCTGAACGCGGACCTGGAGGCGGAGCTGCGGGGACGGGGGAGGTGGGGCGAGAAGGACATGGAGCGCGCCGTGCGCAGGAGCAGGTGGCTGTGGATGCTGGTCTACTATATGGGGCGGGAGAGCGCGGAGGTGAGGGAGGAGCTTGAGAGGCTCCGGACTGAGCTTGTCGCGCAGAACCGAATTCCCCACCTGGACCTCGTCGCCAGGTGGGTGGAGCTGAGCACACGGGAGGTGGAGGGGAGATGAGCGACCGGACCGGCAGGCAGAGGGGGACTGTGAACCCGGATGTGGTCAGGCGCATCATCGAGCAGGGGGACTACGACGAGCTCGTGAGGAGGGCGGAGGAATGGGGGAGGAGTCTTGGGAGGCAGGGGCTGAAGATGACGCAGATCCGGCGCCTGTTCGGGGAGGTGAGGAGGCTCCAGATGCGGTGGGACCCCGTGAGGCTGCGGATGCTGAGGCCCCGGCTCCACTACACGGCCGCCCGCATCCGCGAAGGTGGGGACGAGCTGAGGCAAATTTTGGATCCGGCGATTCAAGCGGTGCTGGACGGGCGGGGCCGGGCAGAGGAGAGGTTCAAGGTGATGGTGGACCTCTTTGAGGCGATCCTTGCGTACTTCACGTATCACGAGCGGGGAGGAAGGGGTGAGCGAGATGTCCACAGCCCCGAAGCTTAGGGGAAAGGTCGTGATCACCGGGAAGCTGGAGACGCTTACGGGCTTGCGGATCGGCGCTGCCGGTTCGGCGCTGGAGATCGGCGGGATCGACAATCCGGTGGTCAGAGATCCCATTACCGAGAAGCCGTATGTCCCCGGATCGGGCCTGAAGGGGAAGCTTCGGAGCCTGGTCACGAAAGCCTACGGCCTTCCACTTCGGAGGCTCGTGAGGCAGCCTCCGGAGATCTGGCTTCACTGGTGCGAAAGTCGGGACGAGTACATGAAATGCGTGGTGTGTCCGACATTCGGGCAGTTCCCGTCGGGCCCGGGTCAGGAGAGGTTCCCGTTCGTCACGCCTACGCGCCTCATCGTGCGCGATGCCCACCTGCTCGACGAGCTGGTGGTGAGGGGTCAGGAGGGGAACGAGGAGCGGCGGCGCTGGTCCGATGTAGAGACGGACCTCCCCTACACGGAAGTAAAGGTGGAGGTTGCCCTCGACGTTGTCACGGCGGCATCGAACCCCCGGCAAATGGAGCGAGTCCCTCCCGGTGCGCTGTTCGACTGCGAGCTGCTGTTCAGCGTCTTCGGCGACGACGGAGAGCTTGGCATTGGTGCCGGTGAGGAGAAGGAGAGGCTCAAGACGGTGCTGTTGGCGATGCGTCTTTTGGAGGACGATTACCTCGGATCTTCCGGTACGCGCGGCTACGGGAAGGTGAGGTTCCGTGAGATCTCGGTGCGGTGGAGGCCGCTGGAGTATTACTCCGATCCCTCCAGGGAAGAGGTCCTGTGGCAGGGGGACCGTCTGGACGACGCCCTGGCACGGTTCGAGGAAAAGATAGGTGCGAGGGTATGGCCCGCGCAGGAGCAGCAGCAGAGCTTACCGTCCTGAGGCTATTGCCGAGGGGCGCGTTCCGCTTCGGGGAGCGCGGCCTGGGGTACGAACAGGCCTCGGAGCACGTGCACGCGGATTCCGTCTTCGCGGCACTCTGCGCCGCCTGGGAATGCCTGTACGGGGAGGACGCCCTGCGCGGACAGCTCCTCCTAGAGAGGGGCGGAGAGTCGCCACCGTTCCTCATCTCCTCGGGATTCCCCTTTGCGGGTCCCGTGCGATTTTACCCGAGGCCTTTCATCCCACCTCCTCCCGATCTCGCGCTTCCGGAGGAGGTGAAGGACGTCCGTTGGGTGTCGGAGGCCGTCCTGGGCCGCTGGCTCGGAAAGGGCGGGGTTTCTAAGCCGGTGCGCCTGCACGACGGTGCGGTGCTGGCGACGGAGGAAGAGGTCGGGGAGATCGCCAGGGCGCTCGGATATTCGGACGTTTCCTCCCTGTGGCTGTGGAAGGTGAGTGTGGTCCCAAGGGTCGCGCTTGACGCTCGTACTTCTGCCTCTTCCCTTTGGCATTTTGGCAGGCTCGTGCTGAGGGAGGGGTGCGGCATCTTCCTCGTCGTACGGTTCCTTGACTCCCGGATCTCGGACAGGTTCCTGCCGGCCGTCCGGCTGCTTGGGGACATGGGCCTTGGGGGGGAGAGGAGCTCAGGGTACGGGCTCTTTGACGTCGCCGGTAGCGGTGAAGTTCCAGAATGGATGCGGCCGTCCCCGTCGGAACGGTTTTTGACGCTTGCCCCGGTCTTCCCGCGCCGAGACGAGGTGAAGAGCCTCCTCGCCGACGGCTGCCGGTACCGGCTCGTTGCGCGGGGAGGGTGGATGGGGGCGTCGGCCCCCGGCGCCTACAGGAGGAAAAGTGTCAGGATGATCGCGGAGGGGAGCGTTCTCGTCGGAAGCGCCGACGGTATCTGGGGGTCACTTGTGGACGTTACCCCGGGTGCCCCCGTCGGCCACAAGGTCTACAGGTGGGGTTACGCATTTCCGGTCGGGGTATGAGGCCATGTGGACTCCGGTGAGGAAGGAGGTCTTCACGGTTGAATTCCTTTCGCCCGTCCACATCGGGACGGGCGAGCAGCTCGGCCTACACGACCTCCTTGTCGAGGGCGGGAGGATTGTACGCCTGCGGGGGGAGCAGATTGTCGAGTCTTTGGCCGCGGACCCTGTTCTGCTCGACAGGTTCGTCCGCGAGGGTGCTGCGGCCGTTGCGGGGCGGGTCCGCGGGCGGGGCCTGCTGGCTCCCCTCTACGAGGTTCGGGTTCCGAGGCCGCCGGATCTGAGCAGGGAGGCCGTCCGTGCCTTTGTCGCCGACCATCTCCGGCGTCCGTACGTTCCGGGCACGGCGGTTAAGGGGGCGATCCGCACTGCGCTGGCATGGAGCATCCTGAAAAGGGACGGAGCCTCCGCATATCGTGCCGTTGTCGGGATGCGGAGGAGCCGTCGCGGTGAGCTTGAGCCCGAACAAGACCGGAGGGAGGCCGGCGGTCTCCTTGCGCAGCAGCTTCTGGGCGAGGACCCAAAACAAGACGTCCTGAGGTCGGTTCGAGTAACGGACGGCAGCGGAATCGATCCCCGAGGCCTTAAGGTCCTCCCCTTCCTGGTAGCCGTCTCCTCAGGTGGGCGCCTCCAGTGGCTGAGGTCCCCGAGGAGGAGAGATGCGCCAAGCGTGTACACGAACCGTGTAGAGGAGGCCATTGCCAATTTCTGCGAGTGTCTGGATGCCGACTCCAGCGGCGCCATGGAGGTCTCCATCGAGCTCGACGCTTTTCTGCTCGAAGCGAGCATCGAGCGGGGCCGCCCCGAACCGGTTGCCGGGCACCTGGGGTGGGAGGGGAGGAAGGATGCCGTCGCCGGTTGGGGGAGCGCCTGTACCGAGTTTGCGCGGGAGGTCGCGCAGAGGGAGCTGCGCTGGTGGGAGAGAATGGGTCCGGTCCCCGCGGCTAATGCGGTCGTGTCCTTCTACCGGAAGCTCCTTGCGCTGCTCGGGGAGCCGCGCGCGGGCATCGTCCTGAACGTCGGCTGGGCGGGGGGCTGGCAAACCAAAACCGTGACGTGGGAGTTCGGTGATGGGGTGGTGAGTGAGGTCGTACGGAATTACGCGCTCGACCGCCGGGCCGGGAGCAGGCCGTTTCCGAAGACCCGGAGACTTGCGTGGAGAGGAGGGGAGGACTTTGTCCCTCCCGGCTGGATCCGGCTTGTGCCTAAGGGAGGCCGTGACGCCCGGGGCTGAATCCGGGGCCTGGGCGCTGCAGGGCGGACGGTGAGGAGGCGTGGCGAAGACGGTTCTCATCCTGACGGTAGGGACCACGGCGGAGCCACTTATTAATGCCGTCGATGAGGCTGCGAAGGAGGAGGGCGACCTTGAGATCGTCCTCCTCTACGGACGGCCTTTCGTGGGTCAGAGGCCCGATCCATTTACCGTTGCGGGGCAGGTGAGGGACTACGCTAACAGGCGCGGCATCAGGATCATGTTTGCGGAGATTGCGGATCCGGAGGACATCGAGGTTTGTCTGCAAGCGGCGAGGGAGGCACTAAGACTTGCGCGGAAGGCCGACCGCGTAATCGTCAACTACACGGGAGGCACGAAGCCGATGTCGGCGGCCGCGGTGCACGCGGCTCTCAGCGAGCCGTTCGCCGGTGGGTTGGAGCTTCGGTACGTGGGTGGGGAGAGGAGGGATGAGACGGGTCGGGTTACAACCGAGGCCATGAGGGTCCGGAGGGAACACCGGACCGCCACCCAGGAGACCGTTGCGCGCGTGATCGAGCTGCTGCGAGCATACGAGTACGAGATGGCGCTTGCCCTAACTTCCAACCTCCCCGACGAGGGGAAGCCCGGATTTCTGAAGCGTGCGGTTCCACTTCTGCACCGGTGGGATCGGTTCGACTACACGGCGGGGCTTGCGCACGATGTGTGCCGGCTGGCCGACCAGGCCGGAGTGATCGTCGACGACCCGCAGCTGGGAGGACTGGCGGCGACGGTGCGGCGCCTCTGTGAGCCTGCGCGTGAGATCTCCAGGACCGTCAGGCAACTCGGACGCCTGGAGCAAGGGCAGCCTGCGTCCGTTGGTGAGCGAGGGATGTGTCTGATCGCTGCGGATGTCCTTGAGAACGCCGCAAGATGCCTGAGCAGAGGGAGGTGGGCCGAAGCCATTCTGCGATGCTACCGCGGTGTTGAGGTTGCGGTTCAGGGTAGGCTGATAAGCAAAGGCGTCAACCCTTGGAAGCCTGAATGGGAGAGCATGGGAGACGCAAAGGAAGAAATTTGCCGGGCCCTAGGGGCTCTACCACAGGATTTGGGCGTTGGAACCGGAATGAAGGTGCTGGAGGTATTGGAGGGACGCGCCCTCGATGGGAAACTCCAGGATCATCTGCGGGACCTGCAACAGCTCAGGAACAGGAGCATGCTTGAACACGGTTTCCTAAGCCCCGCAGAAGGAGAGGCGAGGCGCTGCGCAGCATATGCCGAGGAGCTTGTGGAGTGCATTCTCCCAGGCGGGGTTGCTCGTCTCAGGGTGCTGGTCAGCCTCTCGCTCTAGTTGTTTAGTATACCTTGACAATTTCATCCTGAGGTAGGTCGTCGAAACCGCGGGATTCCTGCAGGACTGCAGATCGACGACGCTGTGGCAAGCCAGAAGGGGACGGAATACGCGTCTGATGAGGTAAGTACCTTTGGGTTCGGACCCGAGCTAGAGGGGATGGAAACTCACGGAGTGGATCAGCTCTTCGAACCTCTCTGCGTCGTTCGGACCCGAGCTAAAGGGGATGGAAACCTCCCTCATCATGCGGTTCAGCACAGCAGACTGGAGAGTTTGGACCCTAGCTAGAGGGGATGGCGGCCTTCTGGAGTGGCAGGGCCTCGGCGGCGGCAGCCTCGTTCGGTCCTGGCCTGAAGGGGACGGCAGCTTGATGTCCAACGCTATCGCAACGGGAGGAAGTGTTTGATTGGTCACACGCAAGTTTGGACCCGGGCTGGAGGGAATGGAAATGCATTAGCACAGAGCTAGAGGAACGCGACGATCAACATGCGGAGTTTGGACCCGCCCTGGAGGGGATGGAAACGCTTCTGTGGGAGCAAACCCCCCAATCGCAAAGATGGCCCTTTGCTCTGTTTGGACCCGAGCTGGAGAGGATGGAGACCCGCAAGCGCCGAGCGAGGATCACCCTTGCAACTTTGTTTTGACCCGGGCCGGAGGGGAAGGAAACCCTTCGGACCATACACGGAGGCGATTACCCACTCTCGTTCGGACCCGAGCTAGGGGGGATGGAAACGGGAAGAGCCCTACGACCTCCCCTAGGCGCGCAAGCTGTTGGGACCCGAGCTAGAGGGGATGAAAACAAGTCCGGGCTCGACCAGGCGGACGTGCGCAAGATCGTTCGGACCCGAGCTACAGGGGATGGAAAAGGGAGTTCGAGGGTGAGTTTCCCCATCTGGGTGAGAAGTTTGGACCTGAGATAAGGGATGGAAACGTCAGGAGCGCTTCTGTCTCCGACTAGGGCGACGAGGCTGGACCCGAGCTAGAGGGGATGGAAACAGAGCTTAAGGGTTCTTACCATTTCCTCCTTCCTCTCGTTTTGACCCAATGGTGAGGGGATGGAAACGCTAATACCTCGTATCGATGCTAATTGGGCCTGACGAGTTCGGATCCGAGCGTGAGGGGATGGAAACTCTCATCGCAACTTCCCTCCCCCTACACGTGTTCTCGTTCGGATCCGACCTAGAGGGGATGGCAGCCTGGTGTCCGGCGCTATCGCGAGAGGAGGAGAGGAGATGCAAACATAGGGCGAGAAGATACCGCCTAGACCCCGCCAGAAGGTTGGATGCAAGCGAGAGGGAATGGAAAAGAGGATCTCGCTGCACTCCGGATATGTCACACGCAAATTTGGACCCTGCTTGGAGGGGATGGAAGCAGCAGGATAAACTCGTTCAGGTTTGCTCCGGGAGAGCCTTGGACCCGGGCTGGAGGGGATGGAGACCCGCAAGCGCCAAGCGAGGACCACCCTTGCAACTTTGTTTTGACCCGGTCTTGAGGGGAAAAAGGGGCAGCACTTGAGCAACCTTGTCTTGCGAAAGCATAGCTTGGACCTGGGGCGGAGGGGATGGAAATTGGTATGCCAGGCAGCATGCCACCTGTCCGGGCTGTGATTAGACCCGAGCCAGAGGGGACGGAAACCGTCGGACCGACGAGAAGGGCCTCCGGCAGAGGATGGTTTGGACCCGAGCTAGAGGGGATGGAGACGTTGGCTGCTACGCGGTCCCTGTTTTGCAGCACCTTCGTCCTGATAAACGGCTGAGACCCGAGCTAGAGGGGATGGAAACAATTGGCATTGGCTTCACTTCTCTTCTACCTCCTCGTTCGGACCCGAGCTGGAGGGGATGGAAACCGACGATCTCATATCCGTCTTCCAGAGGACGGAGGAGTATGCTTGGGCCCGAGCCGGAGGGGATGGAAGCTTTCGGGCTGAGACAAACTGACCAGCGCGGTTGAGGGGCTTAGAACCCGGGCTGGAGAGGATGGAGACGTAGAGGATCTACGGTGTGCCTGCGTATGCGAGCGCGTTTAGACGTGAGCTAGAGGGGGCGGAAATCCGACGACCCTTACGACGCCGCCAGGGGCGTGCGCCGCGGGTGGGCCGCCGAGCTAAGGGGGTGGGGGAACGGAGGGCAACTTGGCTAGGGGGGATGGTGAAAGGCCGCACTCGGATAGCTCTTACCTGGTGCCGTGCCATATTGGTGGGCTTGGACCCGAGCAAGAGGGGATGAAGACGCAGGGCGGACGTGATTATCAACGGTATCCCGCATGCAGATATTCGGTTCCTCCGACTTAGGTTCGATGCCTGTGTTCGGACCTCCGGTTTTCTGCCGCGATTCTGGGGGCCCACCTTGCGCGGTTCACTCGGGATGACATTCAGGAAGATGGTTTGTGTCACCCGAATGGAGACGTGTGACGGCTGCCTTCTGCGGTTTCACTGCCCGTATCCGCGGTTCTTCGAGCCGTTCGCACCCCCCGGGCACCCATTTGCAAGAAGACTTTCTCAGTTCCCACGACCATTTGTCCTGGAAGTGCCGACGCCGAGCGCGTCGTCGGTCCGGTTCGCTGAAGGGGATTTGCTGAGCTTCAAAATGACTCTTTGGGGAAGGACCTCAGAGCTGCTTCCATACCTGGTTGTGGCGGTTAATCGGGCGCTCTCAAGGGGGATCGGGAGGGAGGTGCGGGCGGATCTTGTTCGGGTAGTAGCCGAAGTTCCGGGGATGGAGAGGGTTGCCTTCAGCGACGGCGTCCTTGAGACATCTCTGCCCGAGGTCTCTGTGGACCAGATCCTTTCGGCACGCGGTGGCGAGGTTCGTAGATTGCGGGTGGTCTTCCTGTCGCCTGTGCGCGCGGACGTAGGAGGAAGACTGCAGCATCCCGTTGACTTTCCGGCCTTGATCAGGGCAGCCAACGAGAGGGGGCGAGCGGTGTTCTGGGCCTACGGCGGGCGGGAGCCTCCCTGGGACGGCAGGACGCTTGTGCGGGACGCGGAGAAGGTGCAGACTGTTGAAACTGAGCAGAGCTGGCTCGACCTGAGCCGGTTTTCGAGGAGGCAGGGGGTGAGACTCAAGATAGGCGGCGTGCTTGGATGGGCCGTGTTCGAAGCGGACGATCTCTCGCCTTTCATCCCCCTGCTGCGTCTTGCCGAGTGGGTTCACGTGGGCAAGCTTGCGACCATGGGGTTAGGTCGGATCTCGGTGAGCGAGGTTTGACCCCCCTTTGGAAATCTCCTGCAAATCTTCTGGGCTCACCTAACCGTAATAGACACCTCAGAAGACCCCCCTTGAGCGGCCGAAACCCACATAAAACCTGAATTTCTCGTACATGACCCACCTAACCATACTGCGGGAACCGCACTTGTATGGTCTTCGTCCGCAACTTCGCCTGCGCCAGGGGGTCGATGACGGTGGGGCTGATGCACGCGGGCGGTGTCCCTCTCCTCGAGACCGTCAGACTTGCTCGGGCGGAGTTTGGTAGCGAGCCAATCTTGCGGGCCCGAAGCGCCTGCGCAGGACGGTCTCGGCGAACGCTTTTTGGACCTGCTCCCTGTCGAGGGCGGCGAGCGGGTCCCTTCTGGCGAGCTCGGAAAGGGCGGCCGCCATGAGGTCCTGCCTCTCTTTCTGGGACAGACCGGCGATGAGTTGCTCCAGGTCCCTCCTGTCCTCGTCGGTGAGGCGGTCGACGAGCCACTGCCGGGGCTCCTCGGGGCGGTCGGATCCTGCGGCGGGTGTGATCGGGCTTGTTCGCAGCGGGATCGAGACGCTAGCTGTTGCGGATGTGCCCGGCACTACGACCCGGTAGAGGGTGGGCCTGCGGGCCCGGTGCTCGACCACCTCGAGCATGCGTGCGGCGATCAGGTTTCTGAGGGCGGCAAGGACGGTGTTGCGGGAGAGGCCCGTGGAGGAGACGAGGTGGTCGAGGGATATGGAGCAGAGTCCCTGGCGGAACCCTGCCCGGGCGAGGCAGCGCAGGTAGACGAGCT
>Ga0272449_1003117_pt1 | contig 14573 bp, 14 predicted proteins | sample YNPCB0241_FD_198679 | JGI IMG/M metagenome (GOLD analysis project Ga0272449, IMG submission 198679) | Hot spring sediment microbial communities from Yellowstone National Park, WY, United States - YNP-CB-024-1 | ecosystem: Environmental > Aquatic > Thermal springs > Hot (42-90C) > Sediment...
GCTTATCGCGAGGAAAATCTCTGCCGAATTTTTAGGGACACACTCTTTCGGGGGGTACGAAATGAAACGATGGCTTTCGTTCTTTATCACCGCTGTAGGCCTGATCCTGCTTACATCCTGCACCGTGCCGCACTCACGTGTGCCGACGCCTGAACGCTGGGCCAGCGTGGAAGGCGGTCAATTGAATTCTACCCGGGCCGGCGAAGCATTCTACTTTTCGATCCCGGTGGATAAGGGAATGCGGGAAGAAGGGGTAGCCCTTAAGATCCGCACCAGTGGGGAGGTGCGCAGTGGCTTCCTGCGCATTGAACTACGCGATCCGGACGGGCAGACGGTTTGGGATTCGGGCCGGATCGGCGCAGGGGAGTTTTCGCTCCGCACCGCGTATGACCTTTCATCTGCCCCAACGGGGATCTACCAACTTGGGATAGTATACGGCGAAAACATCGCGGTAACCTATAACCTGGCCTGGCACACCCTCTATCTTGGTATGGGCATTCTGTTCCCCGGCGTAGGTATGCTTGCGGTAGCGCTGGTGTTCGTGGTGTTTGCCGCGCGACGGCAATGGTTAGATTGGCGCTACCTAGGATTAGGGGCGTTCTTCTGGGGATTCACCGTGTTGCTCAAATTTGCGTTTGCGATCCCGAGCAACGCAGTCGTCTTTCGTGCCTTGGGAGTGTCTTATGAGAATGCCTTCTCACCTGCCAATCTGGTGGCATATCTCTATATCGGCGCCCTGACGGGGGTCTTCGAGGCTGGGCTGGCTTACCTGGTCTTGCGCAAGAGCCGCTGGGGCCAGGCCACCCGGGAACAGGCGCTCACCTTTGGAATTGGCTTTGGCGCCTTCGAGGCGTTCCTTCTGGGCGGCGCCGGACTGGTCACCGCGCTGGTCGCCATCCTCGCGCCGGATGCCCTGCCCGTCCCCACCTTGGGGTCTCTGGCGCAGAATGGAACATTGATCATGGGATTGGCGCCGGTAGTGGAGCGCCTGGCGGTGATCTTGGCGCACCTTTTCGCCGCGGTGCTGATCTTCTATGCCATCGCCCGCGGTGATGTCAAGTGGGCTTGGTTCGCCGTGCTCTATAAGACCCTGCTCGATGCGCCGGGGGGATTGGCGTCCTTCTGGGGGGTCGCTACACCGGCTAAACTGTGGACGATTGAAGCCGTGGTCGCCCTCATAGGGTTGATTGGGTTGTGGGGCACCCTTCAAATCGTTCGGCGTTATCCCCAACCGTACGCTCCGGTCCGCTTGGAGTGAAAACCAGGGGCGGTTTTACCCTTCCCTAACCGTTCCAAACCTCTCTGTGGGTAAGAAAAAGGTTCACTTTGTTCCTCTATCCTCTCAACGAAAAGGAAACACAGCCATGAAGAAAACCTACTGGATCGTCCTATCCGTGCTTGCCGGCGTGACGCTGGCATGTGGTATCTCGGTCAATGCTGGCCCCACTGCCGTGAATACCCCGGCATCGGTCGAATTCCCAACCGTTACACCGGCGGTCATTCTTTCTCCGACGCCGGCGGTTCCCGCGGCCGTAACTGCCTCACCCTCACCAGCGCCTGGCACCCTGGTTACCATTGGTCGCCTGACGCTGGACATCCCAGCGGGTGTTGCCAGCGGCGCCAGCGGGAGCGAGGTTGCCCCGCTCACCTCTGACGACGCCCCGGTGTGGGAGAAGACCCCCGGTCATTGGGTGATCTCATTGAGCGATACCTACGTCCTACAAGGTAAATTCCACTCCCCTCAGATTTACCTTTACCCGGCGTTAGAATATGCCACGCTGGTGCCGGGGGCGTTTGAAAGCATGCACCGCTTGCGCAATCTTTTGAGCGCTGTCGTTCCGCTGACCCCTGATCAACTCCCGACCGTGCCGTTCTTCAACGCTGCGCAGGTATTTGCTTCGAATATTCAGTTAATCTCGTTCCAGAACGGGAGCGGCATCCGTTTTGTGACCGAGTATGCCCAATACCCCGCGCCGGTCAATAACTACGAGTTGTTTTATCACTTTCAGGGCTTTACCAACGACGGGAATACGTACATAGTGGCCGTTTTCCCGCTCACCGCGCCACGCTTGGCCGAGAGCAGTGCGGTGGATGCCCCTGTCCCTGCCGGGGGGATTGCCTATCCCGACCTCAATGCTCCCAACCCGGATTTTCAATCTTACTATGCCGCTATCACGGACTTATTGAATAGCACCCCACCCGAGGCCTTCACCCCCACGCTCCAACAGTTAGATGCCTTGATCCAATCCATGTGGGTGGCCCCGTAATTCATTTGAGCCATGATTGAGCAACAAAGGAATAAGAACATGGCTCACCTTACCCACGATGACATCATTCGAACGACCCTGGAGATCGGTGAGGCGTGGGCAGCCGCCCACGCCAAACGCCTGATCGAACGGGTGCGGGAGATTGGGAGTGATCTTGATTATGATTCACAGGCCCTCGAACCGGCGGCGTCTCTCCATGATTGTGGCGCATCCCCCAAATACGCCCAAAAAGATGTGGAGCACGCCGTGCGTTCGCGTCGGGTGATCGAGGCCGAGGTTCTCCCTCACCTAGCCCTGAATGAGGATCAGAAAGGGCGTCCGCTCAAAGCCATCGAATCCCATGATTACCGCGATCCACGCCCGACCGTCTCCAACGAGGCGCTGTTACTGCGCAAAGCGGATATGCTTGGAGTCATCAGGATGATCGGCATGGCACGCGAGTTCGCGCGAGGCCCAAAGAACGTCGCCGCCTGCTCCCGGCGCATTCTCGCCCGGCGCGATGGGATTCAGGGCCGCTTCACCCTGCCGCGGGCGCAAACGGCGTTGACGCAGTGCCGGGTCTAAGAAGCGGCTGCGCCTCAGCGGCAGGCTGTTCGGAAATCCTAAAATTCGAGGTAATGGATGATAAGCAAGGATAACGCCGAGCATTATACGTGGGGGCAACACTGCGACGGGTGGTATTTGTTACACTCACCAAAGTTCACTGTGATCCAGGAACGGATGCCGCCGCATACCTTAGAGATACGGCATTGGCATGCGGCTTCACACCAATTCTTCTTCATTCTCTCGGGCCAAGCGACCATGGAGATCAACGGTGAAGTTTGCCGGCTCCATGCCCAACAAGGGGTGGAAGTTCCCCCGCAGACGCCGCACCAGATCATGAACACCTCCGACGCCGATCTGGAATTCATCGTCATATCTTGTCCCCCCAGCCACGGGGATCGGGTGGATCTTCTTACGCCCCCCAGTAGCCGCGGCGCAGGGGGCGAATCTCTTCGACCGTGACGAAGGCTTCGGGGTCGGCTTCCAGCACCAGCGTTTCCACCTCATCCAACTTCTTGCGCATTACCCCCACGTGCAGGATGGTCACCGTGCCGCTCAGGCCGCGCCCGGCTACCTCGGTCACACCGTAACCGTGTGAACGGAGCAACTCGGCAATCGCCGAGCCGCGCAGGGGGCTGATGATGGTCAGTTGCAGGTGTCCGATTGCCAGGCGTTCCTCGATCGTCATCCCCACTACGTTACCGGTGGCGAACCCGGCGGCATAGCCCACGATGTTAAGGGGATTATCGAGGTTGGCCAGCACCGAACTGATCGCAATCACGAAGATCAGCGACTGCATGAAGCCCAGTGCCCAGGCCAACCCCTTGCGCCCGCGCACCACAAACAGCACGCGGATGGTATCCAGCGACATATCACACACGCGCAGGGCGAAAATGCCCAACGCCACCAGCAAACTGTGCCAGGTCAAGGTCAGGTGCATGGCTCAACTCACTTGGTCGGAGGGTACCGTCGCCTTTTCAGGCGTTTCCTCTTCTGCCACTTCTAAGCAAGGTAGGTACATTTCAGTAAGATATTCTTTGAGCATGCGGCGGGTGCTGAATTGCGGCGCCAGGGTGCGAATGGATTCCTTAATCCGCGCGATCCAGCCCGAGGGAATGTTGTCGGTGGAACGATTCTGATAATAAAGCGGGATGATCTCTTTCTCCAAGGTATCGTATAGGCTGAGCGCGTCGAGTTCGTCTTGATGGGTCGGATCCACCGGGTCGGCGTCCTCGCCAATCGCCCAACCGTTGGCGCCGTTATAGGCTTCGCGCCACCAACCGTCCAACACCGAGAAGTTAAGCACACCGTTGAGCGCGGCTTTCATTCCCGACGTGCCCGATGCCTCGTTGGGGCGGCGCGGGTTGTTCAGCCACACGTCCACCCCCTGCACCAGCAGGCGCGCCAAATTCATATCGTAGTCTTCGAGGAACACCAAGCGCCCTGCCGCGCGCGGATCTTTGACCGCGCGGTAGACCTGCTGAATAAGCAGTTTGCCCGGTTCATCCGCCGGGTGCGCCTTGCCGGCAAAGACAATCTGCACCGGCATATCGGGGTTGGTGATGATGCGCAGCAGACGTTCGTAATCGCGCAGGATGAGGGTGGCGCGCTTGTAGGTCGCAAAGCGCCGCGCGAAGCCGATGGTCAGCGAATACGGCTCCAGGAAGACACCGCTGGCCAAGACCTGCGAGGGGTGGACGTTACCGCGCATCCACAACTGGCGTGCCCGCTCGTTGACGTACAGCGCCAGTTTGCGCTTGAGATGCTGGCGCACCGCCCACAGTTCATGATCGGGAATACCGGCGATGCGATCCCACAGTTCCGGCTCGTCCAGATGTTCCAACCAGTCCGGACCGAGGTAGCGCTCGTAGAGCAGACGCAGGCGCCGTGCCAGCCATGAGGGGGTGTGCACGCCGTTGGTGACGTGCGTGATCGGCACGTCTTCTGCGCGGCGATCCGGCCAGAGGAAGTTCCACATCCGCCGCGAGACCTCGCCGTGCAGTTCAGAGACGGCGTTAGCATGGTCGGAGAGGCGCAGGGCCAGCACCGGCATGCAGAACGATTCGCCCCACGGCGTGGTCTGGTGCCCCAATGCGATCAACTGCTCGCGGGACAGTCCCAATTGCGGCCACAGGGTCGAGAGGTACTTATCCACCAGCCAAAGCGGGAATTGATCCACCCCGGCGGGGACCGGTGTGTGCGTCGTAAACACGTTGCCTTTGCGCACCTGCGCCACGGCTTGCTCGAAGGTCAGACCGCTTTGCACCAGTTCGCGCGCCCGTTCCAGCACCAGGAAGGCCGAGTGCCCTTCGTTCATATGCCACACCTTGGGCTGTAGCCCCAGGCGGCGCAGGGCGCGCACCCCGCCGATCCCGAGCAGGATTTCCTGCGAAATGCGCACCTCAGGATCACTGCTGTAAAGCCGTGCCGTCAATTGACGATCGTTTTCCTGGTTTTGCTCCAGGTTGGTATCCAGCAGGTAGAGCGCCACACGCCCCACCTGCACCTGCCACAAGCGGGCATAGACCGTGCGTCCGGGCAATTCCACGCTGATCAGCACCGGCTGTCCTTGGGCATCGGTCAGGGGGATGATCGGCACTTCGTCGTAATCTAGGTAGTAGGTACTGGTTTCCTGCCAGCCATCTTCGGTAATACGCTGGACAAAATAGCCCTGGTTATAGATGAACCCTACCCCCACCACCGGCATGCCCAGGTCGCTGGCTTCTTTGAGGTGGTCGCCGGCCAAGATGCCCAGGCCGCCGGCGTACACCGGCAGACATTCATGCAAGCCAAACTCAAATGAGAAATAGGCAATCGTCTCCCGAGTGAATTGGGGGTAGGTGCGTGCAAACCAGGTCTGCGTATCCTGCATGTAGGCGTCGAACTTTTGAAAAGTGCGATCATAAAGATCAAGGTAGTGGCGGTCGTTGGTGACCGCGTTTAACTGACTGCGCTCTACCTTCTTCAGAAAGGTCACCGGGTTGTGGTTAACCTGATCCCACAAGCGCTGGCTGATCAGGCGGTAGAGCATCTGGGCTTCGGGGTTCCAGGTCCACCACAGGTTGTAGGCTAATTGACCCAGGCGGTTGATGCGCCGGGGCAGGCTGAAGTGATTTGGAATCACACGTTTAATCGTCTCGTCCATCGAAATCACCATTGAAGTGATCAACCTCTTTCATCAGAATTTAAACACAAAACGCGGCTGTGACTTTCGTGCACGAAAGCCAGAACCGGGTGAAAAAACTAAGCGCCGGGCAAACGTCCGGGTTGTATGATCACCGCGATTTATTATACCATTCTCCGTGGGGCATGGGTTCACAGTTGGGGTTCGGCGATCCGCCGCACCAACTCGACCAGCACCGCCACGGCTTTTTCCATCGCAGGGATGGGAATGTACTCGTAGCGCCCGTGGAAGTTGTGCCCGCCGGTGAACAGGTTGGGGGTCGGCAAGCCCATGTACGAGAGGCGCGCGCCGTCGGTGCCGCCGCGCACCGGCACGATCTTGGGCGTCACCCCGCAGGCGAGCATGGCCGCTTTAGCCACATCCACAATGTGCATCACCGGCTCGATCTTTTCGCGCAGGTTGTAATATTGATCTTGCACCTTAACTTGCACCAACGGTTGCCCATAGCGCGCATTGACAAAATCCGCCGCGCGCTGTAGCCAGGCTTTGCGGGCTTCAAAGCGCCCGCGGTCATGGTCGCGGATAATGTAATGCAGGCGCGCTTCTTCCACACTGCCCTGGAAGGTCAAGAGGTGATAAAACCCCTCGTAACCCGCGGTGTATTCCGGGCGCTCGACGGCAGGCAGCAGGGCGTGGAACTGCATCGCCACCTCGTTGGCGTTGATCATCTTGTCCTTGGCACTGCCGGGGTGGACACTGCGCCCGCGCACCGTCACCTCGGCGCGGGCAGCGTTGAAAGTCTCAAAGGATAACTCTCCCAATTCACCCCCATCCACGGTATAGGCGAAATCGGCGCCGAAGCGCGCCACGTCGAAGTGGTCGGCGCCGCGCCCGATCTCTTCATCCGGGGTAAAAGCCACCCGAATCCGCCCGTGGGGAATCTCGGGATGTGTCATCAGATAGGCCAGCGCAGTCATGATCTCGGCAATGCCGGCCTTATCGTCGGCGCCGAGCAGGGTGCGCCCATCGGTGGTAATCAGGGCTTGGCCAATGTAGTGGTTAAGGTCAGGAAACTCGCGCGGTGAGAGCACCACGCCGTTTTCGGCATCCAGCACCAGATCCCCGCCCTGGTAAAGATGCACCTGGGGGTTGACATTGGTGCCGGTCAGGTCAGGGCTGGTATCCATGTGGGCGATCAGTCCCACGGTGGGCACAGGATGAGCGACGTTGGACGGCAAGGTGGCCATGACGTAACCGTGCTCGTCCAGGGTCACGTCCTGTAATCCCAGCGCTTCCAGTTCCTGCACCAGCAGGCGCGCCAGGTCGAGTTGCTTGGCCGTGCTGGGAGAAGTGGGCGAATGGGGATCGGATTGGGTATCTATGCGGGCGTAACGAATAAAGCGCTGGGCAACGTCGGGCAGGTCGGATGTCGTCATGATGAAAGAGCCTCCGCAATCCTGAAACTGGGTTGTCATGTGGGGAAAAGACCATCCCCACTTTGATCAGCAGGGACGCATTCCCGATTATACTGCTAAAAGCAAGCGCTTCACGCAGAACCTTTCAGCCACCGCTTTGTGTGTTAGCCGGCCTGAATCCGCGGCCGGGGTGAGAGATGCGTCGGCCCAAAACGGATGAGCAGGATCAGCGCGGCCAAGCCATAGACCATGACCAGGCTCAGCAGTGACATACCCTGCACCACGGCGCCGAAGGTATTGAGACTCACATGAAAAAGGGCCACCACGAAGAGATTGCCGGCGGTCGCGTTATACAGCCAGGTATAGAGCACGGTCAGGGCAAGCAGGCTGAGAAACCACAGCCCAAACGGGTAGGTAGCCATGGGGTTGCCGACCCAAAAGAAGAGCGGTAGGTGCCACAGTCCCCATAGGCTTCCGAGGATCAGCGAAGCGGTTAGGGCGGAATAGCGCTTTTGCCAGCGTGGCAGGGCAAAGCCGCGCCAGCCCACTTCCTCCCAGGGATTGGCCAAGAGCGAGGCGATGAACGCGGTCGCGATGAGCGAGGCGCCCACTTGCGGTGAGCCGGCGGGGATGCCCGGCAGTCCGAGCCCAGTCGTTATCCCCTTGGCCACCAGCAACAACCCCAACGGCCCGGCAACCGCCGCACCGTACCACGGCCATCCCGCGCGCCAGCGCAGTAGCGGCTGAAACAACCGCCGTACGCCCGAACCCCCTGCGGTCGCTCTGGTGACCAGCAGGGCGGCCAGGGCGGGCGCGAGGCCGGGAAGGATGAGCAGTCCTTGCCAGTAAGGTTGATCGAAGGGTGCGATACCGCTTGCCCCCAAGACTTGGGGCAGCCAGCCCAACCAGGCCAGGCCAAACGCCAGCAGGTAAAACCCGAGTAGAGGATGGCGCTTAAGCACAGCCTTTCACCTTTTGCAAAAGATGGGGGATCGTTCGGAATGAACCTCGGCTTGAGATCATGATACTGTGAGGACACGCCCAAGTCAAACCAAAATGCCCCTCACCTTGGGTGTGAGGGCAGTTGGATGTTTGTAGGGGCGCTCAGAGCAATACAAAGGCGGGCATATTCTGTTCAACGGGTGTTTCGCAATCTGTAACCCGCTACAAGTCACATCTTGCCGCCCCCCTCGGCCTGGGATAAGATTAGGGCAACGTCACCTGTGGGAGGCTCATACCATGCGACTGCTCATTGCCGTAGATATGGAAGGGATTTCGGGGGTGGTGAATTGGAATCAGGTCAACCCCGAACATGCCGAATACCAGCGCTTTCGCAAGATCATGACCGAGGATGTCAACGCCGCCATCCGCGGGGCCGCCGAAGCGGGCGCCAAGGCGTTCGTCGTCGCCGATGGGCACTGGGACAGCAGTAACCTGCTCATCGAAGCCCTCGACCCGCGCGCCCAATTGGCCGCCGGCACCCCGGCGCCGCTCTCGATGGTGCAGGGCGTGCAAAGCGGCGTAGATGCGGCGCTGTTCATCGGCTACCATGCCCGCGCCGGCACGCCAAACGCCATCCTCGATCATACCTGGTCGAGCACGCGCGTGGCCAACCTGTGGCTCAATGGGCGCTTATGCGGCGAGTTCGGCTTCAACGCTGCGGTGTGCGGGCATTTCGGTGTGCCGGTACTGATGGTCTCGGGTGATCAGGCGGTATGTGCCGAGGCGCGCGAGTGGGTGCCCGAGGTAGAAACGGTGCAGGTCAAGCAGGCCGTCGGGCGTTGGGCGGCGGAATGCTTACCGCTGGCCGAAGCCCAGGCGCGCATTCAGGAAGGGGCACAGCGCGCGGTGCGCCGCTTCCGCGAGGGGCAGGGGCCGCGCCCGCTGCGCCTGGAAACGCCGCTGCGGGTGCAGGTGGAGTTCCTGGCGACGCAGATGGCCGATGGGGCAATGCTGCTGCCGGGCGCCGAACGGGTTGACGGGCGCACGATTGCCTTCACCGCCCCGGATGCCCTGAGCGCTTACCGCAGTTTTCGCGCCGCGGTCGCCCTGGCCGTGCGTTAAGCCAGCCCATGCGCCAGCAGGAAGGTTGTATCCCCTAATATCTGCGCGGTGGGTCCATCGGCCACGATGACCCCGCCATCCAGCACCACCGTGCGCGGGCAAACCCGGCGCACCAGGTCGAGGTCGTGGGTGGCGAGGATCAGCGTTTGGGGCAGGGTTTGCAACAGGGCGATCAGTTCACGCCGTCCGCGCGGGTCGAGGCCGGCGGTAGGTTCGTCCAGGGCGAGGATGGCCGGTTGCATCACCAGAACGGTTGCTAATGCCACCCGCTTTTGCTCCCCCAGGCTCAGGTGGAGGGGCGAACGCGCGGCATGGGTGCGCATCCCGACCTGATCCAGCACCGCCCACACCCGCGCCTCGACTTCGGCGGGGGGCAAGCCGGCGTAAAGTGGGGCGTAGGCCACATCCTCGAAAACAGTGGGGCAGAAGAGTTGATCCTGCGGGGCTTGGAAGACCAGCCCCACCTGATGGCGCACCCGGCGCGCGGTCTGCGGCGTGAGCGGTGTGCCCAAGATGCGCACTTCCCCCTGGCCGATCAACAGGCCGTTGAGGTGCCAGAGCAGGGTGGATTTTCCGGCGCCGTTCGGCCCGACCAGCGCCACGTGTTCACCCGGTGCAATGCGCAAATTGATCTCACGCAGGGCAACCCGATCCGGAGGATATACATAGGTGAGGTGGGTAATCTCGACGGCGGCTTCGGTCATAAGGTACATCTCTGCCTAGGGGATGAGCAACCCGGCCAGGCCGAGCAAGGCGGCCAGGGCTAATCCTGCCCACCAAACCTGGCGGTTGAGGGGCGACAGGGGCAAGGTGCGCATCTCGCCATCGAACCCGCGTGCCAGCATGGCGTGATAGGTGCGTTCAGCCTGCGCCAGCGCACGCAAGAACAGATTGCCGACCATCCCGCCGGTCGTGCGCGCCCGCCAGGTCAGACGTCCGCCGGCGCGGTAGCCGGGGAGATGCGGTGAACGCGCCGCCCGCGCCCGCTGGAGGGTTTGCGCCGTGCTCATCCACAGGCCTAAATAATGGAGCATCAACCCCATGCTGCTGACCAAAAGGCGCGGCAAGCCCAGGGCGCGCAGGGCCGCCAGCAGTGCCGTCCAGGGCGTGGTACCCACCAGCAGACCCGCGATGGTGGTCGAGAGCACGACGCGCAGGATCAAATGGGCAACCCGCTCGAGGCCGGGCTGGGTGATGGTCAAGGACATCTTTTCGCTGCCCAGGGTGAGCCAGGGCGGGCCGGGCGTCAGCACCAGCCAGGGCAGTACCGCCAGGACAAACGGCGACGCCCACAGTGCTGACCGCCAGAGGGGGAGCGCCGGTGCTCCCCAGCGCCACAGGACGAGGGTCAGTACGGCATAGACGCCCAGTGCCCCCCAGTGCCCGATGGGGGTGAGGGCAACCCCTAGCAGTAAGCCCACGCCGAGGAGCACTTTCAGGCGCGCATCCACCACGGCCAGGCGGGAAGGTGAGGGATGGGCTAGGCGGTGCATTGCCCGCAGACTAACGTCCGGCGTGGCGTGCGCGCAGAGCGATTATGCCCCAGATTGCGGCCAGCACCAAGGCCGCGCCGATCAACCCGGCGGCGATGGTGCTCAACGCCCCTTCGCCCAACCCCGGCACGGTGTAATCGGCGAGTAAGTGAAACAGCGGTGCGGCGGCGTGGGTGATAAAACCCAAATCCTCGGCCACCCGCTCCAATCCATCCGGCGCGGTGGAGGCGAGGGGTGCGGCGATGATCAAGACCAGGGTGATGAGCAGGCCGCCCAAGAAGACACCGCGGCGTTCGACGGGCGAGAGCGGCGCAGGCTGGCGTATTGCCGGGCGGGCAGTGTGCAGAAACGCCAGCGCCCCCAGTGTGATTGCCCCCTCGACCAGGCCGATCAGGGCGTGAATCCCACCCATGGCCGGGATCACGAGCCGCGCCGGGGCGGCGCCGGAGAGGGCCAGTTCCAGTCCACAGGCCAGCGCGGCGAAAACGATGGATGCCCAGGCGGCGAGAAAGGCGCTGATCTGCTCTCCCCAACGCAAGCGCTTGAGGGTTGGGCTGAGCAGGCGGTGCACGACGTAGGTCACCCAGACGCCGATCACGGCCATGTTGAGCAAATTTGCCCCCAGGGCCAGCAGGCCGCCGTCCTGGAAGAACAGCGCCTGCACGGCCACCACGGTGGTCATTACCAGCATCGCCGTCCCCGGGCCGAGCACCAGGGTCGCCAACGCCGCGCCGAGCAGGTGGCCGGAGGTGCCGCCGGCGATGGGGAAGTTGAGCATCTGCGCGGCGAAGATAGCCGCCGCCAGCACGCCGATCAGCGGCAGGCGTTCGCCGGCGGTTTCGAGGTCGCGGGCACGTAAAACCCACGCAAGCGCGACCCCCGCCAGTAGCCAGCAGCCCAACAGCACCGGCAGGGTGAGGAAACCATCCGGAAGATGCATGGCGAGAAGCAGGGGAAACACGGTTTACCTCCTACACGGGGATTGATCTATGGTCTCTAGTATAGAAGGATATGCAAAAATTTGCAAATGCAAATAATTACAGATTTTTAATGACACTTTACACCCCGGTTGAAACCGGCGGGGCTCTGAAACCGGGATAAAATAAACTTGATGCGGCAATCCTCGGTGCAATTGGCGATTTTGGAGGTGCTGGCCGGCGAAGGGGACAGCCACCTGAGCGCGCTGGAGATCTACGAGCGCCTCAAAGCCCGCCTGCCGGCCATTGCACCTTCCACCGTTTACCGCGCGCTGGAACGCCTGACCCAACAGGGTTTGGTTTCGGTCTCCGATATGGGGCAGGGGGTGACCCTCTACGAGCGGGTGGGGCAGGCCCTGCATCATCACCTGGTGTGCACCGCCTGCGGGCGTATTTTCACCATTGACCATGCCCAGGTGGGGCCGTTTTTCGCCGCCATCGAAGCCGCCCACGATTTCCGTATCCAAACCAATCATCTGATCCTCTTCGGCCTATGTGCGGACTGTCGGGCATCCCGCGCGGACGGGGCCACCTAACGAAAATGTAAAGCCGTTTTGACCGATTCCCCCTTCAGAGTCGGATTAAACGACCTATAATAGAAGTAGAGGGTGTGGCGGCTAACGATATCTGCGATTAACCGCACCGCCCGCACAACCGCATAGTGTCGTAACGACTCGTTCGACAAGGGCAAACCCGGCGAAAGCCGGCGACGCAAAGCCATGGGTCTAAAGGTCTGCGCCAAGCAGGCCCATGATTGCCAGGCTGCCGAAAACGAGCGGTTTTTTGTGCCCGCGCAGGGGAGCCAAAAACCGGCTCCCCCGCCGTGCCTTTCGCCGCGGGGCGCTCTTGTCTGCCAGGGAGGGTAAGATGAAGCGCCTCGCGCGGTGTTTAATTACCTTGAGTATCTTGATCGGCCTTTGGCTGATCGGTTGGCCACCCCAAGAGGTTCAGGCCGCCGATGGGAGTGGGGGCTACCGGGTTTACCTGCCGGCCATCCTGACCGGGGGCAGTAATATCCCGGCGACCGGCGGCAAGGCCGAAGCGGTGCTGACGCTGGAGACCTTCGCCGCCCAGGTGGCGGATGGGCAGGCCGGGGTCGTGCGCGGTATTTACGTGGAAGGGGTGCTGGCCTACCGCGTGGATCAACAGCCCGCCGGCAACTACCTCTACATCACCGGTCAACCGGATACCGTAACTCAGTTTGGGCTGGTGAAACCGCCGGTGATCGGCTTGTTGGCCCACAGCACCCTGGCCGGGGCCAAGTTCTTCGATCTCCGCGAGGGGATGCGCCTGTGGGTGATCGAAGGCGATGGCCGCACCCAGGCCTACCGCATCCGCCAGCGCTTTGAGTATCAGGCGCTCGAGCCCAACAGCCCGACCAGTTCGTTCAAAGATCTCGCCAGCGGCGAGGTACTGACCGCGGCGCAGGTCTTCGAACGCCACTACCAGGGGGCGGCTCACGTCACCCTGCAGACCTGCATCGCGCGCGAGGGCGTGAGCACCTGGGGGCGGTTGTTCGTCATCGCCGAGCCGGAGCCGTGAAAAAGGGCCCCGCCGTGGGGGACGGCGGGGCCAAAAGCGGGACGGGGGACGCGGGATTAGCGCATGATCAGCGGGAGGTAGATCTGCACACCGCCGGTCGGGGGTAGGGCGACCACGGTTGTCTCGGCGCTGGTGCTGTTATTGGCCGGGGTGGGGTCGGTGGGTGAGGCCGCGCTGACGCTGGCGGTGGCCGTAATCGGCCCGGCCTGTGCCGGCGCGCTGACGTTGACCGTCACGATGGTGTTGGCGCCGCTGGCCAGGCTCGCCGCGGTGCAGGTAACGACCCCGGCGCTGTGGCTGCAGGTCCAGCCGCTCCCGCTGGCGCTTTGGTAGGTCACGCCAGCCGGCAGGTTCAGGGTGAGGGTGAGCGACTGGGCGGGTTTCGGACCGGCGTTGCTCACGGTGAGGGTGTAGGCAAAGTCACTGCCGGCGTTTACACTGCCCGGCGCGCTCAGGCTGAGGCTGAGGTCGGCGCTGGGATCTACAACGGTGAAGAAGTTGCTGTAGGCCGCATAGAGATTACCGGAGGTAGCGAGTAAGCGGTAACCCGTGCCGGCTTTATTGAGGAAGAGGTTGGTAAAGGTCGCCACACCGTTGACCGGATCGGCGGTAAGGGTGCCGCCCAGCGTGCCGCCGGCGGGGTTATTGGCCAGGGCGATGAGGATGGCGTTGTCGTAGTTGATCGCCAAGTTGCCCTGGGCATCTTCTACCCGCACGGCCGGCTGGGGATCGAACGGCTCATTGGTATAGGCGGTGGCCGGCGGCTGCACGATGAAGCGCAGGCGGGTGGGGGTATTGGTGCAGGTCGCGGCGCCGCTCACGGGTTGGAAGCCGATTTGACTCGGCTGAGCGTCCGTACCGTCGCATAACCACGGCACATAATCAATGGTGGCCCCTACAACGGGCTGCCCATCCCCACCGGGGTTGCTTGCCACCTGCGGGCCGCGGGCCGAACCCCACCAGTTGCGTTCGGCGTTCAAAGCCATGGTGAGGTCGGTGCCCATGCCAACCGTGTTGCCCGTGATGGCGTTTTCGTTGAGGGTCAACGAGCGCAGGCGGCCGGAGAGACAGTCTTTCTCGCACCGCCCCACGTACACGCCGTAAGACCAGCCCGTGATGACGTTCTGGCTGGCGCTGACGGCCACATC
>Ga0272449_1003119_pt1 | contig 14562 bp, 14 predicted proteins | sample YNPCB0241_FD_198679 | JGI IMG/M metagenome (GOLD analysis project Ga0272449, IMG submission 198679) | Hot spring sediment microbial communities from Yellowstone National Park, WY, United States - YNP-CB-024-1 | ecosystem: Environmental > Aquatic > Thermal springs > Hot (42-90C) > Sediment...
CCAGCATGCGCGCGCGTCCGTCAGCGCCGGGCCCGAGGGACGTGTTTTTCTGGCTGGCCTGGTACTGTTGCGCCACGGCCGCCATCTCCGCCGTGGCGTCGGAGAGCCGCGCCACCTCCAGCCAGAGGGAGACGGCCACGCGTTCCGCGGTCTTGCTGGTGAATGCCACCTGCAGGCCGGTTTGCCGCGGCACCGCCTGCGTGGTGGTGGGTTTTTCGGGCGCGGGCGGTACCGGGGTCGGTGCCGCCGGCCTGAGTTCGGCGCCGGCCCCCTTTGCCTCCGTAGGCACCGCGGGGGCTGCGGTTTCGCGCTCCCCCCGTGGTTGCGGAGCCGTCGCGTCGGAGGTCGTTTGCTCTGTGGCGGGCGGTGCGGTGACCACCGCCGGCGGCTGGTCACGGTTTGCCACCTGCCACGGCAGGACCGGCACCCGCCCGGTGCTTCCGGCGCCGAAGGTTACTCCGGCAAGCAAGAGTACCAGTACCGCCGCCGCGGCGCTCAGGCGCAGACCGCGGGACCAGGGGCGTCGCACCGCGGTGTCCCGTACCGGTAGCCGCTCCATGAGCCGGGCCCTGAAGCCGGCCGGCACCACCACAGTTTCCTCTCCCAGGCGGCGCAAGGCCCCGCTCAACGTGCGCCAGGCGTCCAGTTCCCGCCGGCAGGCGTCACAGGAGGCCAGGTGCCTTTCCAGGGCGTGCCGGGCCCCAGGCGAGAGTTCCTGGTCCAGGTAGGCCGAGAAAAGGGCCCTCATTCGGAAGCACGACATGGCACCCGCACCTCCTTTCCTTTTTTCGGCCGGGCCGGCTCCCTGCCAACCATGCGCGTCATGCTGCGGCGCAGCGCCATGCGGGCCCTGTTGAGCCGCGATTTCACGGTGTTGACGGGGCAGGCCAGGATGCGTGCGATCTCTTCGTACTGGCAACCCTGGATCTCCCGCAGCACCAGGATGGCGCGGTGCTCGGGACTCAGGGCGTCAAGGGCCTGTACCAGGAGGCGGCGGGTTTCCTTCTGGTCCAGGATCTCATCGGGCCCGGGCAGGGGGTCCACCACCACCCGGTCCAGCTCTTCTCCCTCTTCCGTTTCCAGCGGCGCGTCCAGTGAGGAAGGTTGCCCCCGCTTGCGGCGCCGGAGTTCCGAGGTCCAGAGATTGACGGTAATGCGATGCAGCCAGGTGCCGAAACCCGCCTCCTCGCGGAACCCCCCGAGGCCGGCATAGGCCTTGAGGAAGGTTTCCTGGGCCAGATCTTCGGCGTCGTTATGATTGCCCGTGAGGTGCAGGCACAGGCGGAAGACCCGCTGCTCGAACAGGGCCACCAGTTCCTCGAAGGCCCCGGTATCCCCGTTCTTGGCCGCCTTCACCAGCCGCGCGATCCGCTCTTCGCCCATAGGAAATCGCTCCTATGGTGCCGGGAACACTTTCCGGCACTTTCTTAGACGTCAGGACGGGCCCGTTGTTCCTTGTCCTTCAGGGTTCTCAGTAGCATTTCGCGCCGCGCCGGCCTTTTCCTCCTTGACACGCGGGGCGCCTCCGATTATATTTTAGACGATTAACTATTCACAAGGTTAAGGTATATGGACGAGGAACTGATTGATTCCTGCCTCGAACAACTGGAAGTAGCCTGGCAGGCCCTGAGCCGGCGGATTCACGGCGAGCTGCGCCATCAGATTGCGGAGGGCATCACCCTCAGCCAGTTTTTTCTGCTGCGCGAAATCGCCCACCGGGGCCGCGTGACCGTTTCGGAGGTGGCCGCGGGCCTGGGGGTGACGCTGAGCGCCGTGACGGCGCTGGCCGAAAAGCTCTCTCGGGCCGGCCTCATTACCCGGTCCCGGGACCCCGCTGACCGGCGCGTGGTCTGGCTGGAGCTGACGGGCAAAGGGGCCGAGATGCTGGAAATCTGCCGCGAGGGGCGCAACCGCGTGCTGCGGCGTTATCTGGGCCGGTTGCCGCCCGAGGACCTGGAGCGGCTGGTGAACATATACCGCCGGCTGGTTTCGGCCGTGGAGGCCGAGGAGGGCCCCGGCGGGGAAAGGCAAGGGGGTTGACCATATGGACGGTACGGCAGTGCGGCCGGCCTCCTGGCAGGCCGTTGTGCGCAGCTACGTGGAGGTTACCAAGGTGCGGTCCGTGCTGTTGCTGGTCTTCACCGCGGCCGCCACCATGGCCGTGGCCGCCCGGGAGGTGCCCGTGGACCGCGCCACGGTGGCTCTGGCCCTCCTGGCCGTAACCCTGGCCTGCGCCGGGGCCAATGCGGTGAGCTGTTACGCGGACCGGGACCTGGACGCCGCCATGGTGCGGACCCGGCACCGGCCCATTCCCGCGGGCCGGATTTACCCGCCGGAGCGGGCCCTGTGGTGGGGCGCCTTTCTGTTTCTGGTTTCCCTGGTACTGGCCTGGCGTGTGAACTGGCCCTCGGTGCTGGCCCTGCTGGCCGGGGGCGTCGGGTACGTGGGGGTGTACAGCCTCTGGTTGAAGCGGCGGAGCCCTTGGAACATCGTGCTGGGGGGCTTTAGCGGCGGGTTGCCGGCCGTGTTCGGCTGGACCGCGGTCACGGGCACGGTGACTTGGTTGCCCGTGCTCATAGCGGCCCTGGTGGTGCTCTGGATACCCAACCACATCTGGAGCCTGGCCATCTTCTACCGGGACGACTACCTCCGGGCGCGGGTGCCCATGCTGCCGGTCGTCAACGAGCGGCGGGCGCTGCGGTGCATTCTCTGCACCGTGGTCCTCATGGTGGCCGTTTCCCTGTTGCTGTACCGGGTGGGAGGGTTCGGCCTTCTTTACCTGGCGGTGGCCGCGTTCCTGGGGGTCGCGGCCCTCTACCTGGGCTGGCAGGTGTACACCCGGCCCGAGCCGCGCCGGGCCTGGCGCCTGTTCAAGTTTTCGAGCGTATACCTGTTTCTGGTGTTTCTGGCCATGATGGGAGAGAGCCTGTATGCCTGAAGGGGTAGTGGCTTCAAGGTCGGGCCCCCGGACGGCCGGACGTCCGGTAGTTCAGGCCACCCGGCCCGCAATCCGCGGCCCCGGTCTTGAGGGTGGTGGCGCGTGAAAAGAAAGGCCTTTTTCGCGGTACTGGTGCTGATGGTGCTGGCCCTCGGCGGTATCTCAGCGTACTACTGGTACAAGAGCTATTATTTCGTGATCACCGAGGATGCCTATGTGGACGCCATCCTGGTCCGGGTGGGGCCGCAGGTTGCGGGGCAGCTCAAGGAAGTGTACGTCGACGAGGGCAGGGAGGTAAGGGCCGGAGAGCCCCTGGCGCGGCTGGACGACCAGACTCTGGCTGCGGGCGTGAGCGTGGACCTGACCTACATCAAGAGCCCCATTACGGGCACGGTACTCAAGCGTCTGGCCAACCCCGGTGAAATGGTGGCGCCCGGACAGGCCGTGGTCATGGTGGCGGACCTGCGGCAGGTTTACATCACGGCCAACGTGGAGGAAACGGACCTCGGCAAGGTGCGGCCCGGGCAGTTCGTGGAATTCACGGTGGACAGTTTTCCGGGCGTGCGCTTCACGGGGCGCGTGCAGCAGATCGGCGAGGCCACGGCGGCCACCTTCTCGCTGCTGCCCACCCGCACCACCAGCGGCACCTTCACCAAGGTGGTGCAGCGGGTACCGGTGAAGATTACCATCGACGATTACCACGGCCGGCGCCTGCTGCCCGGGCTGAGCGCGGTGGTGCGGATTCACGTGAGGTGAGGCGCGTGCGGGAGGGCGGCATTCCCTGGGCGGCCCTGTCGGGCCTGGTCCTGGGCTCCTTCATGGCCGTCCTGGACGCCAGTATCGTGAACGTGGCCCTGCCCCGGCTTATGGCCATTTTCGGGGTCACGCCGGACCACATCCAGTGGGTCATGACGGCCTACCTGCTGGCCTCGGGGGCCGTGATTCCCGTGACGGGCTACCTGGCGGACCGCTTCGGCGGCAAGCGGATCTACCTCTGGACCCTGGTGGCCTTTGTGGTGGGCTCTTTGCTGTGCGCCTTCAGCTGGAGCGCCGACGCCCTGATCGGCTTCCGGGTGCTGCAGGCCATCGGCGGCGGAGCCCTCGTCCCGGTGGCCATGTCCATCATTTTCCGCATCACGCCCCGGGCCCACATCGGCACGGCCCTGGGCGTTTTCGGCCTGTCCATGGCCGCGGCCCCGGCCATCGGCCCCACCCTGGGTGGATACCTGGTGGAATACTTCGACTGGCCCCTCATTTTCCTCATCAACATACCCGTGGGCTTTCTGGCCCTGCTCGTCTGCAGCGTGACGCTGGAGGAGCAACCCCACGACCCGAAGTTGCGCTTTGACGTGCCGGGCTTTTTCCTGGGCACCACGGGGTGCGTGTTGCTGCTCCTGGCCCTGAGCGAGGGGCAGAGCAAGGGCTGGACCTCTTACTACATCGTCATGCTCCTGACGGCCTCGGCCTTTCTACTGGTACTTTTCGTACTGTGGGAGCTCATCACGCCCGTGCCCATGCTGGACGTGCGGCTGATGCGGAATCCGGTCTTTGCCGCCAGCCTGGTGGGCGGGAGCCTGAGCTTCATCGGCCTCTTCGCCGGCGTCTACCTGATCCCGCTCCTTACCCAGGCCGTTATGGGTTACACCCCCATGCAGACCGGCCTTATCTTGATGCCCGCAGCCCTGGTGACGGGCTTTCTGGGGCCCGTCGCCGGGCGGTTGTTCGACCGCGTGGGGGCCCTGCCCCTCGGACTGCTCGGACTGAGCATCCTCGCCGTCACCACCTACGAGTTGCGGAACGTGACCCTGGACACCTCTTTTCACCAGCTCCAGTTCCTGCTGGCCCTGCGCGGGGTGGGCCTGGGGCTGTCCATGATGCCCATCGCGACGGCGGGCATGAACGCTGTGCCCCCCCAGCTCAGCGCCCAGGCCTCGGCCTTCACCAACGTGGTGCGCAACATTGCGGCCTCCATGGGCATCGCCTACCTCACCCACGTGGTTATGGACCGCCAGGCCCACCACCTGGTCTGGTTGCGAGAGAGTCTCAACCTGGCCAATCCGGCCACAGTCGGCGTATGGCAACAGATTCAGACCTGGTTCGCCTTCCACTACGGCACTGCGGTAGGGTCCGCCGCGCCGGCGGCTGTGGTCAGTCAGAGGGTGGCACAGGTGGCTGCCGTGGCCGCCATCCAGGACGCCTTCATCGTGGCCACCTGGCTGGTGGCGGCGGGGCTGCCCTTCGTCCTGGCCCTGGGCAAGGGCCGCATGGAAGCGGCCCGGAGAGCCGAACTCGCGCGCCTGCACCGGGTCGGCGGGCCTGCGTGGCAAGGTTCCGGCCCACAAGGGCCCCGTTTCGAAGCCTGAGGGAGGAAAAGGACCGCACGACATAGAAATACGATTTTCGGGTGGGCCGCATGAGGGTGGTGCTGTTCGGCGTACCCGTAGATCCCCTGACGCTGGAGGAGTGCGTGGAGCGGGTGGCGGCCATGGTTGGGGACGGGGGCACACACCAAGTGGTGACCCTCAATCCGGAACTGCTGTACCGGGCCCGCAGCGAGCCCCGTTTGCGGGCCATTCTTGACCGCGCGGACCTGGTGACGGCCGACGGCGTCGGCATAGTGTGGGCTGCCCGCCGGGCCGGGCAGCGGGTACCGGAGCGGGTTGCGGGCATCGACCTCATGATGGCCCTGGTGCGTCGGGCCGCCGCCTGCGGGTGGCGCGTCTTCCTGCTCGGCGCGGCCCCGGGCGTGGCGGCCGAGGTGGCGCGAAAAATGCAGGGCCTTTACCCCCAACTCGAGATTGCGGGCTGGCAGCACGGTTTCTGGACGCCGGAGGAAGAACCGGAGGTGGTGGCCGCCATCAAACGCGCGCGGCCACAACTGTTATTTGTGGCCTTGGGGGCCCCGCGGCAGGAGGAATGGATCGCGCGCCACCTTGCTTCCCTGGGGCCGGTGGTGGCCATGGGCGTGGGGGGCAGCTTTGATGTGCTGGCGGGCCGCGTGCGGCGGGCACCGGCCCTCTTGCGGCGTTTGAATCTGGAGTGGCTGGGCCGTCTGGTAATGCAGCCCCGACGCTGGCGGCGCATGCTGGTGTTGCCCCGGTTTGCCTGGCTGGTGTTCCGCACCTACGGATGGCGGGGAGCAGGAACCCGATGCCCAAGATAGTCATCTCGGGGTATTACGGTTTTGCCAACGCCGGCGACGAGGCCATGCTGTGGGCCATGGTGTCCGCCCTGCGGGCGCGGGTGAAGGGGGCCGAAATCGTGGTGCTTTCCGCGCGGCCCGAAGATACCCGAAGGGAGTTTGACGTGCAGGCCGTGGGCCGCAGTTCACTGACCCAGATCTGCGGAGCGCTGCGGGGCGCGGACCTGCTTATCAGCGGCGGGGGGGGATTGCTCCAGGACGTCACCAGCAGGTGGAGCATTTTCTATTATCTAGGCGTCATCCTGCTGGCCAAGATGTTCGGTTGCCGGGTGTACCTTTACGGCCAGGGCATCGGGCCCCTCCGCACCTCACTGGCCCGCGGTGCCCTCGGCCTGGTGGCCAACCGCGCGGACCTCATTTCGGTGCGGGACGTGGAATCCCGGAACGAACTGCTTCAGCTCAGGGTATGGCGTCCGCCCATCCACGTGACCGCGGACCCGGCCCTGGGGCTGGACACCGAAGGCGTGGATGCGGAGCGGGGCCGGCAATTGCTCAGGGCCGCGGGGGCTACGGGAAACGACCTGGTCGGCATTTCGGTGCGGTCCTGGAAGGGTTTGCGCCGCATCCAGGAAGTGGTGGCCGGATTGGGAGATTACCTGGCGGCCGACGGCTGGCAGGTGGTGCTGGTTCCCATGCAGCACGCCGAGGATTTGCCCGTATGCCGCGGAGTTGCGGCCCTCATGCGGCATCCGCCGGTGGTGCTCCAGGAAAGGTACCCCTTCTGGGACCTGCTCTCCATGACGGCCAACTTCGGTCTGGCGGTGGGTATGCGGCTTCACTTTCTGATTTTTGCGGCCCTCGTGCGCGTGCCGCTGGTGGGTATTGCTTACGACCCCAAGATTACCAGGTTCATACAACAATTGGATTTGCCTGCCCCCCTTCCGGCGGAGGACCTGCGGCTGGAGGAACTGAAGTTTCAGGTCGATTTCGTCCGCCGTTACCGGGAAGGGGTCAGTTTTTTGCTGGCGGAGCGGGTGGCGGTCCTGCGGCGGCAGGCCCTGCGCTCCGCGGACCTGGCCGTCGAACTGCTGGGCAGGAAAAAGGTTTGAAACCGTCGAATAACTGATTGACAAAATTTTGCATAGGCAACAATGATCGCGTGCGGGGAGGAGAGGCGTATGCGTGCGCGGTGGTTCGTTCTCCTGGGATTGGTATTGCTCGCCGGAATGGCCCTCCTTCCGCGCGCCCTGGCCACCACCGCGGTGCCCGGGACCGCGGAAGATCCCCTGGTGACCAGGAGCTACGTGGACCGGTGGGTGCGGTGGGAAGTAATGGAGCTGCAGCGCAACCAGGTGCTGGAGGGGAAGGCCGGCGCCATGGTGGTGGTGCGCCGGGGTCAGGTCGTGATCAAGGATCCCACCGGTAACGGTATTCCGGACCTCACCGCCGGGAGCGACCTGTTTGAGGGACAGTCCGTGCCCCTGAACCACCTCTTGCTCATACCCAGGAGTGACGGGCGCGGTCTCGTAGCCCGGGGGTCGGTGTGGGTGATGTACCGGGGCGAAGTGGTGGTAAGGTAGGGTGGTCATGTCGCGGCGTTACAGGCTGAAAAACGGGTGGCGGTTGGCGGTTTTCCTGACCGCGGTCGCGCTGTTGCTCTCGGCGGGGTACCTCCTGGCACGGGATGTCGTCCTGTTCCTGAGTGCGCCGGTCGGCGATTCTGACGTGCGCAGCGCGGCGGTCAGGTCCGGACGGCTGAACGTCCTGCTGCTGGGCATCGACGCGCGCCGGGGCGAAACCAAGGCCCGGAGCGACTCCATCATCCTGGCCAGCTTCGATCCCGCACGGCGCCGGGCCGCGTTGCTTTCCATTCCCAGGGACACCCGGGTGCGCATCCCTGGTCACGGCTGGGACAAGATCAATGCGGCCACCATCTACGGGGGGCCGGACCTGGCGCGCGCCGTGGTGAGCGACCTGCTGGGCATACCGGTGGAGTACCACGTTTTGACCAACTTCGCGGGCTTCAAGGAAATCGTCGATACCCTCGGGGGGGTCACCATCGACGTGGAAGAGAACATGTATTATTACGACCCTGCGGACGGTCTGGTCATCAACCTCCGCAAGGGGGTCCAGCACCTGGACGGCGACAAGGCCCTTCAGTACGTGCGCTACCGCGGCGACCCCCTGGGCGACATCACCCGCACCCAGAGACAGCAGAAGTTCCTGGTGGCTCTGGCGCGGGAAATGCTCCAGCCCGCCACCATTCTGAAGCTGCCCCGGCTCATCCCGCAATTGCGCGATAGCGTGGACACCAACCTGGGACTCTCGGAGATGCTGGCTTTAGCACGCCTGGCCCAGAACCTGGAGAACCTGGACCTGGTCACCCAGACCCTGCCCGGCTACTTTCTCAATCTGGACGGGGGGAGTTACTGGTACGTGGACCCCGGGCAGGCCCGACGCGTAATGGCCGAACTATGGGAAGGCCGCTCCACGCCGGCGGTACTGGGGGAGGTCTACGGGGGTCAGGCGAAGGCGGGCACCCCGGTCCACCCGCAGGTGGTAGAGGCCGTTCAGATGCGCCAACCAGCAACCCCCACGACCCGCACCCGCGGCGCGGAGGCCGCCGGCACCGCCGGGTCGCGGCCGGGCTCGGCCGCCACCGGGCCGGCACCCACGGCGACCCCGGGGTCCCAGGCCAAACCGGGCTCCGGCGGCAGCGCACCACCCCAGGGAGCTGCGGAAACGGGGAGCGGAACGAAGTCGAACGCCGGTCCCGGCGCCGCACCGTCCTTTGAAGCTCAACCGGCCGAGGGCTCCGGGTTCGCCCCCGGAGGCGGAGCTGTCCCTCGCTCCGTCACTCCCGCGCCGGGTGAAGGGGCCATCCCCCCGGCCGGTTCCCCCGGAGCCGGTGGCGGGGTTTCCTAGCGGCAGGGCGAGAGGAAATCTTGCGCGTGGAACGACTGCGGGTAGTGCACATCATAGGTGGCGGGGAACTGGGCGGGGCCGAGCGGCACATCCTGAACCTGGCCGGGTCTTTGGATAGGCGGCGCGTGGCCCTGACGGTGTGCTGCCTCTTTGCCGCGCCCTTTGTTCAGGTGGCGCGTGAGGCCGGGATACGGGCCCTGGCGGTACCCATGCGTCACAAACTGGACTTCGGTGTGGTGACCAGAATTGTGGAACTGGTCCGCGAGGCGGACCTGGTGCACACCCACGGTGTGCGGGCCAATCTTCTGGGACGGATCGCGGCCCGGCTGGCCAAGCGCCCCCTGGTCACCACGGTGCACAGCCTGCTCAGGATGGACTACCCTACGGTCTGGACCCGCCTACCCAACGCCCTGGCCGAACGCCTGACCCGGGGAATGACGCACCGGTTCATAGCGGTTTCCCGGCAACTGGCCGAGGAGCTTATCAGGGAAGGCGTGCCGCCCTCACGCGTCAGCGTGATCTACAACGGGATCGACGTGGACGCCTTCCAGCCGCGCCGTCCCCGGGACGAGGTGCGGCGGGAACTGGGCTACGGGGCTGGCATACCCCTGGTGGCCACCGTGGCCCGTCTGCACCCCGTGAAGGGGCACCGCTACCTGCTGGAGGCGGCCCGGAGGGTGATACAGGCCAGGCCCGAGGTACGCTTTCTGGTCGTGGGCGGGGGACCCGGCAGGGGAGCCCTGGAAGCTCACGCGGGGTGGCTGGGAATTGCCAAGGAGGTAAAATTTACCGGTTTCGTGGTGGACGTGGCCTCCCTGCTGGGGGCCGTGGATCTGGTAGTGGTGCCCTCCCTGTGGGAGGGTTTTGGTTTGACGGCGGTGGAGGCTTTGAACGTGGGCGTGCCCGTGGTGGCCACTGCTGTAGGCGGGCTGCCGGAGGTGGTGCGGCCGAAAGAGACTGGATTGCTCGTCCCGCCCGCCGACGGCGAGGCCCTGGCCAGGGAAATTCTGTGGGCCCTTTCCCATCCCGTTGAGGTGCGGGCCATGGCGGAGAGGGGGCGGGCCATGGTGCGGCGGGAATTCACGGCGCAAATCATGGCCCGCCGGACCACCGAGCTCTACTTCGAGGTGGTGGCCGGCTCGTGAGGTGCCCGGCGGGGGTTCCCGGCCGGCTCCCGCGGGCCGCCGTCGACCGCCGGCAGGGCGAAGAGGAGCCCGGCGGCGAGCCAGAAGTAGCTGGCCATGGCCGGCACTTCGAAGACGTTTTCCACCACATTGTGGGCGAGGACGGCCGCCAGACCGGCCAGCAGGCCGGCCGCGAGGGGCCTCACATCCGGCCCCGCGTTTCGCCAGGCGGCCATGCCGCCGCGCAAAACGTTCAGGAGCAGCCACAGGTATGCGGCCAGGCCCGGCAGGCCGGTTTCGGCCGCGGTTTTCAGGTAAAAATTGTCCACGTAGAAACTGCCGGGCACGTGGCGGGCCGCCACGGCGCCCCCGAAGCGTCCCGGGCCTTCGCCCAGCAGTGGCGAGGCCTGAACCTTGGCCAGGGCCGCCTCCCAGCGGGCCAGGCGGCCGGCGCGCTGGCTGCTGGCCAGGTAGGCGGCGCTGAACAGGTAGGCCAGTCGGGCCCGCACCGATGGGATCAGGATTGAGACGCCGATCCCCGCCGCGGTCAGGGGCAGCACCAGGGCTGGTCTGGTGAGCAGGCCGAAGAGTAAGAGGGCCAGGCAGGTGGCGAACCAGGCCCCGCGGGAAAAGGTGACCACCAGCCCCGCCAGCAGAACCGCCACCAGGCCGGCCAGTACCCAGCGCCGAGGCCGGGTGCGCGCCGTCAGCAGGTGGCCGAGGGCCTGCGGAAGCGCGAAGGCCAGCAGGCTGCCGAGTACGTTTGGGCTGTTCACCAGGGAATAGGCGCGCGTGCGCGGCGATTGCTCGGCCACGTCCACCCAGTGGGCGGGCATGGGGGCTCCGGTGAGGTACTGGTACAGGCCGTGGATCGCCAGCAGCGCGGCTACCCCGACCAGCGCCGCGCTTAAAAACCGTACCTGGGCCGGACGGTGCACTAGGGCGAGGGTGACGAAGAACCAGAGGGTATACTGCAAATATACGCGCACCCCCTCGGTGGCCACGGCCACGTCCGGGGACCGCACGCCCCAGAGAAAGACCATCAGGCCGGCATATACCAGGAAGGGGACCGTCACCGGCGTGGGCCGCCAGCAGAAACGTCCGTGCCACAGGTCCTTGGCCACCCAGGTGGCCAAGGCCAGCAGGAGCAGCAATTCGTCCCAGGCGGCGGCCAGGGCACCGGCCGATGCCGGGCGGCGCAACAGGTGGTCCACCAGCACGTAAGCGGCCAGGGGCCACAGGACCAGGGCCGTGCCGCCCCGGTCCCGGGCGAAACCCAGGACCAGGCTGGCGGCAAAGGGCGGTCTTTGCAGCAGCCGCCGCAGGCCGCTCGCCTGCCAGGCCCGCCTCAGGACCGCGGCCGACCCTTCCAGCCGGGGTTCGAGGAGGCGCGTCAGCCCGCGGACCCAGGCCACGCTGCGGGCTTCGGAGGGGCTCAGGTAGGCCGGGGGAGCGGTCAGCCAGCGGTAGAAAAAGCTCCCGTGGGCGAAATTGCTCAGGACCAGAGCCTCCTCGTCAGATGTTCGTCAGAATGATTCGTCACGCCGCCGCTCTTCCCCTGCGGCCGGGGTGTGGTGGCCCGCGCCACGCCGCACGGGGGGCGGCCATGTGCTAAAGGGACGGGAAAGCCTTTGTCGGAGGGAATCCTCTGTATCGGGGCCGCACCCTGGCACGGCATGTGGGCCAGGGGGCAGCAGTTTATGGACCGCCTGGTCCGGCGGGGCCACCGCGTGCTGTACGTGGACCCGCCGGTAACTTATCTTTCTCCCCTCAAGAACCGGGCCCTGGGGTGGCACGGGGAGCGGCTGACGGCCCTGAGGCCGGGATTGTGGGTTTACCGGGCGCCGCTGTGCCTCCCCTTCGGCAACATGTACCGGACCGTGAACCGCCTCAACCAGCGGCGTCTGGCCCGCCGGCTGCACCGGGTTATCCGGGAGCTGGGGTGGCGGCCGGTGCTCGGCTGGACCTACCTGCCGGGCACCGCGGACCTGCTCCCCCACCTGCCGGATCTGTTCTGGTGCTACGATTGCGCGGACGAGCACGCCGCCTTCCCCGGGCTGGTCAACCCGCGGGTGGTCCGGGACATGGAAAGGGAACTGCTTTCCCGGGCGGACGTGGTGCTGGTGAGCGCCCGGCAGCTCCTGGAACGAAAGAAAGCCTGTCGCCCGGACCTGGTGCTCGTGCCCAACGGGGCGGACGTGGAACATTTTTCCTCGGCCCCGGAGGGGGATCTACCGGTCGATGTCCGCGACCTGCCCGGGCCCGTGGTGGGCTACGTCGGGGCCATCAGCGAGTGGCTGGACCAGGAACTGGTGGCCGCGGCGGCCCGGGCCTACCCCCACTTTTCCTTCGTGCTGGTAGGTCCGGTGACGGTGGACGTGCGGCGGCTCCGGTCCTGTCCCAACGTACACCTCCTCGGGTACCGGGACTACGCGGTCCTGCCCGCCTACCTGAGGGCCTTCGACCTGGGACTCATTCCCTTTAAGGTCAACGCCCTCACCGAGCACGTCAACCCCGTGAAGCTCTACGAGTACCTGGCCGCCGGCCTGCCGGTGGTGGCCACGGACCTGCCGGAGGTGCGGCCCTTCGCGGCCGTGGTCCGGGTGGCGGGTGAAACGGACGCCTTCATCCGCGCGGTCGGGGAGGAGGTCAGGGCCAATTCCCCGGCCCAGAAACGCGCCCGCCGCGACCTGGCCGCGGCCCATTCGTGGGACGCGCGGCTGGACCTGGCCTGGCAGGCCGTCAGCGCGGCCCGGAGCAGGAAATCACGTTTCGGCCAGGGTAACGCCGAATCCCGGTAGCAGGCGTGACGCCACCCTTTCTTCAAAGGTGCCCCTGGCCGCCAGCACGTAGACCCCCCTCTCCAGCACGAAAACCTCCACCGTGGCCGCCGCGGGGTCCACCAGCCAGTATTCCCGGATCCCGGCCCGGGCGTATTCCGAGAATTTTTCGATGCGGTCCGCCCGCTCGGTGCCGGGAGAGGTGACCTCCACCACCAGGTCCGGCACGCCGCACACCTGGTCTCCCACCCGGTCCAGGTGCTCCCGGGCCACGAAAAAGACGTCGGGCTCCCGGATCTTACCGGGCCACAGCCGCACCGGCACCGGGGCCACGAACACCTCTCCCAGGCGTTGCTCGCGCACAAAGGTCCGTAGCTCGCTGGCGACCTTCAGCACCACGCGCTGATGCCGGGGCGTGGGGTGGGGGGGCACGATGATCCTCCCTTCCGAAAGCTCCAGATGGCGGTTTCTTTCGGGCAGGGCGAAGTAATCTTCTTCGGTCCACTGCCCCTGAGGAGGATAGAGGTCCAGTATTTCGTGGGCTGGCTCACCGCCGTACATGTTCACGAGGGTACCCCTCCCGAGCTTTGCTTCGGGGCGATCCTACCACGGGCGGGCCGGGGACGCAAGAAGCTGCGGCCCCGAACGGATTTCACGGGCCGGGCTCACCCTCGGGAAGGACGACCCGCAGTACCGTGCCCTTGAGTTCGTAGGTCAGGGATTTTACGTAAAAGTCGCGACCGGCCCGGAGTTCCTGCCCCGCCAGGGTGAGGGTGGGGCCGGCTGTCTTGGCCATACCCTTTACGGTGATGTAGAGGTCCCTGAGCTGGGGGTCCTCGGCCAGCACCAGCGTGCCGTCGCTCCGCGGCGTGGCCACCCGGGCCGGAGTCGCGCGCACGACCTTTATTTCCGCCTGAACGTAGGCGTTGCCGGCCACCAGGCGGTCTCCGGGGCGTACGGCGGCGGCCACGGCGGGATGGACCTTGGGCGCCAGGATTTCGGCCTCCACCGCGGTCGCGGCGGTCCGGTCCGCGGGAACGAGCATTTTGTAGGCCACGCCGCCCACGACCAGGAGGATCGCCAGCACGACCAGCAAATCGATCACATTGATCAGGCCCAAGAAGCGGCCGCGTTCGTCGACGAGTCTCATACACCGGCCTCCCGAGGAGTATTCGTGATGCGCAAACTCTGCGGGGCGTTTCTCGCCCTCGGGGTCGCGGCCCTGGCACTGTGGATCTATTATTCCCTCGCGGCCAGGCCCCAGGCCCTCCCGGACGCCTCGCCGCCGCGCTTTACCAGACTGCTCGTGGTAGCGGCCCATCCGGACGACGAAACCATCGGGGCCGGGGTCCTGATGGCCCGCACCCGACGTCACGGCGGAGAGGTGCGGGTCCTCGTGGTGAACACCGGCATCGCGGCCTGGCGCGCGGGCGACCACGCGGCCCTTTTCGCCGAGCGCCGGGCGCAGACCCTGGCCGCCCTGGCCCTGGCCGGGGTGGCTCCGGATAACGTCACCTTCCTGGGTATTCCGGACCTGAGCACAGGCGAGGGCTTCCCCGCCCTTGTGGCAAGGCTGCACGCCGAGATCCGGGAGTTTTACCCGGACGCCGTGGCGGTTTCGGCCTGGGAGGGGGCCCACCCCGACCACGACCT
>Ga0272449_1003120_pt1 | contig 14560 bp, 13 predicted proteins | sample YNPCB0241_FD_198679 | JGI IMG/M metagenome (GOLD analysis project Ga0272449, IMG submission 198679) | Hot spring sediment microbial communities from Yellowstone National Park, WY, United States - YNP-CB-024-1 | ecosystem: Environmental > Aquatic > Thermal springs > Hot (42-90C) > Sediment...
TTACTTTTCTTCAAATAATTCAATCTCAGGTTGCATATGCAGCACATTTCGCTGGTTTTCTATTTGGAGCAATTATTGGGATTGGTTCAAAACTTTATAAAGAGGCAAAATACAGAGAAAATGTAAAACTTGGTGAAAATATGCTCTTACAGATTCTTGGAGAAGGTGAAAAAAAATATTATACAGAAGAACAGATTAAAGAAATAGAAAACTTAAAAAAGAAAATTATAGATGTTATTTATGAAGATAGAATTCTTGCCACAAAATTTTATATAGATGGAGTTAAAAATTATCCTGATTTATGCCTTCCCCCAAAAATTCAGATTGAAATTGCTAATTCATTAGATGGACAAGGAGAAAAAGAATATGCTTTAATTGCATATAAAAATTTTATTTTGAAATATCCATTGAGTAAACTCGCTGATAATGCTTTATTAGAATTCGGGAAAATTTGTTTTGAAAAAGGAGATTATGAAAAAGCAAAACAAGCATTTTTACAGATAGTAATCTTCTATCCTTACAGTGATGTCTATGAAGAAGCAAAATATTATCTTGAAAAAGAATTGCCCCAAAAATTTATTTCCAAATTATAGAAAATGCGAAGAGATTTTTACCTTCAATTGAATAAATATTTTTACCACTTGGAACTGAATTAAGAAGGGCAATTCTTTCTCTTAAGTTATACCTCCACAATGTTTTTTTATCATCAGAAAGAAAATATAAAAATTTACTTTTTTTCCCGCAGAGTAATTCAAGTAATTCAACATTAAAAGCAGTAAAGTTAATTTCTTCATCTGCTTTAAAATTCATAATTTCATTTCCTGCAATATCATAAATATATATTTTTTCTTTTTCTGTTTGAAAAGTCAGATAATTCTCACTACTTTTAATCTCAATTACCTTTTCATTTACACCCTTCTCCCATACCAAATTCCCATCATCTCTACAACAATAAACTTTTCCTTTCTCTGTACCTATAAAAACCAATTCTGCATTTTTCTTTATGTTAAGAGAAATAATTGGATCGGTCAGATCTGGTAAAACCAATTCCCAAAAAACTTCTCCTTTTTTATCAATATATAAACACTTATTATTAATTCCAACTACTATAAATTTCCCATCCTGAGAAATATCTATTCCTCTTCCATAATTTCCCGTTTTTTTACTCCATAATATCTTCCCACTACTTGATATAAAATATACTTTCCCTTCAAGAGTAAAAACTGAAAAATAATCTCCTGTTGGAGAAATACCAATACTAACAATTCTTTCAGGAAATTTAAATGATTTTATTAAATTCCCTCTTTCATTTAAAAAATGAACAGAACCTATTTCTGTTCCAATTACAATCCTTTTACCATCTTCAGAAACTTTTAAACAAGTGATTAAACCATCTGCTTCATAACTCCAAAGAAATTTTGTCTCTGGCAAATATAACTCAGGAGGAATATCAAGTCCTTGAAAATTAAATACAAATCTTTTTATAAGATTAGGGATAAATTTAAAGTCTTCCGTTTTATATTCATAATGTTCAAACCAATTTTTTTTATCAACTGAAAAGACATCCACATTTAAAATATATGTATTAACAATTTTTGTAACCAATGGCTTCAAAATATAGTCAGCATTCAAAATTTTCCCTACCATTTTTAATTCTTCATCTTCTAAATCTCTTTCATTTAACTTTTGCTCTAATAAAACTTTCTCAAAATCTGGTCTTTGAATGATAATTATATTTTTTAGGTCTGTCAATTCATTAAGGAAAAGAGTAAAAAATTCATTTTGAATAAAAGAGGGAACTTCAATATATGTTGGTAGTAAAACTATAATTGAGACCTTTTTTAATAGAAAATTTATATTTTTTATCTTTTTTTCAATAAAACTCAGTGGATAATTTTGCCCCCAATAATTTTTACTTTCTATAAATTTCCACATTTCATTGTATAAATTTAATGCCCGATTATACATACCTTCTTTTTCACAAATTTCTGCAAGCAAAGCATAATAATTGGTATCCGGAATTATAGAATTATTAATATATGCCTCAAAATAAAGTATTGCTTCTTTAATATATTTATTTTCTAAACAGAAATCCCCTATTATTCTATTAATAAAAGCTGTTGGAGTAGCATACTTCAAATATATCAAACTTTCTTCATTCTTAGGCCAACCATTGGGCCAATTAGAAAAAATGAATGGTTCAGCCTTTTCTGTTTTTTCCTTTGCTTTTTTTAAATATGAATCAGCAGTTTTTTTATCACCTTTATCTGAATAATAATTTGCTTTTTCAATACATTTCCAAACATCTTTATTAAAAACTACCGAAAGAAACTTATTTTTTTCATACCAATTTGCTCCAAAAGAATAAAATAAAAGAATGTAATAAATGAAAATAATCCTCCTCATAAATTCTCCTTGAAAATTAATAAACCAAATTGGTCAGGAATATCTATTCTTCCAGTCCAAGTTGAAGTGATATAATCCTGAATCTCTCTTTGAAAATTGACTCTAAAAACCATATCATTTTTAATCTTTTCTATTTTTAAATCTTTAATTGGAATAAGGACTTCTGCTATCCATTTTCCTCTTTTATCCGAAACTGATATATCTGTTTTAACTTTCCAGTTTGATTCCCATAATTTTTCCCTTTTATATTCTTTATAAAACGTCCACAGATAACTATATTTTATATGCATTAACGGATGAAAAACAAATTGATACCATTCTTTGGATAAATTTTGTGGAATTATTGATATAGTAATAAAATCTCTTGTATCATAATTAATCGCACTTTCAGGAGGGTTTTCACATATAAATAAAAAGTATATATTTTCATTATCATAACAACTTCCGATTTTAGTTTGAATTCCTGAAAAAAGTTTTTCATCAACAACTGTTACAAATCCACTCGCTTTTTCTATCATTGTCCATATTTTCTCATTATCACGACCGTCTATTTCCAAAGGAATTTCTGTTTTAAAAGAATATAAAACCTTTTGTTTCAACTCTTGAACACCAATTTTACTTTTATACATCTCCTCTCTCAATAAACTTATTTTATTTCTCAAACTTAAAGGAATTTGCTGATCCTTTAGATAGATATTTGCATTAGTTCTTATCGGCTCTACATTTGCTTCTGACAATCTTACAAGAATCTCAAGACCAATATCTTCACCCATTCGTGCAAGTCCATAAGCAGCAAGAAGTTTAATTTCCAGTTCTGAATCAAAAAGTTTTTTAATAAGATATGAGGAATAGTATTTATCGTTTAGAAAAATTAATCCCTCAATAGCAAGTCTTTGAAAGTTAATATTTTCGTTATCTATACTTTTAAGAATTATATTTAATCCATCTTTATTCCCCATCTTGGCAAGTGCCCACGCACATATTAATTGATATTCTGGATCAAAATGATTTAATCCCTGCTTTAAAATATTAATTGAATTTTTATCTTTTATCTCTCCAAGAATAATAGCGCACAACTTCTTTATTTCTAAATCAGGAGTTTTTATTAATTCTTTAACATTTTTAGAAAAGATTCTATCAGGGCTATCTTTCAATATTACTAATGCCTTTTCTTTAATTTCTGGATATTTACTATAAAACATTTTAAGAAGCAATTTATTTATAGTTTTAGAACCAACAAAATTCTCAACCTTATCCATTACAAAATATCTTTCTTCTTTTTTAGAACTTTCAAGTTTCAAAATGGCCTCTTCAATAATCTCCCCAAGATATCTTGAACTAGCCTTCCTAACTCTCTCATCAGAATCATTTTTCTCCATATAAACAAGGCTTCTAATATAATAATCATCAAATTTATCAACATAATAAAATCCTTCAATAGTACCATATCTAATCTCTTTATTCTCATCTTTTAAATAATTTCTCAATTTTTCTTTTACCATTTCCAAATCTTCTTTTTCTATTTTTTCCAGTCCAATATTTTCTCTAACTACTTTCCCAAGTTCAACAATAGCAGTTTTCCTATATTCAGCATTAACATTTTTATCTTCACTAAATTTTATAAGTGCAGGAATAAATAATGGGTCTTTCAATCTTTCAATTAAATTTATTGTCTCATTTCTAACATTTATTGATTTGTCAGCAAGACATTTAACTATATCATGATAAGAGCCAGGATTTTTGAGTTTTTCAAGTCCCCATAAAGAATAAATTCTTACCATTTCATTTTCATCTTCTAACGCTTTTATTAATCCTTCCATCCCTTCTTGTTGTTTCAATCTTGCAATCGTTTTTATTCCTTCAATTTTCAACTTTATAGATGGCTCATTTAATAATCCTCCAATTTCACTAACATCTATTGCTTTAAATTTCTCAAGTAACCACAAAGCTTTAATTTTCACTTCATCACTTTTATCTCCAAGTAAATTTACAAGATAAGGAATACATCTTATATCATTAGCACTCTCAAATAAAGAAATAGTTAAAATCTTAATTCTAATATTTTCATCTAATTCTGAATCTAAATTAAAACAATCAAAAACATTTTTTAGTTCTCCCTCCCCCATTGACTTAAAATAACTTCTTGCAGTATTCTTCCACATTAAATTTTTCAAAGAAGTTAAAATTGCCTCTTTTACTTTTAAATCTCCATCATTAAGACGAGATACAAGTGCTCCAATACAAGTTTCATTTCCATATTTCCCTATTCCTATAGCTGCATAATAACGGACCTGCCAGTAAGGATCACCAAGAGCAACAACTAATGAGTCAATTATATCCTTCTCTCCAAATTTAACCAACCCTTTAACTCCATATAATCTAACCTGCCAATGTGGATCTATAAGGGCTCTTTTGTAATAATCTACACATGTAGAATCTCCTATTTCATATAATGTATATGAAGCCATAGTCCTAACTTCTTTATCTTCATCTTCCAGTAAACTTCCTAACTCTTTAAGGTAAACTTTATCTTTATTATTTAAGACCTTCTTAATAAATTCCATCTTTTTTGTTTTAGTACCATAAAGAACAACAGAAGTATTTCCAACAAATCCTTCTACTACAAAAAGAATCCAAAAATATAGAATAAAATTATTTATTTTCATAGTAAAACTTAGGGAAACCAATATCTACAACCTTTATTTTCCCAGAATATTCCGGCCCCTTTCCAATAAAAAAACCTTTTTTTAGAAAACCCATACTTATTGTTAAATCTGCTTTCACACAAACTCCATGAATTTCACCATTATCAGCATCAAGACCAGAAGGGATATCAACTGAAACAACCATTTTTTTATTTTTATTAATTAATTCAATCACCTCTTTAATTTCTCCTTTGACTTCTCCTTTTATCCCTACTCCCAAAATTGCATCAATTATAATATCACTATTTTCAAACTTATTTAATTTTAACTCATGAATACTACTTATGTCAACACCTATTTTATTAAGTATTTGAAAATTTTTCTTAGAAATCTCTGTAAATTCTTCCGGCTTACCAAAATAATATATATTTACAGATGCACCAAAATTAAACAAATATCTTCCAATAACAAATCCATCTCCCCCATTGTTCCCTTTACCACAAAATATTATAAATTTCTTATTTTTAATATTTTTTATCTCTCTTTTTAAAACATAAAAAGATTCTCTACCTGCATTTTCCATTAAAATAAGAGGACTTATACCAAATTTCTCTTCTGTCTCTCTCTCAATCCTCAAAATTTCATCTTTTTCAAGAACAATTCTCCGCATCTTCTATTTTCTTTATAAGTTTTTTAGCAACTCTATCAACCGGTCCTGCTCCAATAGTTAAAATTATATCACCTTCTTTTTTAATTTCATTTATATATTCAACAATCTCATTAAAAGTGGGAAGATAGATGGCTTCTTTACCATTTCTTCTTATTTTCTCCACAAGTATTTCTGCATTAATAAGTTTTTTTTCAATTAATGAATCTCTCACAAAATATATATCAGGAACAACTATCTTATCTGCAAGATAAAATGACTTTGCAAATTCTTTCAATAAAAACCTTGTTCTGCTATATTGATGGGGTTGAAAAATAACAATTAATCTCCTATCAGGAAAGACATTTTTTATACAGGAAATTGTTGACTTTATTTCTGTTGGATGATGTCCGTAGTCATCAATAATAGTAATTCCATCAATTTCTGCGAGTATCTCACATCTTCTATGGACACCTTTAAATGATTCTATCCCTTTTTTTATTTTTTCAACCGGTAAAGATAAATATTCTCCAACTCCTATAACTGCAAGGCAGTTTAAAACATTGTGTTTCCCCCAAAGATTTATTCTAAATTCTCCTATTTTTTTATTTTTGAAATAACATTCAAAAAATGTTTTTCTACCGATAAGTTTTATATTTTTTGCCTGTATATCGCCTGAATCCAAACCATACGATATTTTATTTATTTTTTCACTTTTTACTATTTCTCTCAATCCTTTATCTTCATTACAGTATATCAATATCCCATCCTTTTTAAGATTTTTTATGAATTCTTTAAATGCTCTTTTTATATCCTTTAAATCTCTGTAATAATCAAGGTGGTCTTTTTCAATATTTGTGATTATTTCAATCTCAGGGAAATAATTTAAAAATGACCTCTTATATTCACATGCTTCAACAACAAGAAATTCACCTTTTCCAACCCCTGAATTTCCAATATTTATAATTTCTCCGCCTATAAGAAAAGATGGAGAAAGATTTGATTTTTTTAAAAGATTTACCACAAGTGCAGATGTTGTTGTTTTGCCATGAGTTCCTGCAACAGCAATACCTCTTTTCTCTTTCATAACAAGACCAACTCCTTCTGGATAATTTAATAAAGGAATTTTTAATTCTTTACTTTTTCTATATTCTGGATTATCTGGAAGTATTGCTTGAGAATATATAACAATGTCAATCTTAGAGTTTATATGACTTTCTTTTTGCCCTATATAAACCTTAATCCCGGTCCTTCTCAATTTTTCTATTATTGGTGAATAACTTTTATCAGAGCCACTCACATCTTTACCAAAATTTTTCAAAATTTTTGCAAGTCCGCTCATCCCAATCCCACCAATTCCTATCAGATGAACCTTTTTTGAATTTCTGAAAATTTCTTCAATTTTTCCCATTTTTTAAAAATCTCAAAATAATTTCTTTAATTTTCCCTTTATCTGTAAGAGTAATTTTTTTTAGATTTTCTTTTATATTTTCACATTTCCCGATAAATTCTTCAAATAAAATTATAAATTTTTTTCTATTTTCCTCATTTTCTTCCATTAAAAAACAACCTCCATTTTTTCTCAAGTACTCTGCATTTTCCTTCTGATGGCCCCCAGCATAAGGATAAGGAATTAAAAAAGCGGGGATTTTCTTTTCAACAATTTCTACAATTGTTCCTGCACCGCTTCTGCAAATTATAAAATCACAGATAGAGTAAATTTTCGCCATTTCATAAAAAAAATCAAAAACAATTCCATCAATATTTTTCTCTTTATAAATTTTTTCAACAGATTCTTTCTCTTTACCGGCAATATGGAGAATTTGAAAATTTTTCTTTTTAAAATATTCAATATTTTCACATATTAATGAATTTAAAAACTTTGAACCCTGACTTCCTCCAAAAATAACAAGAGTTTTTTTATCTTTAAGACCTAATTCTTTCAAAACTTCATTTTTCTCATATTCTTTTTTAAAATCAGATATTAAAGGAAAACCTGTTATTTCACATTTTCTTTTAGGTAAATTATTAAAATTTGGAAATGTTAAAAAAATATAATCAACGAAAAATGAAAGAAATTTTGTTGCTTTACCAAGAATGTAATTTTGTTCATGAATAAATGTTTTTTTCTTTAAAATTTTTGCTCCAATAATAAAAGGAACAGAAACATAACTTCCTGTTCCAATAACAACTTTTGCCTTTTCTTTTTTATAAATGAAAATTGAAAAAATCAGAATATAGAAAAATTTAAATGGAAAAAATAAAAAATTCTTTTTTGTTAATCTAATACTTGGAATAATTCTGTAGGGGAAATTTTTTTTATTTAGCCATTTTTTTATAAACTCCCTTTCAGGAACAAAAAATTTAACCCTCTCATTTCCAAACATTTCTCCAATTGCAAGTCCAGGAAAAAAATGACCCCCTGTTGGACCTGTTATGATAATTATCTCCATAATTAAATTATAACATATGGTAAAATTTAAATATGGAAAATAAAAGAGCAATTGGATTGATTTCTGGAGGACTTGATAGTATTCTTGCTATCCAACTTATAAAAGAACAGGGATTTGAAATAACAGGAATCTTTATTAAAACACCTTTTATTTCAAATTTTGGAGAAAAAACGATAGAAAATTTAGAGAAACTCTCAAAAGAGATGAATTTTGAATTTATTGTTATTGAAGTAGGTAATGACTATATTGAAATTGTAAGAAATCCTTTATATGGTTATGGAAAAAATTTAAATCCATGTATTGATTGTCATATATATATGTTAAAAAAAGCAAAAGAGATTATGGAGGAAAAAAAAGCAATTTTTGTCTTTACAGGTGAAGTTCTTGGCCAGAGAGGTAAATCCCAGAATTTAAATGCATTAAAATTAATTGAAGAAAAATCATCTCTTAAAGGAAAACTTTTAAGACCTTTAACTGCATTGAATTTACCTCCAACAGATGTTGAAAAGGAAGGAATTGTTAAAAGGGATTTATTGCTTGGCATAAAAGGAAAGGAAAGAAAATTACAGTTATATCTTGCTCAATTAAAAAATTTAAAATATTTTCAAACTCCTTCTGGCGGATGTCTTCTGACCGACCCAACATTCTGTAAAAAATTAAGGGATTTATTTGATAATTCTGAAAAAATTGATTTAAATGATTTTTATATTCTCCAGATTGGAAGACATTTTAGAATATCACCTGAAACAAAATTAATAATAACAAGAGATATCAGAGAAACTGAAAAAATAAAAAATTTTTTAAGTGGAAATGATTTCATTCTTACATCTGAAAATTCAGAGATTATAGGAATAATAAAGGGGAAAATTTCTGAAATATGTTTTGATATTTATGGGGCATACCTTGAAAAAGAAGTTAATATTGTTGATTTAAAAAATTTAAAAAAAGGAGAAATAATTGAAAGTAAGATTGTTAAGAAAAAGGAGAAAATAAATTATCATAAATACCTGATATGAAAAAGATTATACCAAAAGAAAGATTTTACAGAAGTTTTATTGAAGGAAGAGAGTTTTTGAAATTTGAAGTTAAAATTGAAGAAACAGACCTTCTTATAATCGCAAAAAAGAATTTAAAGGAAGAAATTTATAATGAAGTGAAAAAACAGAGAGAAATACTTAAAGAATATATTAAAAAAAATCCAGAATTTTATTATTCTTTTAAACCTGTGATTGCCAGATCAGATGATGAAATTATTAAACTTATGTCAGAGAGTTCCTTTTTAACAAAAACTGGACCAATGGCTTCTGTTGCAGGAGCAATAGCAGAAATAACTGGTAAAAAATTTTTAAATTTTTCTGATGAAATAATAATTGAAAATGGAGGAGATATCTTTGCAAAAATGAGAAAGGATTTTATAGTTGGTATTTATGCTGGAAATTCACCATTCTCAATGAAAATTGGTATAAAATTGAAAAAAAGAGAGATTCCTTATGGTATTGCAACTTCAAGTGGAACCATAGGACATTCATTCAGTTTTGGAGATGCAGATGCTGTATGTGTTGTCTCTCCTTCAGCAACCCTTTCAGATGGTTCTGCAACCTATTTTGGAAATCTTATAAAAGGAAAAATAGATAAAGAAATGATAATAAAAGAATTGAATGATTTTCCATTTATAGAAGGAATTGTTATTATTAGAGGGAAAGAGATTTTTTTATGGGGAAATATAGAGATTGTTTCATTAACTGGTTAATTAGAAAAAGAACAACTTTTGGATGGTTATTTTTTTTAATTATTGCTACATTCTGGAAAGGAAATATTAAAAAATTTTTTATTGGACTTCCTTTTATAATAATTGGAGAATTTTTTAGAATTGTTTCTTCAGGAATAATTAAAAAAAATGAAGTTCTTGCAAAGGATGGAGTTTACAGTATAATAAGGCATCCATTATATTTTGGTAGTTTCCTCATTGGATTCGGATTTTCGATTTCTTCAGATAATCCATTTATATATGCTTACTTTTTCATTTTTTATCCTTTAATTTATTTTTTCACAATCAAAAAGGAAGAAGAATTTCTCTCTGAAAAATTTAAAGATAAGTTTGAAAATTATAAAAAGAGTGTTCCTGCATTTTTCCCAAAGTTTAATTTTAAAAATATATTTAAAGACTTCTCCTGTGAAACATTTCTTAAAAATAATGAAATTTTAAATCTTTTGGTCATAATTTTACTTATTCTCTTTTTATTAATAAAATCCAGTCAAAAATTTTAAATTCAAAAGTATATAACTCAAACTAACAGCAACAAGATTGGGTAAAAACATCAATTTTATCCATTTTTTCCATCCAACCTTTATTCCCTGACTTTCAAGAAAACCATATGCAACAACATTTGCACTTGCTCCAATTGGTGTAAAATTTCCACCCATATCAAGACCTAAACTTCCGCTCCAGATAAGAATTGTAAATTTATATGGTATAAATTTAGAAATATGTTTTACTAAATATCCTATACTCATTGCCTCAGGAACATTATCTATAAATGCACTTGTAATTGCACTAAACCAGAACAAAACAAAATTCATTTTTAATCCATTCTGACTAAAATCCTTCATTTTAAATGCAAAATTTTTGATAATTTCTGTTTTCTCAAGTGAGCCAACAATAACAAATAAGGAAACAAAAAATAAAAGTGTCTCTATATCAACTTCTCTAATTATATTTTTCAATTTTTCATGAGAACCTTTTAATGAAAGAACTACAATTGAAGGTAATAAACTGCAAACTCCAATACTTAATGGAAAATATCTTTTAATAAAATCCCTGAAAATTAAAAGGAAAACAATACTTATAAGTCCATATATACCATGTTTTGATAGAATTTTATCCTCAATTGCTTCTTCAGGAACAATTCCTTCAAACGCCTTTTTATCAATTTTTTCTTTAACTTTTAAAAGATATCTTTCATTCATTTTATAAAAAACAAAAATTGCACCTATTCCTGAAATTAAACTTAACAAATAATTGTTTATAAAAAAATCAGTAAAACCAAGTTTAAATATTGAGCCAAGTATTACATTTGGAGGGTCTCCCATCAAAGTTCCAGCACCTCCAACATTTGCAAGACAAACCTCAGCAATTATTAAAGGAACTGAATCCATTCTTAAAATTCTGCACAAAGTATATGTAAGAGGAGAAATAAAAGTAAGGACTGTTATAGAATCAACAAATCCAGATAAAAACCATGAAAGTAACGGGAAAAAGAAAAATATTTTTACAGGGTCATAATTTAATTTTTTTATAATTTTTAGAGAAAGATAATTGAAAAAACCAGAAAGTTCTATAACTTTAACAATTAAAAATATCCCAAAAAGAAATGAAATTGTATCCCAGTCAACATAATTATGTATCTCTTCAAAATTATATACTTTAAATAAAACCAAAAGCAAAACACCTGATAAGGCAACATAAACCTTTGGTGTTTTCTCAATTGCTATAAAAAAATAAGTTCCGGCAAAAATCAAAATACTTAATATTGCTTTTATATCCATTTAACAGATTGCTCTTATGATATCATTTCTTGTTATAAATCCAACTGGTTTGTTTTTTTCATCTACAACAACAAGACGATTTACTTTATTTTTCCTCATAAGTATAAGCGCTTTCATAATAGAAGAATCTTCATCAATTTTTATAACCTCTTTATTCATTATATCTTCTGTTATAAGTAATGGTACTATACATTCAAGAGTCATCAAAATTTCTGAAAAAGCATCTGCAAAAAATGGAAACTTTTCAAGTAATTCAACCTCTTTTTTTGGCAATACTAAATTTTCAAGAATCTCTTCAATACAAACAATCCCACATAAAATTTCGTTTTCATCAACAACAGGAATTATATTGAAATATGTTTTTGAAAAAATATCTAAAATATCTTTCAGTGGGGTATACTTCTTTGCAACAGGAATTTCTTTTTGCATATAATCTTTAACTTTTTTCATTTTACTTTCCTTTTTTGTGTTTTTAGGATATAATATTTTCTATTTTTTGTAAAATTTTGACAATTTAAAATTATCTGATAAAATAAAAAAATTATAGAAAGGAGAAAAATGGATTTAAACATAAAAGAATTTCTTGAAGCGGGTGTATATTTTGGACATCCAGCAAGACAGTTTGATCCAAGAATCAAGCCATATCTTTATGGAAAAAGGCAGGGAATATATATTATTGATATTGAAAAAACAATTGAAAAAATTAAAGAAGCAGGAGAATTTCTAAAAAAAGTGGCATCCCAGAATAAAAAAATATTATTTGTAGGGACAAAAAAACAGGCAGAATCAGTTATCAAAGAAATGGCTGAAAAATGTAAAATGCCCTATGTAAATTATAGATGGGTAGGAGGTATATTAACAAATTTTAAAGAAATAAGAAAAAGAATAGAAAGATTGGAAGAAATAGAGACAATTAAAAATTCAGGAAAAATTAATTTATATCCAAAAAAAGAAATTCTATTAATTCAAAAAGAAAAAGAAGAATTATTAAAAAAATTTGGTGGAATTAGAGAAATGGTTGATTATCCAGGAGCAATTGTTGTTGTTGATGTGAAAAGAGAAATAAATGTAATTAAAGAAGCACATAAAATGAAAATACCTACTGTTGGAATTGTTGATACAAATGGGAATCCAGAACTTGTTGATTATCCAATACCGGCAAATGATGATGGGCTTAAATCAATTCAGGTTGTTCTTTCCAAACTTGTTGAATATATAATGGATGGATTAAAAGAAGGTGAATATATCCCTGAAGTGAAAGAGGAAGTAGAAAAGAAGGAGAAAGAATGAAAATAGATACATCAAAAATAAAAGAATTAAGAGAAAAAACTGGTTTAGGTGTAATTGAGTGTAAAAAAGCACTTGAAGAAGCCAATGGGGATATAAATAAGGCGATTGAAATACTTAAAAAAAGAGGACTTGAGATTTCAGAAAAAAAGAAAGATAGAGAAGCAAAGGAAGGTTTGATTGGTTCATATATACATACAAATGGGAAAATAGGAGTTCTTATAGAGGTAAATTGTGAAACCGATTTTGTTGCAAAAAATATTGAATTTAAAGAACTTGTGAAAGATCTATGTCTTCAAATAGCAGCATCAAAACCAGAATGGATAGATGTTGAATCAATACCAAAAGAAATTATAGAAGAAAAAATAAATGAGATTAAAGAACAATTTAAAGATAAACAAGAAGATGTAATTAAAAAAATTATAGAGGGCAAACTCAATGATTTTTATAAAGAAAAAGTACTTCTAAAACAAGCATTTATAAAAGATGAAAATCTCACAATAGAAGAATATATAAAATCAAAAATAGCAAAACTTGGAGAAAATATAAAAATAAAAAGATTTATAAGATTTGAAATTGGAGAATAAAATAGGGGGTTTAAATGGAATTTGGAATTGGATATATGATGGCGCTTATTATAGTTGGAATTAGTTTTCTTGGGTTTTTCTTATCTATGATGATAGATGAGGTTAACAGAAGAAAAGCAGTTATTACATTTATATTATCTTTAATTCTCTTTGGACTTGGTGTATATTATTATTATCAAGTAAATTTATGGCAAAAAGAAAGAAAAACTTCATCTATTAACAAACCAAATAATTTGTCAAATTTAAATAAATTACCTCAACAAACAGAATCACCTACATCTCTTTATCAACCAGAAAAATAACAGATGATAAAACTAGTTGGTGGTATTTTTTTTACATTGGTTGTAGTTTTTAGTTTTTCTCACCCAAATAATGAAGAAATAGTTTATCTTGTAGATTTTGCTTATGTAAAAGTTTTTCATGATTATAGTAAGGAAACACTAATTCATCAAAAAATAAAAATTAATGGAGAAAAAGGGAAAAAGTTAAGTCATCTTCAAATACCTTTTGATTCAGAAAGGGAAAAAGTTAAATTCGTTGAAGGATATACATTACTCCCCAATGGGAAAAAAATTACGATAACAGAAAAAGATATAAAAATAGTGACACCGGCAGAATTTACAGAATACACATCTTTATACCCCGGATATAAAGTAATAAGCATAAATTTTCCAGGTGTTGAAATTGGAAGCATTATTGAATACAAATATATAATAAACACATTTAAACCTCTTATTGAAAACAATTTCTGGGATGGATTTTATTTCCAATCTACTGAACCATTTTTAGTTTCAAGATATGAATTAAGCGTTCCAAAAAGAATGAAATTAAATATATTTGAAAAAGACATAAAATTGACAGATAAAAAGGAAAAATTTGGGTATATCACATATATTTGGGAAAAAAAAGAAATTCCTCCTATTATAGAAGAAATTTTAATGCCTCCATTAACTGAATTTGTTCCAAAAGTTTATGTCTCAACTTTCAATT
>Ga0272449_1003122_pt1 | contig 14554 bp, 9 predicted proteins | sample YNPCB0241_FD_198679 | JGI IMG/M metagenome (GOLD analysis project Ga0272449, IMG submission 198679) | Hot spring sediment microbial communities from Yellowstone National Park, WY, United States - YNP-CB-024-1 | ecosystem: Environmental > Aquatic > Thermal springs > Hot (42-90C) > Sediment...
ACCCGTTATGTCGCCAACCATCGCAACAATAACCCAGCCATCAACAAAAGTGTTGTCAGCTGTGTCTGTTTCGCCTGGAACAGGCCAAGCATAAGCCCATATTGTGTAGTTGCCCTTAGCGAAGCTTGTTGTGTTCCATGTGAAGGTGATGGTAGCTTGGGTTCCTCTTAAGAGGGTGACGTTTTCGTTTTGAGCGGTTGTATTGTTAACATACAGCGTTAAAATGAATGTTGTGTTTTGGTTTCCCGTATTGTGGACGGTGATGTCGATTGGAACGGAATACCCGTGTCCTACAATTGTCTTTGTTGATCTAACTTTGCGAATAGTTATATCGTTGTCAGGAGGATATACGTAGTCAAGCGGTGGGAAGCTTTGGGTACCATTTATGATGTAGATGCTGCCCATGACGGGGAAGTATGTGCCATTTTCAATAATAACAGTTTTATTTGCGAAACCGTATACAATTCCGGTAGTGTTATAAACTGTTCCTTGAGGAACCCCGAAAACTTGACCGTCAACCACATAGACTTCGTCGAAAGTGGTGTCATTAATCACGTATGTGTTGCCAGCAACCTCGACAACATATCCATACAATTTTGCATCATAAGATTTTGGAGAACTGACTGGAGACACCGAAACAAGCATCAAAGGTCTCAGGGCATCCCACGTTGTATCTCTGTCCTCACCAGTCCACGGATCCACTATTCCTATATTTTGAGGCGGCGGATTTTCATTCGCTGCACGACCTACAACGCAATGCCAGGGATATAACACCAATACATCTTCGCCTGCCGTTAGTTCATCAATGAAGTCTTGATATGTTGGACGCGGTCCATCAAGTGTTCCGGCTCCTATTGCCTTCACTGTAAAATCATCGCCATAACCAGCGTCATTTATATAGTCTTGCAATCCTTTTAACAAATCCCTGGGTGTAGTACCTGTGCAAAGACCTGTTCGCATATAAACTGCCAGGTCACGTATAGCAGCGTATTTATCGTCCTCATCTATTCCATCTCCATTAATATCTGGAATAAGGTCTGGATATCCATTTTCTGCAAACCATCCAAGAGAAATGCCAGCGGATGTTGGAACGCACCAGCAATTTCCCCATTTTTCGTCGGCAGCATGTTGATCAAGTTTCTCTAAGCCCTCTTTCTCATAGGTATATAATGCTTCTTGAATTTCTACTCTGCCATCTTGTGAAGTAAACGGAATTTCACGAAAGATGTCTCCTGGGGGTTGAGTAGAATCTATAAGGATGCTTCTCCAAAGTGTGCAAGGTGGTCCATATCGAATGATTAGGTCGGATACCCCGCTGGCGATGGCTTTAAAGGTTATGGTTGCTAAAACAGTCGTTCCGTTAAACCCAGGTACCTGTCCTAACATAGTTGCACCTATCAATATGATTCCTGGCGTGGTATAATTGCTGGGTCCCAATGTCCATGGGAAAGGACCTAGAAACGAAACTTCTGTAAAGCTTAGCATCGAAGGGTCAAAGTTTAGACCAACTTGCCAGGCGTAAAGATCAACTACATCAGCAATTGTTATATTTATTTTTACCTCTTCTCCAACTCTAGCGTACGTCACTGAGGGATCAACATACAAAACTGTGCTTGTCCCTTGAGGATTAACCCAGTTATCAGCCCTAATGTGAATTGTTCCAGTTGTTTTAACTATCGTTAAATTAGCCCCCAAGACAATATTTAGCAAAAACAATGCTATCATCATCGTTGCTTTTCCAATCTTTCTTCCCATTTCCTTTCCTCCATATGGCGTAACATGAGAAAGACATGATCTATCGGAGTATTGCTGTAAGCTCTTCAGCTATCGTGAGAGGCTTGCAGAGTAATAACCGATAGAAAATGCCTCTCTCCTTTCAATAAATAGTTTACTTCATAATTGCCTTAAAAGTTTTGTGGAAAAATGTTTCAGTCACTATTAAAAACAAACTATCACATAAATTGATGCGCACGCGAGATTTACCAATTTGGCAGAAAAGGATGGCACAGCTTAAGCAATCTTGGCAAGAAGACAAAAACTAGCCCAAAAAGCTTTAAAGTTTGCAGAAAAATGGTGGAGGAGAAAAAGCCGCATCTGTTGGTTTTAGACGAGGTCAATATAGCATTGTACTGCAAACTTTTAGACGTGAAAGAAGTCTTAGCCTTTCTAGACAAAGTTCCCCAAAAAGACGTGCGTCGCAGTCGAACGCGTGCAACCCGGACTAATTATCTATGGAATCCATTTCCCTTCTACGAGGCGCGCTTCAAAATATCAATCTAGCTCATAATCCAGGAAACTCGTATCTCATATAAGATAGGCTGCAATCTTTTCCAACTAATTCCTCAGCCCTGCAGATGGCTTCCTGAACCGTCTTAGCGGGCTCGAAACCCATGTGGCGAATAACTTGTGGGTCTTGGGCTCCAGCGACAAACACTTTGCCAACATATTCTGTTGTTATGTAGTAATTATAGAGTATGAAAAGGGCGTGCACCGGATGATAAGCGTAGCAAAATCTGTATTTATAGATATATTCAGGCCTATGGGCAAAGTCCTCCTCGAATAAGTCTCTAATCTCATATGGGTTGCGGGTTTGACTTAGCACTCGATTCCAAGCCTCAATATACGATGGATGATGAATCTCGTCCCAAACGTTGGGACATGGTGATACCATGATCACAACGCCTCCTTTCTTAAGTACCAGTTCAACAAGCATTAACAAGTAGCCGAGACCCATCCCAATCACATTAAGAATAGGATTAGTTTCAGAAAATGTTGCGTAGGGCATCCATCTTGGCAACCCGTATATGAGTATGTCAGACTGCTCCAATCCAGATAAATCTAGGAGAACTTGTTCAGCCTGAGTTGCTAAGGATTTGTCCCTTGTCGAAGTTACGGTTCCGGCGAAAACTGCGGCAACGTCCACTTTATTGTTACATACGGTTTCAATTTTAAAAACCTGCTTTCCCAAGGCTTCTTCAAGTCTTTCTCCCATTTCGTCGAGTACGCTGTGCAAGGGGTCCCTTTTGCGGTCAAGTCTGAGCTCGAGAGGAACACCCATTAGTTGTCCTGGTCCATGGGTATACCGTATGCTTCTGTAGGTGCTGAGACCTACGTTTACGGATTTCCAACCGCCATTAAATAGGTTAGACATAAAGTTAACATAGATGACTAAATCAGAGTCAGCCACAAGTCGGTTTACTTCAACTTCGTAGCCACTTTTTGTCTCCCCCAAATAGACAAGGTTATCCTTGTCCTCAGCATCGTGACAGAGAAGTCTAAAACCAAATTCATCAACGATGGAACGCCCTATCGTCAAACTGAGCTCGCGCTTTGTCCACTTCCTATGTAGACCATTAGCGCACACCAGCTTGATGTTCCTCTTTGGGACTCCTGCCTTCTTCAGTTCCTCTAATATTATAAGCAACATTGTTTCCCTGAACCTAGGCGTATCTCCACAGGGAATACAGGGATCGTCGAAAGCTATTGTAACTTTCTTGTTCGAATTCACGAGCTCCGGTATTGTCTTCATTCCAGTAGGCGAAGAAAGGGCCTCTCTAACCGCATTTTCTACCTGCTTTATGGAAGGTAGCCGCGGCAGAAATGATATATCAAGCACTTTGGTTCTTTCGGGAAGTTCAACGGGGAGGAACCCATCCCAGTATCTAATGTTTTCTATCACGGACCAGCCCTCTTAGGTGGTTATGATTCTATGCACCGCCTTTGTATATATAAAATCCTCTCCCTGCGCTTACACCTACCCATCCACGTGAGACGTATTCCTTGAAAAGAAAGCCAGGCATGTATAGTTCAAGCTTATGTTTTTCGTAATAGTTCTTCATGGTTTCAAACAGAAAGTCAAGTCCAATCTCATCAGCCATTTTACATAGCCCTGTAGGCATCATGATGCCTAGTTCCATCACCTTATCTATCATTTCAGGGTTAGCCACTTCGTCTTCGATCAGTCGAAACGCTTCGTCGGCTGCAAGCGCCACGGTTATACTAGTGTCGCGTTTTCCAGCCAATTCTATATTCATTTTTGGTTTGCCACGACGCCAATCATAGAAACCTACACCTGTTTTCCTCCCCAATTTTCCTTCCCTTACCATTTTTTCAATTATTGGAGGTTGTTTAAACCTTTCTCCGTAGGCCTCTCTTAAGTTTTCGCCAACAATACGGACAACGTCCATCCCGATGAGATCAGCCCCCTCGGCTATTCCTATAGGAATTCCTATTGAGTATATGGCAGCATCCAATTCTTCTGGCGTGACTTCACCCCTTTCCAGTGCCCAAAATCCATCCGTCATTGTTGCAAAAAGTATTCTATTCATAATAAAACCTCTCTTATCCTTCCTGATAACAACAGGGGTTTTACCTATTTTCTCAGCCAGCCTGGAAACGAAGGCAAGAGTCTCCTCGCTGGTCCGCTCCCCCTTGACAACCTCGACCAGGGGCATTGAAATTGGTGGGTTAGAAAAATGCATACCTCCAGCCCTTTCAGGCTTTACCATCTCCTCGGTGATTTCAGTTACTCTATAGCTTGAAGTGTTAGTTACGAGGATAACACTTTCCGGAACTATTTTTTCGAGTTCTTTGAACAACTTTCTCTTTGCATGCAGATTCTCAGTAATTGCTTCAAAAACGAAACCTGCTTCTTTAATATCTTTTAGTTCCTTTCCTGTTTTTATTCTGCGCAAAACTTCCTCGGGGTTCTCCCTGATTCTTCCCTCGTTCACAAGTTCTTCTAAAGCCTCTTCATTTCTTATACGCAGAGTTTTACGAACGTTCTCCGAAGTCTCTATTACCATGACGTTGAAGCCCGAAATGGCAAAAAGCAGGGCGACATCAGACCCCATTGTTCCAGCGCCGATAACGGCCACTGAACCAAAATCTTTTGTTTTCATTATTGGGCGCCTTGTTGTTTTCATTTTTCTAAAATTATTTAAGACTTACGCTCGCATGAAGCTGACCGTAAATGGCTCTTCCTCCATGTTTCTAAGGCCGCTGATTTCTATGGCTGCGCGCGCATTTTGGCCTAAATAGGCGTAGAAAATTGACCCAAGCTGATAACTATTAGTACAACCGCCAGACAATCATGCAGAATTGGTTGTAAAATATAGACCAATTTATGAATATAATTAAGCCATACATTGTAACGAGATTATAAAATTTCTCCCAACGCCGAATATTACGAAAGGCTGAGAAACATGCCCCTTAGAAAATGCAAAGAATTAGAAGACCCTTATAGAATTATTTAAGGAATCTACAATATCCGCGCGCATAAAACTTTAGATACGTTAAAAACGCTTAGTACGGATGGCTTTAAACAACTTATCTGAACATTATATGGCTTATTAAGAGTTTCGCGCGCGCACGGTCAGTCAAGGCTCTTTGCTTGTATGTCCTAAATGCGAGCGTATCCCTGTCTTTACTTTGGATGTTAAAAAGTGACGCATAAACTTGAGGGTTTTAATACCTCAAAGTCCAACATATGGCGCGCGCTACGATCTTCAACTAAAAACTATCCGAAACCATCTGAAATCTTAGAAGGCTTAAACATCAAGTTTTCTAGCTGGCTTTAGAAGTGCATGGTATTAAAACGTGTTGCCTTTGTACCCGAAAAAGCCTAAAGAGTTATAAGGATAAGTATAAAACCAAATGTTCAAAGGCGGAAGCTTTAATGTTGAAATTTGAACTTACCGAAGAGCTGAAAATGTTGCGTGATGCTGTTCGCGAATTCGCGGAGAAAGATCTAAAGCCTCTGATCTTTAAACTAGACAGAGCCAAGACAGGAACTACTTACGAGATACTTCGCGTTTTGTTCAAAAAAGCTGCAAAACTAAACTTAACAAGCCTAGTGGTTCCTGAACCCCTAGGAGGTCAAGGCTACCTTAGCGTTGGAGCAGCCGTGTGTTTGGAGGAAATCGCTAGCGTTTGTGGAGGATTGGCTTCTATGTTTGGAGCCCACTGGCTTGGTCTGACTCCAATTATTGCTACCGCTGATCCAGAGACAATGGAAAGGTGGTTGAAACCCGTAGTTGAAGCCGAGAAAAGGGGGGAACCTCAGATTTGGGCTTTTGCCATAACAGAGCCAGAGGTGGGGTCAGATGCTGAGTATCTTGAAGAATGGGAGCCTACACTTCCTAGAATTCACGTTGTGGCTAGAAGGGAGGGCGACGAATACGTAATAAACGGAACAAAGAGATTCATCAGCAACGCACCCATAGCAGATTTCATCACGGTGTTTGCTACCACAGATATAAAACGAGGAGTAGAAGCTTGGACATGCTTCGTCGTGCCTACAAACTCGGAAGGATTCTCAATAGGAGTTGTAGAGGACAAGATGGGACAGCGAGCTGACCCAGTTTCAGAAATAATCCTTGAGGATGTCAGAGTGCCCGTAGAGAACAGAATTGGAGACGAAGGAATGGGGTGGCAACTAAGCCAATACACCTTAGCCTATTCTCGTGGTCCGGTAGGCGCTATTGCACTTGGGATTGCACGGGGAGCTTACGAAAAAGCGTTAAAATATGCTTGTGAACGCATTCAGGGCGGTAAACCAATTGTTAGGCATCAAGCTATCAAGCTGAAGCTCGCAGACATGTTTATGAAGATAAGGGCTGCAAGAATGGTGGTTTATGATGCTTGTGCCAGAGCAGAGGCTGAATATCCGCCATCCCTAATAGAGCCTAGCATGGCCAAAGTCTTCGCTTCAGATGTTGCGATGGATGTGACGATAGAGGCTGTTCAAATAATGGGTGGAGACGGTTACATGAAGGACTTCGGTGTGGAGAAGGACTTAAGAGACGCCAAGTTAACTCAACTATATGAAGGAACGAACGAAATAAACCGCTTAACCATAGCGGACGAGATAATAAAAAGGAGGCTGATAGCCTAATGCTGAAGGGTAAGCTAAAAGGTTTTTCCATGCCCTTAGATTCTCCATTATACGATGAACCACCATGGGAATACGATGACTGCGAAGCCGTAGCAGCCTTCGTTACACTAGAAGATACAGCAGAAGAGATCCTACCAGAGGGACTCAGGCCATACAGCAAGCCGATTCAAGGAGGAATCTGGATAGCCCACTACCCCTTCTCAACCCTCGGAGAATACTATGAAGCCTTGTTAGTTATACAAGTTGAAGACCTCAAGGGTAACATGGGATACTATATTCCATACATCTACGTGACAAACGACGCTGCATTAGCCGCTGGACGTGAAGTTGTTGGAGCACCTAAGAAACTTGCTCACATAAACCTGCAAAAAGAATATAACACCGTCACTGGAGTGTTGGAAAGGCCAAAAGGAAAACGCCTATTAACCCTAACCGTATTTCCCAACGCCAGAGCGGAAGGCCCCATGATAGAGGCGATCCTTCCAAGGGAGACTCCATTACTTTCTCTTAGGGTTATACCAAGCATTAAAGGAGGAAACCCTGAGATAGCACAATTAATCAGCTGGACTGCTGTGATCAACTTTCACGAGGATTCGCAAGGAAGGCCGAAGGCATGGGTTGGACCAGCATCCATCGCATACGAATCTTCTTCCGCGGTAGATCCCATCCACAAACTTAAGATTGTTGAGACGTTAACTGCATTGTACTTCAAATTTGATATGGTGCTTAAAACGAAAGAAATCCAGAAGAGCTACCTTTAGTCACCTTACACATAATTAGCAACTTAAAAGAAGCCCATTAACGTAGATAGCATAAAGAGGATAGGGAAGAAATTAAAAGTAAGAAATCTTTTGCGCGAAGAAGAAATCAAAACCGATTCGTGGGCGATTCAAAGACATTCACAAGCAAAAGAGGATTAATTAAAAATGTAGTTTTAGGACAAGTTTCCATTCTATAAAATGACGCCGAGAGCCGAGTTCGTGCTAGCCTTTCTAATAATCCATGAGGGTTTTACGCTCTTTCCGAAGCTTATTTGAGTAGGTTTCCTTCGCCATTCATAGCTTCTTTTCCTTGCGGCAGGGTAATATATCATTTGCCACGTGAATATATGAAATGTAACATCCCATATCGCCATTAATGCACGCACAGGTGGTGTTTGTCCGGAATCAATAATCTTATATTCAATAAATTTATTCTTATTAAATTAAAATGAGAGCTTCAGTAAATTCTAGAATCAAATCAATGAGAAGTAGAATTCTTATGGCTAAACCAAGCGTATGTGTTGAAAGAGCGAAATATTATACAGAATCGATGAAACAAACTGAGACAGAACCTATGATAATCAGGCAAGCAAAGGCCTTAGCGCATGTATTGGAAAACATCTCAGTAAAAATTTTCCCAGATGAACTAATTGTAGGAACGTTGGTAAGCAAACCTCCCGGCGCAATTTTATATCCAGAAGGTGTTGGATTAAGGATAGTTCCTGATTTGGAAAAAATAAGAACAAGAGACGTAAACCCTATAAACATTTCCGATGAGGAAATAAGAATCATCAAGGAAGAAATCGAGCCATTTTGGATAAATCGAAATCTCGGAGCATATGCTGAGCATGTTGCACCTGCAAAAGTTATCGACATGCTTTATGGAGGTGCATATTTCATTCTTACTGAAATAGCAGGAATCTCACATGTTAGTATAAATTATCCTCGCCTGCTCTCTTTGGGTTTTGAAAAACTTAGAGGGCTGGTTCAAGAGAAAATCCGAGAATATAATGAAGTAAGATCAACGGATCCCGAGATACCAGATAAGGCTTTGTTCTATAAAGCTGCAGATATCGTAACGGATGCAGTGATTAGATTTTCCAACAGATATGCAGCAAAGGCCTTAGAGATGGCCGAAGCGGAAAAGGACCCTGTAAGAAAGGAAGAACTAATGAAGATAGCTGAAACTTGTAGAAGGGTGCCGGGAAAGCCGCCTAGAAACTTTCATGAAGCATTACAGTTTGTATGGTTCATTCAGGTAGTATTACATCAGGAAAACTATGAGCAGGCCATATCCATGGGTAGAATGGATCAGTATCTATATCCCTACTATAAGAGAGATGTTGAAGCAGGCTTTTTAGATTTTGAAAAAGCCGTTGAACTTGTCGAATGTCTTTTTGTTAAGACAAATGAAATAGTTCCACTCTTTGATGATACTCTGACCATATATTTTAGTGGACTACCTACTAACCAAGCGGTAACTGTTGGCGGGGTCGATGAAGAAGGAAAAGACGCGACCAACGAATTAACTTATGTGATGCTTGAGGCAATCAAAGAAGTAGCCTTAAGGCAACCAAACTTCCATGTAAGACTTCATAGGAAATCTCCTAGAAGGCTTTTAGAAACAGTTGCAGATGTCATAAGATCAGGAGTGAACAACATTGCCATTTTTAATGACGAACCTATTATTGAGGCTTGGGTTAGGAGGAATATCCCATTAAAGGACGCTAGGAATTATTCAACCATAGGGTGTGTTGAAACAGCGCCTTTTGGAAAAAGCTTCACATCCTCAGACGCAGCGCTATTTAATTTGGCTATATGCTTAGAGTTGGCCTTAAACAATGGTGTGAGTTTAGTTCTAGGAGAAAAATATGGATTAGAAACGGGAGATCCCACAGAGTTCAAAAATATAGACGACGTAATAGAAGCCTTTCGAAAACAACTTTCACATCTTGTTAATCATATGGTCGTTGGGGCAAATTGCTCAGAGATTGCAAATCAGGTAATTAAGCCAACCCCTCTTCTTTCCCTATGCATTGAAGGGTGCCTAGAGTCTGGAAAAGACGTCACGACAGGTTCGGCCATATATAACTTTACAGGTGTACAGGGGGTTGGGTTGGCTGATGTGGCTGACTCACTAGCCGCTTTAGACCAGCTTGTGTTTAAAGAGAAACATATAAGTATTAAGGAGTTGCTTGAGGCCTTAAGAAAGAATTTTGATAGCAAAGAAGAAGTGAGGCAACTTCTATTAACACGTCCCCCAAAATATGGAAACGATGACGACCTAGCAGATCAATACGCACAATTAGTAGCAAAGATTTATAGTGAAGAAGTAGGAAAACACAGAAACGTAAGAAACGGCTGGTTTATTCCAGGAATGTACTCCATGACCACCCATATAGGCTTTGGATTTTTAACAGGAGCCATGCCTAGCGGGAGAAAACTTAGTGAACCTTTAAGCAATGGAATTTCACCGTGCGCTGGCTCGGTAAAGAAAGGCCTCACCGCCTCTATGAGATCGATAACAAAGATAGACCACTCATTATTTGCTAACGGAGTTGCTTACACAATCACCATTTCACCAAAACTCTTTCCTGGGAAAGAGGGTCTCGAAAAACTTGTTTCCCTAATCAAAGCTTATCTTCAGCTTGGAGGAATGCATATTCACTTTAACATTGTGAATCTGAATATGCTTCTCGATGCGCAGAAAAACCCGACTGAATATCGAGACTTGCTTGTAAGGGTAGCAGGATACAGCGCCTACTTCGTTGACTTACCAAAGGAAGTTCAAGACGAAATAATTCATAGATACATTGAGGAAGTATAGTTGAACGATGAGGGCAAAATCAAGGGACTTATATTTAATATTCAACGCTTTTCAGTTCATGATGGACCTGGAATTAGGACAACCGTATTTTTTAAAGGATGCCCCCTCCAATGTATTTGGTGCGCAAATCCGGAATCCATCAATCCATTTCCGGAGATAATGTTCAATGAAGATAAATGCATAAAATGTGATAAATGTCTCTACATATGTCCAAAAGGGGCAATTACAAAGCGCTCAAATATTATCGTTATTGACAGAAATAAATGTGATGGATGCGGAAAATGCGTAGACGTTTGCTACAGCAGTGCCCTAAGCCTTTGCGGAAGGTACCTGAGTTTAGATGATGTGCTTAGCGAAATAGAAAAAGACATACCTTTTTATGACGCCTCAAATGGAGGAGTAACTGTCTCAGGTGGTGAACCCCTAATGCAACAGAATTTCCTAACTAGACTTTTCGTTGGCGCCCATGAGAAGGGAATACACACAGCATTAGAGACGAGCGGCTATGCATCATGGAAAGTCTTCCACAGAATTCTTCAACACACTGACCTTGTTCTTTACGATCTAAAAACCATCAGCCCTAAAATCCATAAAGAAATGACTGGTGTGACAAACGAGCTTATTTTAAAGAACCTGGAAAGAATCTGCCGTGAAAGATTTCCCACGATCATCCGAATTCCGATTATTCCGGGCTATAATATCGTAAACGAAAAAGACATCCACGGTATGCTGAAGTTCGTAGTAAGGCTAAAGGGAATAGAAAGAATCGATCTCCTTCCATACCATAGCCTCGGAGAAATTAAGTATCGATGGTTAGGTAAACCATATCAAGTGAAAACTAACCCTCCAGGAAAGGAATTTATGAACAAGCTCAAAGAGACCGTTGAGAGCTATGGATTCAAAACGAGCATTGGAGGGATCTTATAATCAGTCTATCGACCCTCAAAATGGCCTTCTGAAAAGTTTATAAAATGAGCATCATCATTATTTAGCATGGTGTGAAGATGGAAAAGAAGTATAAGTTTCCAAGCGAAGAATGGATTAAAGCCTTTAAAGAAGAAGTTAATAAGAATAAAGCCTATGAAGAAGCAGCAAAGGATTGGGAAGGTGATTTTCTGTTCATTGCAACCCCTGACGAAGGCCTTGACAAAGAAGTCGTCTTCTACGTAGACCTGTGGCACGGTAAATGTCGAGATGCCTACCAGGTTTCAAGTAGAGACGCCAAAAAGGCCGAATTCATATATGAAGGGCCTTATGGAAACTGGAAGAAACTCATTCAAGGGGAACTTGACCCTATAAGAAGCTTACTTACACGCAAATTCAAACTCCAAGGCAGTATGGCTAAAATCATGAGATATACCAGAGCCGCGTCTGAGCTTGTTAAGACTGCAAGCAAGGTTCCGACGGAATTCATTTAATGGCTAAAATAGGAGTCTATTAGGAGTTTTACCGATCAAAAACATGTTACTAGGTTGATGTACGACCAACTATTTGCGACGAAGAAGCGAATAAACAAATGTTCCTACCACTAACATAACGACAAACGGCATCCCGCTTAAAGGTTCGCTCATCAGCAATAGCAGTATTGCGCGCGCGAGAGCATGGCCTCGAGAAGCCTTAAATACAACCTATCGTGTTGAAGGTTTGTCAGCCAACTTTTCTCATAATACTCGTTAACAATAAGTTGCAGATGAGTTAAAGTGAAGCCAAAGCACAAGGATTGCGTTAATCTTAAATCCTATACGCTTTAAACTTTAGTGTGGGCTTTGTTGGCTGAAAAGGCTGGGGAAGAAAGGCTTCCTGTTTCTGAAAAGGTTAGGGTTTTGCGTTTTCAGACGCTTTTTAAGGGTGGGAGATGGTGGGCTGCAGCAGGCCTATTTGAGGCTTTTGGGAAGAAACACATAGCGTTATACCTTTGGTTTAAGCGTGGAGACGTTTGGAAGAGGCGGCAGAAGTTTGTTTTCAGGTCGCGGGAGGAGTGGGAGAAAGCCAAAAAAGCCATTGAAAGCCTTGCAGCGGAGCTTTAGGCTATGCTGGCTGAGAAACGTTACATTTGGCATCCAATGTTAAAGGAAAAGGCTGTTGAGGATAGGCTTTACCAGAACAGGATTCTGGAAAGGGCCCGCCAATGCAACACGCTTGTTGTTTTGCCGACAGCCCTTGGAAAAACGGTCATAGCCCTACTTTTAGCGTTAGAAAAGGCTGGGGAAGGCAAAATATTCTTCTTGGCGCCTACAAGGCCTTTGGTCCAGCAGCATCACCAAACATTCCTGGATAAAACATGGTTTGACGAGGGAGAATTAGCCCTCGTTACAGGCCGTTATCCGCCAAACCAGAGGTCAGCCCTTTATAAGAGGGCTAGGGTTATTTTTGCAACTCCCCAATGCGTTTGGAACGACCTGAAAAGCGGGCTTCTGAGGCTTGATGATGTTTCGCTTATAATCTTTGATGAGGCTCATAGGGCTAGGGGAAACTACGCCTACGTTGGCATAGCCACATACTATTTCAGGCAGTGCCGCAAGCCTCTGGTTTTGGGTTTGACAGCCTCCCCGGGCGGTAGCGAAGAGAAAATAGCTGAAGTCTGCAAGAATTTGGGCATAACAGCCATAGAGCATAGAACAGACGAGGATAAAGACGTTAAGCCCTACATACAGCCAATAGAGGTTGAATGGCGAAGGGTTAAGCCACCAGAACAGTATTTGGCTGTAAGGGATAGGCTTAGGCAGATGCTTGTTGAACGGGTTAAGGGATTGCAAGCGTTGGGCGTTTTAACAGACAAGCAGCCGGCCTTCATAACAAGGCGCGACTTGGTGGAGCTTAATGACGAATTGCAGCGAAGGCTTGGAAGCGGAGAAGGTGGATACCTATATCAGCTGAAAGTGGAAGCTACAGCAGCCCTAAGCATAGCCCACATGATAGAGCTAATCGAATCTCAGGGCCCTGAAACCCTGGAAGCCTTCATTGAGAAAAGCCTTAAACGCATGGCCATGGAGGGAAGCAGAGGCCACAAGTCAATCTTAAATGACCCGCTATTCATAGAGGCCAGAAAAGCGCTCAGAAGCTGCATGGCAGCAGAAAACCCGAAGGTGAAAGAGCTTATAAAAGTTCTGGAAGGCCAACTTCAAGCCAAGCCAGACTCTAGGCTTATTGTTTTCACGCAATACCGCGACACAGTAAACGCCCTACTGAAAGCTCTAAACAACAATTTAAGGCTGAAGGTTGAACGTTTCGTAGGTCAGGGCGAAAGGGAAGGCGATCCAGGAATGACTCAGGAGCAGCAGCGGGAAGTCCTTGAAAAGCTCAGATGTGGCGAAGCAAACGTGTTGATAGCCACAAGCATAGCTGAGGAAGGCCTAGACATTCCGGAAGTTGATCATGTGGTGTTTTATGAGCCTGTTCCAAGCGAGATACGCTATATCCAGCGTAGGGGCAGAACAGGGAGACGCGTAGCCGGCAAAGTAACAATCCTGATAGCCGAAGACACAGTCGACGAAGCCTTCTACTGGTCAAGCATTTCAAGGGCTAGGAAAATGAAGCGGATAATAAGCCAACTAAACAGGAAGCTGCCTGAACTACTCAAGGAAACAGTTAGGCCGGCTATAACTCTGATGGACTACCAGCAGCAAACACAACAAGCCACAACAAGCATACAAAACCTTCAAATATCAGCCCTTCCGTCCAAAAAAGAGCTCTGGAAGCCCCAAACAATACAGACGAAAGGCCTAAGCCAAGCCCTAAAGTGGTTAATGGAAAAACTGCCAAACCAAACAATAGCCATAGAAGAGGTTGTTAAACAGGCTTATGAGGAGGAAGGCCTAGAAAAGGCGGCTGTTGAAACAGCCATATGGCGCCTAACACAACAAGGCCAAATATACCAACCAGAACCAGGAAAAATAAGAAAACTGTAAAGGATTCACTTAATTATTTAATTGCATACGGGCGGGATTCGAGTGGATTCTGGGACCTCAGTATCGATTTTCTTTTTAAGCTTCATACATACAGAGCTTATATAAAGAAGTAGTTTATTGCTTCTTGTATTGTTAAGGCTTCGGCAATTTTAATGGTGTAGCC